>JAESFY010000264.1_pt1 | contig 16205 bp, 23 predicted proteins | sample 9266201 | NCBI WGS metagenome assembly JAESFY01 (sample SAMN14515071, study PRJNA621656) | algae metagenome | isolation source: Nodosilinea sp. WJT8-NPBG4 and co-occurring heterotrophs from soil, lower... | place: USA: Pinto Basin, Colorado Desert, California | collected 2006-05-27 | reverse complement strand
GACCGCGGACAGACCGTACTGCAGCCGCACCACGGCCCTGTTACCGCGGATGAGAGGCAGGACGATGCCCGGATCGACTCGTCGGGCGCCCTGCTCCGCCCAGCGGGCGAGCGCGATCTCCCGGCTGAACTGCAGCCCGACCCCGCCCAGCCAGGCGACGACACCGGCCGCCGCGCACACCGCGATCGCGATGCCGCTCGCGAGGCTCAGCACGTCGATGCCCGTCTCCACGGGCTGATCCCAGGTGACCGGATCACAGCCCCGGCACTGCTGTCGCAGGAAGACCGAGAGCATGAACGCGGCGAGCGCCACGACCGTCGCAGCCAGGAGGATCTTCTCGATCCGCCCCACGGTCCTCGCGCTCGGCGCCGTCAGCCACCGTGGGACATCCACCTCGACGGATGCCGCACGGCGCCGTGCGTCGGCGGCATCCGCCATCCGCACCAGGCGCGCCCAGCGCGTCTGCTGGGCCGTGACCCGCTCCTGCGTGCGCGCCACGCCTCGCCGGCCGGCCCGGCGCAGGAGTTCGGCGAGCGCTGCGATGACCGCGAGCACGATCCAGCTGAACCAGTCCTCGCGAAGATCTTCCGTGAAGAGCACACCGAGCGCGAAGATCCCGCCGAGACCGGCGACGCACCAGAACACGACCGCGCCGACGGTCTGCAGATGGGCGTGAGGGGCCTTGCTCAATTCGAGACGGAGCTGACGCTGCGGCACGCCCTCCGGATCGGCTCGCGCATCGGCCTCGACAGCCCGGAAGGCAGCGGAGCGCTCGACGACGAGGATCAGCGGCACACCGATGCCCAGAATCGCCCCGGCCGCGAGGATCACGCCCATGCTCGCCCGGAACACCGGATCGAGGTCGATCTCCCAGTACAGGGTCGACAGGGCCTCCTCGCCGACGATGCCCATGATCACGATGCCGAGGAAGGCATACAGGGTCCCGACGACGAGACCGACGCAGGTGTCGAGCCAGGCCCGCCAGAACGCCCAACCCGGCGAGGACACCTCTACGAATGAGGCGTTCACGTCAGTCATCCTTGCGATCACGGCGGGCGCGGGTCTGCTCCGCGCGAGATGCGAGCAGGTCGTCTGCGGGGTAGCCGACCTCGGTCAGGGTCAGGCCTCGTGCCGCCAGCACCTTGAACTCGCTGGTCCGGGTCAGCGCGTCGCGCAGCACCACGAGGTCGCCCACATCCAGTCGCCCCTCGCCCACGGCGACGCAGCCGCCCACGAGCGCCCGCACCATGCTGTGGCAGAACGCATCGGCCTTGACCTCAGCGACGAGCACGCCGTCGGCGTCACGCGCCCAGCGGTAGTCGAGGAGGGTGCGGATGGTGGTCGCCTCCTCGCGCGGCTTGCAGTACGCCGCGAAGTCGTGCAGGCCGATGAGAGTGCGCGCGGCGGCATCCATCGACGCTTCATCCAGCTCCCCCCGGATGCTGGTCGTGTCGAGGCGCCGCAGCGGGTCGTATCCCGCCTGCGCGTCGGCGAGCCGGTAGCGGTAGCGGCGCCACACAGCGGAGAAGCGGGCGTCGAACCCCTCCGGAGCGAGCGAGCTCCGTGTCACGGTCACGTCGGAGTATGCACCGAGCACGCCTCGCATCCGCCCGGCGATCGCGCCGACCGGGTCGATCGTGCCCCGACCCTGCCGTCTCTCGACACGCGCCCATTGGGCCTCGTCCAGGTCGACGTGCGCCACCTGGCCGGTCGCGTGGACTCCGGCATCCGTGCGCCCGGCGACGACGAACTGCACGTCCGAGCCGACGATGCGGGCGAGCGCGGGTTCGAGCGTGCCCTGCACCGTTCGAAGCGTGGGCTGCTTCGCCCAGCCGCGGAAATGGGTGCCGTCGTAGGCGATGTCGAGCCGGATGCGCACGGGGCAAGCCTAGGACAAGCCGCCGCTCCCGCCGTCAGCGGCGGGGGCGATCGAATGCCGCTGTCAGATGCCGCCGTCGATCGACCGGATGGTGACGCCCGGCTCGTCGGGCACCATGACTTGGGTGTCGCGGTTCAGGCTCTCGCCGCGGAAGAACCGCTTCGATCTCGGGAACAGGTACCAGACGAACATGAGCACGAGGCCGAAGGCGAGCGCACCGATGCCGATGACGAACGTGCCGCCGATGCCGAACAGCACGGTGTAGCCGTAGTCCACGTCCCACATGTCGATCGCCGACTGCACGAACGCCCAGGTGAGCATGGCCGCGCCGAGCAGCGGGAACAGTCCCTTGAAGAAGAACTCCCGCGCCGAACGGGTCAGGTCCTTGCGGAAGTACCAGGCGCAGGCGAAGCCGGTGATCGCGTAGTAGAACGCGATGGCGAGGCCGAGTGACAGGATCGAGTCCTGCAGGATGTCGTCGCTGATCAGGGTCATGCCGATGTAGTAGGCGACGGCGACCACGCCCATGACGATTGTCGAGAACGACGGCGTCTTGTACTCGGGGTGCACGTCCTTGAACTTCGCCGGGAGCGCGCGGTACACGCCCATCGCGAGCGTGCCGCGGGCGGTCGGAAGGATCGTCGTCTGCGTCGACGAGATCGCCGAGATGATGACCGCGACCACGAGAACCCAGCCGAACGGACCGAGGAGCCCGTCCTTGATCGCGAGGAAGAAGTCGTCGGCGTTGGCCTCGTTGCCGAGTCCGGTGCCCGTCTCCCCGAGACCCGCGTACATCATCGCGGCGATCGTGACGCCGACATACGTGAAGAGGAGGATGACGGTGGTCAGCAGCGCCGCGCGTCCCGGGGTGCGCTTCGGATCCTTGGTCTCCTCGTTCAGCGCGAGGCAGGTGTCCCAGCCCCAGTAAATGAAGAGCGCCAGCAGGATGGACTCGGTGAATCCGGGCCAGCTCGTGAACGCGAACGGGTTCAACCACTCCATGTCGAACGGAGTCGGGTTCGGTGCCGTGCCGGCGAAGAACTGCCAGAGGGCAGTGACCACGAAGATCACCAGGGCGAGGTACTGGATGGCGAGCAGGATGTTCTGGATGCGTTCGCCGATCTCGACCCCGCGCCAGCTGACCCACGTCATCGCGGCGATGAAGATGACGGCGACGAGCACGACGCGCCAATCGTCGTTCGCAAGGTCCTGTCCGATCAGCGACCAGAAATAGACCGACGCGATCTGCGCGAGGTTCGCGAGCACGACCATGCCGGCGACGGCGACGCCCCATCCGCCCATCCAGCCCACCCACGGACCGAGGGCCTTGGTGCCCCAGGTGAACGTCGTGCCGCAGTCGGGCACCGCGTTGTTGAGCTCGCGGTAGGCGAACGCGATCAGCAGCATCGGCACGAACGCGATGATGAACGCGATCGGCGCCTGCGCGCCGACGGCGAGCACCACGTAGCCGAGCGTGGCCACGAGCGAGTAGACGGGTGCGGTCGAGGCGAGCCCGATGACGGTGGAACCCCAGAGACCCAGGGTGCCTGCGGCGAGCCCCTTGCCGTCGGGCCGTTCGAGGTGGATAGGCGTCGTTGCTGACATGTTGAGAACAGTAGGGCCACGGCGGTTCTCGCGTCAATCCTCTTCTGGCCGCGACTGATTCCGTAGTCCACTACCGAGGAGGCGACGGAATCCGCAGATTCAGGTGCGGCTGAGCATCCCGTCGGCATGCTCGGCGACCCACTCCATGAGCGGGAGCATCCGCTCCATCAGATCGCGACCCAGCGGAGTCAGGCTGTATTCGACATGCGGTGGCACGGTCGGCAGCGATTCGCGGTGCACCAGGCCGTCATCCGCGAGAGTGCGGAGCGTGGATGCCAGCATCTTCTCGCTGATGCCGTCGACCTCGCGACGCAGCTGCCCCCAACGATGCGTCCCGTCGGAGAGCGAAGACAGCACGAGCACGCCCCACTTGCTCATGATGTGGTCGAGGACCACACGCGTGCCACATCCCTGGTCGAAGACCGCGGGCGTGGACTCCTTGATCTGCGCAAAACTCACCGACATGTATGTACCTTACTTCAAAGTGGGTACCTGCTCGGTGGAATGTGGCGAGGTCTCTGCGCGGTTGTCGAAGGTGTCACCCACGAAAGGACACTCATGACCATCCTCGTCACTGGCGCGACCGGCAACCTCGGACGCCTCATCATCGCCAGCCTGCTCGAGCGGGGCGCCGACCCGCAGTCGATCCTCGCCGGCGCCCGCGACATCGCGAAGGGCGCCGATCTGGGCGTGCCCTTCGTGCATCTCGACTACACGGATGCCGCGTCGATCGCGGCCGCGATGGAAGGCGTCTCATCCGTCGTCCTCGTCTCCAGCTCCGAGGTGGGCCAGCGCGTGGACCAGCACCGCGCGGTCATCGACGCCGCCGCGGCAGCCGGCGTCTCGAAGTTCGTCTACACGAGCGCACCGAAGGCCACGACGAGCGACCTGGTCCTCGCGCCCGAGCACAAGGCGACCGAGGAGCTCATCGCCGCCTCCGGTCTCCCCGCGGTGATCCTCCGCAACAACTGGTACACCGAGAACTACGCGGCCGACCTGGCCCGCGCGTCGGAGACCGGCGTGCTCGCCGCCGGCGTCGGCGACGGACGCGTCGCCTCGGCGAGCCGCAGGGACTTCGCGGATGCCGCCGCCGTCGTCCTGCTCGAGGACGGCCACATCGGACACGTGTACGAGCTGGGCGGCGATGTCGCGTGGGACTACGGCGACCTGGCCGCCGCGATCTCGGAGATCGCCGGGCGACCGGTGCGGTACCAGCCGCTCACGGCCGAGGAGCAGAGCGCAGCGTTGGAGGCTGCGGGTCTCGATGCGGGTTCCATCGGATTCGTGGTCGCGCTCGACTCCGGCATCCGCGACGGGGCGCTCGCCGACACCGATGGCACGCTCGCGCGCCTCATCGGCCGGCCGACGACGCCGCTCATCGACGGGCTCCGGGCCGCGGTCTGACCCCTCGCCGTGATGATGCGGAAGTGCCGCTCCCGGTTCGCCGGGAGCGGCACTCTCGCACCGCGTCAGACCGCGTCAGACCGCGTCAGACCGCGTCAGAACGCGTCAGGCCGCCTCGCGCGGCTGCACGTATACGACCGTCAGGGTGATGCTCTCGCTGGGCCTTCCGACTGCGCGCAGCAACGCGTCGACCGTCGTGTACGCCGCGCGGAGGACGACGCCGGCCGGCGCGCCGAAGTCGACGCCCAACGACGCCTCCACGACCACACCGCGTTCGCCCGCCACGACGGTCACGACGGGCGAACCCTCGTCGCGCTTCCCCAGGGCCGCCGCCCCCGCGCGCAGCAGGTGAGAGATCAACGATCCGGAGCGGTACACGTTCCGGACCCCCGTCGTCGCACGCAGCGCGTACTCGACGTCTGCCGCGAGCTGCGCTCGCACCGCCGGCGTCATCGCTTCTCCCCCGCCCATGATGAGACCTCCTGGATGTCGCGGATCGCTATGTCGATCGCCACGATGTCGAGCTCGGTGTGGCTGCGCAGGCGCCGGTCGACTTCTTCACGGAGGCGCTCTGCGATAAGGGGGATCGGCTCTCCGTGGAACACGTTCGCCTCGATCTCGACCCGGATCGGAGCACCGGGCTCGGTCACGTCTCCCTCCAGGCGGCAGCGCCCCAGCAGCACCCCGGGGACCGCGTTCTCCGCCGACCGGATGAGTCCGCGCACGGCGCCCTCGGTGATGGCGAGGTCGACGTTCTCCTCCGGCGAGGCGAACGGGATCCGTCGGCCGGCGCGCGCGTCCAGCGCGATGCCGCTGAGGATTCGGTCGACCCAGCCCTCCTCGACGTCGGGGGCTGCGGCGGCATCCGCCACGATCAGCTCGCCGCCCAGGCCATGCAGCCTCTCCAGGGCATCGAGTGCCAGCTGACAGCCGGGGGACTCCTCGATCGAGCGGTTCACGGGCTGCCGCCCCGCTTCGAGGTAGTCCGTGAGGTCTTCGATGGTGTGCCCGTCAAGATCGGTCGGCTCCAGACCGAATGCGCGGGACTCGTGTGTCGCGTCGTCGTCGCTCATCGCCACTCCTCCATCCGAACGATCATGTACTTCCTCGCACGGGCGAGCAGACCTCGTGCTGTCGTGGTGGGTATGCCGAGTTCGTCCGCTATCTCGTCGTAGGAATAGCCGCCCATCTCCCGCAGGACCCAGCATTCGCGCTGCGCATCGGGCAGCTCGCGCAGCGCCTCTCCGAGCGCGGCGACTCCCGCCCGCGCCTCGGCGACCTCATCGGGTGACGTGTGCGCGGGGGCGGCACGATCGATGGCGTCGATGTCGACCACGGGCCGCAGCGCCCGGATACGATCGACCGCCTTGCGGCTGACGATCCGCATCAACCAGCTCTTGACCTTCGAAGGATCCTCGAGTTCCGAGAAGCGCTGCCACGCGGTGACGAATGCCTCCTGCACGACGTCGTCCACATCGGCCGAAGCGTTCAGCATCCGCAGCGTGTACGCGCGCATCATCGGCGTGTACCGCCGCACCAGCACCGCGAACGACTCGACGTCGCCGTCCATGGCGCGCCCTGCGACGATGCGGTCATCCGCATGGTCGAGCGCGCGACGCACGCGTTCGTCTTCCATCTGCTCACTTCCTCGCTCTCTCTCCCCAGGAGATTCGGAACGGATGGGCCCTTGGATCGGATCATCTCTCATCGATTCATGGAGTCGGGGAGGGATTCGCGAGAATCCCTCCCCGATGCCCGCTACTTCTTGAAGGCGTCCTTGACGTCTTCGACACCGTCGCGGACGTTGCCCTTCGTCTGGTCGGCCTTGCCCTCGGCGACGAGCTTGTCGTTGCCGGTGACGTTGCCCACGGCCTCCTTGGCCTTACCGGCGACCTTCTCCGCAGCGGCCTTGATCTTGTCTTCGGCGCCCATGGCGTCTCCTTTCATCTTCCGGCTCCGGATCTCGGAGCCGAATCCTGTACCGGCGTGCGTCCGGTCACTTCACGCGAACGCGCGGCCGGAGCGCATCGCGCCAACGGCGATCCGAGAGGTGCATCATGATCGGGATGCGGGTCCCGAGCAATTGGTCCCAGTCGCGGACGGCGCTCTCCGCTGCCGCCAGGACGGCATCGAGCGATGCGCCGGGCTGGACCGTGACGGCGAGCTCCAGTGCGGGTGCGCGCCTCACCCGGTAGGCCCCGACGCGTGCGGAGATCACGTCGGGCCGAGCGTTGAGCGGCTCCGTGAGAACGGCATCCGCGACGTCACGGTCCACGGTGGTCGTGCCTCGATCGGTGTCGACTGCGAGCACGTCGTTCGAGCGTCCACGTCCGCGCGTGAACACGAAGACCAGCAGCAGCACGGTCAGCAGCAGCGCGGTCGCCGCAGCGACCAGCAGCACGACCGGCACCGGATCGATTCCCGCCATGTTCACAGTCCATCCGGTGGCCGAGGCCCATGCCTCCGATGCCGCCGCGAGGCTTCCCTGCGCCCACGAGGGCGGTTCTCCGGCTCCGAGCAGCCCCGCCGCGAGCACCGACGCCCCCGCGATCAGCAGCACTGCCCCCGCCAGGAACAGCACGAGGCGGTTGATCACTCGGTTGGTTGCGTTCATGCGATCACTCCTTCTGCCGCGATGCTGATACGCGGGGTCGTGACGAATCCGATTCCCGAGACGGTGTCCGCGACAGCGGCCTCGGCGGCGGTCCGGTCGACAGGTAGGCCGCTGGTGGGAGTGATCCGCACCGACGTGATGCGGCCCCCGACCGTGACCGAGACCTGCCTTCGCCCGACTCCCGTACGCCGGGCGACGCGCTCGGCGATTGAATCGGCGATCACGCCGTCGTCGACGAGGAGCGCTGCGCGGTCGGTCGTGCGGGCACGACGAGCCTGGCGACCTGGGGTCACCGCGAGAGCGAGGATCACCACGGCCAGCAGCACGAGTGCGCCCCCCGCTGCCATGGCGACCGCGGGCTGGCCGGTGGATTCCATGACTGCCGCGCCAGCGTTCGCCGCGCCTTCGCGGAAGACCGGATCGATCAACCATCCGATGCCTGCCACGATGAGGCCGAGAAGAAGCGCGAGCGCCACCGATGCGACTACGACCGCGGCGATGGTTCGCGACGCGTGCGTCTCACGACGCAGGACGCGACGGTAGGTCGATTCGTCGACCGTCATCGCACTCTCCTCTCTGTCAGCCGGCGGACTCCCGTGTAGCGGATGTCGACGACCGCGACCGCCCCGCCGGAGAGCTCCCGCATCCGTTCGATGACCGTCCGCCGAAGGGCGTCGCCGTCTTCGACGATCGTCACCGCGCGACCTGCGGACAGTGCCACCGGCACAGTGAGCGATACGCGCAGCGCCCCCCGCTCGTCGGAGAGGCTCGCCGAGACATCACGGACCGGGACCCTGGCCGCATCCCCGGCGATGCCGGCGGCGAGCCGCTGCAGTGCGCGACCAGTGAAGGTCGTCGTCCCCGCCACGACCGCGGTCGGTGCGGCGTCGGACGTGCCGTCGATCGTCATGACGACGAGCGCCGGCCCCGGAAGGCATCGGCGAGCGCGCGGAGGTCGAGCCTGCCGTCGAGGACTCGACCGATGCCCGCGCCGACGAGGATCGCCACGGCGACGAGCACGAACGCCCAGAAGCCGAGGACGATCCAGGTTAACGCCAGCGTCGCCGCCGTGGCGCCGCCGATCACCGAGGCGTTCACAGGACCCTCGCCTCCGGCGCGGGCTCGGCGACGTCGTCATCGGACGGGATGTGCACGTCGTTGACCGTGACGTTGACCTCCGCGACTTCCATGCCGACCAGATCGACCATCGCTCGGTGGATCGCCACGCGTACGTCGTCGGCGACCTTCTGCAGCGAGACCGGGTACTCGGCGACGATCGTGACGTCGACGGCGACCTGAGTCTCCCCCACCTCGACGGCGATGCCCTGCGTGAGGTCGCTCGTGTTGAGCGCGTCACGGATCGCGCCCACCATGCGAGCGGCTCCCCCGCCGAGTGCGTAGACGCCGTTCACGTCGCGGGCGGCGATGCCGGCGATCTTGGCGACCACCGCATCCTCGATCGTGGTCCTGCCCGCAGCACCCGTCTGCTCCTGCGCGACGATCTGCGCCTTGCCCGGGGTGCCGCTCGTGACATTCGCCATGATGAACTCCTTCTAGAGTGTGCCGCCTCCGATCGGGAGGCGGGTCGCACTTCGGCGACACCACTAAGACGGATGCCGGGAGGGGTTCGTCACAGATTCGTCGGAAGCTCGTCGTGCAACGTGACTCCGGCGGGCGCCGCGAAGGCGACGCCCGCCGGATGGTGACGCGGAATCAGGGCAGGTCGGAGACGTCCACTTCATCGTCGTCCGACGATTCCTCCGCGGGAGATGAGTCCTCGGGCGCCAGGTCATCGTCGTTCGTCACGAAGTCGGGATCGAGACCGATCGCGTCGACCTCGGGGCGGTCATCAGGGTCTGCGGTGGTGTCTGACATGGTCGTCTCCGATCGTGAGTGCGGCTGGAGCACTCAGTCTCGTCGGCTTCCCGGTCGGATCGGATCCCCTTGACATCCCGTCCGGGGCGCACCTGAATATCGCGCCCGACGCATGGCGCGGAACCTGTCAAGGGGCTACCTGTCTCCCGGCGGATCGGCGATCCTTCATACGGAGCACAGGCAGGAGAATGATGGAGCAGGAGTCAGACCCACGATTCGCACTGATCCCGATGAGTGCGGAAGCTTGGGCGATCCACGACCTGCACTACCCCGACGGAGACCACCGGCGCGTGGTCTGCCGCATATACCAGGACACGCCGGCCGACGTCGAGGTCCTCTGGTTGCGCGACCTGCCGCTCGCCCCCCGCTACCCGTCCGTCCACGACGTGCTCTCGTCGGTGCAGCAGTTCCAGAACGCGTCCCGCGCCACTCGTCCGATCCCGATCCCGCACCGTCCACCGCCGTCGATCCGACGTCGGCAAGGACGGTGAGCGGCCACCCCGCTCAGGAGTTGCTGGAGTTCGAGGATCGATCGGGCAGATAGGGCTCGATGGCGGCGGCAAGCTTCGCCGGAGTCATCGACTGCAACCAGATGCGCCCTGGGCCGTGGATCTCCGCCAGGAAGAGGGAGTCGCCGAAGAATTTGTTCTTGATCCCCTTGATCGAGGTGAACTGCAGCTCCATGCTCGCGTCGAACATCGCCAGGTGGCCCGGATGGATGAGCAGCGACTGCCCTGCCGCCAGCGTGTACTCGGTGATCTCCCCGGCAAGCTGCACCCAGGCAGTGCCCGATCCGGTCAGCTTCTGGAAGACGACACCCGCACCTCCGAAGATCCCGGCGCCGAGCTTCTTCTGCAGACCGACCGAGACCTCGACATCGGCTGTGCTCGCCGTGTACGACCCCGCCTGCACCATGAACTGGTCGGCCGCGTCGATCTCCATCTGTCTGATCGTCCCCGGCAGCTGCGCCGCGAACGCGACGAGGCCGCCCTGCGACGGGGCCGTGTACTCCGTCAGAAAGAGCTGCGCTCCACCGAGCACGCGCTTCAGGCCGCTCATGAAGCCGCCCTGCCCACCCGTGCCGTGCACCGTCGAGGTATCGAGCGCGAAACCTGGAGACATCCAGGCCACATCTCCGCCCTCCGCGACGATCCGCTCGCCCGGGTCGAGGGTGACTTCGAGGACGGGCATGGTCGTACCGGAGATGGATGACTTCATGCGTCCGACGATAGACGTGGTGGAGCCTCCGGCACCAGCACCCGGATCAGTACTCCCACTCGACGATCTCGTAGCCGGACATGTCCGGGTTCGCTTCCGACTGCGGCTCCTCGACGACGGCGAAGATGACGCGGCTGGTCCGAGATATCAGCGCATCCAGGATCTGGCTGCCCGACGCGAAGCGGACGAACGTGCCCTGCGAGCGGGCAGCATCCTCGATCCGACGCATCAGGTCGTCGACGTCCTGCTCAGGCGCGAGCAGGAAGTCACGTCCGTCGATGGCGACATGCGTCTGAGGTGTTGCCTGCGCGGAACTCATGGGTCGAACGTACGCGCCCTCGGCGCGGACCCTCAGGGGGTTGCGCTCGTGCCGTCGATGCGCACTGATAGTGGCGACAGAGGCTCTGGGCGCTTTGATGAACGCACGGCATCGACGTGGAGCGGGCGCCGTCAGGCAGTGATCGCGAGGAGGTCGGGTGCGATCTCGTGCGCGAGCGGTTCACCGCGGGCGATCCTCCGCAGCTCCTCGAGCATCGATCCGGACAGGCGTCCGAGTTCGGTGCCGAGTGAGCCGGCGATGTGCGGAGTGAGGAGGGCGTGCTCCGAGGCGTACAGCGGGTGGTCGGGCTCGAGGATCCAGGGGACCGTGACGTCGAGGATCGCGAAGAGCTCGCCGGCGACGACTCTGCGCGTGAGCGCCTCCTGATCGATGATCTCGCCGCGGGCCGTGTTGAGCAGCGTCGCACCGCGACGCATGAGACCGATTCCCCGCGCGTCGACCAGATCGCGCGTCGAGGGCAGCGACGGAGCGTGCACCGAGACCACGTCACTGGTGCGGAGCAGCTCGTCGAGCGAGACGGAGGTGACGCCGAGGTCGGCGGCCTCGACGTCAGTCAGGTACGGGTCGTGCACCACGACGTCGAACGTGTACGCATTCAGCATGTCGATCACGATGCGGCCGATCTTCGACGCCCCGATGATGCCGATCCGCTGCCCGAAGTTGCCGAGCTCGGGGAAGCCCGCCTCGACGTCGAAGTCGTCTCGCAGTTCTCGGTACCGATGCGCGATCGGCAGCACGCGCTTCCCTGCGAGGACGATCATCGCGACCGCGTACTCGGCGACGGGCACGGCGTTGGCAGCGGCCGCCGAGCTGACCCGCACTCCGTGATCGATCACCTCGGGCGACAGGTAGGGCTTGACGGTGCCTGCGGCATGCAGGATCGCCTTCAAACGCGGCGCCGCACCCAGCAGCACGCTGTCGAGTCGCGGCGCCCCCCAGCCGGTGACCAGCACCTCGACGTCATCGAGGATTGCGCGCGCGGCGGCGGACTCGAACTCGGTGACGTGCCCTGCGACCTCGCCCACCGTCTCGTACTCCCGCATCAGCCGAGCGGGGAACACCCGCTCCCGCACGGACTCGGGCATCGCGAAGGCGATCACCGGTCGGCGCGCGCTCACCTGACGCTCCCTTCGGAGGGACCTGCACGCCAGAACCTCTGGAGCATCACGAGCGCGGTGATGGCAGCGCACCTCGCGAGGAGTGCGAATGTGCGACCAGGGCCGCCACCGAGAGGGGAGTTCGACGCAGGGACATCGCGGGTTCTCCTTCGAATCGTGACCGTGCGAGATCGATCCTTCGTCACACGGCGTGTTCCAGCAACATCTACGCCCGATTCCCCACAAAAGCTAACATTCAGTCGGCCCGAACCGTAGAGTCGCGCACCACCAGCGCGGGCAGCAGAGCCATGCGCACCGGCGTATGCGTCGAACCTGCCGGTTGCTTCAGCCGGTCGACGCACAGTCGCAGCGCGGTATGGCCGAGCTCGTGCTTCGGCGGCGCGACAGCTGTGAGCGGGACCGTTGCGAACGCTGCGACCTCGTCGTCGTAGGCGATCACGGCGAAGTCCTCGGGCACGCGCAGACCGCGCTCCAGGACGAGATCGAGGAACGCCATGGCGTCGGCATCCCCCAGCAGGATCGCCGCCGTGACGCCCGTCTCCACGCAATCGTCGAGCAGGTCGCGAAGCTCCGCCGTGCTGGCGTTGTCGTCGCGCATCTGCGGGTGGGAGAGGTCACGGCGCAGCGAGACGGATGCCGGCTCCCCCGCCGCCATCGCGCGCCAGAATCCGGCGTCGAGGCCGGCGACCGTCGCCGAGGGCCGTGCGGCGAGCGCGATGCCGCGATGCCCCTGCTGTGCGAGGTGCCGGACGGCGACCTCCGCGCCGTGAGCATGGTCCGTGCGGACCCATTCCAGCCGCCCGGCGAGCTGGTGCTCCACCGAGCGCTCGACCATGACGACGGGCAGGCCTGCCTCTTCCAGCATCCGCTGCAGAGGTGAGGTCTCAGCGATCACATCGTGCGGCGTGATCATGAGCGCATCCACCCCGCTCGCGATCAGGCGCTCCGCCTGCCGGAACTCTTCATGCGACGAGTAGTTCGTCGCACCGACGACGAGGCGGCAGTTCGCCTCGCGCGCCGCCTGGCTCGCGCCGCGGATCACCTCGGGGAAGTAGTACTGCGTCGTCGGGACGATCATGCCGATGGTGGCTACAGGCCGGGGCCGGGCGAGCCCTCCCCCGGCCTCGGAGCGAGATTGCTGCCGAGCGACCGCGACCGACACCGCTCCTCCGTGCACGCGGACCAGCAGATCACGCTGCTCCAGCGCGACGAGGTCGCGCCACAGCGTCATCGGAGTCACGCCGAGCCTCGCCGCGAGCACGGCGCTGGTCAGCGACCCGCGAAGCTCGAGTTCACGAAGGATGGCGTCGTGCCGGGCGGCAGCAGTCATAACCCCTCACGATAGAGGACGCGTTCACTCGGGCCAGTCGGTGACGACCACCTTGCCGATCGTCTGAGACGCCTCGACGATCTCGTGCGCGCGGCGCATGGTCGCGGCATCCAGCGGGGTCAGGTGCTGCGACATCGTGGTGCGGATGACGCCCGCATCGACCAGTTCGGCGAACTGCTCGAGAAGCTCGTGCTGGTAGTGGTCGGCGGGATCGGTCACCGGGCGGGTGAACATGAGTTCCCAGTGCCAGGTGACGCTCTTCGCCTTGAGGGCGTCGATACTGCCGCCGGTCTCATCGATCGACACGACCTGACCGCGCGGCCGGATGACCTCGGCGATCGCGCGAACGTTGCCCGGCGTGAACGACGTGAACACGTAATCGACGCCGTTCGGAGCGATCTCGGATACCCCGCCGATGAAGTCACGGCCCACGACATGGTCGGCGCCCATCTGGCGGACCCAGTCGGCCGACTCCTGCCGAGAGGCGACGGCGATGACCGTCAGCTTCGTGAGCGCCTTGGCCAGCTGGATGATCAGTGAGCCGACGCCGCCCGCCGCGCCGATGACGAGGAGGGTGCCCTCGCTGCGGTCGTCGAGGCGCAACTTGTCGAACAACGCCTCCCACGCCGTGATCGCCGTGAGCGGGAGGGCTGCCGACTCCGCGGTGGTGAGCGAGCGCGGAGCGTGCCCGACGATGTTCTCGTTCACGAGGTGGTACCGGCTGTTCGTACCCGGCCGGTCGATCTGCCCGGCGTAGAACACCCGGTCCCCCACCGCGAAGCGGGATGCCTGGTCGCCGAGAGCGACCACTGTGCCGACGGCGTCGTATCCGACGATCCGGTGCTCCCCCGAGGTCGCCGAACCGGCGCGCACCTTCACATCGACGGGATTGATCGAGACGCCCTCGACCTCGACGAGCAGGTCCCTGCCTCGGGGTGTCGGGACGGGCAGGAAGAGGTCGGACAGCGACTCGGGATCAGAGACGGGGCGTCCGCCGCGTGCGCCGATCGCGGGCATGGTTTCGGGGAGAGAGGTGATGTCGTGGGCCATGCCCGTCACGCTATCGGAACGCACCCAGTTACCCGCAAGGACCCCAAGTATCCAACAGATACCATGGACGGATGCCGACTCAGACTGCATGCAGCATCGACACACCCCACGACGTCTACGACGCGCAGTGCCCCTGCCGAGGAGTGCTCGATCTACTGGCCGACAAGTGGAGCGCTCTGGCGATCGGCGCACTCAGCGACGGCCCGCAGCGCTTCGGCGAACTCAAGACCCGCCTGCAGGGGATCAGCCCGAAGGTCTTGACCGCGACGCTGCGCCGGCTCGAGGCGCGCGCCCTGCTCGAGCGCACCGTCTATGCAGAGGTCCCTGTGCGCGTGGAGTACGCCCTCACCGAGCTCGGCCTCGACGCCGAGAAGCCGCTGCGCGAGCTGCGCAGCTGGGTCGAGGCGAACATCGAGCGGTTCCCTCCCGCGGTCTGAGGCCCGGCGACTCAGCCCATCTGAGGCAGAATCGCGATGTGACTCCCGAGATCCGCTCGCTGACCGATTCCGACGTCGAACGGGTCGTGGCCCTGTGGGAGGAGGTCGGACTCGTACGACCGTGGAACGACCCGCGTGCCGACATCCGCCGTGCCCGTGCGGTCTGGCCGGAGCTGCTGCTGGTCGCGGTCGACGGCATGGACGTGGTCGGCTCCGTCATGGCGGGCTACGACGGCCACCGCGGTTGGCTCTACTACCTCGCGACAGCGCCCGACCGGCGGGGCGAGGGCATCGGACGCCGCCTCGTGCAGGGAGCCGAATCGCGTCTCGAGTCGCTCGGATGCCCGAAGGTGATGCTCATGGTCCGTGCGGACAATGACTCGGTGCTCGAGTTCTACGACGCGCTGGGCTACGCTCGCGAGACCTCGAAGCTCACCGGGAAGCGGCTGATCCCGGACGGGTGAGCTGTCGGGTGTTACATTCGCCCTCATGGTCCAGGAGCAGGCACGTCGCGATTCGCGACCCGCCGGCCGTCGCGCTTCGAGCGGACTCGCGGTCGCACTCTGGGCACTGATCCCGGTGATCCTGTTCCTGACGTATTGGACGCAGCTCTTCGAGAGCTTCAGCATGGTCGGCTGCGAGGGCGTATGCGATCTGGACCTCAGCCTCGGTGCGCGCGCCGCCTATCCCTGGGGCGTCGGAGCGTCGGTGCTCATCGCGATCGCCGTCGCCGTCGTGATGCGGGTCCGAAGGAAGCCCCCTCAGTGGGCTCCGCTGCTCGGCTTGGTCCTCGTGCTCGTGACGGCGATCGGCACCAGCATCATGTTCCAGATCGGGCTGGGACCGATGTACGAGCGGAACGACCGCGCCGCACGCGGCGAGGCACCGATCGAACCGTCGCTCCCACTCCCCGACCCGGTCGGAACGTGGGAGGCGGGCGCGGATGGCGCCACTTCTCTGCAGCTATCACCCGACGGCACGGTCACCGGCAACGACGGATGCAACGTTCTGAGCGGGTCATGGACGCAGGACTCCGAGGGCGAGATCTCGCTCGATCTGCTCACCGAGGCCACGAAGACGTGCGACGGCGCGGACGCTTGGCTGGGCCGGGGGCGCTCGGCCGACATCGTCGAGGGCTACATGTACGTCAACGGCGAAGCTGGTTCGGCCATCGGCGGTCTGCAGCCCGCGCGGTGACGCTGTATCACGGTCGGTCGTGGTTCGTGGGGGTGGTTTCAGTGGTTCGCCCCCGTGGTTCTACGTCCGACCCAGAGTCTACGGTTGAGCCGTGACCTTCCGCCCAGCCGACCGCGTCTACGTCGACGAGTCCAAGGC
>JAESFY010000263.1_pt1 | contig 16233 bp, 16 predicted proteins | sample 9266201 | NCBI WGS metagenome assembly JAESFY01 (sample SAMN14515071, study PRJNA621656) | algae metagenome | isolation source: Nodosilinea sp. WJT8-NPBG4 and co-occurring heterotrophs from soil, lower... | place: USA: Pinto Basin, Colorado Desert, California | collected 2006-05-27 | reverse complement strand
GATGCCGAGACTCACGAGCGTGACGCCCGCTTCGCGCATGAGCCTGACGTCGTCGGGCCACACCTCTCGTGGCCACTGCTCGGGGTTGTAGTCGGCGCCGTAGTGCATGGGTCTCCTGGGTCGGTGGTCGAGGACCGGGGTGGTGGGGCTTCGGGCGGAAGAGGTCAGAGGGTGCGGGTCGACGCGCGCACGACGAGCTCGGGAATGAAGCGAGCCTCGATGGGTTCGTCGGAGCCGGCGAGATGGTGCATGAGCAGCTCGACCGCGCGCGCGCCCATCTCGCGGGCCGGCTGGCGCACGGATGTCAGCGGCACGACTGCGGCACCGGCGAACTCGATGTCGTCGTAGCCGACGAGTGAGATGTCCTCGGGCACGCGCAGGCCGCGTCCGACCAGGCCCTGCAGCAGACCGAGGGCGAGATGGTCGTTACCGGCGAAGATGCCGTCAGGGCGGTCGGCCTCCGGCAGATCGGCGATCTGCTCGCCGATCTCGCGACCGAGTCCGGTGTTGAGGGTGGTCGTCTCGATGAGCGTGGTGCGCACGCCTGCGGCATCCGCCACCTCGTGCAGCCCAGCGAGACGCTCGTTCATCTGCTCGCGCGACTTCGGCCCGCCGACGAAGGCCAGGTGCCGGCATCCGCCGTCGAGCAGCGCCTGTGCCGCGATGCGTCCGCCGAGTCGGTTGTCGACCGAGACCGACGAGAACGCGCCCTGCGGATGCCGCTGATCGACGAGTACGACGGGCACGCCCCGGCGGCGGAATCGCTCGAGATACTCCTCGTGATACTCGACCGGGGCGATGAGCACGCCGTCGACCCGCTGCCGTTCGAACAGGTCGAGGTAGCGGGACTCGCGTTCGGCCGAGTCGAAGCCGTTGCCGACGATCACCGAGTAGCCGGCGGTCAGCGCCTGCTCCTCGGCGCCGAACGCGAGGTCGGCGAAGAACGGGTTGGTGATGTTGATGACCGAGAATCCGATGGCGTCGCTTCGGCCGGCCTTGAGCTGACGGGCGGCGATGTTGGGCACGTAGCCGAGCTCGTCGACAGCCGCGGCGACGCGGGCCGCCGAGGCCTCGGACACGAGCTCCGGTCGATTGAGCGCGTTCGAGACGGTGCCGATCGAGACTCCCGCACGTTCGGCGACGTCTCGCAGGCCGATGTCAGGCATGCCGCTCCTTCTGCGTCTCGGGCAGCGCCCTCAGGTCGTCGAGCAGCCGGACGCGGTTGTCGAGCTTGGCGGACGCCGGGCCATGCACCACGACGACGCGCCGCTCCTCTCCGAGCAGGATCGCAGATCCGGTGCCCGCGCTCCGCCATTCGCCGGCTTCGGCGACGAGCGCGATGCCGGCGCCCGCTGAGCGCAGCATCCGTCCCTCGACCTCGGAACCGGGCAGATCCACCTGCAGCCCGCGCGCGTCGGGGGTGAGCCGTCCGACCTCGCGGCCGTGGCTGTGCAGCGCGGCGCCGCCCTCCGGCAGCCGCTCGACGAGCAGATATCCGGATGCCAGCAGCTCGCCGTCGTCGAAGCGATCGGCGAAGCCGGTCTCCGCAACTCCGGTGTCCGGCGGCGCGAGGGCGATGAGTTCGTAGTCGAGTGCGGCGGCCTCGAGGTCGACCCGCGCATCCGCGGCGCGAGCCGAAGACGACGGCGCCGGGCGTTCGGCGTGCTCGACCCCGAGCAGTTCGTCGATCAGTGCATGAATGAGCACGCGGGCCCCCGCCGAGCGGTACGCCTCGACGCCGTGGCCGAGCGCCGAGTATGCGACCCCGCCGTGTCCGGCGGCTCCCCGACGCGACCATGCCAGGGCGTGGGTGATCCCGTCGTCGGTGTGGATCGCGCGCAGCGCCGAACCCGAGGCGAGCTCGAGGTGCGAATAGCGCTCGTCGTAGACGCGGAACGGAGCGAGCGGCGCCGTCGGCTGCACCAGGCTCCATCCGATCTGCGGATGCATCGTCACCCCGGGCACCCACCGGCCGCCCAGCAGTTCCGCCCAGCGCGGGTCGTCGCGGAAGGCGAGAGAGGACGAGTGCACGGCGAACAGCGGGATGCCGGATGCCACGGCCTCGAGCAGCGGATCGAGCACCGCGCTCGACGCAGCGGCGGCGGTCGCGAGATCGCCGCTGATGTTGACGACGATCAGTGCGGCATCCGTCAGGACGACGCCGCTCGCGACCTCGTCGGTGTCGAGGCGGCGCACCGGCATCCGCTCCTCGAGCACGCCTGCCAGAGCGGTGCTGGTCGCGGCGAGGCCGTGCCAGGGATCGGCATGCGCGCCGACCCCGGTGATGAGGAGGGCCGGGCGGTCAGTCATCGATCCAGGTCTCCTTCGACGGGCGCAGGGCCTCGAGCTCGGTCCAGAGTGCGTCGGGGACGACGGTCTCTGCCATGCGCACAGTCTCGTCGAGCTGCGCCGGTGTGACCAGCCCGCACACGGTCGAGTGGATGCGCGGATCGCGCAGCGAGCTCTGCAGGGCGGCCGTGATCAGGGGAATCCCGTGGCGTTCGCACGCCGCCCCCATCGCATCGATCGCGGCGAGCATCTCCGGTGCGGCAGGTGCGTAGTGGTAGCGGTCGGAGGTCCGCGGCCAGCTCGCCAGGATCCCCCCGCCGTAGATCGCCGCGTTGACAACGCCGATCTCGGCGGCGGCCGCCGCGTCGAGCAGCGCGTCGGCCGTGCGGTCGACGAGCGTCGCACGGTTGTGCGTGATGAGCACGTCGAAGACGCCGGTCTCGACGAACCGCGTCAGCATCCGAGCGGGTCCGCCCGAGATACCGATGAAGTCGGCATAGCCCTCGTCGCGCAGAGCCTGCAGCACCTCGACGGGGCCGCCCTCCGCCATCGCGGCCTCGAACCCGATGTGCTCGGGGTCGTGCAGATGCAGGATCGGCACCCGGTCGATGCCGAGCCGTTCGAGGCTCTCGTCGAGCGATCGACGCATGCGGTCGGGGTCGAACGAGTCGGTCTCGGGATCGCGGTCGAGTTTCGTCTGGATCACGAACCCGTCCGGCACGCCGCCCGCCCGACGCACGGCGAGGCCGATGCGGCGCTCGCTCTCGCCGTCGCCGTAGTTGTTCGAGGTGTCGATGAAGGTGACCGGGCTGTCGAACGCGGCGAGGGTGAGCTGCACCGCATCCTCCTCCGGCACGGTGAGACCGTGCACGGGCGAGGAGACGCCCCAGGCTGCGGTGCCGATGCAGATCGGCGAGACCGACAGGCCGGTGCGTCCGAGGACCCGGCTCTCGAGAGCTGTCCGACGGTCGGCGCTCATTCGAACGCATCCCCACCGCGGAAGCGGTCGACGAGCACCGCGGCGAGCAGGATCACGGCGACGATGAGGTCGAGGTAGTCCGGATCGATGAAGCTCACGTTCAGGATGTTCGTGATGCCCGCCACGACGAGCAGGCCGAGCAGTGCCCCGACCGGGTTGCCCACGCCACCGCGGGTGATCGAGTACCCGCCGATCATCAAGGCTGCGTAGATCTGGAACTCGAGTCCGGTGCCGAGGATGTTGGATGCCGAGCCGAGCTGCCCCACATAGAAGATGCCGCCGATCGCCGCGCCGACCGCGCTCACGATCAACGCGACCGTGCGCACCCGGACGACCGAGATGCCGGCGCGCTGCGCGGCGCGGGGGTCGCCGCCGACCGCCTGGACCTTGCGGCCGATACGCGTCTTCGAGACCACACCGGCCGCGACCAGGGTGAGCCCCACGCCGATGAGGAGCAGAGTCGGGATGCCGAACGTGGTGCCCTGCGTGACGTCGTAGAGCGGCTCGATGAGCGTGGTGGGCGGGGCCTGCACGACTATCGCCTGGCACACTCCGCGCAGGAGCGTGAGCATGCCCAGCGTGACGGCGAGCGGTTCGGCGCCGAGACCCACGATCACGAACGCGTTGATCGAACCGACGACGACACCGAGCAGGATCGTGACACCCGCGGCCATCCACGGGTCCATGCCCGAGGCGACGAGCTGGTTGAAGGCGACGGCGCCGAAGCCGACCATCGAGCCGATCGACAGGTCGACGACTCCGGCCAGCAGGGCGAACGATGCGAGCACGCCCACGATGAGCGGGATCGCGACGGCGACGCCGACGATCCGCACGTTCGAGGCCGAGAAGAACGCAGGGCCGACCGCGACGGCGCCGATGATGACGACGGCGGCGAGCATCAGCGCGATGCTGCCGACGGGGCCCTTGAGGTACGAGAGCAGCCGGGGGAGCGGACCCTGGGGCGTCTGAACCTCGGATGCCGGGGCGAATGCCGTGGTCATCGTGCACCTCTCTTGATGCGGAAGCCGTCGATGCCGACGGCGATGATGAGGAGTGCGCCCTGGAAGATCAGCGCGAATGCCGGCGGGAGTCCGAAGAAGGCGATCGACACCGGGATGGTGGAGAGGAATCCGACGCTCAGCAGCAGCACCAGGAAGTTGCCCTTGCCGCCCGAGAGGCTGATGCCCGCGAGGATCACCGCGGCGATCACGATGAGCTGATAGCTGGCCCCGGCGTTGGGGGTGAAGCTCGGCGTGACCGAGGCGAACAGCACGCCGGCCACCCCGGCGACGGCGCCGGCTCCCGAGAACGTCGCCAGACGCACACGGCGCAGTGAGACGCCGCGGGCGCGGGCGGCCTGCGCGTTGCCGCCGACGGCGGTGAGGCGTCGGCCCCAGCGCGTCCAGGTGATGGCGAGCCCTGCGAGCACGAGGATCACGAGCATGGGCCAGAAGATGTTCGGCAGCCCGAGGAACTGCCCGAGTCCGAAGGCCCGGAGCGCGGACCCCGAGGGGATCTGCGCCGACTTGAATCCGATCATCATGATCGCGAGGCCGCCGAAGCCGGTGGCGAGCGTGACGATGATCGGGTTGAGCTTGCCGTAGACGACGATCAGGCCGTTCAGCAGACCCCACGCGCCGCCGGCGACGATGCCGCAGAGCACCGCGAGCAGGTCGGGCAGTCCGGCGCCCAAGAGGGTGACGGTGGTCCAGGCGCTGACGACCAGCGCGACAGGGAGGCTGAGGTCGAGCAGGCCGCCGCCGATGACGACGATGCCCTGCGCGACCGAGAGGACGCCCGAGATCGCCATCGTGAAGGTGATGGCGAGCAGCGACTGCGTCGAGAGGAAGTCCGGGCGGACGATGGTGGTCGCCGCGGCGAGCAGGAACCAGACCGCGGCGATGGTGAGCGCATCGCGCAGGGCGGTGCGGCTCCCCGCGTCCGGGCGCGCTGTGCGCGCACCCGAACGCGGGGCGGCCGGATCGGCCGTGAGGGTGGGAGTCGTCATGTGAGTCTCGTTCTTCTCGAGACCGATCCGGAGGGAACGGTTACTTCTTGCAGTAGAGGTCGTAGAGGGTGGTGCCCTCGTCGGCCTGGGAGATCTCGGCGACGCGCTCCTCGATGCCGGGGATCGCGGCGGCCTGCTCCTGGGTCACCGCGCACGGCTGCACGCTCACCGCTGCATCGTCACCCGTGTCCTTGACCTCGGGCGCATCGCCCGCGGCGATCTCGTCCAGGATCTGGAAGGCGTAGGCGGCGTATCCCTCGAGGAAGTACATGACGCTGCCGGCGAGGTTCGGGTCGACGTTGTCGCCCGTGATCAGGCCGCCGTCCTGGCCCCAGCCCATGATGTTCGCGTCACGGCCCAGCTGTGTGGCCGCCTGCAGGGCACCGACGACCGCCTGGTCGTTGAGCCCGACGACGAGGATGTTCTCGGCGTCCGGGTGCGCGGCGAAGACGCCGGGTGCGTTCTGCAGAGAGGTGGTGAGGTTTCCGTCGGCCTCGTACGCGACGTACGCGTCTTCGGGGATGTCGGGGCAGACCTCGCCGATGGCCGTCGCGGCGTTGCCGGTGCGCCAGGTGTCGATCTGTCCGGCTGCGGTGCCCTGCGCCGAGATGACGAGGTCGACGTCGCAGTCCCACTCGCTCTTGGCGAGCTCGCCCAGCGCGGTGCCGCCCTCGGTGCCTGCGGCGGCGTTGTCGATGCCGACGAAGTACCAGCCCTCCTGAGCGATGTCGAACGTGATGACCGGGATCTCGGCATCCGCGTACTTCTTCGCGATGACCGGGTTCGCCTCGGGGCGTCCGTTGAACATCATCACGGCATCGACGCCCTGCTGCACGAAGAGGTCGGCGTTCTTGACGGCTGTGGCCTCGTCGCCGTCGTTGCTGAGTTCGACATACTCCCAGCCGCGCTGCTCGGCGAGCGCCTGGGCGACGTCGCCCTGGTAGTCCTGCCAATCGGCGTCGGCCTGACCGCCGACCGCGAAGCCGAGGGTGAAGGTGTCGTCGTCTCCGCCGGCGGAGCCGCCGGATGCCTGATCGGCGCAGCCGACCATCGCGAGGGCGGCGACGAGTGCGACGCCGGCGCCGAGAGTGCGCAGGGCGGTGCGGGGTGAGTGATGCGTCATTGCAGTGCTCCTCTTGAGTGGGTGTGTTCGGGTGATGCGGGTGGTTCGGGTGGTTCGGGCGGTGAAGTCCGGTGGTCGTCAGCTGACGAGGGTCTCGGTGTCCTCCGGGGTGGGGACGTCTGCGGGGAGGGCTCCGGTGATCAGGCCGACGATGTCCTGCGCGGTGACGTCGGCGATGTCGCGCACGGCGACCGACCTTCCGAGGCGCATCACGGTCACGCGATCGGCGACGGTGTGCAGCTGCTGCATGTTGTGGCTGACGAGGATCACGCTGACGCCGTGCTCGCGCAGGCGCCCGATGAGGTCGAGCACCTGCTGCGACTCGCGCACTCCGAGAGCGGCGGTGGGCTCGTCGAGGATCACGATGCTGCGGCCCCAGAGCAGCGCGCGGGCGATCGCGAGGCACTGGCGCTGTCCGCCCGACATGCCCTTGACCGACACGTTGACCGACTGGATGCCGACGCCGAGCTCGGCGAGCACCTCGCGCGACCGGGCACGCATGCCTCGGTCGTTCACGACGTTCAGCGCCTTGAGGATCGGATTGCTCGACAGCTCTTCACGACCGAGGTACACGTTCTGCACGGCCGACATCGTGTCGACGAGCGCCAGGTCCTGGTACACGGTCTCGATGCCGACGGTCAGGGCATCGGTCGGGCGACGGAAGTCGACCGGCTTGCCCTCGACTTCGATGGTGCCGCCGTCGGGCACCACCGCACCCGAGAGCACCTTGAGCAGCGTGGACTTGCCGGCGCCGTTGTCGCCGACCAGGCCCATGACCTCGCCGCGGCGCAGGGTGAGCGAGGCATCGGCGAGAGCGGTGACGGCGCCGTACCGGCGCGAGATGTTGCGAGCGTGGAGAACCAGATCCTGGTCAGCAGCGAGTGCCATGATCAACCTCATTGTCGAAGGGCCGAAGCGTTACTTTAAACGTTTCAGGTGTTTAAAACGTTTCAGACTCTACATCGCGATCCGCAGAACGGGCAAGAACTTTTCTCACCGTGCTCGAGGAATGAGATACAAGGACGCCCTAGTAAATAAGCGGGGGCCGAAGTACCATCGTCATAGTGCCAACGACGGCGCGAAGGGACACCGCACAATGACTCGTACCATTCCCCATTTCGTAGGCGGATCGCACCTCACCCCCGAGAGCGGCCGCTTCGCTGACGTGTTCGACCCGAGCACCGGATCCGTCCAGGCGCGGGTGCCGCTCGCTTCCGCGGAGGAGGTCGCCGCCGTGATCGCGAACGCCGAAGCAGCGCAGGTCGAGTGGGCCGCGACCAATCCCCAGAAGCGCGCTCGCGTGCTGCTGCGGTTCCTCGATCTGGCGCAGCGCGAGATGACCTCGCTCGCCGAGCTGCTCGCGAGCGAGCACGGCAAGACCGTCGACGACGCGAAGGGCGACATCCAGCGCGGTCTCGAGGTCATCGAGTTCTCGGCCGGCGCCCCGCACCTGCTAAAAGGCGAATACTCGACCGGCGCGGGAACGGGCATCGATGTGTACTCGATGCGGCAGCCGCTCGGGGTGGTCGCTGCGATCACCCCGTTCAACTTCCCTGCGATGATCCCGCTGTGGAAGGCGGGCCCCGCACTCGCCGCCGGCAACGCCGTGGTTCTCAAGCCGAGCGAGCGCGACCCCTCGGTGCCGGTGCGCATCGCCGAGCTGTTCCTCGAGGCGGGGCTTCCCGCCGGCGTCCTCAACGTCGTGCACGGAGACAAAGAGGCCGTCGATGCGCTGCTGACCGATGATCGCATCCGAGCCGTCGGATTCGTCGGCTCGACGCCGATCGCCGAGTACATCTACTCGACCGCCGCCGCGCACGGCAAGCGGGCGCAGTGCTTCGGCGGCGCCAAGAACCACATGATCGTGATGCCCGACGCCGACCTCGACCAGGCCGTCGATGCGCTGATCGGCTCGGGCTACGGCTCGGCCGGCGAGCGCTGCATGGCGATCTCTGTCGCGGTCCCGGTGGGTCAGGAGACCGCGGATGCTCTCGCCGCCAAGCTCACCGAGCGTGTGGCGCAGCTGCGGATCGGCCCCTCGCTCTCAGCCGACGTCGACTACGGGCCGCTCGTCACGCGCGCTGCCGTCGAGCGGGTCGAGGGCTACATCCAGCAGGGCGTCGACGAGGGCGCGACCCTCCTCGCCGACGGGCGCGGCTTCACTGTGCCGGGGCACGAGCAGGGCTTCTACCTCGGACCGACGCTGTTCGACCACGTCACCACCGACATGGCGATCTACCGTGAGGAGATCTTCGGCCCGGTGCTCGTGATCGCCAGGGCGTCCGACTACGAGGAGGCGCTGCGCATGGCATCCGAGCACGAGTACGGCAACGGCGTGGCCATCTTCACCCGCGACGGAGATGCCGCTCGCGACTTCGCCGCCAGGGTCGAGGTCGGCATGGTCGGTGTGAATGTGCCGATCCCCGTGCCGATCGCCTATTACACCTTCGGCGGCTGGAAGCGCAGCGGCTTCGGCGACCTCAACCAGCACGGCGCCGATGCCTTCCGCTTCTACACGAAGACCAAGACGGTCACGAGTCGCTGGCCGTCGGCGGGGATCCGCGACGGCGCGAGCTTCGTGATCCCCACCATGCACTGACCTCCCTCGAAGCCCACAAGGAATCGACATGACCATGACCACCGTCACCACCACCGCCGAAGAACGCGAGGCGATCCTCGATGCGGTGCGCGAATTCGCCGACACCGAGCTCGCACCGTTCGCGGGCGAGCGCGACGAGAAGCACATCTTTCCCCGCGAGTCTCTCGGCAAAGCCGGTGAACTCGGCCTCGGCGGCATCTACGTGCGCGAGGACTTCGGCGGCACCGGGCTCAGCCGCTCGGACACGGTCGCGATCTTCGAGGAGCTCGCCAAGGGCGACCCCGCCGTCGCCGCCTACATCTCGATCCACAACATGGTGGTCTGGATGATCGACACCTACGGCGATGACGCCCAGCGCGGCCGGTGGCTGCCCGCACTCACTGCGATGCAGGAGTTCGGCGGGTACTGCCTGACCGAGCCGGGCGTCGGATCGGATGCCGCGAACGTCGCCACGAGTGCGGTGCGTGACGGAGACGACTATCTGCTCACCGGCGTGAAGCAGTTCATCTCGGGCGCCGGCGAAGCCGCGGTCTATGTCGTCATGGCGCGCACCGGAGAGCCGGGAGCCCGCGGGATCAGTGCCTTCCTCGTTCCGGGCGACGCCGAGGGACTCAGCTTCGGGGCGCTCGAGAAGAAGATGGGCTGGCACGCCCAGCCCACCCGGCAGGTGATCCTCGACGGCGTCCGCATCCCCGCATCCCAGATGCTCGGCGACGAGGGCCGTGGTTTCGCGATCGCGATGTCGGCCCTCAACGGCGGACGCCTGAACGTCGCGGCCTGCTCGCTCGGCGGGGCACAGTGGGCACTCGACCGCGCCGTGCAGTACGTGCACGAACGCGTCGCGTTCGGCGAGCCGCTGGCCGAGAAGCAGTCGATCCTGTTCGCGGTCGCCGACATGCGCACCGACCTGCACGCCGCTCGCCTCATGGTCCGAGACGGGGCGCTGGCGGTCGACGAGCACGCTCCCGATGCCACGATGCGCTGCGCCATGGCCAAGCGCTTCGCGACGGATGCCGGATTCGACGTAGCCAACCGCGCGCTGCAGCTGCACGGCGGATACGGCTATCTGCAGGACTACGGCATCGAGAGGGTCGTGCGCGACCTGCGGGTGCATCAGATCCTCGAGGGCACCAACGAGATCATGCGCCTGATCGTCGGGCGCGAGATGCTCCGACCCGCGGGCTCGGCCTCGATGCGGGGCGCATCATGACCGAGTCGTCGAAGACCGTCGTCGCCTTCCTCGGCCTCGGCCACATGGGCCTGCCGATGGCGAAGAACCTGGTCGCGGCCGGGCACGAGGTGCACGGGTTCGACCTGGTTCCGGCGGCGATCGAGGCGGCGCAGGCCGCCGGCATCCCGGTCGCAGCCAGCGGAGCGGATGCCGTCGCCGAGGCCGATGTCGTGATCACGATGTTCCCCGCCGGAAGGCATGTGATCGACGCCTATCGCACCGAGCTGCTCGCCGCTGCCCGCCCGGACACGCTGTTCATCGAGTCCTCGACGATCGCGGTCGACGAAGCCCGTGCTGCCCACGCGCTGGCGCTCGCCGCCGGGCATCGCAACGTCGACGCCCCCGTGTCGGGCGGTGTCGTGGGAGCCGAGAACGGAACGCTCGCCTTCATGGTCGGCGGGTCGGATGAGGACTTCGCGGCGGCGCTGCCGTTGCTCGAGGTCATGGGAAGACGCATCGTGCACTGCGGCGGTCCTGGACTCGGGCAGGCTGCGAAGGTCTGCAACAACATGGTCCTCGCGGTGTCGCAGATCGCAGTCGCCGAGGCGTTCGTGCTCGGCGAGCGGCTGGGGCTCGAGCATCAGGCGCTCTTCGACGTCGTCTCGCAGGCATCCGGTCAGTGCTGGTCGATCACGACGAACTGCCCCGTGCCGGGGCCGGTGCCGACGAGCCCGGCGAACCGCGACTATCAGCCCGGATTCGCCGGTGCCCTGATGGCGAAGGACCTCGGCCTCGCGCTGCAGGCCATCGAGCAGACCTCGACCGACGCGCAGATGGGCCGTCTCGCACAGCAGCTCTACGCCGCCTTCGCCGCGGGTGACGGCGCGACCCGCGACTTCTCGGGCATCATCACCGACATCCGCGACGGGCGCGTGTGAGTCGCCGGACATCCCGATCCCCTTCGACGTGTCCGGCCCTGCACACGGTGTCCCGATCTGCACGGGAATAGCCCGCACGGGTGTGCAGAAGAGGGCCGAGTGTGCAGAACGGGACGGAGGAGTCGGATGCGGGATGCACCGCGAGATACTGAGATGACCACGACGGAGGGGCCTTCACGATGACCGAGTACGAGACGATCCTGGTCGAGCAGCGCGGACGCGTCGGATGGGTCACCCTGAACCGACCGGAGGCCCTCAACGCGCTGAACACCCGCCTCGCCGAGGAGCTCACCGCTGCGGCTGTGGCCTTCGACCTCGACGACGGCGTGGGCGCGATCGTCGTCACCGGGTCGGAGAAGGCGTTCGCCGCGGGTGCCGACATCAAGGAGATGGAGCGCATGTCGGCCTCCGAGATGATCGAGACCGATCACTTCGGTGTCTGGCGGGAGTTCGCGGCGGTGCGCACGCCGGTGATCGCCGCTGTCTCGGGCTTCGCACTCGGGGGAGGATGCGAGCTCGCGATGATGTGCGACATCATCCTCGCCGCCGACACCGCGAAGTTCGGTCAGCCCGAGATCAACCTCGGCGTCATCCCCGGTATGGGCGGCACGCAGCGTCTGATCCGCGCCGTCGGCTATTACAAGGCGGCAGAGCTCGTGCTGTCCGGCCGGGTCATGGGCGCCGAAGAGGCGGAGCGCTCCGGACTCGTGTCGCGCGTCGTGCCGGCGTCCGACCTGCTCGCAGAGGCGGCGAAGCTCGCCGAGACGATCGCGTCGAAGTCGCTGCCGTCGGTGTTCGCGGCCAAAGCCGCGCTCGACGCCGCGATGGAGACGACCCTCACCGACGGCCTCGCGCACGAGAAGCGGGCGTTCGCCGAGCTGTTCGACACCGAAGACCAGAAGGAAGGCATGTCGGCTTTCCGGGAGAAGCGTGCGCCCGACTTCCGGAACCGCTGAGCTCGGCTCCGTGACGCCGGAGAATCGGCCCCGACCGGGGCGGTGGGGCGTCCGGTGCGGCCCCGCCGACAGGATCTCCGGAGTTATGGAGCGATTCACAATTCAGCATGGATGGCGCCGATCTGGCACCCCGGCGCCGATCCGGCATGCCACGCGCCGGTTGCTGCTGAATTGTGAACGGGCGGCGGGCGGTTCAGCCGCGCAACCCCTCGACGATCTTCGCGACGCGGCGGTCTCGGGTCGCGTCCTGCTTCGCCTCGGCGACCGTGCGAGCGTGCTCCTTGCGCACCGAGTACGAGAGGGCGTCGAAGGCGGTGCGCAGGGCGGGGTCGGCGCCGAGCGCCTCGGACAGCGCCGGCGGGCTCTCGACCTCGCGCTCGGCGGCGTCGACGCGGATCACGGCGTCGACCTCCTGGTCGATCTCGACCCCGAGCTCGGCGCGCACCGCCTTGCTGAATCCGATCATGTTCTGCCCGCCCATCCTGGCGAGACGCAGTCGGGCGGTGCGCCCGCCGATCGTCACGGCCACCGGGAAGGTCTTGCCGGCGTCGAACGACGCGACCTGCTCGTCGGTGAGGATGATCGCGGCGGCGGGCCCCCGACCCTCGAGGACGGTGTGCAGGCGGAGTTCGCTCATGCGGGCAGTGTACGCCCGCGGCCTTCCGCCTCAGAGGCGAGCGCGTCATTGCGCTCCTCGATCAGCCGCCGCATGTACTCGCGGAGGACCAGGCGGTCGACCAGCCGGCCGAGCGGGCCGAACGGCGAGTGGAACGTGATGGTGTCGCGGGCCAGTGTGCCCTGCGGATGCTCGTCGAACTCGTGCACGTGCAGGAACGAGCCGAAGGGTCCGGACACCTGCCGGTCTCGGAACCCGCGGGGCGGATCGACGTCGAACACGATCGACCGCAGTCGGAACGGGATGCCGAAGTGCCGCGCCCTCCAGGTGACTGTCGATCCCTCGGTGAATCTGCCGCCCTCAGGCGACTCGACCATGGTCTCGCCGTATCGGGCCATCGACCGCAGATGCAGTCCGGGGTCGAGTGCGATGGAGAACACCACGGCGGGCGGCGCGGCGATCACCCTCTCGAGCACGAATTCGGCCATGTCAGAGGGGCTCGGGTTGCGGCCTCGGGTCGCTGAAGTCGCCGGCGGCCTTGCGCATGCGCGCGACGATCGCGACGAGCTCCGCGGCATCCGCTCGGCTGATGCCGGGGTCGGCGAAGACCTCGGCGTTCAGGGCGTCCGTGGCGCGGTCGACGAGTTCGCGGCCGGCGTCGGTCAGGGCGAGCAGGGCTGCCCGGCCGTCGTGCGGATGCGGCTCGCGCACGATCAGCCCGTCACGTACCAGGCGCTCGGCGGTGCTGGTGACGGTCGTCGCATGCACTTGGAGTCGGGCGACCACGCTCGACAGCGGCAGCCGACCCGCGCGGCTGAACGCGAGCAGGCGCAGCATCTCGTAGCGGGCGAAGCTGAGCGCGAACGGCTTGAGAGTCGCATCCACTCGAGCGAGCAGCAGCTGCTGCGCGCGCATCACCGAGGTGACGACGGTCATGCCGTCGGCGGCATCCGACCACCCGTGCGCGAGCCACTGCCGCTTCGCCTCGGCGAGCGGATCGACGGGCAACGGGCGCGGTTGGATCACTGTTCTACGGTAGGCCATCGGATCGCCGCGGGCTGGACTCCGCGCACGGTCGTGCGCGGGCTGGTTCTGAGTCGCTCCTCAAGTGGGACTCAGTATCAAGGGGCTAGAATCGACGCAGTCGTGAGGAGCAATCGATGAAGATCTTCGTCCTGGTCAAAGAGGTGCCGGACACCTATGGCGATCGCAAGCTGAGCCTCGAGACGGGGCTCGCAGATCGCGGTGCCGGCGACGTGGTGCTCGATGAGATCACCGAGCGGGCACTCGAGGTCGCGCTGAGCCATGCCGACAAGAACGAGGGCACCGAGGTCGTCGCGGTCGCTATGGCCCCCGGTGGATCGACGGCGTCGGTGCGGAGGGCGCTCGCGATCGGCGCAGGATCGGCCGTGCACATCGCCGACGAGCAGCTCGCGGGTGCGGATCTCGGCCTCACGGCAGAGACGCTCGCCGCGGCGATCCGTCGGGGCGCACCAGACCTGGTGATCACCGGCAACCTGTCGACCGACGGCTCGGGCGGAGTCATCCCGGCGATGCTCGCCGAGCACCTGGGCTGGCCGCACGCGACCGCCCTGACCTCGGTCGAGATCACGGCTGACGGCATCACGGGCACACGAGGGGCGGATGCGGGCGCGCAGCCGATCTCGGCATCCCTCCCCGCCGTCATCTCGATCACCGAAGCGCTGCCCGATGCGCGCTTCCCGAACTTCAAGGGCATCATGGCGGCGAAGAAGAAGCCGCTCGAGGTCCTGACCCTCGACGACCTCGGCGTCTCCGCCGATCCGGCGGTGGCTCCCCGCACGATCATGACCTCGGTGGCCGAGAAGCCGCCGCGCGCGGCCGGCGTGAAGATCGTCGATGAGGGCGATGCCGCCGAGAAGCTGGTCGAGTACCTCGTGCAGAACAGGCTGGTGTGACATGACCTACCCCGAGAACCCGATCCTCGTCCTGGTCGACCTCGACCCGGCCGGCAACCCGGCCAGCAGCACGGCGGCCCTGATCGGCGCCGCCTCGACCGTCGGCGCGCCGGTCGCCCTCGTCGTCGGCGGCTCGGCGGACGCCCCCGCTCAGGTGGCGGCGGCCGGTGCATCCGTCGTGCTCACGGCCGACGCGGACGAGACGATCCTCACGGTGCCGATCGTCGATGCGCTGCACGCCGCTTTCGAGCAGGTCCGACCTGATGCCGTCCTCATCTCGAACTCGATCGCGGGGCGTGACGTCGCCGGGCGGTTCGCGGTGCGCGCGAAGCTGGCGCTGTCGGTCGATGCCGTCGGCGTCTCGCGCGACGACGAGGGCATCGTGACGAACCACTCGGTGTACGGCGGCGCCTACCTCACAGACTCGGCTCCCACGTTCGGCGCCCCGGTGATCACGGTGCGCCAGGGCGCGGTCGACGCTCGGGCAGAGGCGGTCGCGTCGCCGACCGTCGAAGCCCTGACCGTCGTGCCGTCCGGCTCCGCCGCCGCGACTGTGGGTGCCGTCGAAGCCGTCGAGGCCACGTCGTCTCGACCCGAGCTGCGCGGCGCGCCCCGGGTCGTCTCGGGTGGCCGGGGACTCGCGTCGAAGGAGAAGTTCGTGCTCGTCGAAGAGCTCGCCGATGCTCTCGGAGCAGCCGTCGGCGCATCGCGGGCCGCAGTGGATGCCGGATACATCCCGCAGTCGCATCAGGTCGGTCAGACCGGTGTCTCGGTGTCGCCGCAGCTGTACGTCGCCCTGGGCATCTCGGGGGCGATCCAGCACCGCGCGGGGATGCAGACGGCGAAGAACATCGTGGCGATCAACAAGGACGGCGAGGCGCCCATCTTCGACGTCGCCGACTTCGGCATCGTCGGCGACCTGTTCACGATCGTCCCGCAGGTGATCGCGGCCCTCGAGGCGCGGAAGAAGTAGCCATGGCGACGCGGATGCTCAGGCGCGGGCTCCCGCGCGTGCCCGGCGGCGAGCCGTGGCCTCCCGGCGGGGTTCCGGTGGACGCACCGGCGGATGCCACCCCCGAGGCTCTGCCGCTCGAACCTCCCATGACGACGACGGCGGCCGACGCGAACGGACCGGCGCCGGTCGGTGCGGCGAGCGCCGCGAGCGCCGCGAGCGCTGCGTCCGCGCCCACCGCTGCGTCCGCGCCCACCGCCGCAATCGGCCCGAAGCCTGTCTCCGTATCGACCATGGGATCCGGGGGCGCCGAGACCGACAGAGGCCCAGTCGGATCGACGACTGCGCTGCGCCGCGGTCTTCCGAGGACGCCGGGTGGCGAACCGTGGCCGCCCGCGCAGTCGTCGGCATCGCCCGCGGCGCCGACGATCGACGCCCCGCGGTCCGTCGCCGTGCCCGACGCCGCAGAGGGGCCAGGGTCGAGCCCGAGTGTCATCTCGTCCGCACCGGTGCCGGATGCCGAGGTCCGCGTCCCGCCCGCAGCGGTGGCCCCGGCTGAGGCCGTGCGCGGAACAGACGCGGCCGTGCGCCGCGGACTGCCCCGCGTCGCGGGCGGAGACCCGTGGCCTCCCGTCGGCACCGTTCCGCGGGTGATGGCCGCGCCC
>JAESFY010000262.1_pt1 | contig 16254 bp, 16 predicted proteins | sample 9266201 | NCBI WGS metagenome assembly JAESFY01 (sample SAMN14515071, study PRJNA621656) | algae metagenome | isolation source: Nodosilinea sp. WJT8-NPBG4 and co-occurring heterotrophs from soil, lower... | place: USA: Pinto Basin, Colorado Desert, California | collected 2006-05-27 | reverse complement strand
TGTGCGTGCTGCGCGATCTGTCGGATGCCGCGCAGGTGCGCGACGTCGTCGCACGCGGTGGGCGTGTGGTCGTGCTCGGCGCCGGTGTGCTCGGCATCGAGCTCGCGATGCTCCTCGCCGATGCGGGCGCGACCCCATCGGTCGCGCACTTCGGGCCGATTCCGATGCCGCGGCAGCTGGATCGTGGTTCGGCATCCGTCCTGTCGTCGGCCCTCGCCTCCGCCGGTGTCGTGCTCGTGCCGCACACACGCGCCGAGGGCGTGATCGTCCGCGAGGACGAGCACGGCGAGCGCCGGTTCCGCGCGCTCGTGAGCTCCGACGCCAAGCATATCGAGGGCGACCTGCTCGTGCTGTCGTGCGGCGTGCGCGCGCGGACCGAGCTCGCCGAGGATGCCGGCCTACGCGTCGGGAACGGCGTGCTCGTCGACAGCGCGCTGCGCTCGTGGAGCGATCCGCTCATCCACGCGATCGGCGACTGCGCTCACCTCGCGGATCCGGAGCGCTACCTGCACGAGAAGCGCGTCCCGGGTGGACCGAACGGGCTCGTCGGACCGGGGTGGCGGCAGGCCGCGTGGTTGGCGGCTGCGATGTCTGCGGAGATCGCAGCAGAGATCGCAGCAGAGATCGACGCGGAGATCGCCGAGGGGGAGCGCGAGGCCTTCCGCGAGGATCAGCCCGGTGTCGTGGTGCTGAAAGGCGAGCTCGTCGACCTCGTGTCGGCGGGTGATGTGTCGGCCGACCCGTTCGCGCCGGTGCCTGCCGGCGAGGAGGCTCCCGGCATCGCGGTCTGGGCCGACCCCGAGCACGGCACGTACGTGAAGATGGCGACGCGCGACGGGGTGCTCACCGGTTTCGTCGCCGTCGGGATGCCGCGGGCCGCGGCCGAACTGAGCGTGCTCTACCTGCGCGGCGGCGAGCTGCCCGCCGATCGATCCCTGCTGCTGCGTCTCGACGACGCCGACGAGACCGTGTCGGGAAGCGGACGCGACGCGACGCTCTGCATCTGCAACGCCGTGACCGTCGGGCAGGTCGAAGACGCGATCGACGACGGCTGCGCGACGGTCGCCGAGGTCGGCGGATGCACGCGCGCCGGCACCGGATGCGGCGGATGCCGCGCCCGCATCGCCGAACTCGTCCACGCGCATTCGGCGGCAGCAGCATGACCGACACGCACTGCCCCTACTGCGCCCTCCAGTGCGCGATGTCGCTCACGCCCGCCGTCGACGGACCACTTCCGGTGACCGTCGCCGGGCGAGACTTCCCCACGAACCGCGGCGGACTGTGCAAGAAGGGCTGGACCTCTGCCGACCTCCTCGCGGACACCGGCCGTCTGACGACGCCGCTGGTGCGTGGCGCCGACGGCGAACTGCATCCCGCCGACTGGGACGCAACTCTCGATCTGCTGGCCGCCCGGCTGCGTGAGATCTCGGACGAGCACGGACGCGACGCGATCGGCGTCTTCGGCGGCGGCGGCCTGACGAACGAGAAGGCGTATCAGCTCGGGAAGTTCGCCCGGATCGCGCTGCGCACCTCACGTATCGACTACAACGGCCGCTTCTGCATGTCGTCCGCCGCGGCGGCGGCGAACCGTTCGTTCGGCATCGACCGCGGCCTGCCGTTCCCGCTGACCGACCTCGACACGGCCGAGACGATCCTCCTGCTCGGCTCGAACGTGGGCGACACGATGCCGCCGTTCGTGTCGCACCTGCAGGGGGCGCGGGCACGCGGCGGCCTGATCGTCGTCGATCCTCGCCGCAGCTCGACGGCGCGCCTCTGCGCCGACGGCGGCGGCACGCACCTGCAGCCCGTCCCCGGCACCGACCTCGTCCTGCTGCTGGGACTGATCCACGTCGTGATCGCGGAGCGCCTCTTCGACGCCGGATACGTGGCCCAGCGCACCTCAGGATTCGACGCGCTCCGCGTTTCCGTCTCGTCGTGGTGGCCCGAACGGGCCGCGACCGTCACGGGAGTGCCGGCGCACAGCATCCGCGATCTCGCGCGTGCGCTCGCCCGTTCGAACTCCGCGTACATCCTCACCGGCCGCGGCGTCGAGCAGCACGTCGACGGCACCGACACAGCGACCGCCGCGATCAACCTCGCCCTTCTGCTGGGTCTCCCCGGCACACCGGGTTCCGGCTACGGCACCCTGACCGGGCAGGGCAACGGGCAGGGCGGCCGGGAGCACGGCCAGAAGGCCGACCAGCTGCCCGGGTACCGCAAGATCACCGATCCCGCGGCGCGCGCACACGTCGCCGCCGTCTGGGGCGTGAACCCCGACGACATACCGGGGCCCGGCGTGCCGGCCGTTGAGCTGCTGCAGAGCGCAGGGATGCCAGGCGGCGTGCGCGCGCTGCTCGTGCACGGGTCGAACGTCGTCGTGTCCTCGCCGAACGTCGCCACCGTCCGGTCGGCGCTCGACCGGCTGGATCTGCTGGTCGTCTCGGACTTCTTCCTCTCCGAGACCGCGCGCATGGCCGACGTCGTCCTCCCCGTGCTGCAGTGGGCCGAGGAGGAGGGGACGATGACGAACCTGGAGGGACGGGTGCTGCGGCGACGCCGTGCCCTCGCTCCGCCCGCGGGCGCCCGCAGTGAACTCTGGATCATGGCCGAGCTGGCCCGCCGTCTCGACGCACCCGGCGTATGGAGCCTCGAACCGGCCGAGGTGTTCGACGAGCTCGCGCGCGCTTCCGCCGGCGGCCCCGCGGACTACTCCGGCCTCAGCCACGCCCTGCTCGACCTCGGCATCGAGGCGCATTGGCCGTTCCCGGTCGGCAGCCTCGGCACGCCGCGCCTGTTCACCGATCGCTTCGCGCACGCCGACGGTCGCGCCCGTCTGGTCTCGGTGCGTGCGCAGCAGCACGAGGTCGCCGACGGCGAGCGGCTCAACCTCGTCACCGGCCGGCTGCTGGAGCAGTACCAGAGCGGAACACAGACCCGCCGCGTCGCCGAGCTCACCGCCACACGCCCCGCCCTGATCGCGCAGCTGCACCCCGCGACGGCTCGGCGGCACGGCATCGGCGAGGGCGACGGCATCCGCATCACGAACGACCGCGGGGCCGTGACGGCGCGCGCCGAGCTGACCCGCGACATCCGTCCCGACACCGTCTTCCTGCCCTTCCACTACGCGGATGCCGAGAGCGCGAACCTCCTGACCGACGACAGGGTCGACCCGCATTCGGCGATGCCGGAGTTCAAGCGGGCGCTGGTGAGCGTCTCAGCGGTGCGACGCACGGACGAAGCGCACGCAACCGGCCAGCAGCGCGCCAGCTGACCACACGATCGGCACGAGCACCGAGGCCGGGGTCAGAGCACCCGACGCGAGAGCACCCAGGTGTTCGGAGGGGAGCGCGAGAAGGACTGCGTGCATCGCGCTCGTGGCGTCTGTTCCCCCCAGAGAGCGGATGACGACTGGCGCGATCGAGAACACACCGAACAGAATCGTGTACGCCCAGAGCGCGTGAGGCACGGCGTGCACGAGACCGTGGGCGAAGCACACGACGAGGAAGACCGCGATCGGCACCCCCATGACTCGCGCGAAAGAGAGGCCGCCGGCAGCCCACGGGTCCGAAACGCCCGCGACACTGCTGATACCTGTGACAGCGACTGTGCAGAGCAGCAGAGCGATCCAGCCCGTCGCGCACCCGAAGACCTGTGCGATCGCCAGTCGCGTCGTGAAGATGCGCGAGCGCCGTGGCGTCGCGAGCGCTGTCAGATGAGCTCCGCCGTTGGCGTGCTCCGACGCGGTGACGTCGATCGCGATCACTCCGCAGAAGAGCGCGAGGGACATCATCCCCGAGGTCGCTGCTCCCTGGAGCAGGCTTTCGCCGTCCTCGGAGTACGCCGCTCCGATCGAGCTGACCGCCTGAGCCAGCACCGTGGCGATCGCAGCGAAACCCACCGCCACCGCTACCGCGAGTGCGGCGAAGAACATCGGCCTTCGCAAGGTCACGAGTCTGAGGGCCTCGCCGCGAGCGACGTCTCGCAGACGCTGCGGCGTGAACGTGACCGTATCCATCTCAACGCCCTCCCGGTCGCATCGCGTCGACGAGGTCGTGGTAGTCGTCCTCCAGACTCCGGCGCGTCTCCCCGATGGATTCCAGGAACAACCTGTCGCTGAACGCCAGTTCCGCTACCGCACGTACCGATCCCCCGGCGATGAGCACCTTCCGCCCGTCGACGACAGCCTTCATGCCGTGATCCGAGAGCAACGCGGCGAGGCGTGCCGGTTCGTCGGCCACGACCAGCACCGTGCAGGTCGCCGGATCGGCCGCCGTCACGCGATCGAGAGTGACACGACCGCGCTGCAGCACGACGACTCGGTCGGCCAGCCGCTCGATCTCTGTCAACACGTGGGACGAGAACAGCACCGTCGCTCCCTCATCTGCATAGGAGCGCACGAGGGAGCGCAACCACAGCACTCCATCGACGTCCAGACCGTTTGTGGGCTCGTCGAGAACCAGCACAGCCGGGCGGCCGAGGATCGCGCGCGCGATGGACAGTCGCTGACGCATGCCCAGCGACAGGGTGCGGATGCGATGCGACCCGACGTGCGCCAGTCCGGCCCGCATCAGAACTTCCTCGACGCGCTCGGGGGGAATGCGGTTCGGTATCGCCGCGAGCCGCAACTCGTCACGCGCTCGGCGCCCGCCGGATAGCCAGGTCGCGTCGAGCGAAGCCCCGACAGTGGCGAGCGGCGCAGACAGCTGCGTATAGGGCACCCCGTGGATGTGCGCGATGCCGCTGTCGGGCTGTTCCAGCCCGAGGAGTATCCGCATCAGCGTCGACTTGCCCGCGCCGTTCGGTCCCACCAGCGACGTGATCTCACCCGGGCGGACCGCGAGCGAGACGTCGTCCACAGCGACCGTGTCGCCGTACGACCTACTCACCGCATCGATCTCGATCATCGAGTATCCCCTCTCGCATCTGCAGAACCTGGGGTGTCAAGGACGCCATCGATGGCGGCACCGTATGCGAAACCAGCACCACCGCGCGATTGCGCGCAACCCAGTCGCGAATGCGCGACGTGAGTTGCCCGACAGAGTCCGCATCGAGTCCGTTGAACGGTTCGTCGAGCAGAACGCATTCGGTCAGATCGAGCAAGCAGAGCATCAGCCACGCCTTGCGCCGGTTCCCGGTCGAGAGGTCCTCGATCGGCGCGTCCATCCATTCTCCGAGACCCCACTGGCCGACCTCGATCGCCAGCGCATCCGTGCCGATGGCGGGGGCTGCAAGCAGAACGTGCTCGCGCAGGCTCAGCGCCGGGATGAGGCCGATCTCGTGCGGCACATAGGTGCGCAGCAACCTCGTCTGCGGGATCGTCACCGAACTCGAGCCGATCATCGCGACGCCTGTTCGCGGAAGCACATTCGAGGCGAGAATCTCGAGCAGCGTCGACTTTCCGCTGCCGTTGGGGCCGGTGATCAGTGTCAGCCCGGGATCGAATCGGACGCTGACTCCGCGGACGACATCGGCCGCGGCGCCGTAACCGGCCGTCACGGCGTCGAGCATCATCATCGGCATCGTCATAGTGGACGCACCCTTCGAGACAAGGCGAAAGCGCTTCCAGCCACGGTGAACGTCGCGGCGAGGAAAGCCACCACGATCCCCGGCGTCCCCCCGACGATGGCCGGTGCAGTCACGGCGAGGGGCACGAGGCCGGTGAGGGTGTGCCCCCACAGACTGAGCTCGACGGTCCCGTCGGGAAGGCGCAGCGCGAAACGATCCCACAGCGACCCCAGGAGCAGCCCAGCGAGCGCACCCGAAGCGGTGATGAGCCCCACGATGACGATTCGCACGTCGCCAGCCAGCACCGCCATCACGATCGCCACCGTCAAGGGTGCCGGAACGATCCACAACGCGAGTATCGACAGATACGCCGTGATCGCCGTTCTGATCGTGCCGGCAGCGCGGCGCGCAGCGAGATCGAGCATCGGCAGCACATGGAGCGGACCGAAGAACGACGACAACGACGCCACGACGATGGTTGCGAGCACGAGAGGAATGGCACGGATTCCGAGCTCGACGGCAGGCTCGTCGGTGAGAACTCCCGGCGCGATGGCGGCGGCGATCGCAAAAGCGCCGACAGCTGCGGCGAGTGATTTGGCGGCGCGCAGCAGCAGGAGGGAACCGCGTCCGATTGCGCGGGTGGTCATCGCGAGGAACGCGCTCGGCCACGTGCGCGCTGCGCGGCCTCGACGTCGGTGCGTCCCCGCGCGGTGCGACGTGAGCGTCGCGGCGGCACCCACTCCGACGAGGACCACGATGCCGCACCACGGTGCGACCTCGGCCGTCGACCGCAACGTGTGCGACATCGAGATCGCCCAGTCCAGGCCGGGTGTCCTGTCGTTCCAGAACCCCGGCAGCGCAGTGAGGATCATCCCGAGAACGATGCCGCCGAGCACCGCCACGAGCACAGTGCCCGCCCCGATCCGCAACGGCCCCGGCCGCACGGGGACGATCTTCAGGATGACCCCGACCGCTGCTGCGCTCAGCAGAAGAGTTCCGGGGAGAAGCGACGGCAGCGCACCCGCCGCCACGCACAGCATGAGGGCGACGAGCGCTGCAGCGGCGATGCGGAGGAGCGGGAGGAGTTGACCGCGCACGAAGACGACATGGGTGTGCGGCACGCGCAGGGCGTCGCCGTAGAGACGGCGATACGGGGACAGCTGCGCGTGTGAACGAGAACTGGCCGACGCGGCTCCGAGCGCGGTCGCCAGAATCATCAGCTGGCAGGCGAGAACGGCGGGTCCCGCGACCGCGGCGAGCACGTCCGGCACGATGGCATGGAGGATGACGATGCCGAATCCAAGGAACACGAGCGCAGCTGCGCCCGCACTCGTGAGCGTGACGAGAAGTCCTGCAGTGGATCTCGCGTGCTCCAGGAGTCCGTTCTCACGCCCCCACATCGTCACTTCGAATCCCACCACGACCCGCAAGGCCCGCAGGTCGACCCGGCGTCGTCTGGGAGCGATCCGAGGGGCCTCGGAGGCCGTCGTCACGGTGCCTTCCGTGCGCGCGCACGGTTCTCGCGAACCGAGTAAGAGATGTTCAGCTGCACGATCGCCGAGACTGCGCACAGCCCGGCGGCGGCCGCCGGTACCCAGAGCAAGGGCTCGTCCCGGAGGAAGACGCTGAGCATCATCGCCGCCACCATGCCCGCGGCGAACAGCGATACCCCGACCGCCGGCAGCAGGTGCGGGCGCACCAGGAACGGTACGGCGAGCAGTGCTATGACGAGAATCCCGATCGCGCAGACGATCCGCAGGATGCGCAGGATCTCGAAGGTCTCGGCGGGCGCTCCCAACGCATTGGAGCCGCTCAGCATCCACCCGGTCCCGCCCGAGGCGAGGAGCGCGACTGATGCCAGCACCGGCACGACGCGTGCGATCGCCAGACGACGGCGACGAGTCGTCATCCGGTCACCACCGCCCCAGGTGCGAGAGACCGACAGCGACGACAGGAATTGCGACGGCGGACACATGCAGCACGAGGCGTCCTCGAGACGGCGCATCATGCAGCCCTGACTGACGAACCCACAGCACTCCGACGATGACGATCACGACGGCGGTCAAGAGACACGGGCGAGCGGCATCCGGCAGCAGGTGCGGGAGTCCGAGGGCGGCCAGGACGGTGATCACAAGGTTCCCGAGATCCACCGAACGCGCCGCGACGGGTGCAAGCGTCACCGACGGCGACCCGCCGCTCACTGTGAGCGTGCGTCCGATCAGCACGGCCCCGACACGCAGCACGAGGTAGGTGACCACGGTACCGAACAGCAGCAGGGCGAGCGCCGTCGCGCGTGCGAGACCCTCGAACCCCTCCTCGATCTCGACGTCACCCGAAGCGATCTGGGCATCGATGACATCGGTCAACGCGAAGGTGGCGACCGTCGCCGCAGCGAGATTGAGGATCACCCACCAGACGGTGCGAGGGCGGGTTCCCAGGCCTTCGGGCGGCTGAGATGACATCGGCACGGCGGTGCCGGCGGGTTCGGGTCCGACAGGCGGTTGAGTCATCGTGGAAGCCCTCCTGCGACTTCGAGTGCGGCGCCGACGGCGAGCAGCGCGGCACCGATCAGAGCGAACGGCAGGCTCGCGGCGAGTTGCGCGGCGATGCGATAGAGGATCTCAGCGGTGCGGGATGTCGTGCGCGTCTTCCGCGCACCGCTCGTGCCGAAGACCGCCCGCGCGCGGAAGACCGGCAGGAGTCCCGCGAAGGTGAACAGGATGAACCCGAGCAGTTCGAAGGCCAGGAAGGGCCAGAAGGCGTCGATAGCGCCCCCGATGCCCCACGCGCCGACCGCGAGACCGATGACCGACCCGATGTAGATACCGGCGAGGATCGACATCGCGACCGCGATAGCCCCGAAGGTGACGGCTCCCGCGTAGATGGTCACCCCCACCGCGAGATTGTTGGCGAAGATACCGAGCACCTGATCCCACGGCTGATAGGACGCGTCCTGTCGCCGAACCTCGAAGGGAAGTTGCGCGGCTGTCCCGAGGGCGAGGGTGACGGTCCACAGCGAGACCGTCACCCCCGCCGTCCAGCGCCACGATCGCCAGCCCGCCTCATTCTGAGGAGGGACATCGGTCGAGAGTGCGATGGCCATGAGCTGCGCGAGATCGACGCGTGGACGCGATCTACTGGATCGCCTTCTTCTTGCCATAGAAACTGATCGCCCAGCGGATGCCGGCGATCGCGGCAGCCCCGACCCCACCGCCGATCAATGCGGCGACGACGGTCGCGACGGCGGAGCCGGCGATGACGGCGTTCACGATCGCGACGGCGACGCCGGCTTCTGCCACGCCCAGCGCGGCGATGATCGATTGGACGACCGCGGGACCGTAGACACCGCCGAAGATGAGCGTTGCCGTCGTCACCGCGAGGACGACGCCTGCACCGGTCAGATTGCGCGCGATCACCTTCGGCGACTCTTGCGCGAGTTCGTGTGCGATGGTCATTTTCGAACCTCCCTGTGATGCAGAGGGTGCCGACGCCCGCGACGCGGGTGTTCGTGCGGGAGGACGGACCTCCATCGCCGACCCCCTCTGCGTTATCGGTTCGACGACACGTGGACGGTATCCAGGAATCTCCCGATCGCACCAGGAGATCGGCCGAAGAGCATACGAAGGTATCTGCGCCCACCCGAACGTCTCGCGGGGCGGAATCGCCCTGTCAAGCCCTGGTGTTCCTGGTGCGTGAGGCGTAGCGTCACGAGCACGGTCACCGGCCGTGTCACGGCAGTGGAAGGAGTTCGACGATGAGCACCACGAAGACCCTGGCCCTCTGGGTCGCCTACGGACAGAACGGCGTGGTCGGCAGCATCCGCCACGATGAGGACGGCTATGTCGTCACGATGGCGGGATCGGATGCCGCCACGGGCACGTACCCCAACCTCGCGTCCGCCAAGGGAGCGCTGCACTCGCACATGGCGCCCGGCAGCGACTGGCCCGGCTTCCAGGAGCACTGACCCCGCACGGCTGGCGCGGGCCTGCGGGACCTATTCCGCGGGTTCGCCGGAGAGGATGCCGCGCAACCAGTCGCGCGCCTCGACGAACACATCGTCGGCGTAGCGGTCGGGGTATTGCACGATCTGCCGGTCGGCGCGCGGGTAGGAGCCGAGGAAGACGACCCGGGGACTGAACCGGCGGATGCCGAGCAGGGCATCCGCCATCCGCTCGTGCTCGACGTGCCCGTCGGCGTCGATCACGAACCGGTAGCGGCCGAGTTCGTCGCCGATCGGCCGCGACTCGATGAGTGAGAGGTTGATCCCGCGGGTCGAGAACTGCTCGAGCATCTCGAGGAGGGATCCGGGGTGGTCGTGCGGGAGCTCGACGATGAGCGACGTCTTGTCGGCACCGGTCGGCGCGGGCGGAGCGGTCGTGCGGGTCACCAGCACGAAACGGGTCACGGCCTGCGCGTTGTCTCCGATGCCTTCGGCCAGCACGTCGACGTCGTAGTGCTTCACGATGCCCGGAGCCGCGATGGCCGCCTGCGCGGGGAGCGAGCCGTCGAGCACGCCAATGGCCGAGGCGACGTTGCTCGCGGCGGGCACATGCGAGTGCGAGGGCACGTTCGCGCCGAGCCAGCCGTGGCACTGCGCGTACGCGACCGGGTGCGCCGCGATGACCTCGACCTGGTCGAGCGTCGTGCCGCGGGGGGCGACCAGCACGAAGTTCACCTGCACGAGGTACTCGCCGATGATCCGCAGACCCGGCAGCGTCGCCAGCGCATCCTGCGTGGTGGAGACACCGCCCTCGATCGAGTTCTCGATGGCGATCATCGCCGCGTCGCTACGCCCCTCGAGCACGTCGTCGAGCGCCTCGCCCACGTTGTGCACCGGGCGCCAGTCCTGCCCTCGCGCCTCGGCGACCTGGTCGAGAGCCGCTTCCGTGAAGGTTCCGGCAGGGCCGAGATAGCTGTAGGTGCGGCGTTCAGTCACGGCGTTCAGCCTATCCCCCGGTGTCGCACCAGACGTCCGGATGTCAAGACGGATGCGGTCCCCGCGAACAGAGGGCAGACTGAGAAGATGACGAGCCGTGCCGGCCTCCCCGCGGAGGACACTGACCTGATCGACGTCGACGAGCTGATCGCCGCCTACTACGACCGCGTGCCGAACCCGGAGGTCGCCGCCGAACGTGTCGTCTTCGGCACGAGTGGGCACCGTGGCTCTTCGCTGACGAACAGTTTCAACGAGACGCACATCCTCGCCACCACGCAGGCGATCGTCGACTACCGCGCGGCGCAGGGCATCACCGGGCCGCTGTTCCTCGGGCGCGACACCCACGCCCTCTCGCTCCCGGCCGAGCGCAGCGCGATCGAAGTGCTGCTCGCGAACGGCGTCGACGTGCGGGTGGACTCCCGTGATTCGTACGTGCCGACCCCGGCCCTCAGCCACGCCATCCTCACGCACAATCGCACCCTTCGACCGGCTCACGGAGCCGCGGAGGGGACCGCGGAGGGCAACGTGGGCCGTGCTGACGGCATCGTCGTCACCCCGTCGCACAACCCCCCGCGCGACGGCGGCTTCAAGTACAACCCGCCACACGGCGGACCGGCCGACACGGATGCCACGGGCTGGATCGCCGACCGGGCCAACGAGCTCATCGCGAACGGACTCGAGGGCGTCGAGCGCGAGCGGTTCGCCGACGTCGACTGGGACGCGATCACCGGCTACGACTTCCGCGACGCGTATGTGCGCGACCTCCCCTCCATCATCGACATCGACGCCGTCCGCAGCGCGGGCGTGCGCATCGGCGCCGATCCCCTCGGCGGAGCATCCGTGGAGTACTGGGCGCTGATCGCCGAGGTCCACGACCTCGACCTCACCGTCGTCAATCCCGAGGTCGACCCGACCTGGCGCTTCATGACGCTGGACTGGGACGAGAAGATCCGGATGGATCCGTCGTCGCCGTCGGCGATGGCATCGCTGGTCGCCAAGAAGGCCGACTACGACGTGCTCACGGGCAACGACGCCGACGCCGATCGACACGGCATCGTCACCCCGGATGCCGGGCTGATGAACCCGAACCACTACCTCGCCGTCGCGATCGACTATCTGTTCTCGCACCGGAGCGCGTGGCCGCGGGATGCCGCGATCGGCAAGACCCTCGTGTCATCGATGATCATCGACCGCGTCGCCGAGTCGCTCGGGCGTCGGCTGCTGGAGGTGCCCGTCGGCTTCAAGTGGTTCGTGCCGGGGCTGCTCGACGGCTCCGTCGCGTTCGGCGGTGAGGAGTCGGCGGGGGCGTCGTTCCTCCGCAAGGACGGCTCGGTCTGGTCGACCGACAAGGACGGCATCCTGCTCTGCCTGCTCGCCGCGGAGATCCTCGCCGTGACGGGCAAGACCCCCTCGGAGCGCTACGCAGAGCTCGAGCAGGCCTTCGGCTCCTCCGCCTACCAGCGCGTCGACGCTCCCGCGACGCCGGAGCAGAAGGCGACGCTGGGCAAGCTGTCGCCGGATGCCGTGACGGCGACGAGCCTGGCCGGCGAGGACATCACCGCCAAGCTGTCGCACGCGCCCGGCAACGGTGCGGCGATCGGCGGACTCAAGGTGCAGACCGAGCACGCGTGGTTCGCCGCACGCCCCTCGGGCACGGAAGACGTCTACAAGCTGTACGCCGAGAGCCTGCGCGGCCCGGAGCATCTCGCCGAGGTGCAGGCCGAGGCCCGTGCCGTCGTGTCGGCGGCGCTGGGCGGCTGATCCACCGGTCGTTGAGCGAGCCGCAGGCGAGACGAAACGCCCCGAGTGGATCTGCAAGCTCGAGGCGTTTCGGCTCACTCGCTGCGCTCCCTCGCTCAACGAACGGGAAGCGGCTCTCTCTCGCTCAACGACCGAGATGTGACGCCCGGGCGAGCTCGGCGCCGGCTGCGCGCAGCCAGCGGGCGGGCTCGGCGAGCGCGGCATCCGACGATCCGGCCAGGTCGGTGAGCGAAGCGGATGCCGAGAACAGGGCGGTGTCCGCGTCATCCGTGATTCGTCCGGCGACCAGGAACGCCCGAGCGCCGGCATCCGCGGCGAGGGTCGCGATGAACGAGGGCACCTTGCCGTCGCCGGACTGCCCGTCGTACGAGCCCTCTCCGGTGACCACGACGTCGGCATCGGCGATCGCGTCGGCCAGTCCGATCAGCTGCGCCACCTCGGCGGCGCCCGGTGCCAGCACGCCGCCCCACACGACGAGTGCTCCGCCGGTGCCGCCGGCGGCTCCGGTTCCCGGCTGGTCCGCGTCGAGCCCGAGAAGGTCGGCGAGGCGGCCGAGGCCCCGATCGGCGAGCGTGATGTCGGCGACCGAGTTCAGGCCCTTCTGCGGGCCGAAGACCGCGGCGGCGCCCCGGGGTCCGATGAGCGGGTTGGTGACGTCGGTGAGCACGCGCACGTCCGGAGCGGCGCGGAGACCGGTCAAGTCGACGGAGGCGATATCGGCGAGCCCTCGGGCACCGCGCACGACGGGGACGCTCGCGGCATCGAGGAAGCGCGCGCCGAGCGCAGCGAGCATCCCGGTCCCGCCGTCGGTGGACCCGCTCGAGCCGATGCCGACGACGACGCGCGAGACGCCGTGGTCGAGGGCGGCAGCGATCGCCTGACCGAAACCGGTGGTGTCGGCATCCCACGGGCGCAGCCGGTCGAGGAGCTCGATGCCCGACGTCGAAGCCAGGTCGATCACCGCGGTCCCTTGGGCGGCGTCGGCGGTCGGCGGCAGCAGAAGCCAGGCGGAGTCGATCATCGCGCCGGTCGGCCCCTCGACCGTGACCGGCATGCGCCGCGCCCCCGGAACCGCCGCCGCGAACGCTGCGACCGTGCCCTCGCCGCCGTCCGCCATCGGGCGGTGCACGAACTCGGCGACGGGGTCGACCTCGGCCCACCCTCCTGCGAGCGCACCAGCGGCATCCGCCGCCGTGATCGTGCCCTTGAAGCTGTCCGGAGCCAGGACGACGCGGGTCACTCGGCGATCCCCGGAGTGCTGTCGCGCACGATGACCTGGAGCGGGAGCGGCGGCTGCTGCCAGTCCGCATCGACCGTCGCCCGGAAGGCTTGGTACCCGACCTCGCTCAGCGGCACGCGCACCGTCGTGAGGGCGGGGGTGACATCGCTGCTCGAGGGCACGTCATCGAAGCCGCAGACCGCGATATCGGCTCCGACCTCGCGTCCGGCCTCGCGGATCGCCGCCATCGCGCCGATCGCGACCACATCGCTGATCCCGAACACCAGGGCCCCCTTCTCCACGCCTGCGGTCAGGGCCTCGGCCATCGCGGACGCCCCCGACTCGCGCCGGAAGTCTCCTCGCAGGACGCGATCGACCGTGCCGCCCGCGGACTCGAAGCCCGCACGGAACCCGGCGAGACGCTCGTCGGACGTGCGCACGCCCTCGGCGGCACCGATCGCGATGGCCGCGCGGTAGCCGCGCTCCGCCATGCGGCGACCCAGCGCCTCGGCACCCGCCCGGTTGTCGATCTCGACGCGACGATCGCCGACGCCGTCGGGGCCGAAGATGACCGTCCGCCCGCCCAGCCGGGCGAATTCCGCGAGCTCTCGGGCGGTCTCCGACTCCATCGGCTCCTCGGAGCGGGATGCTGCGAGGATCAGTCCCCGGGGTCGCTGACCGCGGAGCGCCCGCACGATCCGCGCCTCGCGCACCGGGTCGCGTTCCGTGATCGCGATCGTGACCACCAGGCCATGCTCGTCGGCGCCGCGCGCGACGCCGGAGGCGATCAGCCCGAAGTAGGGGTCGGCGATGTCGGCGACGAGCAGCGCGATCACGGGCGACGACCCACGGGCAGTCGCCTGTGCGGAGACGTTCGCGGTGTACCCGAGTTCGGCGGCGGCGGTCTGCACTCGCTCGCGGAACGACTCGGCCACCGTGCGCTCGGATCCGTTCAGCACGCGGGATGCCGTGGCGAGCGATACTCCGGCGGCTCGCGCCACGTCATGCAGCGTGGGCGCGGACCCTCGGGACGAGCGTGCCGGGCGCGCGGGTGACGCGGGTGACGCGGGATCCGAGGGTGAAGAGGCACTCATGCCCAGAGCCTACTGGGCGGACCGGCGTCGGTCCGCCCGCCCGAGACAGGCGCGGAGCGCGGCTGCCTCTCCCGCGAGAAGCGCCGGATCATCGCCCGGTACGAACTCCAGCAGAGCGTCGCGCGGCGGGTTCGCGGCCGCATGCGCCGCGGCGAAGAATCGCGTCCAGAGCCCGTCGCGCGCACGCAGCGGCATCCGCTCGGTCTCCGGCCACCAGGAGAAGACGTGCGCGGCGGTCGTGCGGTCGGCGATCGCCGCATACTCGGCGAGCGCATCGTCGTCGGTCGCGGCGACGGGGGGCTGCCAGTAGGTCGAGAGAGCCGGATGCCCCACCTCGTCCAGCAGCCGCAGCGTGGTCGGGGCCGTGTCGGCGAGCGTGCCGGAGTGGAACTCCAGCGCGAGTCCGATCCCCCGCGATGCCGCTTCGGATGCCGCCGCCTGCAGCCGCGTGACGGTCGCCGCCCAGTCGGCCGCGGTGGCTTCGGCCGAGCCGAGACCGCCGGCCCAGATCCGGATGCGATCCGCGCCGAGGGCCTGCGCACTGTCGAGGACGGGTGTGAGCGGCTCGCCGGGTCCGGCGCGGAAGTAGGAGCCGTAGGAGGCGACCGCGAGCCCGGCATCCGTTGTCATCTTCGACACCGCGGCGGCGCGGGCGATGTCGCCTGCGGGGACGTGCACATCGCCTCCCCATTCGATGACCTCGAGCCCGGCGTCCGCCGCAAGCTCGACGATCCGCTCCGGCGCGAGCGCGCGGAACGTCACCGAGCACAGCCCTGCACGGATCGATGTCATGCGTTCATCCTCTCAACGCAGGTGCGGGGAGACGGCCGCGGCGAACGACTGGGCGGTGCGGCGGACGACGTTCTCGGGAGCATCCGCCCAGATGTCGGCGTGGAAGAGCTCGACCTCGATATCGCGGTCGTAGCCCGTGGCGAGCACGGCACGGGTCAGCGAGCCGAAATCGATCACGCCTTCGCCCGGGTAGCGCCGCGAGAGCAGCACGTCGGCCGCGAGCGGGGTCTTCCAGTCGCACACCTGGTAGGTCGCGATGCGGCCCTCCCGACCGGCGCGGGCGATCTGCTCGAGCACCTGCGGGTCCCACCAGATGTGGAACGTGTCGACGGCGGCGCCCACGACTTCCGCATCGAAGTCCGCGGCGATGTCGAGCGCCTGCCGGAGCGTCGACACGACCGCCCGGTCCGACGCGTACATCGGATGCAGCGGCTCGATCGCGAGCGTCACCCCCGCGGCCTTCGCCTCGGGAGCCAGCGCACCGATGGCGTCGCGGACGCGCTCGCGCGCACCGATCAGGTCGCGTGAGCCCTCGGGAAGGCCACCTGCGACGAGCACGAGCACGGCGGTCGACCCGGCGGCGCCTGCCGCGGCCAATGTCGCGGTCTCCTCGATCGCCCGCAGATTGTCATCGAGCGCGGCGACGCGCGCCGGCCCGTCCGGGAAGGTGAAGAACCCGCCCCGGCAGTGCGTCGAGAACCGCAGCCCCGAGTCCCCCAGCATCCGGGCGGCGACGTCGAGACCGACCTCGTTCACCGGCTCGCGCCAGAGCCCGATGGCCTGGATGCCGGCATCCGCGGTCACACGCAGCGCGGTCGCGAGATCGGCGTGCTTGATGGTCGCCTGGTTGAGCGACAGGCGCGGATCGGGCGTGCTCATGCGCCCGCTCCGTTCGTGTCGATGCCGTTCAGGCGCAACATCCCGTGCCAGCGTTCGCGAGCGAGCTC
>JAESFY010000261.1_pt1 | contig 16284 bp, 15 predicted proteins | sample 9266201 | NCBI WGS metagenome assembly JAESFY01 (sample SAMN14515071, study PRJNA621656) | algae metagenome | isolation source: Nodosilinea sp. WJT8-NPBG4 and co-occurring heterotrophs from soil, lower... | place: USA: Pinto Basin, Colorado Desert, California | collected 2006-05-27 | reverse complement strand
TTCACGGAGCGGATGCCTGGAGACGTCGCATAGTCCGGCCGAGTGCACCACCCTGCTAAGGTGGAGTCCCCTCACGGGGACCAGGGGTTCAAATCCCCTCGTCTCCGCAGCGCGAATCCCTGCTTCGGCAGGGATTTTCTGTTTCCGGATCGATCGCTCCCACGGGTCGAGAAAGCGCTATCCTGGAGGCCTTCCCCCGCCTCGCATAGGAGCATCGTTCATGCCCATCGCCGCTGATGACCCCCGCCTCACGCACGCCTACGAGGCAGCGACCACCCGGTACACCGACGTGCCGTTCCAGCGTGCCGGCGCGACCGGCATCCAGCTGCCCAAGGTGTCGCTCGGGCTCTGGCAGAACTTCGGACGCGATCGCACCTTCGACAGCCAGCGCGAGATCGTGCTGCATGCGTTCGACCGAGGGGTCGTGCACATCGACCTCGCCAACAACTACGGCCCGCCGTACGGCTCGGCCGAGTCGACGTTCGGTGCAGTGCTCGGCAGCGGCCTCGCCCGCTACCGCGACGAGCTCTTCGTGACGACCAAGGCCGGCTACGACATGTGGCCGGGGCCGTTCGGCGACGGCGGATCGCGCAAGTACCTCACGCGCTCGCTCGAGCAGAGCCTGCAGCGCATGAACACCGACTACGTCGACGTGTTCTACTCGCACCGCCCCGACCCCGAGACGCCCCTCGAAGAGACGGTGACGGCGCTCGTCGACATCGTGCGCAGCGGCAAGGCGCTCTACGTCGGCATCTCGAACTACCCGGCAGAGCTCGCCCGTCAGGCCTACGAGCTGCTGGCCGATCAGGGAGTGAAGCTGCTGCTGCACCAGCCGCGGTACTCGCTGTTCGACCGCACTCCCGAGGCCGAGCTGTTCCCTGCGCTGCGCGAGCTGAAGGTCGGCAGCGCGGTGTTCTCGCCGCTCGCTCAGGGCCTGCTCACGGGCAAGTACATCGACGGCGACGTCCCCGCGGACTCGCGGGCCGCCAACAGCCACTTCCTCAACGGATCGGCCCTCACCGACAGCTACCTCGGGCGCATCCGCGGCATCGACCGCGTCGCGAAGGACGCGGGTCTGTCGATCCCACAGCTCGCGATCGCGTGGGTGCTGCGCGATCCTGTGGTGACCACGGCCATCATCGGCGCATCGCGCACCGGCCAGATCGACGACGCGGTCGCCGCGAGCCAGGTCGTCCTGTCGGATGACGTCGTCGCCGCTCTCGAGGAGTTCGCCGCAGCACCTGGCGCCAGCGTGGTCTGAACGGAATCCGGGATCGGGATTCCGCGGTGACATCCCGCCGTAGGCGCGGGGTGTCGTAGCGGGCTGCTCACACTTTTCTGCGGGCCCCGCGTAATATTCCGGGCGGCAGCGGGTCTGGTTAGTGGACGCCCCTACGAAGGGGAGCGTCCGCAACGGACCCCGAGGAGCATCAGATGACCATCGCCAACCCGGAGCTACGGGCGCACCAGTGGATCCATCGCGGCGTCGTCCCGCTGCCCGAGCTGGCTTTCCAGCACATCCTCGCGGCGATCCTCCGGGGGGAGTACTCGTCGGGCGACAGGCTCAACTCCGCGAGCTTCGCCGAGGAGCTGCACATGTCGCTGAACCCGATCCGCGAAGCGATCATCCGGCTTCGAGACATCGGACTGGTGGAGGTCACTCCCGCCCGCTACACCAAGATCGCCGAGTTCACCGCCTCCGAGTCGCGTGCGGCTCTCAGCTATGCGGGCGTGCTCGCCGGCGCAGCGCTCAACGAGATTCTGCCCACGGTCGCGGAGGAGGTCCGCTCGGATCTCGCGGCGTGCGTCGACGCGGTCGGCGCTGACGGCGCAGGCAGCCGCGACGCCGCGATCGCGTTCCTCAGGGCTGTGGCCGACCTCATCGATCATCCGCGACAGGCGATGCACCTCGCGGAGATGACGATTCTGGCCCAGTGCGCGCTGCAACTCTCCGAGGTCGCACCCGGTGACGACGCGACGCACACGCGATCCGCTGCGTCCGAAGCCGCCGCGCAGGCGATGCGCACCGGAGATGCGGACGTCGCGGAGAAGGCGGTTCGCGCACTCTTCGAGCAGCTCGACTGACGCGCGGTCTCGCTGTCGAGATCGACGGCACCTCAGCCCGGTGACTCGGATCCCGCAGGCCGACCTCTCGATAGAGTCGACCTATGGCTGCGACGACGGTGCTGTTCATCGGTGGAACGGGAATCATCTCCTCGGCGGCGAGCGCCCTCGCTGCGTCTCGCGGAATGGAGGTGACGCTGCTCAACCGCGGGCAGTCCCGCAGGGAGCCGGCCGACGGCGTCGAGGTGCTGACGGCCGACATCACGGATGGTGCCGCGGTCGATGCCGCCCTCGCCGGTCGGGAGTTCGATGTCGTCGCCGACATGATCGCCTTCACGCCCGATCAGGTGCAGCGTGACATCGACCGCTTCGAAGGGCGGACAGGGCAGTACGTCTTCATCAGCTCGGCCTCCGCCTACCAGAAGCCGGTCGCGCGGCTTCCGATCACCGAGTCGACGCCGCTGCGCAACCCGCACTGGCAGTACTCGCGCGACAAGATCGCCTGCGAGGACCTGCTGACCGCCGCGTACCGCGACCGCGGGTTCCCGGTCACGGTTCTGCGCCCCTCGCACACCTACGACAAGTGGACGATCCCTGCGTTCGGAGGATGGACGGCGATCGATCGCATCCGCCGCGGTGAGGAGATCATCGTGCATGGCGATGGCACGTCGCTGTGGACGCTCACGCACTCGAGCGACTTCGCAGTCGGGTTCGCCGGCCTGCTCGGCAATCCGCTCGCCTGTGGCGACACCTTCCAGATCACGAGCGACTTCGTCTACACGTGGAACGAGATCTACTCGATCCTCGGACGAGCGGCGGGAGCAGAGCCGAGGATCCGCTACGCCACGAGCGCGGCGATCGAGGATGCTGCGCCGGAGCGCGCGGGGCAGCTCACGGGTGACATGGCGCATTCGGTCGTCTTCGACAACACGAAGATCCGCCGAGTCGTGCCCGACTTCAACCCGGTCGTTCCTCTGCACACCGCGGCGCGAGAGATCATCGAGTGGCACGACGCGCACCCCGACCTGCAGCGCGTCGACCCCGCCATGAACGCCCTGTTCGACGGTCTGCTCGCCTGACCGCGTCGCTCAGCCGGCGGCGAGCACGGCGAGCACGTTGCCGGCGGGGTCCTTGAACCAGGCGATGTCGGGCCCCTTGTCCGGTCCGCCGCGAAGGATGCCCTTGTCGTCAGTGTCGAAGTCCGAGTCGTCATAGATCTTCGTCACGACGCCGCGCCCGTTGAGCTCATCGACGGCGGCGTCGACGTCGTCGACCGGGAAGTTGAGGATCGTGAAGCTCGCGGGCTCGTGATTCGGCTTGGCGTAGACGAGGATCGACCCGCCGTCGGGCAGGCTGATGTCGAGGAAGCCCATGGCATTGGTGGTGACGTCCATGCCGAGGGTGTCGCCGTAGAAGGAGCGGGCGGCGTCGATGTCGTCGACGCTGAATCCGCTGAACGCGTGTGTGGTCTGAAAGGCGGTCATGCCCTCAGCATGCGCCGCTCCCGCCGAGGTGTCCAGACCCTATGGGCGCACCTGATTGACGAGTTCGTGGCCGGCGAGCAGCCTGGTGACGTTGTCGTCGACGAGGCGTGCCGCACCGACGGGCCGGTTGCCGGCGATGTGCGGGGTGATGAACAGGTTCGCCGCATCCCATAGCGGGTCGGATGCCGGGAGCGGCTCGGATCTCGCGACATCGATCGCCGCTGCGCGCAGCTGCCCCGACTCGAGCGCCGCGATCAGGGCGCTCTCGTCGACGGTCGCACCTCGGCCCACGTTCACGAAGACGGCCCCCGGCTTGAGAGCAGCGAAGACCTCGGCGTCGAACAGATCGGCGGTCTCGTCGGTGGCGGGCAGGATCGACACGAGCACGTCGGTGTGCGCCAGCACATCGGCCGCATCGGCATCCGCGTGCACCTCGAATCCCGACCGCTTTCCGGCGGTGCGGGCGATGCCCTGCACCTCGGCGCTGAGTGCGGTGAGCAACGGGGCGAGCGTCGAGGCGATCGATCCGAAGCCCCAGATCGTCACGTGAGCGCCGGCGAGCGTGTGCAGCGCACGGGTCTCGGCAGCACTCTGCTCGTCGATGAACTCGTCGTCCCAGCGGTGCTCGCGCTGGGCATCGCGCAGCCGGTCGAGCCGGCGCACCGCGCTCAGGATCAGCGCCAGAGCATGCTCGGCGACGGGGCCGTCGTGCAGTGAGCGTCCGGAGCAGATGCGCACGTCCTCCCCGAAGCCGGCGTTCAGCACGACGTCGGCGCCCGAGGCGAGCGCCTGGACGAGCTGCAGTCGAGGGAGTACGCGGGCTGCTTCCTGCAGCCACGACGACGAGTTGTGCCAGACGACCAGCACCTCGGCGTCGCGGTGCTCCTCGGGGATCTCGGCGTCGATGTCGTAGATGACGGTCTCGACGTCTGCGGTCACCGGCAGCTCGATGGTGTTCGGGATCAGGATCTTCATGTGCGCCTCCAGGTGATGGCGGTCATTGAGGGGATTCGGTCGACTCGCGCCAGATGACGGTGAGCAGATCGTCGGGTTTCGTCGGCGGCTCCCCGCCGCGTACGGCGGCGGTGAGGCGATGCATGGAGTAGCCACCCAGTCTCTCGCGATCCTGCGAGACGCTCGTGAGAGAGGGCACGAGGAACGCGCTCTGAGGGTGGTCGTCCCACCCCGTGACGGCGACATCCTCGGGCAGCTTCCATCCGCGCCTGGTCGCCGCGCGGATGGCGCCCGTCGCGATGACGTCGTTCGCCGCGATCACCGCCAGGGGCGGTGCGTCCGCGGGCAGCGCGTCGACGGCGGCTTCACCGGCGCTGCCGCTCCACTCCTCGCCGAACACCCCCAGCGACTCGAGTCCGAGACGGGCGATCGTGTCGAGGTAGGCGGTGCGTCGGGCTCGAGCCGACGGGAAGTCGTCCGGGCCGGCCAGGTGCGCGAACCGCTTGTGTCCCTGTGCGGCGAGGCGCTCGATCATCGTGACGATCGGGCGTGAGTCGGTGAACTCGCCGGTCATGTGCATGGCATCGTCAAACTCGCCGACCGACAGCACGACGGGTCCGCTGCCGGCCTTCGTGTCGACGACGGGGAGGGGGGTGAATGCGAGGATGCCCTCGTACTGCCCCGAGCCGATGAGGTCGGCGAGGCGCTCGTCGCGTGCCGTCGGATCCTCCGGCAGACTCACGACCTCGACGACGTACCCCTCGTCGCGTGCGGCGGAGATCGCACCCGACAGCAGGGTGAGAGGGTTCATCGTGGCGATCGGCACGACGACCGCCAGCCGCCCGGTGCGGTGCGTGCGCATGGATCGGGCAGCGAGGTTCGGCCGGTAGTTGAGTGCGGATGCCGCGCGCAGCACCCTGTCGCGGGTGGCCTCGGAGATTCCGGCGCGCCCGGTGAAGACGAAAGACACCGTGGACTGCGACACCCCGGCGAGGTGTGCGACGTCATGGCTCGTCGGCCGCTTGTCCATGGCATCCGTCCTCTCTGGGCTTGACGCGACAGGTGTACCTCTCGATAGTATCTACTACGTCTTAGTAATACGTAGTAACACCTCATTGGGGAGGCAGCGAATGCTCAGGATCGGGATCATCGGCACCGGCGGGATCGCCGATGCGCACATCAGCGGATACCTCGCGTTCACGGACGACTGCGAGATCGCAGCGCTCGCCGACGTGGTCCCGGGCAGGGCGGCGCAGAAGGCCGAGGACTTCGGGCTCACCGAAGCGGCGACTTTCGACGATCCGCTCGAGATGATCGCCCACGGGGGCCTCGACATCGTGAGCATCGCGACCCCTCCCTCGACGCACGCCTCGCTGGCGATCGCCGCCCTCGATGCGGGCATCCACGTGCTCATCGAGAAGCCGATGGCACCCTCTCTCGAAGAGTGCGATGCGATGCTCGCTGCCCAGGAGCGCTCGGGCAGAGTGCTGTCGGTCGTGGCGCAGAACCGGTTCCGCGACGATCTCGCCGCGCTGAAGGAGATCGTCGACTCGGGTCTGCTCGGCTCGATCTCGCACGTCCGCGTCGACTCGGCGTGGTGGCGGGGGATGCCGTACTACGACCTCTGGTGGCGCGGCACCTGGGAGAAGGAGGGCGGCGGATGCACGTTGAACCACGCCATCCACCACATCGATCTGCTGCTGTGGCTGCTGGGTAGTCCGACCGAGATCACCGCGATGCTCGCCAATGCGCAGCACGACAACGCCGAGGTCGAGGATCTGTCGGTCGCGATCTTCCGGTACGACCGCGGTCTCGCCCAGCTGACCAGCTCGGTTGTGCACCATGGTGAAGAGCAGGCGATCGTGATCCAGGGTGCGAACGCGCGGGTGTCGCAGCCGTTCTCCGTCGTCGCGGAGCAGTCGCGGCGCGACGGGTTCCCCGAAGACGGGGGAGCTCCGGGCGTCGTGGCACGCATCGAGGCTCTCGTCGCCGGGCGCACGCCTCTCGCCCACCTCGGTCACGAGGGGCAGATCGGCGACCTGCTCAGCGCGATCCGCGACGGGAGGCCGCCGATCGCCGGGGGCCAGGACGGCCGCAATGCGGTCGAGGTGGTCACCGCGATCTACAAGGCGGGGTTCGAGCGTCAGCTCGTATCGCTGCCGATCGCTGCGTCCGACCCGTACTACCGAGCCGGGCAGCTCGTGGCGCACGCTCCGCACTTCTTCGAGAAGACCTCGTCACTGGTGGAGGCGGCATCGTGACCGCATCCTCGTTCCCCGGGGGAACATCGCTGTCGCACCTCGACGTGTATGCCGATGCCGCGCCCGACGGGATCTGCGGAGGGAGCCCGCACATGCACCTCGTCTCGACCGAGGCCTACGTGGTGATCTCGGGGGAGGGCGCGCTGCAGACGATCGACGCCGACGGATTCCACGAGACGGCGCTCGCACCCGGCTCAGTCGTGTGGTTCACCCCCGGCACCATCCACCGTGCAGTGAACCATGGTGAACTGCGAGTCGTCGTGCTGATGAGCAACGCCGGACTGCCCGAGGCGGGCGATGCCGTGCTGACCTTTCCATCCGACGTCGTCGGCGACCCTGACGCGTACGCCGCAGCGGCTTCACTCGGAGACGATGACGGCGAACGAGCTGCGCGAGCCGGGCGGCGCCGCGACCTCGCGGTGACGGGATTCGAGACGCTGCGGGATGCGGTGGCCGCCGGCGATCGCATGGCGCTCGCCGCGTTCCATGCCGCTGCCGCAGCGCTCGTGCACGACCGAGCTCAGGCATGGCCCGATCTGGTGCGAGAACGCCCGTTGGCGCAGGCCGAGCACTCGCTCGCCCTCGCCGAGGCGGTGGCATCCGGCTCTGTGGCGCATCTGGCCGAGGCCCGCGTGCACCGGGCCGTACCCTCGGTGGGAGAGCGGTTCGGCATGTGCGGACGCCTGCGCACCTATGACGTGAACGATGAGGAGACCCCGCGATGACCCGCACCTACCCCTTCGATCCGCTGCCGGAGCCCGTCGTCGGCTCTGGTGAGTTCGTGTTCGCCGCAGTGGGGCTCGACCACGGCCACATCTTCGGAATGGTCGAGCAGCTGATCGACGCAGGTGCCACCCTGTCGCTCGTCTTCGACCCCGACGCGGCGAAGCTCGCCGACTTCGTCGAGCGGTTCCCGCAGGCGCGGGCGGCGGCCAGCGAGCAGGAGGTGCTCGACGACCCGCATGTGCGGCTCGTCGCGAGCGCGTCGATCGCGAACATGCGAGCCCCGCTCGGGGTGCGGGTGCTCGACGCCGGCAAGGACTTCTTCGCCGACAAGCCAGCGATCACGACGATGGACGATCTCGCCGCGGCCCGCGAGGCCGTCGATCGCACCGGGGGCAAGTTCGCCGTCTACTACGGCGAGCGCGTGCACTCCGAGGCGGCGATCCTCGCCGGTCAGCTGATCGATCAGGGCGCGATCGGCACCGTGCTGCAGGTCGCGTCGTTCGGCCCTCATCGCATCGGTGCAGGGCGGCCGGACTGGTTCTACGACCCCGAGCAGTACGGCGGCATCATCTGCGACATCGGCAGCCACAACTTCGAGCAGATGCTCCACTACACCGGCGCGACCTCGGGCGAGATCGTCAGCTCGACCGTCGCGAACTACGCGCACCGTGAGACCCCCGGGCTGCAGGACTTCGGCGACGCACACGTGGTGCTCGACAACGGCACGACGGGCTACGTGCGCGTGGACTGGTTCACCCCCGCAGGGCTCGACGTCTTCGGCGACGGGCGCACCACGCTGCTCGGCACTGATGGCTACATCGAGCTGCGCAAGTACACCGACATCACCACCGACAACGGCGGCGGACAGGTGCTGCTCGTCAACCAGGACGGCCAGTTCCGCTTCGATGCGACCGGCAAGACGGGGTATCCGTTCTTCGGTCAGCTGATCCGCGACTGCCTCGACCGCACGGAGCACGCGATGACCCAGGAGCACGCGTTCACCGCGGCAGAGCTGAGCATCATCGCGCAGCGCGATGCCAGGGTGCTCGCCGGCTGACAACACTCGCCCTCGGCATCCGCTTCCTCCCGGGGCGTGTGCGGTGGGGTCAGTCGACGACCAGGGCAGCCTGGCGGGCGGCGCCCAGCGCCACGTATTCGCCGGGCTCCGGCACCTCGACAGGCAGGCCGAGGATCTCCGGCGCGATGCGGCGCACGGCCTCCGACTGCGCGCCGCCGCCGATCAGCAGCGCGCGCTCGAGAGGGATGCCGAGGTCGCGCAACGCGTCGAGTCCAGCGCCGAGCCCTCGGAGCATCCCCTCCACGGCCGCGCGCGCCAGGTTCTCCCTGGTCGTGGAGGCCAGTGTCATCCCCGAGAGTGAAGCCGTGGCGTCCGGCAGGTTGGGTGTGCGTTCGCCTTCGAAGTAGGGGAGCAGCGTGAGGCCGCCCGCACCCGGCGAAGCATGCAGAGCGAGATCGCTGAACTCGCTGTGCGTGACTCCGAGCAGCGCCGCCGTGACATCGACGACGCGGGCTGCGTTGAGAGTGGCCACCAGTGGCAGGAAGTTGCCCGAGGCGTCGGCGAAGCCGGCCACGGTTCCGCTCGCATCGCTCAGCGCGGTGGTGCTGATCGCGCACACCGTGCCCGAGGTGCCGATCGACACGACCACGTCGCCGGGCACGGCGCCGAGACCGAGCGCAGCCGCGGCGTTGTCGCCGGCTCCGGCGCCGACGCGCCGACCCTCGGCATCCGTCGTCCACTCGTCGTGCCCGAGCACCCGGGGCAGAACCGCGTCGTGCCCCAGGGCTGCGACCAGCAGCTCTCGGTCGTACTCGCCCGTAGATGGGTTCCAGTAGCCGGTGCCCGATGCGTCTGACCGATCGGTCACCAGTTCATCGAGCACCGGGTTCTCGGGGCCGAATCCGCGCAGGCGCCACGTCAGCCAGTCGTGCGGTAGAGCGACCGCAGCCACCCGCGCCGCGTTGTCGGGTTCGTGATCGCGCAGCCAACGGAGCTTCGTGATCGTGAAGGATGCCACGGGCACGAGTCCGGTGCGAGCGGCAAGAGCGGACGCTCCGAACTCGTCGATCAGGTCCTGCGCCGCACCGGCGGAGCGGGTGTCGTTCCAGAGCAGGGCGTCGCGGATCACTCGGCCGGATTCGTCGAGCGCGACCAGGCCATGCTGCTGTCCACCGATCGACCACGCGGAGATGTCGTCGATCGACCCGGCCTCCGCGATCGCCGCGTTCAGCGCACGCCACCAGGCTTCGGGGTCGACCGACGTGCCCTCCGGGTGCGACGCGCGACCGGCGCGGACGACCGCACCGGTCGACGTGTCGACGACGACGGCCTTGCACGATTGGGTCGACGAATCGACCCCGAGAACCAGCGGCATGACGATCAGCGAGCGCCGAGCAGGTGCTCGGTGGCGAGCTGCTGCAGTCGGACGAAGCCGAAGCCCTTGCCGCCGAAGTACGAGTTCGCGTCGAAGTCCTCATACGCAGAGCGGTCGGCGAGGAAGTCGTCATAGGTCTCGCCGGGGTTGAGAGTCGGCGTCGAGAGCTCGTCGACACGGGCGGCGGCGAGCGCCTCCTGCACCTCGGGGTCGGCACGGAACGCCGCAGCCCGCTCCTTGAGCAGCAGATAGGTGCGCATGTTCGCTGCGGCCGACTCCCAGACGCCGTTCTCGTCTTCGGTGCGGCTCGGCTTGTAGTCGAAGTGGCGGGGGCCGTCGTAGGCGGGAACACCGCCAGGGCCTCCGTTCTCCAGCAGGTCGACGAGCGAGAAGGCGTTGTGCAGATCGCCGTGTCCGAACACGAGGTCCTGGTCGTACTTGATGCCGCGCTGACCGTTGAGGTCGATGTGGAAGAGCTTGCCGTGGAAGAGGGCCTGCGCGATGCCGGCGGTGAAGTTGAGTCCGGCCATCTGCTCATGACCGACCTCGGGGTTCACGCCGACGAGCTCGGGGCGCGCGAGCGAGTCGATGAAGGCGATCGCGTGGCCGAGGGTCGGCAGCAGGATGTCGCCGCGGGGCTCGTTGGGCTTCGGCTCGATCGCGAAGCGGATGTCGTAGCCCTTGTCGGTGACGTAGTCGCCGAGCAGGTTCACGGCCTCGCGGTAGCGCTCGAGCGCCTGCCGGATGTCCTTGGCGGAGTCGTACTCGGCACCCTCGCGGCCACCCCACATGACGAAGGTCTTGGCGCCGAGCTCAGCGCCGAGGTCGAGCTGGCGGAACACCTTGCGCAGGGCGTACCGGCGCACGTCGCGGTCGTTCGAGGTGAAGCCGCCGTCCTTGAAGATCGGGGCGCTGAAGAGGTTGGTGGTGACCATCGGCACCACCAGACCGGTGTCGGCGAGAGCGCCCTTCAGCCGGTCGATCTGCGTCTGGCGCTCGGCGTCCGTCGAACCGAACGCGAACAGGTCGTCGTCATGGAAGGTCAGGCCGTAGGCACCGAGCTCGGCGAGCTTCTCGACGGCGTGCACCACGTCGAGCGGCGGGCGCGTGGGGCCGCCGAACGGGTCGGCTCCGTTATAGCCGACGGTCCACAGGCCGAAGGAGAACTTGTCGTCGCGGGTGGGAGTGGGCATGGCTGCTCCTGTGCAGGTCATCGAATAAGTTGTGTTTCACAACATATCTCATGACGGGAGGCGCGTCCACCCCCTACAGTGAAGGGATGCCGTCGCAGTCGAGCCCCGCGCTGGGCACCCGCCCACACAATCTCTCCCTCATCCTGCGGCTCGTGCACGAGAACGGCGCCCAGTCGAGAGCCGCACTCACCGAGCAGACGGGTCTCAACCGTTCGACGATCGCCGACCTCGTCGCCGAGCTGGTTCGACACGGTCTCGTCGACGAGCGCGTCCCGGACGTCCCCGGTCGCGTGGGCCGACCATCGCCCGTCGTGACCGCGTCGGCCCGGGTCGTCGCCATCGCGGTGAACCCCGAGGTCGATGCGATCGAGATCGCCGCAGTCGGTCTCGACCGCAGCATCCTCGTGCGCGAACGCCTGCCGAACGAGACCGTCCCGACCCCCGCAGCGGTCGTGGCGACGATCGCTGAGCGCATCGCCACGTGGCGAGAGGGCACGCTCGAGGGTGTCCGGATCGCGGCTGTCGGGGTCGCCGTGCCCGGTCTCGTGCGCACCTCGGACGGCGTCGTGCGCAACGCTCCCCATCTGGGCTGGACCGACGTGCCGCTCGCCGACCTCGTCCGCTCGGCGACGTCGTGTGCGGCCTTCGTCGACAACGACGCGACGCTCGGCGCAATCGCGGAGCATCGCTATGGCGCGGGCCGGGGGATCGATGACGTCGTCTACCTGAACGGAGGCGCGTCCGGCATCGGCGGCGGCCTGATCATCCACGGCAAGCCGGTGGCGGGCGCGGGGGGATACGCGGGGGAGTTCGGTCAGAACAGGCCGCGGATCTCCGCAGACGCTGATCGACGCACAGCCGATGGCGTGCTCGAGGCCGAGGTGAGTCGCCGTCTGCTGCTCGACGCGGTGGGCCTCGATGCGGCTGATGACGACACGCTCGACATCGAGCTCTCGGAGTCCGAATCGGCCGTGGTGGCCGACGAGATCACGCGTCAGGCGCGTGTGCTCGCGGGGGCGCTGGCCAACGCCGTCAACGTGCTCAATCCCGCCATCGTCGTGCTCGGCGGATTCCTCGCGACGATCGCCGACCTGAGGGCGACTCAGATCGCGGACGACGTACGTGCTCTGGCGATGCCGGAGAGCGCGGAGGCACTGGAGATCCGTCCTGCCGCTCTCGGGGCCGACAGGCTGCTGATCGGCGCGGCCGAACTGGCCTTCGCAGACCTGCTCGCGGATCCGGGGGAGCGCAGCTGACCTCGCGGGGCGACTGATCGGATCCGACCCCGAAAGTCGGGTCACGGGACGCCTTCGGATCGCAAGATGGTCAGGAAAGGAGGACCTCATGATCGGAACGCTGAACGCACTGGTCGATCTCGTCGAGGCCGACACCGGGGACGAGATCGATGTCGCCGGGTTCGCCGGCACCCACGGGACGACGGAGTACCACGTTCGGCGGATGTTCTCGGCTCTGGCCGGAATGCCGCTGTCGGAGTACGTCCGTCGCCGCCGGATGACGCTCGCCGGTGCGGAACTCGCCGCCGGCGCCCCGAACGTGCTCGATGTCGCGGTGCGACACGGCTACGGCTCGATCGAGGCGTTCGGTCGCGCGTTCCGGGCCGTGCACGGTATCAGTCCGGTCGAGGCGCGCCGAGACGGGGGTCCTCTCCGCACACAACCCACGCTCCGGTTCCGCCTGAGCGTCGAAGGGAGCATCCCGATGGACGTCACCATCACCACCACCCCCGAGCTCGTGCTCGTCGGCCACGCCGCGCGAGTGCCGCTCATCCACGAAGGCGCGAACCCGCACATCCAGGCGCACATCGCATCGATCGCACCGCAGGAGCACGCGAGGCTCAAGGCGCTGAGCGACGCGCAGCCGGAGGGAATCCTCGCCGTCACCGGCGATATCGCACCGGACGCGCCGGAGGGGACCGAGCTCACGTATCTGCACGGGGTCTCCGTGCAGCCGACGACTGAGGTGCCCGACGACCTCGATGTCATCAGGGTCGAGGCCGGCGCCTGGGCGGTCTTCACCGCGGCAGGACCGTTCCCCGAGACGCTGCAGACACTCTGGGCCGCGACGGCGACGGAGTGGTTCCCGTCGAACCCGTGGCGGCTGCGTCCTGCGCCCTCGATCGTTCGATATCTCGAGTTCACCGGTTCGCACGCCTCGTGCGAGCTGTGGCTGGCGGTCGAGCCCGCCTGAGCGTTATCGGGTGGTCGGCGCAGATATGCGTCGGCCACCCGATGTCCGCGGTCCGTGCCACACTGTGGCCACGAGCGGACGACGAGCCGCGCGCGAGAGGATCGACATGGCTATCGACCCGAAGAAGACACTCGACGCCTACAGGGCGAAGCGCGGCGAGTTCCGTGTGCTCGAGGTGCCCGCGATGCAGTATCTGATGGTCGACGGCGCGGGCGACCCCAACACCGCGCAGGCGTATCAGGATGCGGTGTCCGCCCTCTTCCCTCTCGCCTACTCGCTCAAGTTCGCGAGCAAGAACGAGCTGGGCATCGATACCGTCGTCATGCCCTTGGAGGGACTCTGGAATGCACCCGATATGGAGTCGTTCACCTCGCGCCGCGACAAGTCCGCGTGGCAGTGGACTCTCATGATCATGGTGCCCGACCAGATCACCCACGAGATGTTCGACCACGCGCTCGACACGGTCGAAGAGAAGCTCGCGAAGAAGAAGCAGGCGTCTCCCGCGCTGCGGTCCGTGCGTCTCGAGACGCTCGACGAAGGGCTCTGTGTGCAGACGCTGCACGTCGGGTCCTATGACGATGAGGCCCCGGTGCTCGACGAGCTGCACCACCGATTCATCCCCGAGAACGGTCTGGCCATGACCGGGCTGCATCACGAGATCTACCTCAGCGATGTCAGGCGTGTCGCGCCGGCGAAGCTCCGAACGATCCTGCGCCAACCGGTCCAGCGCACCGATTGACGACGCCGAACTCGCTCGGCGCAACCCCCTCCGAGGTTCTCCCTGCGGGGGATATTCTGCTCGGATGACCTCAGCGAAGGGTGCCGCGCGCACTGCGCAGCGATCCGATGCGTTCCGCCGTGTGGCGCGGGCAGGCTTCGTCGTGATCGGCCTCGTGCACATCATCATCGGGGCGATCGCCGTCTCGATCGCCAGCGGCGGCGGTGGAGACGCTGACCAGGACGGCGCGATGGAGCAGATCCGCTCGACGCCGGTCGGCGGGCTCGTGCTCGGGGTGATCGCGGTCGCGCTGATCGCGCTGGCGGTGTGGCAGATCGCCAGCGGTCTCCTCACCGGAGGCAAGGAGACCCGCAAGTGGGGGATGCGGATCAAGCTGCTCGGCATCGCCGCCGCTTACCTCGTGATCGCCGGCCTGGCGCTGATCTTCGCCTTCGGAGGACACGTCGAGTCCGAAGACACATCGCAGACTCTCAGTGCGGTGGTGCTCGCCGCACCCGGTGGCGTCGTCGCGCTCATCGTCCTCGGGCTGACGGTGGCGGGAGTGGGTATCGGGTTCATCATCATCGGATTCACCAGAGGCTTCGAGAAGACGATGGATGTTCCGGAGGGCCCCTCGCGGCCCGGGATCATCGCCCTCGGCATCGCCGGCTACATCGCCAAGGGCATCGCGATCACGGTGACCGGGTTGCTCTTCGTCGTCGCCGCGTGGACGCAGGATCCTGAGAAGGCCGCGGGTCTCGACGCGGCGCTGCGGAGTCTCGTCGACCTGCCACTCGGCCGTGCGATCCTCTGGCTCGTCGGGGTCGGGCTCGCGATCTACGGTGTCTTCTCGATAGTCCGCGCGCGTTTCGCCCGGATGTGATCCCGGGGCGCTGACTCGGTGCGCGCTTGGGCCAGGCCCGCGACACCCGATCGAAAGTTTTTCTCGGCGACCGTCATAAAAGCTCCGCGCCGGGGTCTGTGTATGTGACGGGGAGCTTCTGCTTCCTGTATCGCACTGGGGACACACACGACTTTCGGGGACAGGCGCCTGCCTCTCTCGCTGCGCCATGACTGGCGGGCGGAGGGCGCGCCGGGATTGGGACTTTCATGAGCATTCGCTCGCATCACCGCGCCACGGGGCCGTCATCGCGCTCCGGAGCCGCGCCTCGCCGGCGGGCGATGACGCGGCTGCTCGGCGCGCTCGCCATCGCCGGAGTGCTCGTCGCCGGTGCGACCCTCGCCCCCCAGAGCGGGATGACGGCCGCGGCCACGGTGCCCGGCACTCCTGGCACTCCGCAGCCGGGAACGCCCGTGTACACCGAGAACTTCTCGAACCAGAGCGCGGCGCTGCTCCCGATCAGCATCCTGAACTACACAGGCGGTGCAGCTGCCGCCAACTCGACCTATACGGCTTCGACGCAGTACACGCCAGCGGGCAACCAGTGCGACGGCTGGATCATGAGCAGCGTCACTCCCACTGCCCCCATCACCGACCTCGGCTGCATCAACAACGTCACCACCACGTGGCCCACGTTGCAGCAGATGGCTGCGGCTCTCGGCGTCGCGCAGGGGCAGACAGCTGCGCAGGCGGCTACGAACCAGGTGCTCACCTCGTACACCAACACGGTGACCGGTGTCATCGCGGCGGGAACGCAGTTCCGCACCGTCAACACGATCCCCGCGATCGGCGGGCACTACTACGCCGTGTCCGCGTACTTCGCGGCGGTCAACTGCCCCGCAGCCGGGGGAGTGACCCAGCCCAAGGAGACCTTCAGCCTCATCGTGAACGGCACACCGATCGTGCTCAGCACCGGACTGAACCCGTGCACGAACAACACCGACTGGGGTACCCAGACGGCGAAGCTGCAGTCGGCGGCTTACCAGGTCCCCGTCGGGACCACGGCGAATCTCGGCCTGATGCTGTACAACGCGACCGCGAGCGGTGTCGGCAACGACGCTGCCTTCGACCTGCCGCAGATCGTGGATGTGACCCCGCAGCTTGACAAGGCGTTCAGCCCGACGGTGATCACGAACGGCTCGACCTCGAAGATGACGCTGACCGTCACGAACACGAGCGACCTCATGGCGAAGAGCGATTGGTACATCACTGACGCGCTGCCGGCGAATCTGAAGATCGCCGCGGCACCGAACGTCGGCGGCACCTGCGTCCAGCGCACCGGCGCTGCCTATGCGGTGACGGCGCCGGCAGGCGGGACCTCGGTGTCGGTCACCGGCGGCGACCTCGCGCTCGGCCAGGCTTCGTGCACGATCACGGTCGAT
>JAESFY010000260.1_pt1 | contig 16300 bp, 11 predicted proteins | sample 9266201 | NCBI WGS metagenome assembly JAESFY01 (sample SAMN14515071, study PRJNA621656) | algae metagenome | isolation source: Nodosilinea sp. WJT8-NPBG4 and co-occurring heterotrophs from soil, lower... | place: USA: Pinto Basin, Colorado Desert, California | collected 2006-05-27 | reverse complement strand
TACGCCGGGAGCGAAGGTCGTGAAAGCATTCAACGTGTACCCGGCCGATCAGTGGGCAGCAGCCAGCGCACGAGATGTGGTGGTTTTGGCTGGAGACGACGAGAAAGCGCTGGAGACAGCGGCGCGTCTCGTCCGCGACGTCGGCGCAACGCCGCACAGTGTCGGTGGCCTTCGCCGAGCACGACAGCTGGAGGAACTGGCAGGCATGGTCATCGCGCTGGCATTCGCGGGGATCGACCCGCGGTCATCCGTCCCCGGCCTTCCGCACTGACCACGCCCAGAACAAGCTGGAGACGGACGGGGATGCGATGACAGTGGGCGAGCTCTACCCGCGGCCGTGACTCTCACGAGCTCGTAGATGCAGAGGGGACGCCCCAGGTGGGAACGGTCGCTCATCGACGCAGCTCCGCGTCGGAGTGGCGGGGCGCCGCAAGTGCAGCGCACCCGGCTGCGGCCATGGCGACGGCGGAGACGAAGAAGGCAATGGTGTACCCGGACTCGGTCGGAGTCGCGGTGCCGGCGATGACGGTCGACGTGACGATCGCGGCGGAGACCTGCGCGCCGATCGACCCCCCGACTGTGCGGACGATGGTGTTCACGGCTGTCGCCTGCCCTGTCTCGTATGGTTCGACCGCAGCCACCACGACGTTGGCCAAGGACGAGAAGGCGAATCCGATGCCGATACCGAGTACGCCGGCGCCGGCCACGATCGCCCAAGCGGAGTTGTGTCCCACCGCGAAAGCGAGGAATCCGACGACGCCGATCGCGCAGGCGAGCACGAGGATGGCCTTGAACCCGTAACGCGCGCCGAGACGTCCGGCCAAGGGCCCGGCGATGAGCATCGTCGCGGCCATCGGCAGGAGGAACAATCCCGACTCGGTGACGGACGCGCCGAAGCCGTAACCTGCGCTCGCCGGTGTCTGAACGAATTGCGGGACGAGTGTGAAAGCGCCGTACATGCCGAATCCGATGATCAGGGCGGTGATGTTGGCGGTCAGCACCGACCGCTTGGCCAGCAGGGGCAGTTGGATCAGGGGCTCAGGTGTGCGCAGTTCGATCTTGGCGAAGATGCCGCCCGCCACGAGGGCGAGGGCGAGAAGAGCGACAGTCGGCACTGTGCCCCAGGTCCGATGCTCGCTGATCGCAAGCAGCAGTGCCGCGAGGCTGATGGTCAACAACGCTGCACCGGGCCAGTCGACGCGGCTGGAGCTGCGGACGGGAGTCTCACGGATGAACACCGCGACTGCCACGAAGGCGATCGCAATCACGATGCCGCTGGTCCAGAAGATCCATGGCCAGCCCAGTCGGTCGACGATCGGGCCGGGAATGACCAGCCCCACGCCGAACCCGACGCCGAACATGGCGCTGATCGTTCCGATCACCACCGGCACCCGCGTGCGGTCGAACACGTCGCGCACGAGTGCGAACGCAAGCGGGAACGTGGCCGCGCCGAGGCCTTGAATGGCACGCGCGGCGATGAGCATCGCGATCGATCCGGACAGCGCCGCGAGTATCGTGCCCAGGCCGAGGATTCCGAGGCTGAGGAGCATCATCCGCTTCTTGCCGTACATGTCGCCGAGTCTGCCGAGCAGCACCGTGCCGACCGACGAGGTCAGCAGGAATGAGCTCAGCACCCAGGACACGACAGTGGGTGAGGTCTCGAAGTCTCGCTGGAGGATTGGCAACGCCGGTACGACCACCGTCTGCAGGAGTGAGAAAGAGAGGACTGCGATGAGCAGTGCGGCGAGGGCGCCGCGGGTCGAGCGTGAAGGTACGGGCGGAAGCGAACTGGTGGATGTCATCTCGCTATGATTACATAGCGACATGATTCCGTCGAGTACGATATTGCGTGTGACTTCGAAACGCCCGCCCACCCTCTTGGCTCTGTCGTCATACCTCGCCGGTCACGTCTCTCGGATCGGCCATCGAGGTCTGGTCGCTGCACTGGAGGCGCACGGCCTCCGTCTGCCTCACTACGCCGTGCTGAGCGCGCTGGGCGATTTCGGACCTTCGCCGCAGCATGACCTGGCGGACCGCTTAGGACTGAACCGCAGTCACCTTGTCGGGTATCTCGACGATCTCGAGCTCGCCGGTCTTCTGCGGCGCGACCGCGACCCGGGAGACCGTCGACGCCAGGTCGTCACTCTGGATGATTCTGCGCAGCCCCTGTTGGGAGAGCTGCACAGGGTCGCGCACGAGTCGGAGGTGCGCAACCTCGCCCCTCTTGATCACGACGAGCGAGCCCTGCTCGCAGACCTTCTGCGCCGCATCGTCGTCCACGACGACTCTGCAGGCGGAGGCGAGTGAGCTCAGTCGCTGCCGCTCACTCCGGGGGGACGCTTCGACCGCGCCTGTCAGCCAGTGCTCGGTCCGCGCTCGTCACGCACCTCAACCACCAGGTTCGTCTGTGCCTCTGCCCATCGGGTGAGGTCTATCGGCTGGATCGCGTCGCTCAACAGGGACGGTATCGGTAGGAACCGAACGGTGGTGCCGGTCGATGAATCCACTGCGGGACCCGTGATGGGCTCCAGCTCAGTGACGGGGATGCCACGCTCGTACCGCTGTCTCCAGGCGCCGTTGGATCGCCGGTTCTCATGCTCGAGCCATTCGCTGAGCGCCGCCACTATCGACATTCCGCGCCTTGCGAACCCGTCGGGAAGGATCTCGGATGCGGGTCCATCGAAGAACCGCAGATCCTTCGTCGCCATCACCGGCTTCTTCACGAACTGTCCTGCCTCATCAGCGCGAGTGTCGGTTCCTCGACCGTCGTCGGCCACCGAAATCGATCCGTCCTCATGGAAGGTGATGATGCAGTGGCCGGCCCCCCGGTCTTCAGCCTCGTCCGCCGGGTAGGCGAGGACTTCGAACACAAGATGTAGGAGGCCGTTGGGCGCGAAGGACCTCGGGCTCCGTCGGATCACGTCGAGGTGGTAAAGGTCGACTCCTGCAGCCCAGTCATGGGTGGTGTTGGTCCAGGTGCTCTGCTCGTCAGTCATACGACGATTCTCCTTCCCCGCAGAGAGGCGCGAGGGTTTCGCACGCGGCTCGCCGACGGGGTCGAGGCGCTGGACCTGTTGACGCGCGCAGCATCACTGTCTGCTCCGGCGGAGCGACCGGCGACATGAGGTTGTCGTTGATGAGTTCGAGAAGTGCGCCGAGAGCTGCGCGCCCCTGGGCGCGGAAGTCCAATCGCACGGTGGTGAGCGCCGGCATGAAGTACGCCGCCTCATCGGTATCGTCGACGCCGGTGACGCTGACATCATCGGGCACACGAAGACCGCGCTCCGCAAGGGCATGGATGGCGCCGAGGGCCATCTGATCGTTCGCAGCCACGATAGCGGTGGGCATCGCTCGCTGTTTCCACGAGACGATCGACTCGTACCCGGATCGCGCCGACCAATCGCCGTGGACGACCTGGGCGGGAGGGAGGCCGCGCCGGAGCAGGGACGCTTCGACGGCGCGCAGGCGGTTCCGCGCCGCCGACCAGGTCTCGGGCCCGGCGATGTGCAGGAAGAACTCGTGTCCGAGGTCCGCGAGGTGATCGACGAGAGCACCGATGCCGACGTGTGCTGCGTCGGCCGCTGCGTCCGGATCCTCGACCTCGGCCTCGGCGGCAATGACGACAGGCACACCGAAGTCGGTCTGCTCGAAGACCTCCCTGGTGCTGTCGGTCGAGGCGAAGGCCAGGATGCCCGCGAGGTCGTACTGGGTCAGCAGCTCGAGCGCCTGAGTGAGTTCTGTCACGTCACCCATGTCGAGGCTGATCGCGTCGAGCAGATACCCGGCGTCTCTGGCGGCGCTGGTCGCGCCCTGGATGATCAGGCTCGGACCCACCTGATTCACCTCGTGGGTGAGCGCGCCGATACGGTGCGACCGTCCGGAGATGAGAGCGCGCGCGGAGAGGTTCGGTCGGTAGTGCAGCGTCTCGAGGGCCTTCTCGATCTTGGTCTTGGTGCTGCTGCGCATGTCGAGTCCGCGCATGTAGCGACTGACCGACTGGTGAGACACATCGGCGGCACGAGCGATGTCATAGATGGTCGCCGTCTTGCGGGGCGAGCCCGAGGGGCCCGGCGTCCCGCCGGTGGTGGTCGTCAAGACGCCTCCGATCCGCAGCCTGAATCACCGCTTGCGCTTTCTACTTTTATCGGTAACAATCATTTCACGCAAACTGTTCTCGATAACAGTTTGAATCGATCACAACGGAGTGCGCTACTCATATGTCCTCTGCAACACCTTCCCTGCCCGCCGAGATTCTCTTCGGCGTCGCCTACTACCCCGAGTATCACCAGACCGATCGGCTGCTCATCGACCTCGATCTGATGGTCGCGGCTGGCGTCACCGTCATCCGGGTGGGGGAGTCGGTCTGGTCCACCTGGGAGCCGAGCGATGGGCGTTTCGAACTCGAATGGCTGCAGCCGGTGCTCGACGGCGCGCATGATCGAGGCATCCGGGTGGTGCTCGGCACTCCGACCTACGCGGTGCCACCGTGGTTGCAGGTCGCCTACCCCGAGATCGCCGGAGAGCGCCGCACGGGGGAGCGCATCGCCTGGGGCGCACGCCAGGAAGTCGACTACTCCCACCCCGCTTTCCGGTTCTACGCGGAACGGGTGATCCGCAGGATCTCCGACCGTTACGCCTCGCACCCCGCCGTGATCGGCTTCCAGGTGGACAACGAGCCGGGCCTGGAGCTGCTCCACAACCATGGTGTCTTCACCGGCTTCGTCCGCAGCCTCCGAGAGCAGTACGGCTCCGTCGAGACGCTCAACCGCGAGTGGGGCCTCACGTACTGGTCGCACCGCATCGATGACTGGAGCGAGCTCTGGCGGCCTGACGGCAACACGTTCCCGCAGTACGACCTGGCATGGCGTCGCTACCAGGCACAGGTGACCACCGATTTCATCGCGTGGCAGGCTGAGATCGTCCGCGAGTACGCCACCGACGCCCAGTTCATCACCACCTGCCTGCAGTACCCCCGCCGCGGTGTCGACGACCGCACGGTGTTCGAGGCCCTCGACATCGGCTCCGGCAATCCGTACTACGGTCTGCAGGACCGCCTCGACGCGAGTGCCGACAGCGATGCTCAGAACTACTGGACGACCGCGGGGGTCGCCGGCCTGTTCCGCCAGGCGGATCGTCTCTATTCGTCGAAGCAGCAGCGCTACCTCGTCACGGAGACCAACGCGCAGGCCATCGACTCCGCCGAGAGCAACTTCCCGCCCTTCCCCGGCCAGCTCAGACAGGCGGCATTCGCGTTCATCTCCCGAGGCGCCGCCATGATCGAATACTGGCACTGGCACACGCTGCCCTTCGGAGCAGAGACCTACTGGGGCGGAGTCCTGCCGCACAGCCTGGTGCCCGGACGCATCTACGCCGAGGTGAGCGAGATCGGGGCGCAGCTCCGCGCTCTGGGCACTGCCCTCGACGGTTACGTTCCCGATGCGGATACCGTCATCCTGTGGTCGAACTCCAGTCGATATGCGCTGCAGTTCATGCCGCCCTTCTCGCTCGACGGACGCGCAGACGACGAGTCGTACGAGAAGATCGTCGACGCCTTCCATCGGGGCGTGATCGACGCAGGGCGACAGGCGCGCATCATGCACATCGAGCAGGCGCGGATGCTGGGCGCCGAGCGTCTCGCTGATCTGTTCCCCGTCATGATCGCCGCGGGGCTGTACATCACCACGGACGAGGATCTGGCCCTGCTGCGCGACTATGCATCGCTCGGAGGTCGGCTGGTGCTCGGCCCACGCACGGCCTATGCCGACGACGAGGCGCGCGCCAGGGTGGAAGTCGCCCCCGCGGGGCTCGCCGACGCTGCCGGGGTGCAGTACGAGGAGTTCTCGAATCTGGACTCGACATTGCCCGTCGAGGGTCTCGGCGATCTCCGGCTGTCGCCCGATGCGTCGGCGGAGAAGTGGGTCGACGGTCTCATTCCGAGCCACGCGACGGCGCTCGCCCAGTATCGGCATCCGTGGTTCGGCACCTTCTCCGCCATCACCACGGCAACCCATGGGGCCGGCTCCATCACGGTGGTCGGTGCTGTTCCCGACCGATCGCTCGCGGCGGACGTCATCGACCATGTGCTGGCCGACCGTGCTCCCTCGCCCGTGCAGACCGACGCTGCGTCGGTGACCATCGCGTCCGGCACAGCGGGCGGATCACGGTTCTGGTTCGTCTTCAACTGGGGGTGGCTCGCGCAACGCGTGTCGGTCGCGCAGCGCGTCGAGGATGCCATCACCGGGAGGCTCGCGCCGGCGGGCAGCGAGCTCGACCTCGGTCCGTGGGACGTACGGGTCTTCCGTGCCGATGCTGAGGAGCGGGCGCGATGACCGCCGTACGCGAAGGGGTACGCGCAGCCGCCGTCATCGGGGAGCGCCCACTGCCGCGGCGGACGAAGCGCGACTGGCGAGGCTGGCAGTTCACCGGCCCGTTCGCCCTCGTCTTCGTCTTCGTCTTCATCGCACCGCTGCTGTACGCGCTCTATCTGAGCGTTTTCCAGAACCGCCTCATCGGCGGCAACAGCTTCGTGGGACTCGACAACTACATCGCTGTGCTCGGCGATCCGCAGTTCTGGGACGGCTTCGGCCGGGTCGTGGTGTTCCTGCTGGTGCAGGTGCCGATAATGCTGCTGCTGTCGCTCGTCGCCGCGCTCGCCATCGACAGCGCACGGCTGTACGCCTCCGGGCTGTTCCGCATGGTGATCTTCCTGCCGTACGCCGTGCCGGCCGTGGTCGCCGTGCTGATCTGGGGCTTCATGTACGGCAACAACTTCGGCTTGACCGCGAACATCAACGACCTGCTCGGGGCCGACATCCTGCAGCCCTTCTCCGGTGCCTGGATCCTCCCCTCCATCGGGAACATCGTCACCTGGGAGTACATCGGCTACAACATGCTGATCTTCTATTCGGCACTGAAGACCATCCCGGTCGAGCTCTACGAGGCGGCCGAGATCGACGGAGCACGTGGTTGGCAGGTCATCAAGGCCATCAAGATCCCGGCGGCGCGCGGAGCGATCGTGATCGCCACGATCTTCTCCATCATCGGCAGCTTCCAGCTGTTCAACGAGCCCAATGTGCTGAAGCCGCTGGCGGAGAACGTCATCTCCACCTACTTCACCCCCAACATGTACGCGTACAACCTCTCGTTCGCGGGCCAGCAGTTCAACTACGCCCCGACGGTCGCGATCATCATGGGCGTCGTCACCGCGGTGATCGCCTATGTGGTGCAGCTTCGCGGGACCCGGAAGGAAGACCAGTGACCGCCATGCTCCGGACAGTGAATCCGCGCGTGCAGCCGCGCTACTCGCTCGCCCGACCGCGCAAGTCGGTCGCGCTCACGCTCGTGATGCTGATCTTCCTCGTCTACGCTCTCGTCCCGCTGCTGTGGCTCGTGATCAACGCGAGCAAGACCCAGGCCGATCTGTTCAGCACGTTCGGGCTCGGTTTCGGCGACAGCTTCGTGCTGTGGGACAACATCGTCGCGACTTTCGCCTACCGGGACGGGATCTTCCTGCGCTGGCTGGGCAACACTCTGCTCTATGTCGTCGTCGGTGCCGGAGGTGCCACTCTGCTCGCCACGCTGGCCGGTTACGGTCTGGCGAAGTTCCGCTTTCCGGGAAAGAAGGCGTACTTCGCCGTCGTGCTCGGTGCGGTCGCCGTTCCGGGAACCGCTCTGGCCGTCCCCACGTTCCTTCTCTTCAGCCAGCTGGGACTGACGAACACCCCCTGGTCGATCATCATCCCCTCGCTGATCACCCCGTTCGGTCTCTACTTGATCTGGGTGTACACGATCGACTCGGTTCCCACCGAGTTGCTGGAAGCAGCCAGGCTCGACGGTGCCAGCGAGATGCGCACGTTCTTCACCATCTCGCTGAAACTCCTCACGCCGGGCGTCGTGACGGTGGCGCTGTTCTCCGTGGTCGCGACTTGGAACAACTACTTCCTGCCGCTGATCATGCTGAGCGACCCGACCTGGTACCCGCTCACCGTCGGGCTCAACCAGTGGAGCTCACAGGCCAGCGGCGTCGCTGCGGAGCCGATCTTCAACCTGGTGATTACCGGCTCCCTCATCACGGTCGTTCCGATCGTCATCATCTTCCTGTTCCTGCAGCGCTTCTGGCAGTCGGGCCTCAGCGCAGGAAGCGTCAAAGGCTGACCCCCTCGGCCCACCGCGGCACCCACGAATGAACCACGAAGAAGTGAAAGGACAGTTCATGATCAACCACCGCAGAGGTTCGCGCGCAGGAAAGGGCATCGCAGCCCTCGCCATCGCCGGACTCACGATCTCTCTCGCCGCGTGCAGCTCCGGCTCGAACGCCGACCCCGGCACCGGCACGGCCGAGGATCTCGACGCCGCGCTCGAGGCAGGTGGCGAGCTGACCTACTGGACGTGGACCCCCTCGGGCGAGGCGCAGGCCGAGGCATTCATGAAGGAGTACCCGAACGTGACGGTGAAGGTCGTCAACGCAGGCACCGCCACCGACGAGTACACCAAGCTGCAGAACGCCATCACGGCCGGATCCGGCGCTCCCGATGTCGCCCAGGTCGAGTACTACGCGTTGCAGCAGTTCGCCTTGTCGGACGGCCTGCTCGACCTCTCGGCCTATGGGCTCGGCGACCTCGAAGACACCTACACCGCTTCGACCTGGGGAGCCGTGAACCTGAACGGCGGCCTCTACGGCCTTCCCCAGGACTCGGGTCCCATGGTGATGCTCTACAACAAGACGGTGTTCGACCAGTACGGGCTCACCGTTCCGACCACGTGGGAGGAGTACATCGCCGAGGCCGAGAAGCTCCACGAGGCCGACCCGTCGAAATACATCACCAATGATGCGGGAGACCCGGGCTTCGCGGATCCGCTCATCTGGCAGGCCGGCGGGCAGCCGTTCCAGACCGACGGCACCGACATCACCCTCAACCTGCAGGACGAGGGTTCGAAGAAGTGGGCCGACACCTGGAACCAGCTTCTCGAGCCCGGCCTTCTCTCCGACATCCCGACCTGGAGCGATGACTGGTTCAAGGCGCTGGGCAGCGACACGATCGCCACGCTCATCACCGGCGCCTGGATGCCGGGCATCCTCGAGGGTTCAGTGGCCGACGGCGCCGGCGACTGGCGGGTCGCTCCGCTGCCCAGCTACGACGGTTCCCCGGCGACCGCCGAGAACGGCGGCAGCGCCCAGTCCGTCATAAAGCAGACGAAGAACCCGGCGCTCGCCGCCGCCTTCCTGCGCTGGCTGAACAGCTCCGAAGAGAGCATCGACGTGTTCCTCGAGAGCGGCGGCTTCCCGTCGACGACGGCGCAGCTGAACGCCGACGAGTTCCTGAACGCCACCCCCGAGTACTTCGGCGGCCAGGAGATCAACAAGGTTCTCGTCGATGCCTCTGAGAACGTGATCGACGGCTTCCAGTACCTCCCGTACCAGGTGTATGCGAACAGCATCTTCGCTGACACCGTCGGACAGGCCTACGCCGACAAGACGGACCTGAACGCCGGACTGCAGGCGTGGCAGGACCAGCTGGTCAGCTACGGCAACGAGCAGGGCTTCACCGTCAACGAGTAGTGCTCGGCGGCCCGGGCGCAGCAGCATCCGCACGGGCCGCCGACCCCACCTCCAGTGCACAGCCCTCCACTGCATGAGCAGCGGAGATCATCCCATGAAAGGTCCGACTCAATGAAGAGTCATCGTCTCTGGGCTGCGTCGGCAGCCGTCATCCTCGCCGCATCGATCGGTCTCGCGGCCGGTGCGCCCGCGGAAGCATACGTGCCTGCCGGCGGAGTCGTGTATCAGCTCGATGGTGCGGAGGCCTGCCTGAAGGGCAGGGGAAACTGCGTCGTCTATCCGAAGTCCGTGCAGCTCCCGAGTGGACGCATCCTCGCGGCGTTCGAGAAGGCGACGGTCGTCGACTACCCGGCGCCGGACAACATCGGCGGAGCGGTCGGAGAGACGATGCCGGTCTGGAAGAGCGACGACGACGGGACGACCTGGCAGCCGCTCGCCGAAGTCGCCTCGCCCGCTGCGCTGTCCGCCGATCCGGCGATGGACAGGTATTCCAGCAACTGGACGAATCCGTACCTCTACGTCCTGCCGCAGGCGGTGGGAAGCCTCCCAGCAGGCACGGTGCTGCTCGCGTCCGTCGTGTCGGGCGAGGACGAGTTCTTCCGCGAGAACAAGCAACGCGACCCGAATTGGGTTCCGACCAACGACGGTGACCGTCGCGATGTGGCGATCGCTCTCTACGCCAGCAACGATCAGGGCTCCAGCTGGCGCTTCGTCAACATCATCGCGGCGGGCGGATGGCAGGCCGGCAGTGCGGGAGCCGGCGGAGTCAACGTCGCGCAGGCCAACACCTATCGGCAGCAGGACCCCGTGTGGGAGCCTCATCTGACCGTGCGGAAGGGCCAGCTCATCGCGTACTACTCGGATGAGAACGACTACCTCTCGTACAGCGCGACCACCGGCGTCGCGACGATCGATCCGGCGAACGCCACAGCCCGAGACTCGGGAGCGCAGATTCTGGCGCACCGAGCCTGGGACGGAGGAACCGGGGCGTGGAGCGCGGCGGTCGTCGACGTCGCCGGGGACACCTTCGCGTGGAACGGCGGTCAACAGATCGGCGGTGGACGCCCCGGCATGACGACCATCGCCTCGACCAATGACGGTCGGTATCTGCTGACCTTCGAGTACTTCGGGGGCGGCCAGAACGTTCGCTACAAGTCGGCAACGGATCCGTTGCGGTTCTTCGCCGATGGCGATCCGAACGGAGAGGAGATCGGTCGCCTTCCCGTCGACGCCGGGTCGCGCCAGCTCTCCACGGGCGGCAGCCCCGTCGTCATGACCCTGCCTGACGGACGGATGATCTACAACGCCGCGGGCAGCGGCAGTATCTGGGTCAACGACGGATCGAGCACCGGGACCTGGACCGAGTACCAGACCACCCTCGGGGGCGGGTACAGCCGCAACCTGCAGTTCGTCTCCGGCAGTGGACGCATCGTCGTCCTGCAGTCGACCTGGGGCGGCGCGACCAGCCAGCCCGTGATCCGCCACGCCGACGTCGACCTGGGCCGCTCGACCGGCGTCTACATGCAGCTGGTCAACCGGAAGACCGGGCAGGTGGTCGGAACAGGGGGCAGCACCAACGACGCCAATCTCGGCAACGGCGATCAGCCCGATGTCCGCTTGGAGGCGGCCGACGGGTCATCGGATCCGGCGACCCAGTACTGGCACGTCACCGCGAAACCGGACGGCGCCGTGACGCTGCTGAACAAGTCGGGCGGACGCGCCGCATCGATCTGGACTGGCGCTGCGACCGCGGGGCAGCGCATCGGCCAATGGGTCGACGATCGCGCGGGGGGAGTCTGGAATGTGGTGCAGACGTCAGGCGGCTATGTGCGGTTCCAGTCGACGGCGAACACCGCGCTGTACCTCACCGGTTCGACTGATGACGCACCCCTCACGCTGCAGGCGTCGATGACGGACGGCTCGCAGGAGTGGCAGCTCGTTCCGGAAGCGGTGGCGGCCGGCAACGTCGTGATCAGCAACGTCAACAGCGGGCTGTGCGCCGACGTCTGGGGTTGGAGCAGAGCCGACCGCGGCGCTGTCAACCAGGGCGTCTGCCACAGCGGAGCCAACCAGAAGTGGCGGGTCGTTCCGGTCGGGGCCAACGTGAAGATCGTCAATGTCGACAGCAGCAAGTGCCTGGAGATCTACGGTTTCAGCACGGCGCAGGGTGCCGCGGCCACCCAGTACACGTGCAACGGGGGCGCGAATCAGCTCTGGACCCGCACCGCGCTCTCGGGCGGGGCCGTGACCTTCCGCAACGTCAACAGCGGGCACTGCCTCGAGGTCTTCGGGAGGTCTGCAGCCGATGGCGCCGCGCTGAACCAGTACTCCTGCAATGGCGGTACGAATCAGCAGTGGAGGCAGCAGTAGGACGCCGCCCTGTGCCCCGATATCTTGTTGATGAAGCGGCGCGAGGAATGACGACCTCGTCGGGCGACCGGAGGGGCTTTTCGTATGACGCTGAGCATTCGCGCCTGGGTTTCGGTCCGATTCTTGACCTTCTACGCCAGCTGGGCGGTTTTTCAGTCGTACTGGGGGCTGTGGCTTGCCGAACGTGGCTTCTCCTTCTCCGAGATCGGCACCGCTGTCGCCTGCTCGTTGATGGCGCGCACCGTCACCGTCGCGGTGATCTATCCCGCACTGAATCACCATGCGACCCTGCTCCGATTGAGCCGGATCGTCCCATGGGTGATCACCGCCGCCGCTGTCCCCTACCTGTTCGTCGTCGGGTTCCCGATGCTGCTGGCGGTGTCGATCGTGTTCGGGCTGATCTACCCGATCATGCTGCCATTGAACGAGACGGTCGCCACCGTCGCCGCCCGGCAGCAGCTGCTCACATACGGACCCACCCGCGCACTGGGATCTGCCGGGTTCATGGTCGGCACGCTGATCGCGGGCTGGCTGAGTTCCGCTCTGGGCCCAGAAGTACTCGTTTATGCCCTGATCGGATCCTGCCTGGTGGCGGCGATCATCGGCGTCATCCGCCCCGGTGAGGCTGAGGCTCTCTCGGTGAGGGGATCCGGCACCCGCGGCTTCGCCAACCTCTTTCACGACCGGGCGTTCCTCGCGTGTTTGGCGATCGCGGTTCTCGTGCAGGGTTCCCATGCGGCCTATTACAGTTTCGGTGCCATCCGCGCCGGAGAGATCACGACTTCTTTGGTGGTGCCGTTTCTTCTGGTGCTCGCGCCGCTGAGCGAGTTCATACTGTTCTCCGTCGCGCGCCGCCGCTTCGAGGGCTTCGGTTATCGAACGCTCTTCGCTCTGGGCGCTATCGTCGCGGCGGTGCGCTGGGTGCTACTTGCCTTCGCCGGGAACTGGCTCGTCTTCGCCCTGTCCCAGATACTCCATGCGGGTTCCTATGCGACGACGCATATCGCCTTCACCATGTATGTGCGCGATCGCGTCGCCATCGAAGACCAGTCCGCCGCGCAAGGGCTGTACGCGTCGTTGGCGATGGGTCTCGGCATGGCCATCCTGACCTTCGTCGCCGGGTTGCAGATCGGGATGAGCTTCTCCTCAGCGCTGCTCTCGATGGCAGTCGCAGCCCTCGCCAGCCTCATCTTCGTTCCGCTGATCCGTATGGACCGAAGAGCCACGTCATGACACCCGGCGACAACGGGCACCCGCGTCTATGACGACTACCTCGTCGCTAGAAACGCAGCAGGCTCCGGATGGCCACGACAGCGCCGGCGCGGGCCCACTCGGTGAACTCGAACGGCTGCACGTCGAGGGGGATGGGCCGGTCGCTGGGCAGTCGTACGGCCTCGATCGTGCTCATCACCTCGTCGCCGGCGATGTCCATGACGGCGAGGCCGTCGCCGGTGAGCACGATCTTCTCCGGGTCGAGGCCGTTGATCACGGTGCCGATGATCAAGCCGAGTGCACGAGCCGCATCGTGGAACGCGCGTCGCGCGGCCGGGTCACCTGCACGAGCGAGCTCGACGGCTCCCGGGTAGTCGAGTCCCTCGACGCCGACCGCTGTCACTATGCTCGCGCTCGGGAGATAAGCGCTCGCGCATCCGTGATGCCCGAGGCCGCAGGACGGGCCGTTCGAATCGACGATGAGGTGGTCGAGCTGCCCTGCGCGGCCGTTGTGCCCGGTGACGATCCTTCCGTCGATGACCAAGCCGAAGCCGATGCCTGCGCCGACGGTGACCAGCGCCAGCGAATCGCATCCTGCTCCGGCGCCGAACCAGTGCTCCGCAGCGGTGAGCGCGCGGACGTCGTTGTCGGCGGTGACAGGGATGCCGAGCCGCTGCTCGAGGAGCTCGGCCAAGGGCACGTCGTGCCAGCGAAGGAAGAAGGACGCCACGACGATCTGTCGCCCGTCGATCTGCGCGAGGTCACCGGCCAGGCAGATTCCGGCGGCGCGGATGTCGCCGAAAGACTGGGCCAAGCGCTCGTGGATGCGAACGATCTGGTCGACTGTGTCTTCCACGGACGTGGAGACGAGTCGTTCCTCGACCTCGGCCACGCTGCGCGCCCGCAGATCGGTCACGACCGCGAACACCGAATCGCCGGTGAGCTTGATGCCGAGCAGATGGTGGGTGTCCTCGCGGACGACGAGCATCTCGCTCGGTCGTCCCATGGCGCCGCGGAGGGCGATCTCGTCTTCGGCCACGAGCGAGTGCTCCATGAGGATGCGGGAGGCGCGTGTCAGGCTTGCTCTCGACACGTTGATGCGTCGCGCGATCTCGGCGCGGGGGAGGGCGCCGTGGATGAGGAGCTCGCGCAGCGCTCCGCGTTCGACGCCGGTCAGATGCGGCCACGCATCGAATGCTGAGCCGCCGTGCGCATCTGCCACCTGTCCTGCTTTCGCTCCATTGACACCCGGATCATATCTCCAGGCGACACTATCGACTTTGTTACCCTATGTAATAAAGTAGCAGGCGTATCTTTCCTCTCGATTACGGCCCCCGACGCAAGGACGCTCATGGCATTCCGCCCCCTGCACGAAAACTGGACGCTCACGGCTGCGGAGGGACCCGTTCCCGACGCCGTCCGTGGCCTGTCGATCCCCGCCACGGTACCCGGCTGCGCACACACCGATCTGCTGGCAGCCGACCTCATCGCGCCGCCCTTCGACGGCGACAACGAGTCGGAGCAGCAGTGGATCGGGAGCACCGTCTGGCGATACGAGACCCGGTTCGACTGGCAGGACGACGGGTCCGAGCGCCACGACCTGGTCGCCCTCGGACTCGACACGGTCGCCACCATCGAGCTCAACGGCACGGTGCTCGGCCGTACGGAGAATCAGCACCGGAGCTACCGTTTCGACGTCCGTCCGCTTCTCACCGACGGCGAGAACTCGCTGGTGATCACCTTCGCCTCACCCGTCGCGGAGGCCGAGGCCCGCAGCGCCGCGCACGGCCACCGGCCGCACGTCAACCATCACCCCTACAACGCCCTGCGCAAGACGGCATCCAACTTCGGATGGGACTGGGGCATCGACGTCGCCACCAGCGGGATCTGGAAGCCGATCGGCCTCGACAGCTGGTCGGGCGTGCGCATCGCCTCGGTGCGTCCCCTGGTCGACGTGACGCGCCGCGCCGACGGCGTCGACGGCCGCCTCGATGCGCGCATCGAACTGGAATGGGCCGGAGCATCCGTCGAAGGTGCCTGGGAGGTGTCGGCGTCCGTCGCCGGGGTTGCCGCCTCCCGGCCGGTCGACGCGGGAACCTCCGAGATCCGGGTGGAGCTCGACATCCCGGATGTCGACCTGTGGTGGCCGATCGGACATGGGGACCAGCCCCTCTACGACGTCGACATCCAGGTCGCCAAGTCGTCCGCACCCGCGGCCCACTGGTCGTCGCGGGTCGGGTTCCGCACCGTGCACGTCGACACCGCGCCCGACGCCGAGGGTTCGCCCTTCGTGCTGCGCGTCAACGACAAGGTCATCCAGGTGCGTGGCGCGAACTGGATCCCGGATCACGCCTTCTTCACCGAGATCGACGCCGACCGCTATCGCCGCAGGGTCGTCGACGCTTCCGAGGCGAACATGAACCTGCTCCGCGTCTGGGGCGGTGGCATCTACGAGTCCGACGACTTCTACGCGGCCTGCGACGAGGCCGGGATCCTGGTGTGGCAGGACTTCCTCTTCGCCTGTGCCGCCTACGCCGAGGAGGAGTGGCTCGCCGTCGAGGTCGAAGCGGAGGCCCGAGAGGCGATCACACGACTCAGCCCGCATCCCTCGCTGGTCATCTGGAACGGGAACAACGAGAACACCTGGGGATACGCCGACTGGGGCTGGGCGGAGCGTCTGGAGGGACGCACGTGGGGACTCGGCTACTACCTCTCGCTCCTTCCGGGACTGGTCGCCGAGCTCGATCCGACCCGCTTCTACTCGCCCGCGAGTCCGTACTCGTTCGACGAGGCGCTGCATCCGAACGACGCGGCGCACGGCACGATGCACATCTGGGACGTCTGGAACACCGTCGACTACTCCGTGTACCGCAGCCACCGCCCACGGTTCGTCTCTGAGTTCGGCTTCCAGGGCCCGCCGGCATGGTCGACGCTCGTCGACGTCGTGCACGACGAGCCTCTCGAGCCCTACGGCGCGCAGATGCTGGTGCACCAGAAGGCGGAAGACGGCAACCTGAAGCTCGAGCGCGGCATGCAGGGGCATCTGCCCGAGCCCCGGTCGATCGACGAGTGGCACTGGGCGACGCAGCTCAACCAGGCCGCCGCCGTGAGGTTCGGCATCGAGCACTTCCGGTCGCTCTCGCCGAGCAACACCGGCGC
>JAESFY010000259.1_pt1 | contig 16400 bp, 18 predicted proteins | sample 9266201 | NCBI WGS metagenome assembly JAESFY01 (sample SAMN14515071, study PRJNA621656) | algae metagenome | isolation source: Nodosilinea sp. WJT8-NPBG4 and co-occurring heterotrophs from soil, lower... | place: USA: Pinto Basin, Colorado Desert, California | collected 2006-05-27 | reverse complement strand
ATCACACAGTCAGGGAGTCCCCGCCCCGTCCCCGGGTGGTTCTGCCACGTCCACGACGGCTTGAGCAAAGGCGTGTGGCGCTTCTGCGGGCAGGTGGTGACCTGCATGGGGGACCTGTCGGTGTTCACGAGGGCCGGTGAACAGGTGCGCGTGCTGGGAACCATCGGTCGCAGGAAAGTTCCCGTCCGCCGTCCCGTCGAGAGTTATCGTCGGCACGCTGATCGTGGGCGTCGAGGCGAGTCGCTGTTCGAGATCGTCGTACTGTGTCGCGCCCGGCGCCAGGCCCAGCCGGTGACGATAGGAGTGGAGCACCACATCGACGTAGTCCGGATTGTCGAAGGCGGCAGCGGCACGGTCCAGGTCAGCGTCAGTGAAACCCCATGCCGGGGAGTTTCGGCGCCAGATCACCTCGGCGATACCGCGCCGGTTGGCTTCGAGCCCTCGGCGCCCGCGTTCGGTGGCGAAGTACCAGAAGTACCAGAAGCCAGCCTCCAGGTCCGGGCGGATCGGATTCTGAGCGGCTGCGATGTCCTGGATGAGATATCCGTTCACGGAGACCAGGCCCGAGATCCGCTCCGGCCAGAGCGATGCGACGACGCAGGCGGCGCGCCCGCCCCAGTCGTACCCGGCGAGGACGGGCTCATCGAGTGCGAGGCCGTCGATGAACGCGAGTACATCAGCGCCGAGCGCTGCCTGCTGACCAGACCTCGCGGTCGTATCGCTTCGGAACTGAGTGGGGCCGTGTCCTCGGAGGTGCGGCACGACGACTCGATAGCCGGCTTCGACGAGCAAGGGGGCGACCTCGGCGTAACTGTGCACGTCGTAGGGGAAGCCGTGCAGGAGCACGACCGGATCCGCGTGGGGATCTCCGATGTCGTGATACGCGACCGACAAGTCGCCCGCGTCGATTCGACGAGCCGGCGGGAATGGTGAAGAGGCGGGGGTCATGATCGTCCTTCGTGACGGTGGTGTGGCGCCCCGCACTGTCCTGGCAGTGCAGGACGCCACGTTCTGGTTATGCCGCGCTCGACAGGCTCGCGACATACGCCTTTCCGGCGGCGGCGATCACCTCGGCCACGGCATCCGGGTTCGACACCGGGCTGGCGTGCGAGGCGCCCGCGATCTCGCGTGTGCCCTGTGAGCCCGCGCGCTCCGCGCCGGCGCGCATCACGGCCACGGGGATGTTCAGATCCTGATCGCCGAACACGTGCCACGAGGGGATGCTCTTCCATGCGGGACGGGTTGTTGCCAGGCCCTCCGAGAGCGCGGCCTCGGTCACAGGTCGCTGCGTTGCCGCCATGAGCGCGGCGACGTCCTCTGCCACGTCCGCGGCGAACTGGTGCTGGAAGACGTCCTGGCGGATGGCGAACTCGTTGCCTCCGGTCGCGACCGGGTAGGCGGCGAGAGCCTCGCCGAGCGTGCTGCCCGGCTCGCTCGTGGACAGCTCGAATGCGCTCTGACCGGTCTCCGGGACGAAGGCGGACGCGAACACAAGCCCGACGACGGCCTCGTTGTCAGCGGCCGCCGATCGACGCGATGACGTCGCGAACGTAGGCCGCGTCGCCGGAGAGGCTCCGCAGCGGGTTGGCGACAGCGACGGCCGTGACGCCGTGGCTCTGCAGTCCCGCGATGACGCCGTTCCAGGAGGCGGACTCAGCGAATGCGCCGTGAACGAGAACGATGGTGGGCTTCTGGTCAGTCATGATTTTCTCTTTCGTTAGGGTGTGACAGGGGTCAGACGGAGGCGAAGGCCTTGCGGAGGATGTGAACGGCCTGCTCGATCGCGGCGGTGCTCGCTGCCGAAGGGCGAACCGGGTTGAGCATCATGAAGTCGTGAATCGTGGCGTCGTAGCGGACGAGTGTGGTGCGAACACCTGCCTCGATCAGCTTCCGACCGTAGGCCTCACCTTCGTCGCGGAGGACGTCGTTCTCATCGACGATGAGGAACGTCTCGGGAAGACCCTTGAGTTCATCGATGGGAGCCTGCAGCGGAGACGCGGTGACGTCCTTGCGGGCGTGCAGGTCCGGAAGATAGCTGTCCCAGAACCACGCCATTGCATCGGCGCGGAGATGGAATCCCTCGGCGAACTCGCGGTAGCTGTCGGTGTTCTGTCCCGCGTCGGTGACGGGGTAGTACAGCGACTGGTGGATGAAGGCGACGTCGCCGCGCCGCTTCGCGAGGATCGCCACAACAGCGGCCATGTTCCCACCGACGGAGTCGCCGGCGATCGCGAGACGAGAGGCGTCCAGGCCCTTCGTCGCACCTTCGTTCATGATCCAACGGGCGGTTGCGTAGGCCTGCTCGACGGCGACGGGGTGACGCGCTTCCGGGGAGCGGTCGTACTCGACGAAGACGATGGCCGCGTCCGCGCCGGTGGCGAGGTCTCGCACCAGGCGGTCGTGGGTTCCGGCGTTGCCGAGCACCCAGCCGCCGCCATGGATGTAGAGGACGACTGGCAGAACTGTGGCAGCGTTCAGCGGCTTGACGATGCGCACGCGCACGTCACCGACTTCGGCCGGGACGGTGATCCATTCCTCAGCGATCTCCGGCTTTGCGATCGGAGCGGCCTGGACGTCGTCCAGCAGCTTTCGTGCGCCGTCCACGCCGAGGTCGGTGAGGAAAGGGGGAGTGGAGGCGGCGTTGGCGAATGCCTGCGCGTCCGGCTCCAGGATGTGATCGGTCATTTCGGTCCTTTCTTGTTGGGGTCCAGGGCCGCGATCTTGATCCGTCATTTGCTGCCCATGCCAAACAAGACCAGGCAACGCGAGCAAGTGTGACGGCGTCGACGATGTTGATTCCGTTTCCGTTCTGCTGTCACAAATCGCGTGGGTGCGCGGTCAACTGAGTGCGGGCGGGTCCCCGTCGACGCGAAACGGCGAGCAGAGGAGCGACATGAAGATCACGGTCATCGGCGGGACCGGGCTTATCGGCACAAGGCTCGTCACGCGATTGCAAGCAGCAGGCCACGACGTGCTCGTCGCGTCGCGGTCGACGGGAGTCAACTCGTACACCGGCGAAGGTTTGGCAGACGCGTTGGCCGGTGCAGATGTGCTGGTCGACGTCTCGAACTCGTCGTATACGGACGAAGCCGGAGCGCGTGACTTCTTCTACACCTCCACGATGAACCTGCTCAGCTATGGCGAAGCTGCCGGGGTGGGCCACCATGTCGCTCTCTCTGTCGTGGGCACTGATCGTCTGGCACGCGCGGAGGGCGGGTACTTCGTCGCCAAAGACGAGCAGGAGCGCCTCATCCGCGAGTCGCGGCGCCCGTACTCGCTCGTGCACGCCACCCAGTTCTTCGAGTTCATCCGCAACATCACGGATCACGCGACGCGCAGCAACGTCGTCCGCGTCGCTGACGTGTTGATCCAGCCCATGGCGGCAGATGATGTTGCTCAGGCTGTCGCCGCAACGGCAGTGGGAGACCCGCTTTACGGGATGGTGGAGTTCGGTGGCCCAGAGGTATTCAGTCTCAAGGACCTGGCAGTTCTCGATCTGTCGTTCCGACAGGACGAGCGTGAGGTCGTTCCGGACCCGCTCGGCACGTACTTCGGCGCCCGCCTCGCAAGCCGTGATCTCCTCCCAGAGGCCACGGCATCGATCGCCTCGACGAGGTACCACGACTGGCGCATCCTGCCCTCGGTAGGCTCCCCGGACCCTCTGGCATGACGTTAGGTATATCGCTTCCTATTTCCTAGCATGCAATGTAATCTGTCGCTATCGCAGTGCATGACCTCCCCCCTGGAGCGGCAGATGAACCCGTATCCGCAGTATGTGCACCACTCCGACGACGACTCCCTCGCAGTGTTCGTCGAGCAGCGACGGCGCCTTTTCGGCATCGCTTACCGCATCCTCGGGAGCGCGTTCGAAGCCGAGGATGTCGTCCAAGAAACGTGGATCCGATGGCACTTGTGCGATCAGGCTGCGGTTCGTGATCCCGGCGCTTTCCTCGCGACCACAGCGACACGTCTCGCCATCAACATCCTCAACAGCGCGCGCTCGCGCCGGGAAACCTACATAGGTCCGTGGTTGCCGAGTCCCGTTGACACGTCAGCAGATCCAATGCTGGGGGCCGAGCGGGCCGAGGCGCTCGAGCTCGCCACGCTGTTCCTCATGGAGAGGCTCACCGCAACCGAACGCGCAGCGTACGTCTTGCGCGAAGCGTTCGCCTATCCCTATTCAAGGATTGCTGAGATCCTCCGAACCACTGAGACCTCGGCCCGCCAACTCGTAAGCCGGGCGCGCAAACATCTGTCGGTCGACGCGGCCAACGTGGCGAGCCGAGAGGGGCAGAAGCGCCTGTTCACGGCGTTTCTTGCCGCAGCCCAAGGCGGGGACGCGGGTGCGCTCGAGAGGCTTCTCGCCGCTGACGCGGTGAGCTACACCGACGGCGGAGGTGTCGTGCGGAGAACAGCGAGGCGACCGATCTTCGGGCGGGAAACGCTCATCCGATTTCTCATGGGCGTCTCGGCGTGGTTCTGGGACGATGTCGACATCCAGCTGGTCGAGGCCAACGGTCGTGAAGGTGCCGTTCTGCACCGCGCAGATGGCCCCTTCGCTCTGCTCACCGTTGCCGCCAGGGCCGGGTCGGTGCAGCAGATCTTTTGGGTCATGAATCCCGCGAAACTGACGACGTTGCTGGGAGCTCCACGTCTCACGGTGTGATCGGGCTGCCATCTCGTCCCCGCCCACTCTCCTCGCAAGCCATTCAATCGTCGTCTAGGTATCCGTGTTACATTCGCCCCATGACTGAGGCATCCGACCCGCCCGCAGTGGCACTGGACGATATGGTCTGCTTCAACGTGCACGCCACGTTCCGCGCCGTCTCATCCGTCTACCGCCCACTGCTCGAACCGCTTGGCGTGTCCTATCCGCAGTACCTTGTGCTTGCCGTTCTTTGGGACGGCGGGGACCTTCCCGTCGGGGCTCTCGTTTCCAGGCTCCAGTCCGACTACGGAACGATCACCCCACTTCTCAAGCGCATGGAGACCCAGGGTTTGATCGCGCGAACGCGCAACCCGCAGGACGAGCGGTCGGTCATCGTCAGCCTCACTGACGAGGGCGACGCGCTGAGAGCGCACGCTCCGCGGATCTACCAAACTGTGTCCGACACTTTCGGCTTCACGCCGGAGCGAGCTGCCGCGGCGCTGGAAGTGCTGCGGTCCATCACGGATCGCATCAAGCACGCTGAGCAATGATCTGACTCTCAGATAGCCATGAACGCTGCGCTCACGGCGTGAGGAAGCCGGACGGTGTTCTGCTGGGGCGCAATCTCTTCGCTGGGGTCCGTCACAACTACGGCACCCGCCTTGTCATAGCTGATGGGCGCCGCTACCGGCACCCTCCGACTGAAAGGCATGAAATGGCAAAGATCGTCGTCATCGGAGGCACCGGCCTCATCGGATCCAAGGTCGTCGCGAAGCTGACGGAGCACGGTCACGAAGCCGTCGCAGCCTCGCCGAACACGGGCGTCAACTCGCTCACCGGCGAAGGCCTCGCTGAGGCGATGGCGGGCGCGAGCGCTGTCGTCGATGTGTCCAACTCGCCCTCGTTCGCCCCCGACGACGTCATGGAGTTCTTCACCACCTCGACCCGCAATCTGCTCAGTGCAGAAGCGGACGCTGGTGTGAAGCATCACGTGGCGCTCACCATCGTCGGCACCAATCGCCCGCAGGCGATTCCGTACTTCGCGGCCAAGATCGCTCAGGAGCAGCTGATCCGCGATTCGCGCATCCCGTATTCCCTCGTCCACGCCACACAGTTCTTCGAGTTCATCGGCAGCATCGCCGACGTCTCGACCGATGGCAACGAGGTCCGCCTCCCCGGAGGTCTTGTGCAGCCGATCGCGGCGGACGATGTCGCCACCGCCGTGGCGCGCGCGGCCGCCGGAACGCCGGCGGGTGACTTCGAAGTCGCCGGCCCCGAGGTCTTCGGAATGGACGAGTTCATCCGCAAGGGCCTGACGTTCCGCAAGGACGGCCGGACCGTCGTACGCGACGACAGCGCGCACTACTACGGGGCTCAGATCGCAGAACGGACGCTCGTTCCTCTCGACGGCGCGCACATTTTCGAAACGCGCCTCGACGACTGGCTGCCGCTCAACCCGCCCCGCAAGTAACGCGAACGGGATGAGAGGTCGGCGGGTTCACACAGAGCCCGTCGACCTTTCCTGGTGGCAGCGAATGCTCTTCTCCAGAACTTGCTGATCAGCCGCTATTCCACCTCGCGAGATGAGGGTGCGCCCCGAGTAGGCGCGCGGCATGGAACAGCTGCAGCCCTTCGATCAGGCGGACTGGGAGACGAAGGTCAGAGCGACGAGGCGGCGGCGCACGGTCTGGACCGTGGTCTGGCTGAACGGGGGATCCGCGGACCGTCCGTAGGCCCAGCGCCCCCTGGGGCATGAGCAGGGCTTGGTCCAGCCCGTCACTCTCGCCACCGCCTCTGCACCGTTCCAGTGCGGTGCGCTTCCGTCCTGCACAGACGTCGATCCGCGGTCGTTGTTTGCCATTGCCGTGAAGGATCATGAGGGCGATCTCGTCCTGTGGTCGGGTTTCCGTAGCGTGGCCCGATGTCGCAGCACGAGACGTTCCAAGAAGCGCCACAACGTCTGATGAGACGCCGCGATCTGCGGCTGCTGCCATTGGCTGCTGGGGTGTGGGCCGCGGCGTTGCTGTGCGTGTTCGTCCCACCCTCGTCCTCGTGGGTGATGGGCGGTTGCGCCGTCGGCGCGATGCTTACGGCCGTCGTGGCGGGTCGAGGCGTATCGCGATGGCGTGCGGGAGGTGGGCTGATCGTGCTGCTGCTGTCGGCGATGGCGGCGACCGCGGTCACGGCGTCTTCGGCGCATCCGGCGCGGGAGCGGGCTGCGGAATGGTCGGGGCGCATCATCGAGGTGGCTGCGGAGGTCACGTCCTCGGCGTCGATCGGGCAGGACGGGCAGCTGTGGTTCGATGCGCAGACCACGAGCGTCGGCATCCGTGGTGAGCCAGTTTCTTTGTCGGTCCCGGTGCGGATCGGCGTCGAACCTGGCGATGGCTTCGACCTCGGCGCCGGTATTCGCGTCGTGGGGCAGGCGATGGCGACGGATGCGGGGGAGCGATCGGCCCTGGTCGTCTTCGCGAGCGAGGCGGAGGTCGTGGATCCGGCCGACGGGGTGTTCGGCGTCGCCGCGGGCGCCCGGCAGGCGTTCATCGATCGTTCGATCAGGCTGCCGGAGCCCGGCGCCGGGCTTCTCCCCGGGCTGGCTGTCGGCGACACTCGGGCCGTCACCGAGGAGCTGACAGCTGACATGCGCACGAGCGGCCTGAGTCATCTGACGGCCGTCAGCGGAGCGAACTGCGCGATCGTCGTGGGTGCCGTCTTCTGGCTGACCGCGCTGTGCGGGGGAGGACGGATGCTGCGCGTCGTGCTGGCCGCGACCGCGTTGGCCGGGTTCGTCGTGCTCGTGACGCCGGAGCCGAGCGTGATCCGAGCGGCGGTGATGGCGGGCGTCGCGATGCTCACCGTGATGCTCGGGCGGCCGAGCGCCGGTGCGGGGATGCTGTCGCTGTGCGCGGTGATGATCCTGCTTGTCGACCCATGGCTGGCGGCGACGCCCGGCTTTGCCCTCTCGGTGGTCGCGTCCGGCGCGCTGATCCTGCTGGCGCCGCCGCTGAGCAGAGGCCTGACGCGCTGGATGCCGGCGCCCGTGGCGCTGGCTGTCGCCGTGCCGCTCGCCGCACAGCTCGCCTGCGGCCCGATCATCGCCCTGTTCGCCGATCAGCAGTCGCTCATCGGCATCGCGGCGAACCTGATCGCCGCACCGGCGGCACCCGTGGCGACGGTGATCGGGCTGCTGGCGTGCCTCGCGGCGCCCGTGCCGCCGCTCGCCGACCTGTTCACGGCCTGCGCCTGGCTCCCCGCAGCGTGGATCGCGACGACGGCGACCACGACGGCGCGACTGCCGGTCGCGGAACTGCTGGTCCCTGCGGGTATCGGCAGCTCGTTGCTCGTGCTCGGTGTCAGCGCGTCGATCGCCGTCGTGCTGATCGGTCCGCGAATGGTATCCGGCATCCGCACCACGCGCCTCGCCGCGGTGATGCGGGGGAGCGCTGCGACCGTACTGATCGTGGTCGTCTCGCTCGCCGTTGCCCGAGTGGTGCTGACCGGGCCGCTCGCCACAGCGACCGCGCCCGACGGATGGGCGATCGCTGCGTGCGATGTGGGCCAGGGAGACGCCCTGCTCGTACGGTCGGGGGAGCAGGTGGCTTTGATCGACACCGGTCCGGATCCGGAACTCCTCGGCGCATGCCTCATGTCGCTCGGCATCACGCATGTCGATCTCCTCGTGTTCTCGCACTTCGATCTCGATCATGCGGGCGGCGCCGAGGCTGTGGTCGGCGAAGTGGACGCTGTGCTGCACGGTCCCACCGCTGAGCCGGCCGATCAGCGGCTGCTCGACGATCTCGCGGCCGGAGGAGCGAGCGTGACTCAGACCTTCGCGGGCCAGCGCGGAGTTCTCGGATCCAGCGAATGGCGGGTGCTGTGGCCGCTGAGGGAATCGACGGTTTTCCCACCAGGAAACGACGCGAGCGTGGTGATCGAGTTCGACGGCGGGACGGTCCCTCGGTCGCTGTTCCTCGGAGACCTGTCGGCCGAACCACAGCGGATGCTGCAGCGAAGCGTCCGGATCGGCGCGTACACCGTCGTGAAGGTCGCTCACCACGGCAGTGCCGATCAGGACCCGGGTCTCTACGAAGCCGTGGATCCGGCGGCAGCGATCTTCAGCGCCGGAGCGGACAACGACTACGGCCATCCGCGCGCAGACGCACTCGACATGCTGACCGCGACGGGCTCGCTCAACCTGCGCACCGACACGCAGGGGCGCGTCCTGCTGGGCCTTCGCGGTGACGAGTTGCAGGTCTGGACGGAGAAGGCGCCGTGAACCACCCGTCTTATACAATGGTCTATATAGAGGAGGGTGCGATGACCGTCACGTCCATCGACATCGATCAGAACGAGCTGCGGCAAGCCAAGCAGCTCGCCGGCACGAAATCGAATCGCGAGACCGTCGATCTCGCTCTGCGCACCCTGATCGCCGTGCGTCGCCAGCCTGCAGCGGTGGAGCGGATCATCGCCCGTCGTTTCGAGCCCGATCAGATCGACGCATCCACCGTCGCTCCGCCGACGCACGAGCGCCCGTGACGACCTATCTCGTCGACAACAGTGTCTGGCAGAAGGCGGGTATCCACCCGGCTATCGCCGAGCGACTGAGGGAGATCTCACCGCGTGATCTGATCATCACCTGCCCTCCGCAGGTGCTCGAGTACTGTCACTCAGCGCGCTCGCCTGAGGAGTACCGAGAGCTCCGAGAAGACATGAGCGAGCTTCTTCCCGCGTGGGAGCATCCCGACGGCCGGGCGGCGCTCGATATCCAGCAGGCGCTGTGGGAAAGCGGGCGGGTGCGGGCTGCAGCGGCATTCGACTGCCTCATCGCTGCATACGCCGTCGCGAATGACGCCATCATCCTGAATTCGGATCAGGATTTCGGTCACATCGAGCAGGCCACGGGCGGTGCCGTCCGACAGGAGTACGTCGCGGCCTGACCGTCGCGTCGCGCGCGGGTCGGAAGACGTCGCGCCATGACCGGATCGGCTGTCCGAGGCCCCGGGTAGGCTGGATCCATGGCAGCTTCGCGTCCCCCCTCCCGTGGCGGCGCCAAGGCCGGCAAGATCCCGCAGGTGTCGTGGCGCGAGCCGCACCCGGCACCGCTCGTCCTCGTCTCCGGTCCCGAAGAGATCTGCGCCGAGCGCGCGATCGCCGGCGTCCGCGATTACCTCCGCGCAGAGGACCCTTCGCTCGAGGTCAGCGATGTGCGTGCCGACGACTACGAGCCGGGCACGCTGCTGTCGCTGACCTCTCCCTCGCTGTTCGGAGAGCCCCGCCTCGTCCGCGTCTCCGGTGTGGAGAAGTGCACAGACGCCTTCATCCAAGAGGCGGTGTCGTACCTCGACCACCCGCAGGAGGGTGCGACCGTCGTCTTGCGGCACACCGGAGCCAGCGTCCGCGGCAAGAAGCTTCTCGACGCGCTCCGCGCCGGTACCGGAGGCGGCATCGAGATCGCCGTCCCCGCCATCAAGCGCGACAGCGACCGTGTCGACTTCGCGGCGGGCGAGTTCCGCTCGGCGAAGAAGCGCATCGCGCCGCCCGCGCTGCGAGCCCTCGTGTCCGCATTCGCCGACGATCTCACCGAACTGGCAGCGGCGTGCCAGCAGCTGATCGGCGACGTCGAGGGTGACATCAGCGAAGACGTCGTCACCCGCTACTACGGCGGCCGCGTCGAGGTCTCAGCATTCGTCGTCGCCGACACCGCGATCGCAGGTCGCTATGGAGAGGCGCTGATCGCGCTGCGCCATGCGCTGTCCTCCGGCGCAGACCCGGTGCCGATGGTCGCCGCGTTCGCGATGAAGCTCCGCACGATGGCGCGCGTGGCGGGCAACCGTGAGCCGAGCCGGCAGCTCGCTCAGCGCCTCGGGATGAAGGACTGGCAGGTCGACCGAGCGCGCCGCGATCTCGCGGGCTGGAACGAGCGATCCCTCGGCATGGCGATCCAGGCCACCGCCCGAGCCGACGCCGAGGTCAAGGGGGCCGCACGCGACCCGATCTTCGCCCTCGAGCGCATGGTCACCGTCATCGCGACGCGGGAGCCCTTCGGCGCGTGAGTCTGTCGACGCACAGACGTCCACGGCAGAGAAACGGCAAAGAAAAAGCCCGCCTCATCCGAGGCGGGCTGTTTCAAAGACTGACGCTCAGAGAGCGGAGACCTGCTTGGCGAGAGCCGACTTGCGGTTCGCTGCCTGGTTCTTGTGCAGAACACCCTTGCTGACGGCCTTGTCGAGCTTGACGGCGGCCTTCTTCAGAGTGGCCTCCGCAGCGGTCTTGTCGCCGCCGGCGACAGCCGTCTTGGTCGCGCGGATGAGCGTCTTGAGCTCGCTCTTCACGGCCTTGTTGCGCTCGTTCGCCTTGATGTTGGTCTTGTTGCGCTTGATCTGCGACTTGATGTTTGCCACGTGTGGACGCTTTCTGTACAGGAGTGATGGGAATGCCGGCAGCAGAAGAGGGCTGCTGCACAGCGGTCGTGAGGGCATAGCCCACACGCAAGCCAAGAGTCGAGTCTACCAGCAGTCGACCTGATCCCGCGAAACGGCCCCAGGATGCGACACGAAGGCGCTGATCCGGTGCGACGGGGTGCAGAATCAACCGTATCCGGACAATGAGGTCGAGGAGTCACATGAACGCTGTTCCCACCCGATCGGCTTTGCCCGCGGGTCTGCGATGGTCCGCAGCGACCTCGGCCCTCCAGATCGAAGGCTCCTCGCGCGCCGATGGCGGCGGTCGTTCGATCTGGGACGACTTCATCGCCGCTCCTGGCGCGGTCATCGACGGCACTTCGCCTGATCCTGCGTGTGACAGCTATCAGCATCCGGAGGCGGACGTCGCTCTCGCCGCGGGCCTCGCTCTCGATCGCTATCGGTTCTCCATCCCATGGGCGCGCGTGCAGCCCGACGGCAGGGGAGCGGGCAGCGCGGCCGCGCTCGACCACTACTCCCGACTTGTCGACGTCCTGCTGGATGCCGATGTCGTGCCGTTCCCGACTCTCTATCACTGGGAGATGCCCAGCGTCGTGGAAGGGGACGGCGGTTGGCTCAGCCGGGACACCGCCGAGCGCTTCGCCGACTACGTCGCGATCGTCGCGGCCGGCCTCAGCGACCGGGTCTCGCACTGGTACACCCTCAACGAGCCGGCCATGACGACGTTGCAGGGTTATGCGGTCGGCGCTCTCGCTCCGGGGCGACATCTGCTCTTCGACGCGCTCCCCACAGTGCACCATCAGCTCCTCGCGCACGCGCGGGCGTCGCAGGTGCTGCGCGACCACGGTGCCGCGCAGGTCGGGCTCGTGAACAACCACACCTGGGTGCTGACGTTGCACGACACCGCCGCAGATCGGGAGGCTGCGGCCGTCTACGACACGATCCACAACCGGGTCTTCAGCGAGCCGCTCCTGGCCGGCGCCTATCCCGACCTCGAGGCGTACGGTCTCCGGCCGATGCCCGTGCACGACGGCGATCTCGCCGCCATCGCCTCGTCGATCGACTTCTACGGCATCAACTTCTACAACCCGACGACGGTCACGGCCGCGGATGCCGCGAGCCCGATCCCGTTCGACATCGTGCCGACACCCGGAGTTCCCGTCACCGGATTCGGACCCGAGTGGCCCATCGTGCCGGACGCCCTCCGAGAACTCCTCATCGACCTGCACGTACGGCATCCGCAGCTCCCTCCGGTCATCATCGGCGAGAACGGCGCGTCTTTCGCAGAGCCTGACCGCGCCGGCCGCGTCGAGGACTCCGAACGGATCTCCTACCTCTCGGGCCACATCGAGGCGGTCGGCGCGGCGATCGCGGCCGGTGTTCCCGTCGAGGAGTACACGGTGTGGTCGCTTCTGGACAACTGGGAGTGGGCCGATGGGTACACGCAGCGCTTCGGCCTGGTGCACGTCGACTTCGAGACCGGTGAGCGCACACCGAAGGCCTCGTACGACTGGTATCGAGATCTGATCGCGAACTCCCGATCCACGGGCACGACCGAGAGGCAGAACGCATGAGCTCCACGACACGAGCCGGTGCCCGCTGGATGTCACTGTTCACGCTGGCGTGGCTCGCCATCTGGACTGTGCAGCTCACGCCGGTGCAACTTCTTCTGCCGCTCCAGCTCGACACGCCTGAGGATGACTGGATCCGGGGAGTCGTCTCCTCGGGGCTCGTGCTGGGCATCGGAGGGCTCGCCGGCATCGTCGCGGGTCCGCTCGCGGGCGCCCTCTCGGATCGCGCCGCGCCGGGTCGGCACCGCCGCCGTCCCTGGGCGCTCGGGGGAGTGTGGCTCACGTCTGTCTGCCTCATCCTCACGGGGTTCGCGAGCGGTCCGTGGACGGTCGGCGCGGCGTGGGTCGGCGTCTCGATCGGCGTGGCCGTCTCGTCCGCCGCCTTCACCGCGTTGATCGCCGACCAGCTGCCGACGACTCAACGCGGCGCGGCAGCCGCGGCGGTCGGATCGAGCCAGGCCGTCGGCATCGTCCTCGGCGTCGGTCTCGTCGTGCTCCTCGGCCTCGACATCCGCGCCGGCTACCTGCTCCTGGCCGCGATCATCGCCGTGATCGGTACCGTCGCGGCCCTGCTCCTGCCCGATCCTCCGGGCTCGGTGGAGATGCGTCCGAAGGGTGCGGAGCGGAAGACCCTGGCGTCGCTCCGCGATCGCGACTTCGCCTGGATGCTGTCCGGGCGCCTGGTGACCAACATCGGCAACGCCCTCGGTACGGCGTTGTTCCTGTTCTACCTCCTGCACGGGCTGGGCCAGCCGAATGCGGCGGCGCAAGACAACCTGCTGCTGCTCATCGTCGTCTACACGGTGTTCGTGGTGATCGCCTCCGTCGTGACGGGCATCATGTCCGACCGCACCGGCAATCGACGCACACTCACGGTCGCGGCGACTTTTGTGCAGGCGGCTTCCGGCGTCGCGATCGTGCTCGCGCCGACCTTCGAGATGACGATGGTGGCCGCCGCACTGATGGGGCTCGGATACGGAGCCTTCTCGACCGTGGGCCTCGCCTTCGCGGCGGATCTGCTGCCGAATGAGCAGGACCATGCGCGCGACCTCGGCATCGTCAACGTCACGGCGGCGCTCGGCCAGCTGATCGGACCAGTGCTGGGTGCGGGCCTCGTCGCGCTCGTCGGCGGCTTCTGGCTGGTCTTCGCTGCCGCCGCCGTGCTGTCGCTCGTCGGCGGGGTGCTCACGGCGTGCGCACGCGAGCCTGCGCGGTCATGATCCGTCGGACTGCTCTATCGTCGCGATCGCGAGCTGCAGCACGGCGTTGAACACGCGCGGGCGCATCGCCGTCACGAGGTGGGTCGTCCGCGGCACGACGATGAGCTCGGCGTGCGGCGCGAGGCGCTGGAACAGTCGCTCGTTCGCCCGCAGCTGGTCGTACTGGCCGTTCACGAACCACAGCGGGATCTTGATCCGTTCCACAGCCGTGGCGATGTCGAGGGTGGCGAGGCTGCGCAGCGCGGCATCCTGCGTGTCCAAGGCGTACCCGCCGGCGGCGAAGTCGGAGCGGGTCTCGGCGGGGATCGTCGCCGCCAGCATTCGTCGGGTGATCCACATTCCGCGATCCGGCAGAGAATCGACGGCACGGAAGAGCAGACGATAGGCGGAGAGCCCGGCGCCGCGTGGGAGCGACGTGCACGCTGCCGCGACGAGCCCGGCGACCGGCGGCGTCTGCGCCCCACCGGTATAGGTGAGGGACAGCAGGCCGCCCATCGAGTGTCCGACGAGCAGCACTGGCCCCTTCGCGGCCGCCGCGCGTACCGCGGCATCGATCGTGTGCAGCGCCTCGTGGAGGGTGAAGTCCTCCTGCATGCGCGATCCGTGGCCGGGCAGGTCGACGGCGGTGTACGAATACCCGTGCTCATCGAGATAGGCGAGTTGCGAGCGCCACATCGTCGCCGACGTGCGGATGCCGTGGACGAAGACGATGTGAACGCTCACGGGTTCAGCATAAGGAAAGCGGGGCCGGTGGATGAACCACCGGCCCCGCTTCCGAAAGGGAATTACTTCTCGTATCCCACGTTCTCCACCGGCGTGATGCCGAAGAGGTCGAGACCCACGTAGGGCTCAGGGGTGAGGTTGGCGAGGCCTTCCTTGACGGTCCAGATTTCCGGGCCGTTCAGGACGGGGATGATGCCCCAGGTCTCAGCGAAGATCTCGGCCTCCATCTCCATGGCCTTCTTGGTCTGCTCGACCGGGTCCGAGATGGTCTCGAGCTCGTCGTGGATCATCTTGTCGATCTCCTCGGTGCCGGTGCTCGACAGGTTCAGGCCGCTGTCCGAGCAGTACAGCTGGCAGAACCAGGCGGCACCGAACGGATCGGACGACGTGAAGTTGAGGAAGAACAGATCACCGTTCTGGGTGTTGTAGTCCTCGGCGAACTCCGCAGACGGGCGCGTGTCGACCTGCACCTCGACGCCGATCTCCTTGAGCTGGGCCTGCACCGCAAGCGAGCGGGCGCGAGCCGTCTCGGTGTCGGAGTGGACCGGGAAGACGAGCGACAGGCGCTGGCCGTCCTTCTCGCGGATACCATCCTCGCCGGCAACCCAGCCGGCGTCCTCGAGGAGCTTGCTCGCTCCCTCGGTGTCGCCGTCCTTGCGGCCGGCCTTCTCCAGAGCGTTGAAGTAGTCCGGCTGGAACGAGAACAGCGTCAGCGAACCGGCAGGGTCCTCGGTGTAGTCCAGACCGTTGAAGACGATCTGCTTGACCTCTTCGAGGTTGATGCCCTCGAAGATCGCCTTGCGCACCTCGATGTCCTCGAGCACAGGGTTCGTGGCGTTGAGCGTGAAGATCGCGTTCGCGGTCGCCTGGCCCTTGTAGGTCTTGACGCCGTCGAGGCCCTCGACCTGTGCGAGCAGCTCGGCGCTGCCGGTCTCGGCCATGTCGACCTCACCGTTGCGCAGCGCGTTGACGGCAGCGGTCGGCTCCATCTGGATGAACTGAACCTTGTCGAGCAGCGGAGCTTCGCCCCACCACATCGGATTCGGAGTCAGAGTGACGACGCCGCCCGTCTTGTCGAATTCTTCGATGGTGTACGGGCCGGCACCCCACTCCGGGTGCCAGTCGCCGAGGAAGGCGGTGTTGAACAGCTCAGGGGTGTTCACTGCCGGGTGCAGCAGCTGCGAGTAGACCATCTCGGGCCAGGCGAACTCGCCCTTGAAGGTGACGATGACGTCGTGGTCGTTCTCGCCGGCCTCGACGGACTCGATCTCTTTCCAGCCGTCGGTGGCGTTCGGGACGTATGCCTCGTTCTCGCCGTTCTGAGCTTCCCACGTCGCCTTGAAGGCGGTCACGTCGATCGGCGTGCCATCGTTCCAGACAGCCTTCTCGTTCACCTTGAAGTGCAGAACGGTCTTGCCGTCTTCCACACCGAACGAATAGTCGTCGAGGTAGGCCGGGTTCGGCTTGACGGTGCCGTCGGGGTCCATGAGAAGAACCTGCGGGCGGAACCACGTGCCCACCTGGGTGACGCGGGCGTCACCGTCGCCGTGGAAGTAGTTCAGCTGCTCCGCGATGTTCGAGATCGGGATGCGCAGCTCGCCGCCCTCTGCGAGGTTCTCACGGGGCTGGGGGTTGTAATCCGCGCCCGTGACGGTCTGCGCTTCGCCGGATCCGCCGTCGTCTCCGCCGCCGTTGCCTGCTGTTGCACATCCGCTCATGGCGAGTGCGATGGCGCCGCCGATAGCGACGATGCCCATCAGCTTCTGATGCCGTTTCATGGTACTCCTTAGTGCCTGTCGGCCTTACTTGGGATAGG
>JAESFY010000258.1_pt1 | contig 16443 bp, 16 predicted proteins | sample 9266201 | NCBI WGS metagenome assembly JAESFY01 (sample SAMN14515071, study PRJNA621656) | algae metagenome | isolation source: Nodosilinea sp. WJT8-NPBG4 and co-occurring heterotrophs from soil, lower... | place: USA: Pinto Basin, Colorado Desert, California | collected 2006-05-27 | reverse complement strand
GCCGCCCCGAAGAAGACTCCCGCCCGCAAGACGCCCGCCAAGAAGACGACCGGCACGCGTGCTCCGTCGAGGGCTGCGGCCGACAAGGCGGCGGCGACCGTCGAGGTGGTCGCCGAGCCGGCGCTGACGATCGACCGGAGCTCCGAGAGCGCCGGTCCGCGATCCGCCGCACCGAAGAAGACCACGACGGCCGCGGCGCGCGCGGCCGCCGCCAAGAATTCCGTGCGCGACACGACGGCGCGCGCAGCTGCGACGAAGAGTGCGTCGGCGCGGTCCGCTGCGGCCAAGACGACGGCAGCCAAGACGACGGCGGCCAAGACCGCTGCGGCCAAGGCGGCTGCTGCGGCGAAGGGATCGGCATCGAACACGTCGGCGTCGAAGGCGGCTGCCGCGAAGACGGCCGCCGCCAAGGCTGCGGTCGAGAAGAGCGCGTCGGCGAAATCCGCGGCGCGCACCTCTGCGGCGAGAACAGCGGCTGCGAAGACCGCTGCTGCCAAGACGGCTGCTGCCAAGACGGCTGCGGCGAAAGCGGCTGCGGCCGCCGAGGCCGAGGAAGCTGAGACTGAGGAAGCTGAGACTGACGCTGCGGCGACTGAGGCGCGCGAGGTCGAGGCCGCAGAGCCGGACACGACGGAGGCGGCTGTCGCAGCGCAGGCTGAGATCACGGACGCACCGCCCACCGAACCGCCGGCGCAGTCGCCCGCGACGGAGACGGCGGATTCCCCGGTGGGACTCGCCGTCGAGAGTGAAGACAGCGAGACGCCCGCGCCCGTCGAGTCGCCGCTGAGCGAGGGATCGGAAGAGGCTGCGCCCGTCGATCCCGCCGTCGACACTGCACCGGTCGAGGACGCCACGGCGGAAGCCGCACCGGTCGAGGACGCCACGGCGGAAGCCGCACCGGTCGAGGACGCCACGGCGGAAGCCGCGCCGGTCGCCGAGCCCGATGATGACCCGTCCGTCGACGAGAACGCGTCATCCGAGTTCGTCGAGCCGGTGTCCGATGCGGACGCGACGGAAGAGGCTGTCGACGGAGTCGAGGCGACGTCGGACTCCGAAGCCATCCGCATCCGCGGCCTCGTGAAGAGCTTCGGCGACCACACCGCGGTCAACGGCATCGATCTCACGGTGCCTGCAGGGTCGTTCTACGGCATCGTCGGTCCCAACGGGGCAGGCAAGACGACGACCCTCTCTATCGTCGCGGGCCTTCTGCGTGCCGACGCGGGCCACATCGCGATCTGCGGCATCGATCAGTCGGCGAAGCCGCTCGCCGCCAAGCGCATGATGGGTGTGCTGCCCGATCGCCTGCGGACGTTCGACCGGCTCACTGGGCGGCAGCTCCTCTATTACTACGGACTCCTGCGGGGACTCGCATCGTCGGTCATCGAGAAGCGTGTCGCCGACCTCGCACGAGCCTTCGACCTCGGAGAGGCGCTCAACCGCGTCGTCTCCGACTACTCGGCCGGCATGACCAAGAAGATCATGCTCGCGGGCGCGATGATCCACTCGCCGAGAGTCCTGGTCCTCGATGAGCCATTCGAGGCCGTCGACCCGGTGTCCTCCGCGGTGATCCTGGACATCCTGCGCGCCTATGTGGCGCATGGGGGAACGGTGGTCCTCTCGAGCCACGGCATGGATCTCGTGGAGCGCGTCTGCTCGCGCGTCGCGATCATCGTCGGGGGAGAGGTGCTCGCCGAGGGCACGATCGACGAGGTGCGTGCAGGGCAGACGCTCGAAGCGCGGTTCGTCGAGCTCTCCGGTGGCATCGGCGAGGTGGAGGGGCTCGAGTGGCTGCACACGTTCTCCGACTGAGGGCGGCGCTCCTGATCGGATCGCTACGCGGCGAACGTCGGGTGCGCACCCTGGTCATGCTCGCTGTCGTGGTGATCCTGACGGCGGTGGTCTGCGCCGCCATTCTGAGTCTCGACGACGCCCCTGTCGCTGTTGCGCGCACGGTCATCGTGCTCGGCAGCGCCGCTCTGCTTCTGGGGTTCCTGGTCGGGCCGATCCTGGTGGGTGCCACCGACCAGCTCGACCCCCGGCGGTTCGCGGTGTTCGGGGTCGACGAGCGGCAGATTCCCTGGATTCTCGCGCTCGCATCTATGGTCAGCGTTCCGAGCCTTGCGCTGGTCGCGGTCAACGTCAGCGTGTGCATCGTGGCGATGAGGCTCGGCGCACCCTGGTTCATCGCGGTGCTGATGAGCCTCGTCAGTCTCCTGTCGACGGTCCTCTCCGCGCGCATCGGCATGGCGGTGAACGCGCTGCTGCTGCCGGAGCGCCGGTCGCGCGAACTCACCGCCCTCTTCGCGTTGGCCGTGATCGTGATCGCGTTCCCCGTCGCCGTGTTCCTGGCTTCGCTCAAATGGGACGGGCATGTTCCTGCCGCCGTCGGGGCGCTGACTGCGACGGTCGGTTTCACCCCGCTCGCCGCGTCGTCGCGGTTCCTCTTCTCCTTCGCGACGGGCGATGGCACCGGAAACTGGATCAGCGGCGTCGTAGCCTTCGTCACCGCAGTGGCTCTCTGGGCGGTGTGGTCGTGGCTCGTACGCAGACTGCTCACCACTACAGAGCGGCCCGCGACCTCTCGGGAGAGGTCGGGCCTCGGCTGGTTCGGTCTGCTTCCCTCGAACGCCTTCGGTGCGATCGCCGCCCGCAGTCTCGTCTACTGGCTGCGCGACCGCAGGTACATCATGAATCTCATCGTCGTCCCGGTCGCGGGTGCGCTCACCGTTCTGCCGCTCCTCGTGGCAGGCGTGCCGCTCGAGATCGCTGCGCTGGTTCCGGTTCCGGTGATGGCCCTGTTCTTCGGGTGGCTCCCGCACAACGACGTCGCCTACGATTCCACCGCGCTGTGGACGCACGTGGCCAGTGGCGTCCGAGGCATCCCCGATCGTCTGGGGCGACTGGTCCCGGTCATGCTCGTAGCCCTTCCGGTGCTCGCGATCGCGGTGCCCCTCACTCTGCTGTGGATCGACGACTGGCGCCTGCTTCTTCCCCTCACCGGCCTGGGGGCCAGCCTCCTGTTGTCGGCGCTCGGGTTCTCGAGCATCGTGTCGGTCATCGCTCCCTACGCCGTCTCGCGCCCCGGCGACAGCCCCTTCCAGCAGCCGCAACGCCCGACGTCGCGCGGTGCATACGGTCCAGCCGCCGCGTTCCTCGGTGCGATCGTCGTGAGCGTCCCGACCATCTGGCTGCTCGTGATCACGATGCTCGAGGGGTCGCAGTTCGCCCCCGCGACGTTCTGGGCCGGACTCGCGACCGGCATCGCGGTCTTCGCGATCGGTGTCGGCGTGGGCGGGCGGATCTTCGAGCATCAGGGCGAGCGGCTGATGGAGTTCGTCGAGACCGCATGACAGCCGCCCAACCTGGTGCGTCCGCGGCTAGACTCTCGGCATGAGTACTCCGCTGGACAGCCCCGATCAGGGCGGCGTGGCAACGCTTGATCGCGAACTGGAAGAACTCCTCCGCGAGGAGAACGTCGAGCCGGGCGACCACGAGCGCTTCTCCCATTACGTCAAGAAGGACAAGATCCTCGAATCCGCGATCACCGGCAAGCCGGTGCGTGCGCTGTGCGGCAAGAAGTGGACGCCGGGCCGCGACCCGGAGAAGTTCCCGATCTGCCCCACCTGCAAGGAGATCTACGAATCGATGCTCGGCTGAGCCTGCCCCGGCTCCGCGGCACTCAGCTCGCGTCGACGAAGACGGTGGGAATCGCCGGGTCGGACTTGCTCAGAGCGAGCGCTCTGACAGGGAGCTCCTCACGCACCCGCAGGTGATGTGCTCGCGCGGAGGCGGTGCCCTCGGGTCCTTCGAATGCGGTGTCGATCTCGCCACTCTCGACGAAGGTCGTCTGCAGCGCGCGCCCGTCCGCATGCTCGGCCGGGGTGTCGAGCTCTTCGAAGCCGTCGGAGACCACGACGGTCTCAGCCTCGGCGACGCCATCCACAAGAGTGCGGAATGCGGCCTTGCGCCCGCCGTGGGAGGCCTTGTCGGTCGACGCCTTGGCGACTCCGATCCATGCGCCGTCCGGATCCTGCCGAGCCACGAGCTTGTAGACCATGCTCGCCGTGGGGTATCCCGACCCTGTGACCACCGAGGTGCCGACACCGTACGCGTCCACCGGTGAGGCCGCGAGAGCGGCGATCGCGTACTCGTCGAGATCGCTCGTGACCGTGATGCGAGTGCCCGTCGCGCCGAGCTCGTCGAGCTGCGCCCGCACCTCTGCGGCGACGATCGGGAGGTCGCCGGAATCGATCCGCACACCTCCGAGGCCGGTGCCGGCCACGCGGATGGCCGTCTCGACGCCGGTGCGGATGTCGTAGGTGTCGACGAGCAGGGTCGTGTCGGTCCCGAGGCTCTCGATCTGCGAACGGAAGGCCTCTTCCTCGGTCTCGTGCAGGAGCGTCCACGAGTGCGCGGCGGTGCCCATGGTCGGGATGCCCCAGCGCCGTCCGGCCTCGAGATTGCTCGTCGCGCGGAAGCCGGCGATGTAGGCGGCGCGCGCGGCGGCGACGGCAGAATGCTCGGCGGCGCGACGGGATCCCATCTCAGCCAACGGACGCTCGCCCGCGGCGATGCTCATACGGGACGCGGCGGTGGCGACGGCCGAATCATGGTTGAGCACGCTGAGGGCCAGCGTCTCGAGCACGACAGCGTCGGCGAAGCTGCCCTCGACTGTCAGGATCGGCGACCCGGGAAAGTACAGCTCGCCCTCGCGGTAGCCCCGGATAGAGCCGGTGAAGCGGTAGTTCTCGAGGTAGGTCAGCGACTCGGCATCGACGACGTGGTTGTCGCGGAGGAAACGCAGCTCCTCCTCCTCGAAGCGGAACTGGCGCAGCAGCGTGAGGAGGCGGCCGGTGCCAGCCACGACGCCGAAACGTCGACCTCCCGACAACCGCCGGGAGAACAGTTCGAACACGCTGGGCCGTGATGCCGTGCCGTCGCGAAGCGCGGCGGCGAGCATGGTCAGTTCGTAACGATCGGTCAGAAGCGCCGTGGACGTCGTCATCCGCTCAGCATAGTGACGACATCCGACCGGTTCGCTGAGCATGACGCGGTCGCACGCAGGTAGGCTGGGTAGTCATGAACGACGCCCCGATCGGAATCTTCGACTCCGGTGTCGGCGGACTCACGGTGGCTCGCGCCATCCGAGCCCAGCTGCCGCGGGAATCGTTCGTCTACATAGGCGACACGGCGCATTCGCCATACGGCCCGAAGCCGATCGCGGATGTGCGTCGTTACAGCCTCGAAGTGCTCGACACGCTGGTCGACCAGGGCGTCAAGATGCTCGTGATCGCCTGCAACACCGCATCCGCAGCCATGCTCCGCGACGCCAGGGAGCGGTATGACATCCCGGTCGTCGAGGTGATCGGACCCGCAGTCCGCCGAGCCGTCTCGACCACGCGCAATGGCCGCGTCGGCGTCATCGGCACAGTCGGGACGATCGGCTCCCGCGCTTACCAGGACATGCTCGAGGTGAACGAGCGGCTCGAGGTCTTCACCGCGGCCTGTCCCCGCTTCGTCGAGTTCGTCGAGGGTGGCATCACCGGCACACCGGAGGTGCTCGCGACCGCCGAGGAGTACCTCGCGCCTCTTCGCGAAGCCGATGTCGACACCCTGGTGCTCGGGTGCACGCACTACCCGTTCCTCCGCGGTGCGATCAGCTACGTGATGGGTGAGGGCGTCACGCTCGTCTCCAGCGACGACGAGACCGCCGGTGATGTCTACCGTCAGCTCGTCAGGGGCGACCTCCTCGCATCCTCCGACGCCACGGCGTCATACGTCTACGAGGCGACCGGCGATTCCACGACCGAGTTCACCGCCCTCGCCAACCGCCTGATGGGCCGGGAGGTGCGCGACGTCCAGCTCGTGCAGACCGGCGTCATCACGCTCCCAGTGCCGGCCTCCGGGTCGTAGCTCTCCTGCAGCACCCGATTCACCCACCTCCACCCGAAGGAATCCCATGACCAGCATCGTCCGCGCCGACGGCCGCTCCACCGACCAGCTCCGCGAGATCACGATCGAGCGCGGATGGAGCAGCCACGCCGAGGGGTCGGCTCTGATCAGCTTCGGTGGAACCAAGGTGCTGTGCACCGCGTCGTTCACCAACGGCGTTCCCCGCTGGCTCACCGGCAAGGGCAAGGGATGGGTGACGGCCGAGTATTCGATGCTTCCCCGAGCGACCAACAGTCGTAACGATCGCGAGAGCGTGAAGGGCCGCATCGGCGGACGCACGCACGAGATCTCGCGCCTGATCGGACGCGCTCTCCGCGCGGTCGTCGACACCAAGGCTCTCGGCGAGAACACGCTCGTGATCGACTGCGACGTGCTGCAAGCCGACGGGGGAACGCGCACCGCCGCGATCACCGGCGCCTACGTCGCTCTGGCCGACGCGATCGAGTGGGGCCGCGAGAAGAAGTTCATCGGAAAGAACGCGACGCCGCTGCTCGACTCGGTGGCGGCGATCTCGGTCGGCATCATCGACGGCGAGCCCATGCTCGATCTCGCATACGTCGAGGACGTGCGCGCAGAGACCGACATGAACATCGTCGTGACCGGTCGTGGGCTCTTCGTCGAGGTGCAGGGCACCGCAGAAGGGGCGCCGTTCGACAAGCGCGAGCTGGACGCTCTGCTCGAACTGGGCGTCGCGGGCTGCGCGGACCTGAAGGATCACCAGCTGAAGGCTCTCGCGGGCTGATGAAGGTCGTCCTCGCCACGCACAACCCGCACAAGATCGCGGAGTTCCAGCAGATCGTCGCGTCGACGCGCCCCGACCTCGAGGTCATCGGCTACGACGGACCCGAGCCTGTCGAGGATGGCGTGACCTTCGCAGAGAACGCGCTCATCAAGGCGCGCGCGGCCGCCCAGCACACGGGGCTCGCTGCTCTCGCCGACGACTCCGGAATCTGCGTCGATGTGCTGGGCGGATCGCCGGGCGTGTTCTCGGCCTATTGGGCGGGGCAGAAGAAGGATGCCGCCGCCAACCTCGAGCTGCTCCTCGACCAGCTGCGCGACATCGCGGACCCGCATCGCGCCGCCCAATTCAACTCGACGATCGCGCTGGTTACCCCCGACGGTCGGGAGCATGTGGTCGTCGGGAACTGGCCGGGCCGGCTCGCCACCGAGGCGTCCGGCGGAGGCGGCTTCGGTTACGACCCGATCTTCATCCCGGACGGTCAGGCGCAGGGGAGTGAGCGAACGGTCGGTGACTTCACCGCCGACGAGAAGCAGGAGCAGTCCCACCGTGCCCGCGCCTTCGCCGAGCTGGTGCCGCTGCTCGCGGGCCTCTGACATCCGATCCGTAACCACTACGCTTGACCTACTTCATGCGTAGTGGTTATCGTGAGTGTCATGAGAGATCTCACCTACTACATCGGAGTCACCCTCGACGGGTTCATCGCGGGCCCCGACGATGAGATCGACTTCTACCCGGTGACCCCGGCCTTCGCCGAGATGCTCGGCACCGAGCTGTCCGACATCCAGCCGACGCACGTCCGCTCGGCACGTGAAGGCACGGACGCGCCGCTGACCCGGTTCGACACGGTCGTCATGGGACGACGCACCTACGAGCCTGCGCTGCAGGTGGGCATCACCGATCCGTATGCGCACTTGCGCACTGTCGTGTTCAGCCGGTCGCTCGAAGACCCGGGTGAACCCAATGTCGAGGTCGTGAGCACCGACCCCGTCGCGCGGGTTCGGGAACTCAAGGGGGAGGACGGACTCGGCATCTACCTCGCGGGCGGATCCTCGGTCGCCGGCATCCTCGTCGACGAGATCGATCGGCTGATCGTGAAGAAGTACCCGGTGATCGCGGGCGCCGGCATCCCGATGGTGCGCCACCAGTTCTCCCCGACGCAGTTCTCGCTCGACGCGGTGCGCTCGTTCGACAACGGCTGCGTCGTTCTCGAGTACTCCCGCATCCGCTGACGAATCGACTACTGAGAATCATCACCATTCCCGACTGGGCCGAACCCCGCCGGACCCCGGCATCGCCGGTCTAGCCTGGAGACATGCACGATCATGCGCCCGCCGCCGGCGGCATCCGCTCAGCCAGCCATCGCCGCCTTCTGGCGATCTCGCTGAGCCTGACGGCGACGATCATGGTCGTGCAGGTCGTGGGTGCGATCTTCACCGGCTCGCTCGCGCTGCTGGCTGACGCCGCCCACATGTTCACCGATGCTTCGGCGCTCGTGATCGCCCTCATCGCTGCGGCGGTCGCCGCGCGCCCGGCCGATGATCGACGCACCTTCGGGTATCAGCGAGCCGAGGTGTTCGGGGCCTTGATCAACGCGATCATCCTGATCCTGCTCGCCGGCTGGGTCGCGTTCGAAGCCGTCGGACGGCTGCTGAACCCTGGTGAGACCGAGGTCGTGGGCGGGCTGATGCTCGTCGTCGCCGTCGTGGGACTCTTCGCCAATGCGATCTCGATGTGGCTGCTCAGCCGGGCGCAGCGCACCAGCATCAACGTCCGCGGCGCCTACCTCGAGGTGATGGGCGACCTGATCGGTTCGGCGATGGTGATCATCGCGGCGATCGTGATCGTGACGACCGGATGGATGCCGGCTGATGCGATCGCCTCCCTGATGATCGCGGTGCTGATCATCCCACGGGCCATCTCGCTGCTGCGCGAGGTGTTCTCGGTGCTCTCCGAGTCCGCGCCGAAGGGCACTGCTGTCAACGACATCCGACAGCACCTGCTCGGCTACGACGGCGTCGTCGGCGTGCATGACGTCCACGTGTGGCAGCTGACGCGCGGGGCTCCCGTGTTCAGCGCGCACGTCAGCGTGGATCCGGCGCTGCTCGCGGACGGGCGCTCGGCGAAGCTGCTGAGCGACCTCCAGTCGTGCCTCGCGCACCACTTCGACGTGGAGCACTCGACGTTCCAGATCGAACCCGCCGAGCAGTCGGACTGCGAACCGCATCACGCCTGAGACGTCAGCTCTCGACGACGACCTCGTCGGGAGACTTGTCCGGACGCAGCCCCCGCCACCGGGAGTGGCGGAGCACGCCGTCGGGGGTCCAGTTCGCGAACTCCACCTCGCCGACAAGCGCGGGCTCCACCCACAGCGCGTCGGACGCGTCGAGGGCGGGTACCCCGTCGAGGGGCGCCGACTCGACACGCAGGGTCGCGAGACGGGCGAGGAGGTCGCGCAGCATCCGGTCGGTGAAGCCGGTTCCGACGCGGCCGACGTACCTCAGCGCGCCGGCATCGGGTACTGCGAGCAGCAGGGAGCCGAACGTCCCCTCGCGGTCACCCTTGCCGGGGCGGATGCCGACGATCACGACCTCCTGCATCCGGGTGTGCTTGAGCTTGAGCCAGGCGGGAGAGCGCTGGCCCGCGCGGTAGCGCGAAGTCGGATCCTTCACGACCACGCCCTCCAGGCCGAACTCGTCGCTGGCCGCCAGGGCGGCGTCGAGGTCGTCGAAGACCGGGGGCACCTGCATCGGCGCGTCCAGGTCCGAGACGACCTCTTCGAGCAGAGTGCGCCGCTGCGACAGGGGTATCGAGCTGAGGTCGTGTCCGTCGAGGCGCAGCAGGTCGAATGCCATGTAGACGATCGGGGTGCGCACGACCTCCCGCTCGATCTCGCGGGGCCGCGTGAGGTGCATCCGATTCTGCAGCAGCGAGAAACTCGGCTTGCCCTGCCTGTCGAACGCGACGATCTCCCCGTCGACGATCGCGTCCCCGACCGGCAGGAAGGGCGCTCCGTCAGCGGTGAGTTCGGGGTAGCGGGCGGTGATGTCCGTGCCACTGCGGGCGTGCAGCAGCATCCTTCCCTCCGTCCAGGTGCCGATCGCTCGGATGCCGTCCCACTTCACCTCGACCCACGAGGGGGAGCTGAGGCTGCGCGCGATGGCAGGAGTGCCGTTCTCGGCGAGCATGGGGGAGACGGACGCGGGGGAGACATGTGCGGATGCGCTCGGTGCCTCGGAGATGCGCGGGCGGTGTCGCGCCGGGGCTGTGCGCGACGCCGTCGCTTCTGGGGGCGCCTGCTCTGACGCCCCTCGGACCGTGCGCGGACGCTCGTGGGGGTGCTCGGTGCGCAGCGGTGCGATGGGGTCGAGCCCCGATTCCGCGCGCTCGAGCACACTCATGAAGTCGAGCTGTGCCAGATCAGGATCGTCCAGTTCCTCCCAGGTGCGGGGCGCGGCCACCCACGGCTGTGCTCGGCCCCGCATCGAGTACGGCGTGATCGTCGTCTTCTTGCCGTTGTTCTGGCTCCAATCGAGGAAGACCTTGCCCCCGCGAGCGGCCTTGGCCATCGTGCTCGTGGCGAGGTCGGGGTGCTCGGTCTCGATGAGTCGGGCGATCTCCTTCACGACGGCGGAGATCTCGTCGCTGGTCTGCTGACCGGGAAGCGCCGCGTAGAGGTGGATTCCCTTGCTTCCGCTGGTGACGGGCACGGGATCGAGGCCGATGTCGGAGAGCAGCCTGCGCGCGATACGGGCGACCTCCGCGCACTGGGCCAGACCGACCCCGGGGCCTGGGTCGAGGTCGAGCACGAGGCGGTCGGGCTTGCCGGGCAGACCATCCGAGCCGAAGCGCCACTGCGGCACGTGGAGCTCGATCGCGGCGACCTGCGCGAGCCAGACGAGCGTCGGCACGTCCTCGACGAGCGGGTACTCCTTCGGGCCGTCGGAGTGACGGATCTCGTGCCGGGGGATCCAGCTCGGAGCGCCGGGCTCGAGCTGCTTCGTGAAGAACGCATCGACAGGGGCATCCGCGGTTCCCACCCCCTCGACCCAGCGCTTGCGGGTGACAGGGCGACCCTCGAGCAGGGGGAGCAGATGAGGGGCGATCGCCGTGTAGTAGGCGATGATCTCGCCCTTGGTGGTGCCGGTGGAGGGGTAGACGACCTTGTCGAGGTTGGTGATGCGCAGGCGACGGCCCTCGATCTGCACGTTCTGCGCCTCTGCGACCATGACGCCAGCGTAGTCAAGGTACTGGCCCTGAACCTCGCGGCTGGTGTTCACTGGGGTCATGAGAACGATCTGGAAGGGTGCGCTCACCTTCGGCCTCGTGAACGTGCCGGTGAAGGTGTATTCCGCTACGGAAGACCACGACGTGCCGCTGCATCAGGTGCACGAGAAGGACGGCGGTCGCATCCGATACCAGCGCACCTGCGAAGTGTGCGGTGAGACCGTGGCGTACGCCGACATCGATCGCGCCTACGTCGATGAGGGGCAGACCGTGGTTCTCACGAAGGACGACCTCGCGGCTCTCCCCGCCGAGAAGAGCCGTGAGATCGACGTCGTCGAGTTCGTGCCCTCCGACCAGGTCGACCTGCTGACTCTCGACAAGCCGTACTACCTCGAACCCGATTCGAAGTCTCCGAAGGCCTACGTCCTGCTGCGCAAGACCCTCGAGCAGACCGATCGCACGGCCATCGTCCGGTTCACGCTGCGTCAGAAGACCCGGCTCGCTGCCCTCCGTGTGCGTGGCAAGGTGCTCGTGCTGCAGACGCTGCTGTGGGCCGACGAGGTGCGTGAAGCGGAGTTTCCCGCGCTCGACGAGGACGTGCGGATCTCGAAGAAGGAGCTCGAGCTCTCGGCATCCCTCGTCGACAGCTACTCCGCCGACTTCGACCCGGAGTCGTTCGTCGACGAATACCAGAAAGAGCTTCGCACCCTGATCGACGCGAAGATCGAGGCGGGCGACACATTCGACGTCTCGGAGACCTTCGGCGAGGCCGAAGGCGACGCCAAGAGCGGCGAGGTCATCGATCTGATGGAGGCGCTGCGCGCCAGCGTCGCTCGCACGAAGGCCGCGCGTTCGGAGTCGTCCGACGCGAAGGCGACCACGAAGAAGAGCCCGAGCAAGAAGAAGGCCGGCTGACTCAGCCCGCCTTCATCGGCGTGGCGTCAGTGCTTGCCGTCGCCGTCGAAGTCGGGAGCCCGGTCGAAGACCTCGGGGTCGAGCGCGAGCTCCTCGGCCTCGGCGGCGTCGGTCTCGCCCTCACCGACCGCGGCCTCCTTCTTGGCCTTGTGGCGCTCCGAGAAGTAGTGCCAGACGGTGATCAGTGCAGTGCCACCGACGGCGGCGAGAAGGATCAGGTCGATGTAGCTCTCGACGAAGTGCGCCACCGGCGGGATGAATCCGATGACGTAGCCGAACATCGTCAGACCGAAGCCCCACAGGATCGCACCGATCAGGTTGTACAGCGTGTAACGACGCCACGGCATGTGACCCACACCGGCGGCGACCGGCGCGAAGGTGCGCACGATCGGCACGAAACGGGCGAGGATGACGGTGATTCCTCCGAAGCGCTCGAAGAAGGCGTTCGTACGCTCGACGTTCTTCTTGCTGAAGAGGCCGGATTCCTTGCGTTCGAAGACAGCGGGCCCGCCCTTGTGGCCGATGAGATAGCCGACTTCACCGCCGACGAATGCCGAGAGGCCGATGAGCAGCGCGACGATCCAGACGTTGATGCCGAAGACCCCGTGCTCCGAACCCGCGATCGGGTGCGACAGCAGTCCCGAGATCACGAGCAGCGTGTCGCCCGGGAGCAGGAATCCCACCAGCAGGCCCGTCTCGGCGAAGACGATGAAGCACACCACGAGAAGCGCCCACGGGCCGGCCGAACCGATGATGGTGGCGGGGTCGAGCCAGGGGATGAGAGCGGCGTGATGCATGGATTTCCCGTCGTCGTGCGCTGTGCGGCGGTCAGGTCGTCGGTCGCTGGGGATGCGACAGATCGGTGCGGAAGGTGGGACTTGAACCCACACGCCCTAGGGCACAGGAACCTAAATCCTGCGTGTCTGCCAATTCCACCACTCCCGCGCGGTGGGATAAGTCTACTGACCGGGGGATCGAGCCACGCTGAGGATCTGCCGCAGCCCGGACCCCTTCTCTGTGGATAACTCCGACGGGCGACGCGCGATCCTTGCGAGGATGCTCGGGTGATCCAGCCTTCCGTCCTCGTCGCAGAGCGCGTCCGGCAGCGACTCCGCGCTGAGGGCACGGATCCGACGTTCGACTCCGCCGCCGCGCGCACCGTCACGCTGGCGGAGGTGCGCAAGTTCAACGATCTGGCGCTCGCACGGGGTGCGGCGATGATCGACGACGAAGCCGCATGCGTGCGTGACGTGCTCGCAGCGGTGAGCGGCTTCGGCGTGCTGCAGTCGCTCCTCGACGACCCGGAGATCGAGGAGATCTGGCTCAACGGACCTGAGAGCATCCATGTCGCGCGTGGCGGCCTCTCCGAACGGATCGAGTTGCGTCTCACCGACTCGACCTTGCGCGACCTCGTCGAACGGATGCTGCAGTCGACCGGCCGCCGTGTCGACATCAGTCAGCCGTTCGTGGACGCGTCCCTCCCCGATGGGTCCCGTCTGCATGTCGCCATCGCGGACGTCGTCCGAGGCTCGTGGTCCGTCAACATCCGCAAGTTCCTGCCCCGCCTTCGCACCCTCGATGCACTGGTCGAGCACGGCGCGCTGTCGGCAGAGCTCTGCGGCACACTGCGCGAGGCGATGCGCGCGGGCAAGAGCATCGTCGTGTCGGGCGCCACCCACGCGGGCAAGACCACGTTCCTCGGTGCGCTGCTCGCCTCGTGTGCCGACCGTCAGCGGATCATCACCGTCGAGGAGACCTTCGAACTCGCCGCCGCGGGACCCGATGTGGTGTCCCTGCAAGGCCGTCAAGCGAGCCTCGAGGGAACGGGCGAGATCACGCTGCGCAGGCTTGTGAAAGAGGCGCTCAGGATGCGGCCCGATCGCCTCGTGGTCGGCGAGGTCAGGGATGCGGAGGCGCTCGACCTCGTCCTCGCACTCAACACCGGTGTGCCAGGCGCTGCGACCGTGCATGCCAACTCCGCCGCCGAGGCGCTCGACAAGCTCACGCTGCTGCCGCTGCTCGCCGGACGCAACATCGACCGATCGTTCATCGCTCCTGCGCTCGCGGGAGCGGTCGATCTCGTGGTGCACTGTGTGCGCGACGACGACGGAGTCCGGCGTGTGCACGAGGTCATCGCGCCGACCGGTGAGGTGATCGACGGGCGGATCGTCACGCGAGAGGTCTACATCCGCAGCCATGGCATGACCAGCGCTGACTCGCCGTCATGGCGACGCGGCGCGCCGCATCGTGTCGGAGACGCACGGTGACGGTGCTGCTCGGTGCGATGCTCGCTGCCGGCGTGCTGCTGTGCACGTCGCCGTGGCTCTGGCCTCCGCGTGCGGAAGAAGAGACGGTGCGACGCCGCGGACGTCTGGCTCGACTGCTCGAAGAGGGCGGCCTCGGTTCCGTCAGACCACGGGCGTTCCTTCTGGTGATGGCGATGGCCGCGATGGCCGCTGCGTCCCTCGTCTGGCTCCTCGCGGCGATTCCGATCCTCGCCGGGTTGGCAGGCGCGACCGCGGCCGTCGCGCCGATCGTGTTCGTGCGGTCGCGGCGCATGCGGCTGCGCAAACTGCGCCGACAGCTGTGGCCCGACGTCTGCGACCTTCTGGTCGCATCCATCCGCGTCGGTCTCTCACTGCCGGACGCCGTCGCGAGCCTGGCCGACTCTTCGCCGTCGATGATGCGGCCGGCCTTCGTCGTGTTCGCCAGGGATCTGCGCGCGACGGGCCGATTCGAGACGAGCCTCGATCGGCTGAAGTTCGCGTTGGCGGATCCCATCGCGGACCGGATCATCGAGACGCTCCGCATGGCAAGACAGGTCGGCGGCACCGAGCTCACCGGTGTGCTCCGCGCCCTGTCGTCATCGGTACGTGCCGATGCCGCACTGCGCGGCGAGGTCGAAGCCCGACAGTCATGGATCCGCGGCGCGGCGGTGCTCGGGGCCGTAGCGCCCTGGGTGATCCTCGGTCTGCTGGTGCTGCGCCCCGAGGGAGCTGCGGCCTACGGCACCGCGGAGGGGATGCTGGTGATCTGCCTCGGCGCTGCCGTATCGGTGATCGCGTATCGCATCATGATCCATATCGGTCGTCTGCCCGAGCCGGGGAGGTGGTTCGGGTGAACCCGGTCTCCGCGATCGCCGTCGCGGTTCTCGGTGGCGGCGCGCTCGGAATCGGCGTGCTCTGCATGCTCGCAGCCCTCCCGCACTGGTCGGCATCGCCGCTCACCATGCGGATCGCGCCCTACGTGCGAGATGTGGTCCTCGATGGGGACCTGCCCGGGGGAGCACTCCCACGAGTCGGAGTCCTCTCCGCCGGCCATCAGGCGTTCTGGAATCGATCGCTGGCGATCATCGAGCGCATGCTCGGCGGAGCTGACGCCCTGCGCCGGAGGATCGATCAGGCGGGGCTCGCCGTGGAGCAGGGGACTTTCCGCGCGCGTCAGCTCGGCTGGGTCCTGGCGGGCATCGCAACGGGCGCGCTCGCTGTCATCGCGCTCGCCATCGCAGGGCGCATGAGTCCGCCGATCGCACTGCTGCCTGGCATTCTGGGCGCCGTCGCGGGGTTCGGGTACGACATGCAGCTCACGGCGCGCATCTCCTCCCGTCGCGCCCGATTGACCGACGAGCTGCCGACGACGCTCGAGTTCCTCGCGCTGTGCCTGTCGGCGGGAGAGGGGTTTCTCGACTCCCTGCGCCGGGTGCCGCAGTCGGATCCGGCGAGCTGACGGGCGAGTTCCGCCGCGTGGTGCTCGCTGTGGGTACGGGATCGCCGCTCGCCGATGCACTCGCCGAGATGGCGGTTCGTCTGCAGCTTCCAGGGCTCTCGCGCGCCATCGATCAGGTGATCGCCGCGCTCGAGCACGGCGCTCCACTCTCTGCGGTCCTGCACGCGCAGGCCGGCGACGCACGCGAGGATGCCAAGCGGGTCCTCATCGAACAGGCCGGACGCAAGGAGATCCTGATGCTCCTCCCGCTCGTGTTCCTGATCCTCCCGCTCTCCGTTCTCTTCGCCATCTATCCGGGCCTCTTCATTCTGCGACTCGGCATCGGCTGACCGAACACGAAAGGACGACATGACCACTCATAGACCTCTGGGGGCGCGCATCGCGACCTCCCGCGCTCGGGCTCTCGTTCAGGATCTCTTCGACGACGAAACCGGGGATGTGCCCGGATGGGTTCTGGTGACACTGATGACGGCCGGCCTCGTGGTCCTGATCTGGGCGGTCGCGGGTCCCGCGCTCAGTGCGCTGTTCGAGCAGGCCATCCAGCGCGTGTCGGGGCTCTGACGGGCTCTCCAGATGCCCGTCACACCGTCACGGCTCTCCTTCGCGGACGAACGCGGATCGAGCCCGGTCGAGTTCGTGCTCGTGGGGACTCTGCTCACCCTGCTCACCCTCGGCGTGATGCAGCTCGCGCTCGCCGTCTACGTGCGCAACGTCGTGCACGACGCGGCGGTCGAAGGCGCCTATTACGCCGCTCTGGCAGACACGAGCACAGAGCAGGGAGCGGAACGAGCACGGGAGGGCATCACCCGCGCGGTCGGCGAGGCGTACGCCGGAGATGTGACGGTCGTTCGCTCGCTTTCGCTCGATCAGCCGACGATCGAGGT
>JAESFY010000257.1_pt1 | contig 16446 bp, 16 predicted proteins | sample 9266201 | NCBI WGS metagenome assembly JAESFY01 (sample SAMN14515071, study PRJNA621656) | algae metagenome | isolation source: Nodosilinea sp. WJT8-NPBG4 and co-occurring heterotrophs from soil, lower... | place: USA: Pinto Basin, Colorado Desert, California | collected 2006-05-27 | reverse complement strand
AGACCGTCGACGGCCTGGCCGACGGATGCTACGAGCTGGGAACCCCGGTCACCGGCGGAAACGTCTCGTTCTACAACCAGACCGGCGACGTGCCGATCCACCCGACCCCGCTCGTCGGCGTGCTCGGCATCATCGACGACGTCTCGCGCCGCATCCCCTCGGGGTGGCAGGACGAGGGTCAGAACATCTACCTGCTCGGCACGACCTCGACCGAGCTCTCGGGCTCGGCGTGGGCCGAGACCGTGCACCAGCACCTCGGCGGACTGCCCCCGAAGGTCGACCTCGCGGGCGAGAAGCGCCTCGCGGGTCTACTCGGGGCGGCGCGTGACGAGTGGCTGATCTCGTCGGCGCACGACGTATCGGAGGGTGGTCTCGCGCAGGCCCTCGCCGAGGGCGTCTCGCGCTTCGGCGTCGGCGCACGCGTGTGGCTGAACGAGATCATCGAGCGCGACGGTGTGGATGCTGCATCCGCTCTGTTCTCCGAGTCGACCGGTCGCGTCATCGTGACGGTGCCGCGTGAGGACGACGTGAAGTTCCGCGGACTCTGTGAAGGCCGGGACTACCCGGTGATGCGCATCGGCGTGACCGACTCCGAGGGCGCGAAGCTCGAGGTGCAGGACGTCTTCACGGTTCCCGTCGCCGAGATCCGCGAGCGCTCGCAGGCCACCCTGCCCGCAGCCTTCGGCCCCACCGTCGCGGAGCCGGTCACCGCATGAGTGAGCTCAGCCGCCCGGACGACGACTACGGCGACCTCGGCGAGAAGCGCAACCGTCGCATGCGCATCGTCGCCTGGACGGTCATCATCGCGCTCATCCTCGGTGGCGGCGGCGCGACCGTGATCACGCTGATCCTCGGCTGAGTTCGGGCTCTTCCTCCCTCGGTCGATCCCGGGCTGTGTACTCGGCGCGCCCATCGGTGCGCCTGTCCCGACCCTGTCTGCCACGCCTGCCCCGCTGATCGACCGTCTGCCCCTTGCCTGGCACGTCCGTCTGCTCTGACCCTCCCTGCCCCTTGCCGGGCACGTCTGTCTGCCGGTTGCCGGGCACAACTTCGGACCCGACCGACGACACTCCGACGACCCGGGCCGCCTCCACCGCGTGTCGTGCCTGGGGTCCGAATCTGTGCCCGGCCGATCCCCGGCATCGTCTTCTGCACCGGCATCGATGATCTGGGCTTCCCCACAGACACCGGAATCCGGCGCCTGAATGTAGGCACCCCCGCGAAGGATTCGAAGCATCACAGATCCAAGGGGGATGCCATGACCGAAGCCAAACTCGACCTGATCGCCAAACTGCTCGCGAAGGCCGAGAGCACGACGCCCGAAGAGGCCGAGGCTCTGACCGAGCACGCCGAGCGACTGATCGTGAAGTACGGGATCGAGCAGGCGCAGATCGATGAACGACGGGGGCTTCTGGGGCAGACGCAGGAGCTGATCATCACCGAGCGGATGCTGTTCCGCGGCGTCTACGCGAAAGACCTCCGCGAGATCGGGATCGGAGTCGCCCGAGGCCTGGGTGCCGTCCGTCCGATCCTCGCGGAGTACCCGCCGATCGCGGGGCTGCTGCTGGTCGGACACACTTCTGACGTGGCGCAGGTCCAGACTCTGACCGCCAGTCTGCAGGTGCAGGCGATGGTCGCGATGCGCAGCTGGTGGCTCGAGCATCGCGACTTCTATCTCGGCCAACGCGAGGGTGTGAAGCGGCGAGCGCGCAGTGGCTTCCTCCGCGGGTTCGCGGTCGGCGCGACGAGTCGCATCGAAGAGAGTCGCCGCGTCGCCGTCGAAGAGAGCGGAACGGGTACGGAGATCGTCCTCACCTCCCGCCGGAGCCGGGTGGATGCGGCAGTAGATGCGATGCGCACCTCGCACGCCAGACGGCGACGCAGCGCGGATGCCGGATCCTTCGCGCACGGGCACCGATCGGGCCGCGAAGCGCGAACGGGCGATCGAGCGGTGTCGACCGGATGAACGTGCTCGCTCAGCGCGGAGCGGCACCGGGCGCGAACAGGTATCGCGTCAGCTGCACGATCGACTCCGGGTCATGGGCTTCGCGCCCGAGGGATTCGACGATGATCGCTCCGAGGATAGCCCGCCCGAGCTGTTCGACGGGCGCGTCCTCGGCCAGCTGTCCATCGCGGATGCCACCGCGGAAGCGCTCGGTGAGGTACTTCTCGACACCCAGGCTCTCGCCGAGGTGCGCGCCGACGCCGGCATCCTCCGTCGCCGCGGCGACAAGAGATCGGAGAAGAGCTCCTCCCTCGGGCGCCTCGAGGATCGAGAGCACGCTGCGCAGCCAGGTCTCGACGTCGGCGGCGAGGTCTCCGGTGTCGGGCACGACGAAGTCGACGGGGATGAGCCGACCTTCGGCGAGGCACTCGCCGATGAGGGCGCCGCGCGACGGCCACCAGCGGTAGATGGTCTGCTTGCCGACCCCGGCCTCTTTCGCGATGCCCTCGATCGTGAGTCGGTCATACCCCTGGTTGTGGAACAGGCGAGAGGTCGCGTCGAGGATCGCCTCGCGGGCAGCCGTGCTGCGCACGGGCCCGCTCCGATGCTCGTTCACCACACGTTCAGGATAACCACAGAACACTAGACGAGACGCCCCGTATGATCTATCCGTCTGAAGGAGATCGTTTTGGCTTCACTGCTGTACCGCCTGGGTTCGTTCGCTGCGCGCAAGGCGTGGACGGTGATCGTCTCGTGGGTCGTCATCCTCGGCCTGGGTGTCGGCGCGTTCCTCACGCTGGGAGGCACGCTGAGCAACAGCTTCGACATCCCAGGCACCGCCTCGGGCGAGGTCACCGATCAGCTCGCCGAGAAGCTGCCTGACACGGCGGGCGGCACGGGCACGGTGGTTTATCAGACGACCGACGGCTCGGCCTTCACCGAGGCCCAGAAGATGGAGATCTCGAAGCTCGCGGGCAGCGCCGAAGACCTCGACGGTGTCGCTTCCGTGGTCGACCCGTTCGACGCGCAGCAGCAGCAGGCCGTGCAGGCGCAGGATCTCGCCGACGGCAAGGACCAGATCGAGGGTGGTCGCGCACAGCTCGACGCGGGCCAGGCGCAGCTCGACGACGGTCGGGCCCAGCTCGAGGCCGGACTCGATCAGCTCACCACCGCGCGGTCGCAGGCGGAAGCGGGCGGCGCTCCCGCCGAGCAGCTGGCGGCACTGGACGCGCAGATCGACGCCCTGAATGCGCAGGCCGCCGAGCTCGACACCCAGCAGAAGACGATCGACGACTCGCGCGCCGAACTCGATGCCAACGCCGAGCAGGTCGAGCTCGGCTCCACCCTCCTCGACCTCACGAACGGCATCGGAGTCGTGTCGGAGGACGGCTCGACCGCGATCGTGAACGTCTCGTTCGAAGACCCCCGTCTCAAGCTCTCCGAAGAAGTCAAGGAAGGCACGATCGAGCACTTCGATTCCTCGCCGATCGACGGCGTCGAGGTCCACTTCGGCACCGACATCGCGCAGGGCGTCCCCGAGATCTTCGGCGTCGGCGAGGCGATCGGTCTCGCCTTCGCCGCGGTCGTGCTGATCGTGATGCTCGGCACGCTCATCGGTGCTGCTCTGCCGATCGTCACGGCCGTCGTCGGCGTGGGGGTCGGCGTGACCGCATCCCTCGCCTTCTCGGGTGTCGTCGACATGGCATCCGTCACTCCGGTGCTGGGTGTCATGCTCGGCCTCGCCGTGGGTATCGACTACTCGCTCTTCATCGTGAACCGGCACCGCAAGCAGCTGCTCAACGGCGTTCCGGTGCGGGAGTCCATCGGCCTCGCCACCGGCACCTCGGGCACCGCCGTCGTGTTCGCGGGAACCACGGTCATCGTCGCTCTGCTCGCTCTCAACGTGACGGGTGTGCCGTTCCTCGGGCTCATGGGCACCGTCGGCGCAGTCTGCGTCGCGGTCGCCGTGCTCGTCGCGATCACACTCGCCCCTGCGATCCTCGGACGCGTCGGCACGCGCCTGCTCAGCGGCAGGGCCCGGGCCACGATCGGGCAGCCGCACGCCGCCGGCAAGCCCGTGAAGCAGATGTCGACACTGCGCGCGATCGTCACCGTGCTCGTCAGCGTCATCGCCCTGTTGATCGTCGCGATCCCCTCGATGTCGATGCGCCTCGGACTCCCCGACGGTGCGAGCGAGCCTTCCGACTCGACGAGTTACCGAGCCTTCCACGTCGTCGACGAGCAGTTCGGCGAAGGAGCGAACGGGCCGCTGCTCGTCACGGCCACCCTCGACGACGCCGTGAGCGACGACGACCTGCTTGCAACCCAGGTCGAGATCGCCCAGAAGATCGCCGATCAGGATGACGTCGTCGCTGTCGCTCCGGTCGCGAGCTCCGACGACAACACGCTGCTCGCATTCCAGGTTCTGCCCGCCGAGGGTCCGAACAGCTCGTCGACGGAGAAGCTCGTGCAGGACATCCGCGCGCTCACGCAGCTCGACGGCGGCATCACGCTCGGCGTCGCCGGCCAGGCCGCGATCAACATCGACATCTCCGAGGCGCTCGCCGGCGTCCTGCCGCTCTACCTCGTGGTCGTGGTCGGCCTCTCGCTGCTCATCATGATCGTCGTGTTCCGCTCGCTGCTGGTGCCGATCATCGCCACGGGTGGCTTCGTGCTCTCGCTCTTTGCGACGTACGGCCTGATCGTCGCCGTGTTCCAGTGGGGGTGGGGTGCCGAGATCATCGGCCTGCACAGCACGGGGCCGATCCTGAGCTTCCTGCCCGTCATCCTCGTCGGCATCCTGTTCGGACTCGCGATGGACTACCAGCTGTTCCTCGCCTCGGGGATGCGCGAAGCGTACGTGCACGGTGCCTCCGCACGGGATGCCGTCGCCCAGGGCTTCCGCGCCGGACGCTCGGTCGTCATCGCCGCGGCCCTCATCATGGTCTCGGTCTTCGGCGGGTTCATCTTCTCGGAGTCGACCATCATCCGCTCGATCGGCTTCGGCCTCGCCTTCGGCGTGCTGCTCGACGCCTTCGTCGTGCGGATGCTGCTCATGCCCGCTCTCATGCACCTGCTCGGCCGCTCGGCCTGGTGGCTGCCCCGGTGGCTCGACCGCATCCTCCCCAACGTCGACATGGAAGGGGCCGCGCTCGAGCGTGACCACCCGGGCGTGCGGACCGACACGGTTCAGGTCGTTCCGAGCACCGAGGAGACCGCGGCGCGCTGACAGCTGTGCCCGGTCCGCGTGCAAGTGGCGGGCCGAATCCCGGATGGCCTCGATGTCGCTTGACAGGCACCGGCGTGCCAGTGGCTGGCCGAATCCCGGATGGCTGGACGGGCTTCGGCGATTCTCCCGCCATGCGTGCGATCTCCAGCCAAATGAACCGGGCGACGCCAGAACGACCGGGTCAGACCACCATCCCGCGCCAGATCACCTCGACGGCGGCCCTCAGTCTGGCGGCCACTGCCGGGTCGTCCATCCGGTCGCCGCGCACGACGACCTGGTAGTACGCGGTGCCGGCGATCGCGTCGAAGCACGCCTCGACATCAAGGTCTGCCCGCAGTTCGCCGCGTGCGACGCCCGAGCGCAGCGCCTTCAGCAGCGACACCCGCCGACGCGACACATGCGACTGCCAGTACGCCTTCTGCAGGGCGCGGTCCGACATCACGAGCCGGATGCGCTGCCGGAAGCGCTCCTCTGCATACCCGGATGCCGCGACCGACAGAGCCACTCCGCTCTCTCCGAGTCCGAGCCCGTCGAACAGCGCATCACGCAGGTCGACATCGTCGGGATACTCGGGCGGCACCGTGCGCCCGACATCGAGCGCCGCGGCGATCAACGTCGTCAGCGACGGCCACCGTCGGTACAGCGCCGCCCGACTCACACCGCTTCGGGCGACGACGCGGCTGACGGTCACGCCCTCCCCCGCATCGATGATCTCGAGCGTGGCAGCGACGATCTGACCGTCCATGTCCTCATCGCGCGGACGACCGGGGCGACGGCGAACCGCCGCCTCGACAGCATCCGACGCGACAGCAGCATCCGCCGCCCCGGCCACATCCCCCGGGGCGTCGATCGTCTTCACACCAGCGCCCGCTCGCGAAGACGGGTGATCGTGGCATCCGACAGCCCTGCCGCGCGAAGCGGTGCAAGGGCATCGCCGTGCTGCTCGCGAAGCGTGTCGAGCAGGGTGCGCATCGACACCTCCATCGATCCTTCGAGCAGCGCGGAGGTCGCACCGACGGCGTCTGCGTCGAAGCCGAGCGCCTTCCACATCGCACCCATGACCGGCGCGGTGCGCTGCATGATCGCGACCATGTTGCCGCCGGTGAGGGCGTAGTCGGTGACGATGTCATCATCCGACGCGCCGAGTGCGAGCAGCAGCATCGCCGCCACCACACCGGTGCGATCGCGTCCGGCTGCACAGTGGAAGGCGGCCGTTCCCGGGGTGTGCGCGATGACGTTCAGGGCCGTGACCAGCTGCGGCGCGGCGACCTCGACCATCCGCAGGTACATCCGCCCCATGGCGTCGTGGCTGAGCTCCGGGGCGTCTCGGTTCATTGACTCCCCGACATCCGCGATCAGCGGCAGGTGATGGTAGGCGACCGGGTATTCGGCGAGCGGGCCGCGTCCGGTGACCGAGACCTCCATCGGCGAGCGCAGGTCGATGATCGCGGTGAGCCCTGCGGCGACCAGCTGCGACGCCACCTCAGTGGTGACGTACGCGAGGTCATCCGTGCGGATCGCGAGGCCCTCGCGGAGCACGCCTCCCTCGATCGGGATTCCGCCGAGGTCACGCAGGTTGACGGGGGCGCTGAGCACCAGGTCGATGTCGGCGATGGTCATGTGATTCTCCTTCTGATGAGGGCACTGCCCTGGTCGATCGCCGTGACGAGCACGATGATGCAGATGATGATGGCGCTGAGGTGGCCGTAGTCGTACATGCGCATCGCGGTGGTCAGCTCGAGGCCGATGCCGCCGGCGCCGACGAGGCCGAGGATGGTCGCGCCGCGCACGTTCCCCTCGAACAGCAGCAGTGTGTACGAGGTCAGCAGGGGTGCAGACTGAGGCAGGATGCCGTACTGGATGACCTGCCGCTTCGAAGCTCCGACGGCCTCCATCGCGACGACGGGTCCGCGGTCGACCTGCTCCATGGCCTCGGCGAAGATCTTGCCGATCGACCCGATGGATCCGAGGGTCATGGCCAGGATGCCGGCGAACGGGCCGAGTCCGACGGCCGAGACGAACATGAGCGCGAACACGAGGTCGGGCACCGAGCGGATGATGTTCATCACCCAGCGCGTCGGGTAGTAGACCCACTTCGGCGCGATGTTCGACGACGCTCCGAACGCGGCGAGCAGCGAGAGCACGGCACCGAGCACCGTGCCGACGACCGCCATCTGGAACGTCTCGAGCAGCAGCGCGAGGATGGTCCCGATCTTCGAGAAGTCCGGCGGGAACAGGCGCGACAGGAACTCGCCCATGTTGACCGCACCGTCACCCAGCTTGATGAAGTTGAACTCCGCGCCGTTGAACGACCAGATCAGCAGCAGCGCCGCGATCGGCAGACCGATCAGGAACCGAGCGCGCGGCACCCGGAAGGCCCGCTCGAGACGTGAGCGCTCCCCCGCATCGAGAGCCGGGCGGGTGCTCGGGCGCGGGTCAGTGGTGAGCGTCATCGTCGTGCTCCTCGTCGTCGTAGAGGGGCGCCAGCGCCGCGGCATCCAGCTGCGAGGTGGCGCCGGCGACCAGCATCCGTCCGTGCCGCAGGCCGATGATGCGATCACTGTGCGCGAGGGCCAGCGGCAGCACGTGCAGGCTGACCAGCACCGGGATGCCGTCTTCGGTGGCGATTTCACGCAGCAGTTCGAGCACCGAGTCTGCGAGCTTGGGGTCGAGCGATGCGACCGGCTCGTCGGCCAGGATGACCTTGGGCTGCTGCATGAGTGCACGGGCGATCGCGACGCGCTGCTGCTGGCCGCCCGAGAGTGAGCGCGCGGGCGCGTTCGCCTTGTGCGCGATGCCCACGCGGTCGAGCAGTTCGAGCGCGCGGCGCCGATGCGCGCTCGAGAAGCCGCCCACCAGGTTGATCGGTCCGGCGCCGTGCAGGCCACCGGCGAGCACGTTCGTCATCACGCTGAGCCGCGGGATCAGGTTGAACTGCTGGAACACCTGGCCGACATCAGACCGCAGGGTGCGCAGCTCTCCGCGAGCGAGGTTGGTGACGTCGTGGCCGGCGACCCTGACCGACCCCGCAGAGATCGGGGCGAAGCCGGTGAGACTGCGCATCAACGTCGACTTGCCCGAACCCGAGGCGCCGAGCAGAGCGACCATCTCGCCGGGGAACAGGTCGAGATCGACGCCGTCGAGCACCGTGGTGGTGTCGTAAGCGACGCTGAGGTCGCGCACGGTCACGAGCGGCAGGGCCTGGCGCAGCGCGGCGGTCGGTGTGCGGTCGGGGGCGGATGCCGCAGCATCCGCTCCCTTCAGTGCAGGACTCGTCACTTGAGGTCCTTGAGTTCGACGCCCGCGACCGCGGCGATCTCGGCGAAGGACGCGAAGGACGAGCCGTCCGGGTCGACCGTCTGCTCGGACGCGGCGAAGGCGCCGTAGGCTCCGAGGCGCTCGGCGTTGTCGGGCGAGAAGACCTCGGCGATGCCCTCCTGGATGACCTTGCGGGTGTCGGCGTCGAGCGACTGACGTCCGAGCACCGCACCCTGGATGTCCATGGCGGGGCTCTCGCCCACTGCGCGCCACTCTCCGTCGGCGAACGGGAACATCGGAGCGCCGAGTTCGGTCAGCATGACGGCGGTGCAGGCGGCATCCACCTGTCCCTGCTGCAATGCGGCGAAGCTGCCCTCGTGTCCGCCGGCGAAGATCGCCTCGTAGTCGGTGCCCTGCTCGAGGCCGGCCTCGTGCAGCATGTACACCGGCATGAAGTAGCCCGAGCTCGACGCCTGGTCGGCGAACGCGACGGTCTTGCCCTCGAGGTCTTCAACGGTCTGGATCGGCGAATCGTTCAGCACGACGCAGGTCGAGACCGGCTTGCCGTCACCCTGGAAGGCGACGAGCGCATCGACCTCGCCGGTGTTCACGGCGAGGGCCGAGGGGAAGCCGCTCATGATGCCGATGTCGACGTGGTCGGCGCGGATCGCCTCGACGACGCTCAGGTAGTCGGGCACATCGGTGATCTCGACGTCGCGGCCTGTGGCCTCTTCGAGGAGTTCGGCGAAGACCTCGATCGGGTTCTCGGCGGTGGGGTCGTCGCCGACGGGGATGGTCGCGATCGTGAGGGGAGCGTTCGGGTCGGCGGGAGCCGCTTCGGCGGTCGGGCTCTGGCAGCCGGTGAGGGCGAGGGCGGCGACCCCGAGGAGGCCGACGGCGGGCAGGGTGAGGCGGCGCATGATGACCTTTCGGGAGGGATGTTCCCGAATTCCGAGAACATGAGTATTCCAACTCGCGAAGGTGACAGGGAATTACGAGACCGCCGTACTCGAAACGGAACGCTGGGTGAACGGCTGGTGTCGGGGTGACGGGGGTGACTGGGACGACGTCACCGGTGTCGCCGCCGGGCACAACTTCGGAGCCGAGGTCCGACGCCCCGGTGGATGCCGGGTGCGGACGGGGTGTTGGGCTCCGGCATCCGAATCTGTGCCCGGCCCGGATGACGGAACAGGGCCCGGCCGACGGAACAGGGCCCGGCCCGGGCCGACGGAACAGGGCCCGGATGTCGGAACCCCGGCTTAGAGTGTGCGGATGACCCAGGACGCCCGCGCTCGCCTCGAACAGCTGCGAGCCCAGGCATCAGAGCGGGTCGCATCGACCGGGGCCACGCTCGCCGAGCTGATGCACGACCGCGAGGGTTCGAACGACGACGACGAGCACGACCCCGAGGGCGTCACGCTGTCGTCGGAGTGGTCACGGCTGACGGGACTCGCCGAGGCCGCAGCATCCGAACTTCAGCAGGTCGACGACGCGCTCGCGCGCCTGGATGCCGGCACCTATGGCGTCTGCGCGAACTGCGGCCGACCGATTCCGCAGGCTCGTCTCGACGTGCGCCCCTTCGCCACGCACTGCGTCGCCTGTGCCGAGAAGCTCGGCCTGTGAGCCGGGGGCTTCCGGCACCCCTTAGCCGTTCCGGATCGGTCGGCTCCGCCGTCCTCGCTCAACGTCCGGGAATGTCGATTCCCGCCGTCCTCGCTCGACGCCCGGGAAGGTCGGTTCCCGCCGTCCTCGCTCGACGCCCGGGAAGATCGGTCGGTTCCGCCGTCCTCGCGCACCGACCAGAAGAGGGACCTCCCGGCCTGCCCTCACGTCACCAGAGGAACGTGACCCCCACGGCGAAGACCGCTCCGATCACGGCGACCGCCCACCAGTACCACGCGCGACGGCGAGGCAACAAGGGCAGGCGAGCCCGCGACGCACGGAGCGCGAGGATGCCGATCGCGGCGAGCGCCGGCGCGAACGCGATGCCCCACACCCAGCCGCCGACGGAGAACCACGGCCCGCTGTGCCAGAGGAGCAGGAGGCCGAACGTCGCCCAGATCAGGTCGCCGATCGACGGCAGCAGCGCCTTCACGCGGAACGCACGGATCAGGGCGACCAGGCTCAACAGCAGAGCCAGCCCGAAGATGCCCCACGCGATGCCGACGGACGCGCTGTCGACCGCGGGAATCGGCGCGCCGGATGCATACGACATGGCGATGTAGTCGGCCGGAGCCGTCGTGTTCGACAGCACGAGGAAGCCGGTGCCGGCTTCCCTGTCGAGCGTGAGCATCGTGCGGAAGCCGCCGGTTCCGCCGTTGTGCCAGGTCTGCAGGCCGTCGCCGTCGAACGAGGCCGACGTGATCCAACCCCATCCGATCTCGGCCCCTTCTCCCATGGGTGCGGTCGGGTCGAGAGCGGCTGGCCCGGGGCCGTGCCGTCGAGGTTGGCCTGCGCCCAGGTCGCGAGATCAGCGGCGGTCGTGAACGTCGACGAGCCGGCCGGGAGATATCCCTCGCCCCACCAGCGCGACGCCGGAGTGCCGTTCGTCAGAAATCCGGGCACCGCATCGGCGGGCACCTCGTCGGCCGTCGCCGCGAGAACAGTGTCGTCCATGCCGAGCGGTTCGGTGATGCGCTCCCTGAGCAGAGCCGCGTAATCATCGGCATCCGCCGCTTCGACCAGCGCGGTTCCGAGCAGCGAGACAGCGAAGTTCGAGTACACCGAACCCTGGTCGGGGTCGACCGCTGCCACGGCGGCATCCGCGATCAGCTGCTCGGTCGAGGTGGTCGCGTAGGGGTTCTCGTTGAGAAGGATGCCGCTGAGCGACGCCGCCTCCGCCGTGGCGCCGAGACCGGGCAGACCCGAGGAGTGCTGCGACAGCGACGCGAGAGTCACCTCGCCGGCGGCCGTGCCCTCGAGGTCGGGAAGGTGTTCGGCGAGCTGATCGTCGGCGTCGACCTCTCCGCGGTCGATCGCATCGGCGAACAGCGCGCCGGTGAAGGTCTTGGTGATGGATCCGAGCTCGAACACCGTGTCGGCGGTCGGGGCGCCGGGGGCGGACGGGTCGGCATCGCCGAGCCCCGCGAAGACAGCTCCGTCGTGGCTGATCTCGGCGACCGAGAGCGCGCGGAAGCTGTCGAGGCTGCCGGGCAGCGAGCGGATGCGGTCGGCCAGCGCCTCATCGCCCGCCGTCGACGCGCTGACGGTCTGATGCTGCGGTCCGATCGCCGCGCCGAACGCGACACCGACGACTGCGGCCGCACCGATCACCGCCAGGATCGCTCGAGTGGGGCGCCGTCGCGGAGCATCCGGCGCACTCTGCGGGTCTTCGGCGTTCGTGGAGGTGATCGAGGGGGTGGTCACGGGGGCTCCTCAGCTCGAGGCGATCATGGTCAGGACGAGAAGGGGCACCACGCGGGCTGCAGGCACCTCGTAGTGCCCGCGGCGCGGAGAGACGAGCCACCCCGCACTGACGAGCTGGCGCAGGTGGTGGTAGAGCTGGCCCGACGAGGCGAGGTGTTCGAGCCGCAACAGCTCGGCGGTCGTGTGCGCGCCGCGCATCACCTGACGCACGAGCTCGATGCGCGCCGGGTGTCCCAGGGCCTCGAGCGGACGGGCGAGATCGCTCCAGTCGTGCGCGAGCAGCCCTTCGGCGTGCAGCCCGTACTGCCAGCGGACCGGCCCCGCCTGCGTCTCGACCGCACCGGCCATCATCACGACGCCCGGCGCGCGACGACCGAGCTCGTTCACGAACCAGAGCGGGTCGTCGGAGTCGGCCGGCTCGGGCGCAGCATCCGTCGCATCCAGTTGCGCGCCGTCAGCGGGTGCGGCACCATGACCGGGTGCGGCACCGTCAGCAGGCGCGGCACCATGCGCGTCCCGCGCGGCGAGTGCGGAGAGCCGTGCGACCTCGTGCTCGAGGTCGGCCAGTCGACGCTCGATCGTGCTCTGGTTGTCGGATTCCATGATCCGAACTTATCAAAAGTTCGTAATTACGGATAATCGACTTAGTGTTCAGCCAGTCCGGCTGCTTGCATCCCGGGCACAACTTCGGACCCCAGAATCCGGCGCGCCGCCAGAACCGGAGGATCCTCGGCGCGCCGAGCTCGAGATCCGAAGCCGTGCCCGGCACAGGCCCGAAACGACGGACCCGAGATCCGAAGCCGTGCCCGGCACACGTCCGAAACGACGGACCCGAGATCCGAAGCCGTGCCCCGCACAGGCCCGAAACGACAGACCCCCACCAGAAGCCGCACCGCGCGCGGGAGCAGGCGACGCCGCGAAGCCCGAGAAGTAGGCTGAGGACATCATGGACGAGTTCATCCGAGGCTTCTGGGACTTCGCAGGCCACTACTGGTGGCTCGCCTTCCCCATCCTCGGCATGGCGGGCGGCGCGGCGAAGGCGTGGGAGAGCAGCGCGAAGCGTCGGCATGAACGGCGGATCGAGACACTGCGCCTCAAGGCCGAGATCAAGACCGCCCAGCTGGAGGCCCGCAACGGCCACGCAAAACGGTTCGGCCCGGCGGTCGTCGATACCAGGGCACCGGTCGCGTCGAACACCCTGCTCGAGCGTCTCTTCTCCGAGCACGACGAGATCACCGCGCGGTGGCTCGATTACGAGCTCGACGTCGCGAAGCTGATCGCCTTCCCCGCGATGAGCGATGGCCGCCAGCCTCTGGTCGCGGCGTTTCTTCGGGCCAAGAAGACAGCGGATGCGCTGCGCCCGCCGTCCGCCGACTCGACCGTGACCGAGCAGCAGGTGTCGGAGTACCTCGACGCGGTGGGCGCGTATGCCGTGGCATTCGAGATCGCCGAGAAGGATGCCCGCCGGCTGCGCGACTCGACCTTCACCGAACCTGAGCGCAAGCGCCTCGACCGAGCGCAGCAGCTGCTCAAGGTCGCCGTCGACGAATCGGCCACGCAGGCCGAGCGCAACATCGCCTACCGCCGCGTGCGCGACGAGCTCGAAGGGCTGATCCTGCTCAGCGACGAGGCCGTGCAGGTGCTCGAGAAGCAGGTGGCCCGCGAGCTGCCCGCGCATGCGGCGCCCGCTGCCCCTCCGGCCGCGCCTGCTCCGGAGCCCGAGAGGATCTTCCTGCCCTCCTCGACGAACGCTGCCGTGAACCCGACCGGAGCGGAAGAGCCTGCACCCCTGCCCGCGAGAACGAAGGACGACGGGGAGAAGCCGCGATGATCACGAGGTTCGAGGAGCTCGACTGGCAGGAGACACCGATCGGCGAGCTGACCCTGCGCCGACGCACCGAGCCCGCGGTCGGCCAGGAGATCTACGAGGTCAAGCTCGGCGACGAGTACCTGATGTCGAGCCTGTTCACGGTGGCGGAGGAGGAGCTCTCGAATCTGGGCCTCGCCGCTGTCGCCGGCGATGATCTCTCGGTCCTGGTCGGCGGCCTCGGGCTCGGATACACGGCGGTCGCCGCGCTGCGCGATGAACGTGTGGCTTCGCTCACCGTGGTCGATCGACTCGGCGCTGTGATCAGCTGGCATCAGAGGCTGCTGCTGCCCGTCTCGGCGGAACTCGTCGGTGACCCGCGCACGAACCTGGTCGAAGACGACTTCTTCGCCCTGGTGCGGGCGGCACCTCGCGAAGGCCACCACGGATACTCCGCGATACTGCTGGATGTCGACCACTCGCCGCGTCACCAACTCGACCCCACGCACGCCGACCTCTACACCGCGGACGGCCTGCGCGCACTCGACCGTCACCTCGCTGCCGGTGGCATCTTCGCGCTGTGGTCGGATGATCCGCCTGACGACGACTTCATGGGCGAGATGCGCGCCGTGTTCGATGATGTCGTCGCCCACGTGGTCGACTTCGCGAACGCCGTCACGGGCAACACCTCGTCGAACACCGTGTATGTCGCGCGCAGTCGCGGTGCGACGGATGCGGCTGCCGGGCGTCCAGCGAAGTCAGCGTCGTGACGCCGAAGACCGTCGTCCTCACCGGAGCATCCGACGGTATCGGCGCAGCGTCCGCCCGCCAGCTCGCGGCATCCGGTCACCGGCTGATCCTGGTAGGCCGCTCTGTCGAGAAGACGCGCGCGGTCGCCGCCGACACCGGTGCTGAGTGGTTCACCGCCGACTTCGCCAGGCTCGATGACGTGCGCGAGTTGGCGGCGAAGATCGCAGGCACCGTGGGCGACGGCGGCATCGACGTCCTCGCGAACAACGCGGGTGGCATCTTCGGCGATCAGACCCCGACGGTCGATGGCTTCGAGAAGACGCTGCAGGTGAATCACCTGGCGCCCTTCCTGTTGACGAACCTGCTGCTGCCCCAGCTGCGCGTGGGCCACGCGGCGATCATCAACACGTCGAGCGTCGCGCACCGTCTGTTCGGCCGCCTCGACATCGACGACCTCGACAATCGCAAGAACTTCAGCGCGAACAGGGCCTACGGCGACGCGAAGCTCGCGAACGTGCTGTTCACGAAGAGCCTGCACGCCAGATTCCACGGCGAGGGCTTGACCTCGGTGGCCTTCCACCCCGGCACCGTGCAGACCAACTTCGCCTCCGACTCGAACACGCTCATGCGGTTCGTCTACCGCACCCCGCTCAAGCGCCTGCTTCTGATCAGCAGCGAGAAGGGCGGCAGCACACTGAGCTGGTTCGTCGAGGGCACGCCCGACGAGACCTGGATCTCGGGCGAGTACTACGACGAACGGATGCTGACGCGCCGCGTGAACCCGCGCATCGAGGATGCCGCCCTCGCCGAGGCTCTGTGGCAGAAGACCGCCGAACTCGTCGGCGTCAGCGCGAGCTGACGCGCCCGCGCGGCATTCCACAAGCTCCCATCGCCGTTCGTGCCGCCTCGGCGCTTCGGGCGACACGAACGACAACCGGAACGGACCAGCGGACAACCCAGGACCCGCGGAGACCTCTCCCAGGACGGCAGGAGTATGCTGGCGAGTCGGGTCTCCTGACCCCGAGAGCGCGAGAGGCGGTGATGGCGATGTCCGGTGATAGTTGCGACGCCGCCCCCGTTGCGTCGCGTCTGACGGCATCCGTGCGTTGAGCTTCGGCTCCGCACCTGCACGTCCTGCTTCGCAGCCGTCGGCGGCGTCTTCCGCCCCCTGACGAATTCTGCGCGCGCCTTCTCTGATCGGCGTGCGCCTGCGAGAACGGAGCCAGCCATGGCCCTCATCGACAACGGCGTGTACGTGCACGGACGCCGAGTGGAGACCCCGAAGAACCTCGACGAGACCTACCGGTCGCTCGACGCCCACGGCGGCATCGCCTGGATCGGCCTGTATCGGCCGAGCCCCATCGAGGTCGCGTCGGTCGCGCGCGAATTCGACCTGCATCCGCTGGCCGTCGAAGACGCGCTCTCAGGCCACCAGCGGTCGAAGGTCGAGCGCTACGGCGACACGCTGTTCGCCGTGCTGCGCCCCGCCCGCTACCGCGACGAGCAGGAGTCGATCGAGTTCGGCGAGTTGCACCTGTTCGTCGGGCCCGACTTCGTGGTGACGATCCGGCACGCGGAATCGCCCGACCTCGTGGGCGTCCGTCGCCGCATGGAGGCGAACCCCGACCTGCTCGCGATGGGGCCGGAGGCCGTGTTCTACGCGATCCTCGACGAGGTCGTCGACGGCTACGAGCCGATCGTCAGCGGACTGCTCAACGACATCGACGAGATCGAGGACCAGCTCTTCGGCGACAGCGACGACGACGCCCTCTCGCGGCGCATCTACGAGCTCTCGCGCGAGGTCATCAACTTCCAGCGGGCGGTGCATCCACTCGCCGGGATGCTGGAATGGCTGCGCCGCGGGTCGGAGAAGTACCGCATCGACGAGGAGCTGCAGCGGTCGCTGCGCGACGTGCTCGACCACGTCATCCGCGTGAACGAGCGGGTCGACTCGTTCCGCGCGATCCTCGAGAACGCACTCACCGTGCAGTCGGCACTGGTCGCGCGGCGGCAGTCGGACGCGAGCCTCGCCCAGAACGACGAGATCAAGAAGATCTCCTCGTGGGCGGCCATCATCTTCGCCCCCACGCT
>JAESFY010000256.1_pt1 | contig 16494 bp, 14 predicted proteins | sample 9266201 | NCBI WGS metagenome assembly JAESFY01 (sample SAMN14515071, study PRJNA621656) | algae metagenome | isolation source: Nodosilinea sp. WJT8-NPBG4 and co-occurring heterotrophs from soil, lower... | place: USA: Pinto Basin, Colorado Desert, California | collected 2006-05-27 | reverse complement strand
CCGCCGCCGCCTCCGCCGCCGCCTCCGCCGGACACGCCCCCGCCGCCCAAGCTGCAGGTGCGTCCCCCGGTCGTCGTTCCGAACGCTCCGCCGCCTCCGGTGACGCTGCCGATCGAACCGACGAAGAAGGAGGACCGGGTCGAATATACGGGTCCGCCCGTGATCGTCCCCGGACCGCCGCCGCCTCCGGCTCCGCCGGCTCCGCCGCGGCCGTCGGTGATCACCAACCCGAGCTGGTCGCGTCAACCGGCCGGTGAGTTCCCGGAACGCGCCATGTCGCGCGGTATCGAGAGCGGCACGGTGTCGATGAACTGCCTGGTGAGCCCGAACGGCAGCCTGTCGGACTGCAACGTGGTTTCGGAAAATCCTGCCGGAGCCGGGTTCGCCCAGGCCGCGCAAGCCGGAGCCCGTCGTGCAAGGCTTTCGCCTCGTACGGTTGACGGCGCCGCCGTTGGTGCACGGGTGACGTTCACCACCCGGTTCCGCGCCGCCGAAGAATAGGAACCTCACGGTTCCGACAAGACGCCCCGGAGGTCCGCCTCCGGGGCGTTTTTCGTTGCAGGGAGCCTTTCCCCACGCGGAGCATTATCGCGTCGCCGTTCAGGAGACGCTCCATGAAAACCCTTGCCGCCGCCGCCCTGCTGGCCTGTTCCGTCGCGGTCCTCGGCGGGTGCGCCTACAACGAAACCCTCGGTCGCAACCAGCTTCTGATCGTGGACGACAGTTCGCTGACGCAGCAGTCGGACGCGGCCTGGGCCGAGGCCCTGCGCACCCAGCGGGTCTCGTCCGACGCCGCGGGCAACGCCCGCATTCGCCGCGTCGGCGACAAGATCGTCCAGGCCGCGGGCCTGACGGACCGGCGATGGGAATACGCCCTGTTCGTAAGTGACAGCCCTAACGCCTTTGTGCTGCCGTCCGGAAAGATCGGAGTCACCACGGGTCTGCTGGCCCTGGTCCGCAACGACGATCAACTGGCTGCCGTGCTCGGGCATGAGGTCGGCCATGTGGTCGCCCGTCACGCGGCGGAGCGCTATTCGACCACCGCCCTGACCAATATCGGCCTCAGCGGCGTCCAGAGCGTGGCCGGTGACTACGGCCGCGCGGCCGGCGCCATCGGCGGCCTGGGGGCACAGCTGGGCTTCCTGCTGCCGTTCTCGCGCAATCACGAGCTGGAGGCGGATCGCCTCGGCGTCGACTATCTGCAGCGCGTGGGCTACCGGCCGTCGGAGGCCGTGGCGCTGTGGCGGATCATGGCGCAGCAGCGGCAGGGCTCCAATCCCGAGTTCGCCTCGACCCATCCGTCCGACTCCACGCGGATCGCCGCGCTGGAGCAGTACATCGCCAGCCGCGGCTGGAGCTGAGGCGCCTGCTTGCGAATATTCCCGCCCGGTCGCTTGATCGGGCGGGGCTGTCCCGGTAGATACCGCCCTCGCGCTGATTGCGCCGCCTTAGCTCAGTTGGTTAGAGCGCCGGTTTGTGGAACCGGAGGTCCTCAGTTCAAGCCTGAGAGGCGGTACCATCCTCACTGTGGCGAAGGGCGTTTCCGGCATGACCGACACGTCTCGCCCGCAGTCCCGAACGCGCTGGGATCCTTCGCAATATCAACGGTTCGAAGCCGAGCGCGACCGCGCCGCCCAGGATCTGCTGGCCCGCCTGCCGGCCGACATGAACCCGCGCGAGATCTGGGACCTGGGGTGCGGCGCGGGCCAGCACGCGATCCAGTTGAAGCGGAGCCATCCGGAAGCCGCGGTTCACGGGCTGGATTCCAGCGCCGCCATGCTGGATCGGGCGAGCGCGGCCGGGCCGGATGTCGACTGGCGGCTGGGCGATCTTGCCCAGTGGCGCCCTGAGGTCCCCGCCGATCTGATCTTCGCCAACGCCTCGCTGCAATGGGTCCCCGAACACGCCGCACTGGTGCCCCGGCTGGCGCAGTCCCTCGCGCCCGGCGGCGTCATCGCCGTGCAGATGCCGATGGCGCATGAGAGCCTCCAGCACACGCTGATGCGCGACGTTGGCGGGCAGGGACCATGGGCCGATTGCCTCACCGGGGTGGGGACGATCCGGCCGCTGCTGTCACCTGAGGCCTATTACGATCTGCTGGCCCGCGACTGCGCTGATATCGACATCTGGTCGACGCGCTACCTGCACGTCCTGCGCGGCCCGGACCCGGTGCTGGAGTGGATGAAGGGGACCGCCCTGCGGCCGTACCTGTCGGCCCTTCAGGATGACGCGGCTACGAGCGCGGCTTTTCTTTCCGCCCTCGGCGCGCGCCTTGCCGAAGCTTTTCCAGCATGCCCGGACGGAGCGACGCTGCTGCCTTTTCCACGACTGTTTCTGGTTGCGCGTCGTCGTTGATCGACCGGCGACGGCGCAGGGCGGTGACCGGCCGGTCCAGGAGAGACAGGACTTCGTGGGTGGCCTGGTAGCCGGCGGCCACGCCCGCGTCGAAACCCTTCCAGTCGCGGATATCCAGCCCGTCCGGCGTGGGCTGGATCAGGATGTCGGTCGCCGCGCGCGAGCTTTCGATGTCGGCGTCGGTCGTCAGGGTCGCCGACCGCATCAGGATCGAGACGATCGGGGGTCCCCGCCGCCACGCCCCGGTGGCGATCAGACGCCAGATCGACGGCGGATGCTCGATCAGGGCCGGGTCCACGCCGCGCGCCTCTGACATGTCGATGGCGATGATCGGCCCGCCGTGCATCTGGCGCATGACCTCGGTGGGCAGGTTCTTCAGCACAGCCCCGTCGACCAGCACCTGACCGTCTATGACCACGGGCGGCAGCAGGCCGGGAATGGAGATCGAGGCGCGGATGGCCTGCCGCATCAGGCCGCGCCGGTGAACCTCGATCCGGCCGCTGGTCAGATTGGTGGACACGGCGAAGAACGGCCGCTGCAGATCGGCCAGATCCATCTCGCCATACGCACTGAGCAGCAGGCGTTCGACCTTCTTGGCCCGCGTCATGGCCAGCATGGGGAAGGTCAGGTCCGACAGGGGGTCGCTTTCGACAAAGGCCTTGCGGATGCGCTCTTCCAGCTCATCCTGCGTCCAGCCCAGGGCGGGGCCGGCGGCAATCACCGCCCCCATGGACGAGCCGCCGACGAAATCGATCGGCACGCGCGCTTCCTTCAGGGCCCGCAGGGCGCCGATGTGCGAATAGGCCCGCGCGCCGCCGCCCGACATGACGATGCCGACGGCCGAGCCGGTGACCACCCGCGCCATCCGGTCGGCGTCAGACTGATCGCCCTCGATGCACTGGAACCAGCGGCCGGGCTCGATGGAGTCCAGCCAGACAGCGGTATTGGCGGGCCGCGACATGCGCGGATCGCGCAGCAGGATCAGGTCGGTGCGCCGCTGGGCGTCCAGCACGCCGGCATGGGGCAGGGGCCGGTTGGGCGGGGCGTTGAGGCCGTTGCCGACGACGAAGACCCGGTCCACCTGACGGGCGCACAGGGCGGCCCAGGCGGGCTCGTCCTGCTCGGCGACATAGAGGACGAAGTCGTGGGCGTCCTCGACCCGGCTGAACCATTCGGCGGCCGATGTCAGGGCGGAGTGGTCGATGACCTGACAGCTGAAGCCGTCGGCCTCGATCGCCGCGGCGATGCGCTCGACGAAGGCGCGGATCGGGCGGGGGCGGGCGGAGATGAAGCCGAAGACGCTGGGCTCCCCGCCGCCCGAGCGGCGGTCGCGAGCGCGCTGGATCATCAGCCGGGACAGCTCGACCATCAGGTCGGGTTCGGTACGGGCCGCCTCGAAGAAGGCGTCGCGGGGCAGGGCCAGAACCTCGCAGTCCCGCAGGGCGACGACGTCGGCGGTGTGGACGGTGCCGGCCAGCATGGCCATCTCGCCGGCGGGCTCGCCGGGCCGGATGACGCCGACGAACTGGGGCGGGCGGTCTTCGTCCGCGTCGCGGCGGAAGACGCCCAGACGGCCGCTGCGCAGCAGATACAGGGTGTCGGCGCCGTCGCCCTCGGCGAACAGGGTCTCGCCCCCCGTCAGGGCAAACCAGCTGGCGCGCGTGTTCTTGCCGCCCTCGAAGATGCGGTGGAGGGCGTCTTCAAGCCGGTCGGAGCGGGCAGGGGCCATGGGCGGACGTTAGACGGAGTCGCGAGCGGAGGTAGAGGGAAGTGGCTAGTGGCTAGTGGTCAGTGGCTGGCCGGCGCTTTTGCGACAGCACGGTCTGCGCGGCCCTTCCGCCACCAGACGAACCACAATCACTAGCCGCTAACCCCTAGCCACTAGTCACGCCTACCAAGCCCCCATCTCCCGCAGTTGTTTCGCCAGTTCCTCCGGCACCTCGCCGGCGTCGAGCATCGACAGGTCCATGGGCGCGTCCTTCGGCTCAAGATAGCGCCAGCCCTGGAACGGGCGGCGGGCCTGGGGCGCGGTGCGGATCACCTCGGGCGACAGTTTGATCAGACAGTGTGAGGTCTTGCCCTCGCCCTTTGTCGAGACATCGACGATCGGCATGCGGCAGGTGACGGAGCCTTTCATGACCCAGAACAGGGAGCCGCCGTCCTCGAGCTCGGCCGCGCGCTTGGGCGTCATCCGCGTGTTGACCGTCAGCCATTCCCCCTTGGCGGCGCGGCGTTCCAGCGTCTCCACCCTGGCGACGCCGACGCATAGCTTGATCATGTGGAGAGGCATGGCGGGGATCTAGCATTATCCGCGCGGGGCGGGAGACCTGCCGACGCAATGCGGATAGATTTATCGCGAGGCGGGAGAGTCGGAATGTACGGGCTGATCTTGAAGATAACGGCCGTTCCCGATCAGCGCGACGACCTTGCTGCGATCATGCTGGAAGGCATAGCCAATGTCCCGGGCTGCCTCAGCTATATCGTCGCTCACGAACCGGCGGACGAGGTGACGATCTGGGTGACCGAGGTCTGGACGGATGAGGCGGCCTACCGCACGGCGTTCGAGGCGCCCAGGGGGAAGGCCGTGGTGGCGCAGGCTCTGCCCCTGATCGCCACGTTTGAAGAGCCGCGGTTTACGATACCGGTCGGCGGGGTAGGGCTGGTTCAGCCCTGATCCGCGGGCGCAACGACGGCCAGCACCGTATCGGCCGAAACCTGATCGCCGACACTCACGCCGATCTCGCCGACCACGCCATCAAAGGGCGCGATGAGGGCGTGCTCCATCTTCATGGCCTCCAGAACGACGACGGGCTGACCCTTGGTCACCGTGTCGCCGGGTTTGGCGGGGGTAGCGACGATCCTGCCGGGCATGGGCGCGCGCAGGGACCCGTCGGAGGCGGGGCCGGCGGCTGCCGCGCCAAAGTGTGGTTTTGCAATCTTCAGGGCATCGCCCCGATGGAAGAGGACGACGTCATCCGCGACCCTGGCGTAGGAGAAGCTACGCTCATCGACATGCACAGCCCCGGACTTCTCATCGATGTACTCGTGACGGACAGGGCGTCGGTCCGATGCCGGACCTACCAGCCATGTGTCATTGTTGGCCTGTGCGGACAGGGCTTCCGCTACGATTTTCCGCCCGTCAATCGTGAACGCCCAGACGTTGCGAGACGGGGCGTTGAGCCTGAATCCCAGTGAGCCGGTGGTGTCGTTCCAAGGGGAGTTCCAATCGTTCCCGACTTGGTAGGCAGCCTCATAGTGATCTTCAGCAAAAAGTCCGGTCGCCGCGAGCTCTCGCTCCTCACCTTCGGCTGAGACAAGCGCAGCGTCCTCTGCCGCGATGAAACCGGTGTCCACGTCACCGGCGACGAACCGCGGATGTTCAAGGCATCGGACGAGGAATCCTGCATTGGTGCGAACCGGCCAGACCTCTACCGCCGCACAGGCGTCGGCCAGCGCATCAGCCGCTTCCTCTCGCGTACCTTCGTGCACGATCAGCTTGGCTATCATGGGGTCGTAGAACTGGCTGACCTCGCCCCCTTCCTCGACGCCCGTGTCGACGCGGATGCCGTCGGGCATCACGAAATGCTCCAGCTTGCCGATGCTGGGCAGGAAGCCGTTCAACGGATCCTCCGCGTACAGCCGAGCCTCCATGGCCCAGCCGTTCAGGGGGATGTCCTCCTGCTTCAGCGGGATGGGCTCGCCGGCGGCGACGCGGAACTGCCATTCGACCAGATCGACGCCGGTGACGGCCTCCGTCACCGGGTGTTCGACCTGCAGCCGCGTGTTCATCTCCATGAACCAGATGCGGTCGGCTTTCAGCCCGTCCGAAGCGTCGGCGATGAACTCGATGGTGCCCGCCCCCTCGTAGTTCACGGCGCGTGCGGCGCGGACCGCGGCGTCGGTGACGGCCTTGCGGGTGGCGGCGTCCATGCCGGGGGCCGGGGCCTCCTCGATCACCTTCTGGTGGCGGCGCTGCAGCGAGCAGTCGCGCTCGTAGAGGTGGACGGCGTTTCCGTGGCTGTCGCCGAACACCTGCACCTCGATGTGACGCGGGCGGGTGATGTAGCTCTCGATCAGGACGCGCGGATCGCCGAACGAGGACTGGCCCTCGCGCTGGGCCGAGGCGAGACCGTCGGCGAAGTCCTCGGCGCGATCGACCTTCTTCATGCCCTTGCCGCCGCCGCCGGCGACGGCCTTGATCAGAACCGGATAGCCGATGCGCGCGGCTTCGGCCGCGAGGGTCTCGAGCGACTGGTCCTCGCCCTGATAGCCCGGCGTGACGGGCACGCCCGCCTCGATCATCAGCTTCTTGGCGGCGTCCTTCAGGCCCATGGCGCGGATCGCGGCGGGCGGCGGGCCGATCCAGACCAGACCGGCGGCGGCCACAGCCTCGGCGAAGTCGGCGTTCTCGGACAGGAAGCCGTAGCCGGGGTGGATGGCCTCGGCGCCAGTGGCTTTCGCGGCGGCCAGGACCTTTGCGGCGTCGAGATAGGACTCCCGCGCCGGGGCCGGGCCGATCAGCACCGCCTCGTCGGCCTCGCGCACATGCAGGGCCTTCGCATCAGCCTCGGAGTAGACCGCAATGGTGCGGATGCCCATGCGGCGGGCGGTGCGGAAGACGCGGCAGGCGATCTCGCCGCGGTTGGCGACCAGGACGGATTTGAACATGGGATGTGTCTAGCGGGTCTGTCGTTGGCGGAGAAGGTGGCGTCGCATGCTGTCTCCTCCCTGTCGCGAAGCGATCGGGAGGTGGCGCGGCCCCCTTCGCGCCGTGACGGAGGGGTTGGGTGCGGCCGGCCCCCTCCACCGCTCCGCGGTCCCCCTCCCCACGTTGTGGGGAGGGGACGGCGCTCATTACTCCGTCCAGCGGGGTTTGCGCTTCTCGAGGAAGGCGCGGACGCCTTCCTGACCCTCGGCCGAGACGCGGGCGCGGGCGATGCGTTTGGCGGTCTCTTCCATCAGGCCGTGATCGATCTTGTGCCCCACGACGTCGTTCACCAGCCGTTTGGCGTCGCCCATCGCGCCGGGCGCATTGGCGCTGATGCTGTCGGTCAGCATGGAGATGAACTCGTCGACCGAGCCCTCGGGCAGGACCATGTCGATCAGTCCGGCGTGGGCCGCATAGTCGGCGTCGAAGATGTTGGCCGAGAGGAACAGCTGGCGGGCGCGGCGGGCGCCGACGGCCTCGACGACATAGGGGGCGATGGTCGCGGGGATCAGGCCCAGCTTGACCTCGGAGAAGGCGAAGCGGCTGCCCTCGACGGCCACGGCCATGTCGCAGGCGGCAACGATGCCGGCCCCGCCGCCCATGGCCGCGCCCTCGACGATGGCGCAGGTCAGGGCGGGGACGTCGTGCAGGGCCTTGAGCATCTTCGCCAGACCCATGGCGTCGTCGCGGTTGTCGCTCTCGGACCAGCCGGCGGCGTCGCGCATCCAGCCCAGATCGGCGCCGGCGCTGAACGTCCCGCCCGCGCCGCGGATGAAGACCAGGCGCACATTGTCAGCCCCGTGCAGGGTCTCGAACGCCTCGTACAGAGCGGCGATGGTCGGGGCGTCGAAGGCGTTGCGCTTTTCCGGCCGGTTGATGGTGACGAAGACGATGCCGTCGGCGGTCGAGTCGATCTGGATCAGATCGTCATTGGCGTCCGGCGCCGGATCGGCCAGCAGCGGATGGGCGATGGCGTTGATCTCGGCCGCCTCGGCGTCGGTGATGTCCAGGGCGTTGAGGTCGGCGTCCGTGGGCTTCTCGGTCATGGTCGGTCCTTCGGGGAGATTGGCCGATTGTAACGCATGGCTCGCGGAATGGCAGCGACGCATCGCCGATGCCGGGCTCGTTTGTTGACAGCGGCGGGAACGAGGGAATTGATCGCCGCAGGTTCAGTAGCCTGTGAGGATGACATGCCGCACGCGACGCGATCCCGAAAACCTGCCCGCCTGACGTCCGTCAAGGCGAAGCTGGCCGACGAGATCAGACAACAGCTGATGGACCAGGGCGGCGCGGCGCACCGCGACGTGGTCATCGGCCGCATCCTGCATCGCAAGGGCCTGAGCGGCCCCGCCGCCGACCGAAAGCGTCGCGCTTTGCTGTCCGCCTTCGAACTGCATGCCGATCGGGCCGCGGATTGCGGCGCACCGCATCTTTTCGAACTGCCATTCGGCCCGGAGTCCCACCGCTGGGCGCTGGACGGGACCGTCAGGCCGCCGGTTACATCCTGAACACGCCGAAGGTGGTCTCCGGGATCGGAGCATTCAGCGACGCGGAAATAGCCAGGGCCAGCACGTCGCGGGTCTGGACAGGATCGATGATCCCATCATCCCACAAGCGGGCGGTGGCGTAATACGGATTGCCCTCGTCCTCGTATTTCTGGCGCACGGGCGCCTTGAAGGCCTCGGCTTCCTCGGGCGTCCATTTATCGGCGTCGCGGTGGACGGTGGCGAGGACGGCGGCGGCCTGTTCGCCGCCCATGACGCTGATCCGGCTGTTCGGCCATGTGAACAGGAAGCGCGGGCTGTAGGCGCGGCCGCACATGCCGTAGTTGCCGGCCCCGAAACTGCCGCCGATCAGGACGGTGAATTTCGGCACCTCGGCGCTGGCTACGGCGGTGACCAGCTTGGCGCCGTTTTTCGCGATCCCTTCGGCCTCGTATTTTCCGCCGACCATGAAGCCCGAGATGTTCTGCAGGAAGACCAGCGGGATTTTCCGCTTGCAGGCCAGTTCGATGAAGTGGGCGCCCTTCAGCGCGCTCTCCGAGAACAGCACGCCGTTGTTGGCCAGGATGGCGACCGGATAGCCGTGGATGCGCGCGAAGCCGCAGACGAGGGTGGTCCCGTACAGGGCCTTGAACTCATCGAACTCGGAGCCGTCGACCAGGCGGGCGATGACCTCGCGCACGTCGTAGGGAGCGCGGACGTCGTCGGGGATCAGGCCGTACAGTTCGCCGGCGTCACAGGCGGGGGCGCGGGACTCGCGCACGTCCATGTCGACGGTTTTCACCGTGTTCAGGCTGTCGACGATGGTGCGGACGATCTCCAGCGCGTGCTCGTCGTTCTCGGCGACATAGTCGACCACGCCGGACTTGCGGCCGTGGGTCTCGGCCCCGCCCAGCTCTTCGGCGGAGATGACTTCCCCGGTTGCGGCCTTCACCAGCGGCGGGCCGGCCAGGAAGATGGTGCCCTGATTGCGGACGATCACGGTCTCGTCCGACATGGCCGGCACATAGGCGCCGCCGGCGGTGCAGCTGCCCATGACGCAGGCGATCTGGGGGATCGACTTCGCCGACATCCGCGCCTGGTTGAAGAAGATGCGCCCGAAGTGATCGCGGTCGGGGAAGACTTCGGCCTGATGCGGCAGGTTGGCCCCGCCGGAATCGACGAGATAGACGCACGGCAGGTTGTTCTGTTCAGCGATTTCCTGCGCCCGCAGGTGCTTCTTCACGGTCAGGGGGAAGTAGGCGCCGCCCTTCACCGTCGGATCGTTGGCGACGATCATCACCTCGCGGCCCGAGACCCGGCCGACGCCGCAGATCATCCCCGCGCCCGGCGCGCCGTCGGGATCCTTCGCATCGCCGTACATGCCGTTGGCGGCCAGCTGGCCGACCTCGAGGAAGGGCGAGCCGGGGTCCAGCAGGCGGTCGACGCGGTCTCGGGGCAACAGCTTGCCGCGTGAGACGTGCCGGTCGCGTGAAGCGTCGGACCCGCCGCGCGCCGCCTTGGCCACCCTGGCGTGGAGCTCATCCCGCAGCGCCCGGTTATGGGCGTCGAGAGCCTTGAAGGCGGGGCTGTTCGGATCGATCGCGGACGTCAGCTTGGGCATGAGGCCGGTTTAAGCGGCTTCGCGGGCAGGGGGAAGCGGTTGAGCCCTCCTTATGGCTCATCGGGCTTTCCTTGGTTGACCTTCAACCGCGGCCGTGGCCTGTCGCCCGTCCCATGATCGGCTTCAACACCCAGACCCGCGCGACCCTGAACGAACTGCTGCACCTCGCGTGGCCGGTGGTGCTGGCGCGTATCGGCATCATGACCATGGGGCTGACCGACGTGATCGTGGTCGGCAACTATTCGGGGATCGAACTGGCGTACAGCTCGCTGGCCCTCGCCCCCACCGCCATCATCGTCACCACCGCCGTCGGCCTGATGATGGGGGTGCAGGTCATGACCGCCCGCCTGATCGGCGAGGGCCGGCGCGGCGAGGTCGGCGGGGTTCTGCGCCGCGGCGTCGTTTATTCGATGCAGATCGGCTTCGTCTCGATGATCGGCCTGATCCTGATCGGGCCGTGGGCCCTGCAGCACATGGGTCTGGCCCCGGGGCTGGGCGAGGGGGCCTCGCCGGTGCTGGTGGTCTTCGCCCTGTCCATGCCCGGCTATCTGGTCAGCGTGGCGGCGCAATTCTTTCTCGAGGCCCTGCACCGGCCGCGCGCCGGCATGTGGGCCATGTGGATCGCCAACGGGATCAATCTGGCGCTGAACCTGCTGCTGGTGCCCGACATCCTGGGCATCGGGCTGGACGGCGCCATCGCCTCGGCGTGGGCGACCTTCGTCGCGCGGACGTCGCTGGCCGTGTTCCTGATCTGGTACATCGTTCGCCTGCCCGAGGCCCGGGCGCTGGGCGTGTTCCGGCGTCCCGAACGCAACCGGGCCGACGAGCGCGAGCAGCGCAAGGTCGGCTACGGCGCCGGCAGTTCGTATTTCATTGAGGTCGGGGCCTTTGCCGCCATGACCTTCATCGCGGGCCAGCTGGGCGCGATCGAGACCGCGGCCTGGGCCATCGTGCTGAACGTCTCGGCCATCGTCTTCATGGTCCCGATGGGACTTTCGGCAGCGACGGCGGTGCTGGTCGGCCGCGCCTATGGAGCACAGGACGGGCCCGGCGTGCTGCGGGCCGGACTGGTCGGCGTGGGGGTGGTGACCGTCCTGACGCTGATCGTGGCCTTGTTCGTCTGGCCGGGCGCGCCGCTGATCGCCAGCGCCTACAACCGCGATCCGGAACTGCTGGCGGTGGTGATCCCGGCGCTCGTCCTGACGACGCTGTTCTTCGTGGCGGACGGCATTCAGGTGGTCTCGGCCTCGGCCAACCGCGCGGCGGGCGATGTGTGGTGGCCCACGATCATGCATTTCGGAGCCTACACCCTGATCATGATGCCGCTGGGCTGGTGGTGGGCGCACGAGATCGGCGTCGACGGTCTGGTCTGGGCGGTAATCGTCGCCAGTCTGGTGTCGTCGGTGCTGTTGACGGGACGGTTCATCCGCGTGGCGAGGCGGCTGCCGGTCTAGCGTTCTCCCTCCCCTTTATGGGCAGGGACGATCGCGAAGCGATCCGGGTGGGGAACGGTAGCCTCCAGCACGGACGGTGGATGGTTCGAACTTCCCCACCCGGGCTCCGCTTCGCTTCGCCGTCCCTCCCCACTTCGGGGGAGGGAGAAGGTGACGGGCAGGCTTCACCACTCTATATCCACCGCTCATTTCACGACCGGATTCCCATGGCCCGCATCCTCATCACCTCGGCGCTGCCGTACATCAACGGCATCAAGCATCTGGGGAATCTGGCGGGCTCGATGCTGCCGGCGGATGTCTACGCCCGGTTCAAGCGGGCGCAGGGCCATGAGGTCCTCTACATCTGCGCCACCGACGAACACGGCACCCCGGCCGAACTGGCGGCCGCCGCAGCCGGCCAGGACGTACGCACCTATTGCGACGAGCAGCACGAGGTCCAGAAGGCGGCCGGGCAGGCGTTCGGCCTCAGCTACGACTGGTTCGGCCGGTCCTCGAACGCCCCCAACCAGCGGCTGACCCAGCATTTCGCCAATGTGCTGGAGCAGAACGGCCTGATCGAGGAGCGCGTCGACCGGATGATCTATTCCGTCGACGACGCCCGCTTCCTGCCCGACCGCTATGTCGAGGGGACCTGCCCACACTGCGCCCACGTCGGCGCGCGGGGGGACCAGTGCGACAACTGCGGCCGGCTGCTGGACCCGACGGACCTGATCGATCCGTATTCGGCGGTCTCGGGTTCGCGCAATCTCGAGGTCCGCGACACGCGCCACCTCTATCTTCTGCAGACGAAGCTGGCGGACCGCATCCGGTCGTGGATCAACTCGAAAGGCGACTGGCAGACGCTGGCGCGATCCATCGCCCTGAAGCACCTCGACGAGGGCCTGATCGACCGGGGCATCACGCGTGACCTGAAGTGGGGCGTGCCGGTGGTCGGTTCCGACGGCGGCCCGCGGCCGGGCATGGAGGGCAAGGTCTTCTACGTCTGGTTCGACGCTCCCATCGAATACATCGGCGCGACCGAGGAATGGGCCGATGCGACCGGCGGGACTTGGCGCAACTGGTGGCGGACGGACGAGGGGGCGGACGACGTCCGCTACGTCCAGTTCATGGGCAAGGACAATGTCGCCTTCCACACCGTCAGCTTCCCGGCGACCATTCTGGGCTCGGGCGAGCCGTGGAAGACCGTCGACACCCTGAAGGCCTTCAATTGGCTGAACTGGTACGGCGGGAAATTCTCGACCAGCCAGAAGCGCGGCGTCTTCATGGATCAGGCGCTGGAACTGCTGCCCGCCGACTACTGGCGCTGGCACCTGACGGCCTATGGGCCAGAGCATTCGGACGCGGCCTTCACCTGGGAGCAGTTCCAGTCGACGACGAACAAGGACCTGGCCGACGTGCTGGGCAATTTCGTCAACCGCATCGTCAAGTTCGCGGAGTCGAAGTTCGACGGCGTCGTGCCGGAGGCGGGCGAGCCCGGTCCGCTGGAAGCGAAGCTGGAGGCCGATCTGCGCGCCGGGATTGCCGAGGCCACGGCGCAGTTCGAGGCCATGGAGTTCCGCAAGGCCGCCGTCGCCCTGCGCGCCGTCTGGGTGCTGGGCAATGAGTATCTGCAGGAGGCGGCGCCCTGGACCGCCTTCAAGACCGATGTCGAACGCTCGGCGGTGGGCGTGCGCACGGGACTGAACCTCGTCGCCCTTTTCGCCCGTCTGGCGGCGCCGGTGATGCCGGATTCGGCGGTGAAGATCGCGGCGACGGTGGGAGCCACGGACCTGAGCTGGCCAGCGGCCCATGCGCCGCTGCTCGACGCACTGCCGCGCGGTCAGACCGTGGCCGCGGCCGGGGTGCTGTTCACCAAGATCGAGGACTCGCAGGTAGCCGAGTGGTCCGAGCGCTTCGGCGGCGCCGAGGCCGCGTGACCGACGCCCGGTCCGCCGCCCTCATCAGGCTGCTGGCCGAGGATCAGGCCGAGGATCGCGCGGTGCTGGCTGGAACGCCTGTCTATGTGGCGCTGCGGACGCGCGACCGGGCGCGACGTGACGCGGTCATGGCGCTGCTGGCGGACGGCTGGCCCGAGGTCGCCGACGATCTCTACGCCGCCGCCTGGATCCTGAACCATGGCGACAAGGCCGATGAGGCCGCGCTGGGCAGCCGGCTGGCGGCGCGGGCGGCGGAGCTTGGCCATCCAAAGGCGCGCTGGCTTGCCGCCGCGGCGCTGGACCGGTCGCTGATGTACGCCGGCAAGCCGCAGAAATACGGAACCAATATGGTGCCCGACGGCGTCGGCTACAGGGTGTGGGACGTCGATCCGGCCACCACGGACGCCGAGCGCATCGCCAACGACGTGCCGACGCTGGCCGAACTTCAGGCCCGGGCGGCGGCCATCACCGACGCCCAGCCTGATCTGGCCGGGGCGCCGGACTGGCTGAAGCCGGCGCTCAGGCGCTGGGCGGCGCGGCGGGAGCGGGGGCCGGCGTAACCGTAACGGGCGGCGGCGCGGCCTTTTCGTCCGGCGTGCCGCGCTGGAATTTCTGCACCTCCTTTGGCGAGATCTCCAGGAAGGCCGGCGCCGAGGCGTTGAACTGTTCGGTGTTCCCGGTGCGCACGACGACCGAACGGGCGCCGTCCCAGATCATGTGCACCGCGACATAGAGAACGATGACCAGACCGACGTAGCCGATCCAGCGATGCTTGGTCAGCAGCTTGGCGATATAGGTCGCGGCCACGCCCATCAGGGCGATCGACAGAACCAGCCCGAAGACCATGATCCATGGATGCTCGTGGGCGGCCCCGGCGACGGCGAGGACGTTGTCCAGCGACATGGTGACGTCGGCGATCATGATCTGCAGCAGGGCGGCGCCGAAGGTCTTGCGCTTCAGGCCCAGCTCTTCGGGCGTCGGCCCGCGACCGTGCTCGATCTGCATGGCCAGTTCCAGCTCGGCCTCGGCCTCGGCCTGGTCGTGGGTCGCCGCCTCGCGCAGCTCGCGCCACATCTTCCAGCAGACCCAGAGCAGCAGGACCCCGCCGGCCAGCAGCAGGCCAATGATGGCCAGCAGCTGCACGGTGATCAGGGCGAAGCCGATGCGCAGGACGACGGCGGCGGCCAGCCCGATAAGGATGGCCTTCTTCCGCTGCTCGGGCGCGAGGGCGGCGGCGGCCAGACCCACGGCCACGGCGTTGTCGCCGGCCAGCACGAGGTCGATCATCAGCACCTGGCCCAGGGCGGAGGCCTGGCTGGCGAGTTCGGGAGACGAAAGAAATTCCATGCGCGGGCTCTAGGGCAGGATCAGTCAGGCATCAATGCGGGATCAGGCGGTCTGTTTCCGCGACGCTTCATACAGGGCCACGGCCGCCGCGTTGGAGACGTTCAGGCTTTCGAAGCCGCCGGGCATGGGAATCCTCGCCAGCACGTCGCAATGCTCGGCCACCAGACGGCGGATGCCGTCGCCTTCCGAACCCATGACCAGCACCGTCGGACGATTGTCCAGCGCCTGCTCCAGCGTCAGCTCGGCCGAGCCGTCGAGGCCGACGGCGCGCCAGCCCAGATCGGCCAGCTTCTCCAGGGCGCGGCTGAGGTTGGTGACGCGGGCGCAGGGCAGGCGTTCCGTCGCGCCGGCCGAGGCCTTGGCGAGGGCGCCGGCGAGCGCCGGAGAGTGGCGGTCCTGGACCACGATGCCCTTTGCGCCAAAGGCGAGGGCCGAGCGGAAGATGGCGCCGACGTTCTGCGGATCCGTCAGCTGGTCCAGCATGACGATGACCCCGCCTTCGCCAGCGATGTCCTCCAGCGCCACGCCCTCCAGCGGCTGGACCTTGAAGGCCAGGCCCTGATGCACGGCGCCGGGGGGCAGCATGCGGTCCAGCGCCTGGATCTCGATGATCTCGATCCTGTGGCCATTCGTCAGCTTGCCCTGCTCCAGCTCGGCGGCGCGGTCGGCGGTCGCCAGCAGCCGGCCCATGCCCTTGCGGGCCGGATTGGCGAGGGCGGCGACGACGGGATGACGGCCCCAGACGAAATTGTCGGCGTCGGCCTTGGCCCGCGACGCGCGCGGCGCGGAATCAGAGAAGGTCTTGGGCTTGGGATTAGGGTTCCAGCCGCCGCGGTCGGGGCCGCCCTCGGCTTTACCCTTTGCGCCCGCTCCGGGCCCGCCGGCGCGGGCCGTCGGCCTGTCGCCGAAAGCCGGTTTTTTGCCCGATTTCCGGTCGTTGCGTTCTGGATTTCTCGACACTATAAGACGCCCTCCGATTTGGAGCCCTGAGGGCTTTCGGGTCTGGCGCCCCTCCTAAACCAGGCGACGCGGGACACCGAGAGCTTTTGTTGTTTCGTCGACCGAAAGGTCGCCGGCGCATCGGTCCGACGGTTCGAAAACGCGCTGGGGGAATGTCCCGAGCGGCAAAGGGGGGGGACTGTAAATCCCCTGCGTAAGCTTCGCAGGTTCGAGTCCTGCTTCCCCCACCACGCGGTTTCGAAACCAGGGTCCGGACCCCATATCGGGTCGGCTGCGGAAGGCTACGACGCCTGACGCAGTCTCCGTGCGGGTATAGTACAATGGTAGTACAGCAGCCTTCCAAGCTGAATATGTCGGTTCGATTCCGTCTACCCGCTCCAGAATTCTTAAGCTGACCCAATTGCCCCTTCCCGGGCCACAGGAGTTTTGGCCATGGCCAAGGAAAAGTTCGAACGTAACAAGCCGCACTGCAACATCGGCACGATCGGTCACGTTGACCACGGCAAGACGACGCTGACGGCTGCGATCACGATGACGCTGGCCAAGGCCGGCGGCGCCAAGGCGATGGCCTATGCGGACATCGACGCGGCTCCGGAAGAGAAGGCCCGCGGCATCACGATCAACACCGCGCACGTGGAATATGAGACGG
>JAESFY010000255.1_pt1 | contig 16505 bp, 15 predicted proteins | sample 9266201 | NCBI WGS metagenome assembly JAESFY01 (sample SAMN14515071, study PRJNA621656) | algae metagenome | isolation source: Nodosilinea sp. WJT8-NPBG4 and co-occurring heterotrophs from soil, lower... | place: USA: Pinto Basin, Colorado Desert, California | collected 2006-05-27 | reverse complement strand
ATCCCGAGAAGGTGTCGTGCCCGAATTCATAGCGGTCGCGGCGGTCTCCCGGCCAGGAGCGCCGTTCGATGAAGTGCAGCTGCTGCAGGTAACGCACCGCGCCGGAGACTGCCGCAGCGGAGACCCCCAGCCGGTCACTCAGCTGCGCGGCCGTGTATCCACCGTCGGGAGCGGCGACCAGCGCCATCATGACGCGAGCAGGCATGCGTGGCATCCCCGCGGCGGTCATCATCGCCGCGGCCTGTTCGGCCGGCCCGATTGCTCGATGGGGCTCGGTCATCACTCAGCCACCCGTCGTGAGCTCGCGACGTCGCATCAGGGTGAGAGACGCCGCGGCCCCGGTGGCCACGGCGAGCACGAGCCACCAGACTCCTCGCACGTCCACGCCGTCGCCGTCGACCACCGGCGTCACGGCGAAGGGCGACATGTTCGCTGTCCACTCCGGCAGCCCGAACAGCGGACCGAACATCCCGAGCATCGTCGCGATCAGCACGAGGGTCCAGGCGAGGCCGGTCGTGGCCCGCGGCACGAGCACGAACGCGAGCGCGGTGAGCACTGTGAACACGGAGGCGGCCACGACCTGCCCGAGCCCGGCGACGGCGACGATCCGGTACAGCGCGTCGTCGGCATCCGTCGTCGAGATCCCGACCCAGGCGGCCAGGACCGCCGCGGCGACCACGATCAGCACCGCGACCGACCCGACGATCAGGTGGTCGGCAAGCCAGCGCACGCGGCCGACAGGGGTGGCGAGCACGGCCTCAGCGGTTCCACGCGCCTCCTCCTGACGCGCGCGGACGACGGTCTGCACCGCGCAGCACGCCGCGAGGATGCCGAGCAGTGTGAAGAACACCGTGATCACGACCTCGTCGAGGCCGCCCGTCGCCCCGCCGATCTTCTCGAGCACCTCGGTGACGGCCGGATTCTCGCCGGAGATCTCATCCACGACTCCGCCCAGGGTCGTCGCGAGGATGCCGGTGACCGCGCCGCCGATCGCCCACCCCACGATCGATCCCGACGTGAGCCGCCACAGCAGCGCATGCGGCGAGGCGAGCGTCGGTCGCGCCGACACGCGTCCCCTACGCTCGGCGACGAAGCTCGCGTCGATGTCGCGCAGGGACTGCAGGGCCACAGATGCCGCGGCGAGCACGACGCCGAGACCGAGCCCGAGGAACACCGGACCCACGAGGTCGGCGTCGTAAGGCCGAGTCTGCTCCGCCCAGGCGAACGGCGACAGCCAGGCGACCCATGAACTCGTCATCGTCGACAGGTCGTCGCTCGGCGTGCCGGTCGCGTTGCCGATGCCGCGGATCAGGAAGGCCGCCACCAGCACCCACACGGTCAGCGAGTTCGCGCCGCGCGCCGTGCGGAGAAGCTGCGCCGCGAGCAGCCCGACGCCGAGGAAAGCGATGCCGGTGGCCCCCGCCGCCGCACCCGAGATCACCGATCCGGCGGTCGGCAGTCCCGTCGCCACCAGAGCCAGCGCGGTGAGAGCTGCGAGCACGACATTGGCGAGGATGCCGTGCGCGATCGTCGCGATCGTCGGCATGCCCCGTCCGGCCGGGGTCGCCCAGATGAGCTCGGAGCGACCTGCTTCCTCGTCGCCACGGGTGTGCCGGACGGCGAGGAACGTGCTCATGAGAGCGGCGAGCAGGGCGAGCCAGGGGAGGATCTGGAACGCGATGAACGACCCTTCGGACGAGCCGGACGGGAGCCCGCGGAACATCAGGATCACCGGGTTCGCGAGTGCAGCGGTGAGGATGTTCTGCCGATCGTCGAGGGTCGCGTACGACCGGGTCACTCCGGCATAGCCCGCGAACGCCATGGCTGCGGTTCCGGCGATCCAGAGAGTCAGCTGCAGCCAGTCGCGCCGGATGCGCTGTCGCAGCAGAACGGCGAGGGTGCTCATCCCGCCCGCCCCTCCGAGTCACGGCGCTGGCGGCGGGTGCGCGGCGCGTCGGTGTCGGGTGCATGCCCGTCTTCGGCGGCTTCGAGGCTTGCGAGGTCGTCGCCGTAGTGACGCAGGAACAGCTCCTCCAGAGACGGGGGCGCGACCCGGAGGTCGGTGATGCCGAGCTCGGCGAGAGCGGGGAGCACCGCGGCGGTGCGATCGCTGTCGACGGCGAGACGGATGCGGTCGCCCTGCACGGTCGCATCGTGCACGTCAGGGATGTCTGCGACCCGGTCGATCGAGATGTCGGATGCCGCGAACGACACGTCGCTGCGAGTCAGATGCCGCAGTTCCTGCAGCGTGCCCGTCTCGACGATCCGCCCGGCGCGGATGATCGACACGCGGTCGCAGAGCTGCTCCACCTCGCTCATGATGTGGCTCGAGAGCAGGACCGTGGCGCCGTTCGCGTGCGCTCGGGCGACCTCGCGCTGGAAGATGACCGCCATCAGCGGGTCCAGTCCGCTGGTCGGCTCGTCGAGGATGTAGAGGTCGGCGGGAACCGCGAACGCGGCGATCAGCGCGACCTTCTGCCGGTTTCCCTTGGAGTAGGCGCGGCCCTTCTTGCGCGGGTCGAACTGGAACGCCTCCATGAGCCGGGTCTTCTCGTGCTGGTAGGCGGCGTCCCTGGTGCGGGCGCCACGTAGGCGGGCCAGCAGGTCGATGGCCTCGCCGCCCGAGAGAGTGGGCCACACGCTGACGTCACCCGGCACGTACGCGATGCGTCGATGCAGCTCGACGGCGCTTCTCCAGGGGTCCTCGCCGAAGACGGTCGCAGCACCTCCCGTGCGGCGGGCGAGGCCCAGGAGGATGCGGATCGTGGTCGACTTGCCCGCGCCGTTCGGGCCGAGGAATCCGTGCACCTGGCCGTGCTCGACGGCGAGGTCGAGACCGTCGAGAGCACGCACGTGACCGTAGTGCTTGGTGAGGCTGCGGGTGTCGATGACTGTGGTCATGGCGAGGAGCGTACGCCCGTTTCACAATGTTATGAATACTGCGAAAAAACGCATGCGGAATCCTTACGGGTGCCGCGTACAGTGGGCTGGTGCCGGACTTCCCCTTCACCCGATTGCGCCGCTGGCCCGACGTCGAGGCAGACAACCTGCAGGCCTATGACGCGACCGATCTGCTGCTGGTCGAGCGGGCTCTCGCGCTCGGGATCGCCGGGTCGGAGATCGCGGTGATCGGTGACGAGTACGGCGCGATCACCCTCGCGCTGACTGCGGCCGGACGCGACGGGATCCGCGTGCACCAGGACCTGGCGACGGGGCGCCGTGCGCTGGCCCGCAATGCCGACGAACTGGGCCTCATCGGGTTCTCGTCGCACGAGCTCGATGCGACTCTGCTCGGCGGCGCGCGACTCGTGCTGCTGCAGCTGCCGAAGGCACTGGCGGAGCTCGAGGAGATCGCGGATGCGGTGGCTCGCTGGGCCGCCCCCGATGTCGTGTTCGTCGCCGGCGGCCGCGTGAAGCACATGACCATCGCGCAGAATGACGTGCTCGGACGCAGCTTCGCGGAGGTGCAGGCCGAGCGAGCCGAGCGCAAGTCGCGGTTGGTCGTGGCATCCGAGTCGCGACCGGTGCCGTCGGAGCCGCCCTTCCCTGTGACGGCGCGGCACGAGGGGCTGGTGCTCGTCGCGCATGGCGGCGCCTTCGCGGGGGCCCGCCTCGACATCGGGACGCGGGTTCTGCTGGAGGTGCTCGGCCTCGGTGCTCCACAACTCCGGAAGAACGGGGTCGATCCGGCCGACAGCGCCCCAGAACGGCCCGAAGCGGTCGGCGTCTCCGGAGTCACGGCGGGGGCGGAGGCAAGCCCGGCCCCGATCGTCGTCGATCTGGGCTGCGGAACCGGTGCGCTCGCCGCCTCGTACGCGCTCGCACACCCCGATGCCCGGGTCATCGCGACCGACCGCTCGTCTGCTGCTGTCGCATCCGCCCGCGCGACGATCGCCGCGAACGGCGTCGTCGACCGCGTCACCGTCATGCACGACGACGCCGGTTCGGAGATCGCCGACGCGAGCGTCGACGTCGTGCTGCTCAACCCGCCCTTCCATCTCGGCAGCAGCATCCACACCGGCGCGGCGACCCGACTCTTCGAGGCTGCAGCCCGCATCCTGCGCCCCGGCGGCGAGCTGTTCACGGTCTACAACTCGTCGCTCGGCTACCGCGCCGAGCTCACCCGCCTCGTGGGTGCCACCGAGCAGGTGCATCGCACTCCGAAGTTCACGGTGACGCGCAGCATCCGCCGCTGATCCTGCGCGCGCCTCGCAAGTCCGTGTGCGCCTCGGAAGTCCAGGTTCTCGGCATCCGGACTTCTCAGGCGTACATGGCCTTCGGAAGCGTCCGCCCCCGGGAGTCCGCGCGCGCCAACCCCGGAAGTCTGCGCGCGCCTCGCAAGTCCGTATGCGCCTCGGAAGTCCGAATTCTCGGCATCCGGACTTCGCAGGCGCACATGGACTTCGGAAGCGCCCAACCCGGGAGTCCGCGCGCGCCCGGCCGGGAGTCCGCGCGCGACCGCCGGGGAGTCCGTGTGCGCCTCGCAAGTCCGTATGCGCCTCGCAAGTCCGAATTCCCGGCATCCGGACTTCGTGGGCGCACATGGACTTCGGAAGCGCCCGCCCCCGGGAGTCCGCGCGCGCCTCGCAAGTCCGTGTGCGCCTCGGAAGTCCGAATTCTCGGCATCCGGACTTCGCAGGCGTACATGGCCTTCGGAAGCGCCCGAGCCCCGGGTGGCGACGCGCGACCGCCCGGGAGTCCGCGCGCGCCCGGCCGGGAGTCCGCGCGCGCCTCGCAAGTCCGTGTGCGCCTTGGAAGTCCGGGTTCTCGGCATCCGGACTTCGCAGGCGCACATGGCCTTCGGAAGCGCCCGACCCGGGGTGGCGACGCGGCCGCGCGCTGCCGTGCGACCCGCGCCACGCCCGACCGCGTGAGTACGTCCGAAACCCGCGCAATCCCCGGTCAGCCGACGAAACTGAAGGCCGATGAACAGGGCGGATTTGCCCCTGACCGGCCATTTCGTTACGTTGGTTGGTGGGCCTGACGGCCCGAAGACCAGTCCGCGATCACGTCCTTCTTTCGAATGTGCTGTGCTGCGAAGAGGCGTGGACGTACGGTCGATGCTCTATCGCGGTGGATCCGAAATCCGCCGTCCGCGCCGCCACAGCACCATGTCGAAACGGCCGGGAGGATCACCCGGGCGTAACCGAAGCAGGCTCAGCCCCGAAGCTGAGCCGCAGGGGAAACGTGTCCGAAATCGCTCTTGAAGCGCGCAATCTGTACAAGGTGTTCGGGAAGAATCCGAGCAGTGCCGTCCGCCGACTCAAGGCCGGTGAGAGCAGGTCCGAGGTCGGCGACGCAGGAACCGCCGCCGTCATCGACGCCAGTTTCACCGTGAACCGTGGCGAGATCTTCGTGATCATGGGGCTCTCCGGGTCCGGCAAGTCCACGATCATCCGCATGCTCAACGGTCTGCACGACGTCACCGACGGATCCGTCATCGTGAACGGCGACCCCATCACCGGCATCCCGTCGTCGCGCCTGCGTGAGATCCGCCGCGACCGCGTCTCGATGGTGTTCCAGCACTTCGCTCTGCTGCCGCACCGCACGGTCGCCGCGAACGTCGCCTATCCGCTCGAACTGAAGGGCGTCGGCAAGGAGGAGCGGCTGAAGAAGGCCGAGGAGATCCTCACCCTGGTGGGTCTCGAGGGCCAGGCCGAGAAGCTGCCGTCCGAACTCTCCGGTGGCATGCAGCAGCGAGTGGGCATCGCCCGTGCGCTCGCAGCAGACTCCGACATCCTGCTCATGGACGAGGCGTTCAGCGCCCTCGACCCGTTGATCCGTCGCGAGATGCAGGAGCAGCTGCTCGAACTGCAGGAGAAGCTGCAGAAGACGATCGTCTTCATCACCCACGACCTCAACGAGGCGATGTTCCTCGGCGACCGCATCGCCGTGATGCGTGACGGCCGCATCGTGCAGATCGGCACGCCGGAGGACATCCTCACCGACCCCGCCAACGACTACGTCGAGCAGTTCGTGCAGGATGTCGACCGCGCCCGTGTGCTCACGGCCGGCAACGTCATGGAGCGCCCGCGGCCCGTCGTCGCCGAGTCGGCCGGTCCGCGCACGGCCCTGCGTCAGATGCGCGACGCCTACATGTCGGCGACCTACGTGGTCGGACGTGACCGCAAGCTGCTCGGCATCGTCACCGACCGCGACGCGGTCAAGCTCGTGCGCAAGGGCGTCTCGACCCTCGAGTCGATCCTCAAGCCCGTACCGCAGAGCGTCAGCGAGGACGAGGTCCTGATGAACCTGTTCGTGCCGTCGGTCGAGTCGCCGCTGCCGCTGGCCGTCGTCGACTCCTCGGGTCGGCTCGCCGGGGTGATCCCCCGCGTCACGCTTCTCGCCGCGCTCGGCCCCGGACCCAGTGCGACGGGCGAGCTCACGCTCCCGCTGCTGCCCATGCCCCAGGCCGAGATCGACGCCGTGCTCGATGACGGGTGGACCGCCGACCCGGCGGAGACCGCGACGGCAGGGGAGGTGCGCTGATGGACGGATTCCGCCTTCCCCTCGGAACCTGGGTCGCCTCGGGCGTCGACTGGATCAAGACCAACCTCGACGGCCTTCTCGACGTGATCTCGCTCGTGGTGACGTCGCTGGTCGAAGGACTCAGCTTCCTGCTCCTGCTGCCCTACTTCTACGTCGTGATCGTCATCGCGGCGCTCATCGCATGGCTCGTGCGGTCGTGGCAGCTGGCGATCGGCACGGTCGTGTCCTTCACGCTGATCGTCGCGATGGGGCTGTGGGTGCCTGCGATGCAGACCCTCGCGCTCGTGCTCGTCGCGGCTCTCGTCGCGGTCGTGATCGCGATCCCACTCGGCATCTGGTCGGCCCGCAACGCCACCGTGCGGACGGTGCTGAAGCCCGTGCTCGACTTCATGCAGACCATGCCGGCGTTCGTCTACCTGATCCCGGCGATCGTGTTCTTCAGCATCGGCGTCGTCCCCGGACTCGTCGCGACGGTGATCTTCGCGCTGCCCCCGGGCGTGCGACTCACCGAGCTCGGCATCCGCGGAGTCGACTCCGAGACCGTCGAGGCCGGTCAGGCGTTCGGCGCCAAGCCGGGTCAGATCCTCCGCGGCATCCAGCTTCCGCTCGCCATGCCGACGATCCTCGCCGGCGTGAACCAGGTCATCATGCTCGCACTGTCGATGGCGGTCATCGCCGGGATGGCGGGCGCTGACGGACTCGGGAAGATGGTCGTAGAGGCCATCTCGACCGTCAACATCGCCAAGGGCGTCGAGGCGGGTCTCGGTGTCGTTCTGATCGCGGTCTTCCTCGACCGCGTCACGGCCGCTCTGGGAACGCTCGGGCGCAACCCCGGCTCACTCCTCGCGGTGCTCCGCAACCGGAGCGCGGCTCAGCGCGCTTCTGTCGCGACGGCAGGTACTCCGGCATCCGCCCCGCTCGATACGACCGCCGACGAGAAGGAGCTGCAGAATGCGTAAGCGCAGGATCATGACCATCGCGGCGTTCGGCGCCGCCGCATCGCTCACCCTCGCCGGGTGCGCGAGCGACGGGGCCGGCGGCACCACCGAGTTCGGTGGCGGCGGCGGAGGATCCACCGGCGAGAAGGGCACGATCACGCTCGGCTTCCTGCCCTCATGGACGGATGGCCTCAGCACGGCGTACCTGCTGCAGGACCAGCTCGAGAAGATCGGCTACAACGTCGAGATGAAGACGCTCACCGAGGCGGGGCCGCTCTACACCGGTCTCGCGCAGGGTGACGTCGACGTGTTCCCGTCGGCGTGGCCCGAGATCACGCACGCCGAGTACATGGCGACCTACGGCGACTCGATCGAGGACCTCGGCACGTACTACGACAACGCCAAGCTCACGATCGCGGTGCCCGAGTACACGGACATCGACTCGATCGACGAGCTCGCGTCGGCCGCTGACCAGTTCGACGGCAAGATCTTCGGCATCGAGCCCGGCGCCGGGCTGACCTCGCAGACCCAGAAGATGATGCCCGAGTACGGTCTCGACTCGTCGTACGAGCTCGTGACCTCCTCGACCGCGGCGATGCTCACCGAGCTCAAGTCCGCGACCGAGAAGAAGGAAGACATCGTCGTGACGCTGTGGCGTCCGTTCTGGGCCAACGACGCCTTCCCCGTGAAGGACCTCGAAGACCCCAAGGGCGCGATGGGAGAGGCCGAGGGGCTGCACTTCCTCGGCACGAAGGGCTTCGCCGAGGAGTTCCCCGAGGCCGCGGAGCTGATCGAGCAGATCACGCTCGACGACGCGCAGTACGGCTCGCTCGAGGATCTCGTCGTCAACGAGTACGGTGAGGGCCGCGAGGCCGAGGCCGTCGATGCCTGGCTCGAAGAGCACGGCGACGACTTCGACTGGGTCGTCTCCGAGTAGGGACGCATTCTCGAGGGGGCGTCGCGCACATGCGCGGCGCCCCTTCTGCGTGCGGGCGCACGCCGCCGGTCGTCGGGCGAACGCAGCGAGGCGAAACGTGCAGAGCCCCTCTGCCGCAACCCCCTCTGTGTGCGTCGCTCCCCGGGCGTACCCTGTGCCGGTGGACGGGTTCGCAGCGGTCGATTTCGGGTTCGCCCGCGAGGTCCTTCAACGGGGCATCGCGGCGCTGTACCTCGTCGCGTTCGTCTCGACGCTGAACCAGTTCCGCCCGCTCCTCGGCGACAACGGTCTGCTCCCTGCTCCGTTGCTGCTCGACTGGATCGGCGAGAAGAGCGAGCGACGGCGGATGCTGCATCCGACCCTCTTCCTCCGCATCCGATACTCCGATCAGCGCCTCGCGATGCTGTGCTGGGCGGGTATCGCGGTCTCGGCCGTGCTGGTCGTCGGCCTCCCGCAGTGGGGCCCGCCGTGGGTGCCGATGCTGTGCTTCCTCGCGCTGTGGCTCGGGTACATGTCGGTGGTCAGCATCGGTCAGACCTTCTATTCGTTCGGCTGGGAGATGCTGCTGCTCGAAGCGGGGTTCCTCGCCGCGTTCCTCGGATCGAACGATCAGCCGCCGCCGACCGTCGTGATCGTGCTGTTCTGGTGGCTCGTGTTCCGTGTGGAGTTCGGCGCAGGGATGATCAAGATCCGCGGCGGACAGGAGTGGCGCGACCTCACGGCCCTGACCTACCACCATGAGACGCAGCCGATGCCGGGGCCGCTCAGTCGTCAGGCTCATCTGCTACCCCGGTGGTTCCATCGCGGCGAGGTCGTCGGCAACCACTTCGCGCAGCTCGTGGTGCCCTTCTTCGTGTTCGCGCCGCTGCTGTCGGTGTGGATCCCCGGCCCGGTGCCCCAGATCGTCGGCGCGGTGGCCGCCGCCATCATGATCGCGACGCAGGTATGGCTCGTCGCGACGGGCAACTTCGCCTGGCTGAACTGGGTGACGATCGTGATCGCGTTCTCGGCGATCGGGATTCCGGGAATCGGGTCTGCCCCGGCGGACTCAGCGGCGGATGCGACGCCGTGGCACGGCATCCCTCTGTACTGGTTCGTGATCACCGCGGCCGTCGGGCTGCTCGTCGCGGTGCTGAGTTGGCCGGCCCTGCGCAACCTGTTCGCGCGCCGGCAGCTGATGAACGCGAGCTTCAACAGATGGCAGATCGGCAACGCCTACGGGGCGTTCGGAACGGTGACCAAGGAGCGCGTCGAGATCGTCGTCGAGGGGTCGGTCGACGATGACGGCCTGCTGTGGCGAGAATACGAGTTCAAGGGGAAGCCCGGCGATGTGCGCCGCGTCTCTCGACAGTTCGCGCCGTATCACCTGCGGCTCGACTGGCTGATGTGGTTCCTGCCGCTCGGCCGCTCGCTCGATGACTGGTTCACAGTGTTCCTGCTGCGACTGCTCGAGGCGGATGCGCCGACCCTCGCACTGCTGAGGACGGATCCGTTCGACGGTGAGCAGCCTCGGTGGGTGCGCGCCGTGTCGTATCGCTACCGCTTCGCCACCCGAGCTGAGCGGCGTGCGGACGGCGTGGTGTGGGTGCGCACGCGGCAGAGCGTCGTGCTCGGCCCACTCGGACTGCGGTAGGTCGGGTGGCACTCTCCCGAGAGGGTGAGAAAAAGGACCCATCGCCGAGCGCGGCGAAACGCCCCGGCCGGGCGCGGGGCCCGGACGGAGCGTTCCGTCTCACTGCAGACGTTCAACTGACCTTCTTGCGGTAAGCGATGATCGCGAACACGTAGGCGACGATCAGGATGCCGACGCACCAGGCGAGGGCGACCCAGATGTCGCTGCCGACCGGCTTCTCGGCGAAGAGTGCCTGGATGGTGTCGACGATCGATGTGACCGGCTGATTCTCGGCGAACCACCGCACCGGACCGGGCATCGTCTCGGTCGGCACGAAGGCCGAGCTGATGAACGGCAGGAAGATCAGCGGATACGAGAACGCCGTCGCCCCGTCGATCGTCTTCGCGCTGAGCCCGGCGATGATCGCCAGCCACGTGAGCGCCAGGGTGAACAGCAGCAGGATGCCGATCACGGCGAGCCAGGCGAGCGGACCCGCTCCGGTGCGGAACCCCATCAGGAATCCGACGCCGAAGATGATCGCCAGCGTGATGCCGTTCGCGACGAGCGATGTGAGCACGTGGGCCCACAGCACACTCGATCGGGCGATCGGCATGGAGTGGAACCGCTCGAAGATGCCGCTCTGCAGATCGTTGAACAGTCGGAACGCCGTGTAGGCGATCCCGGATGCGACCGCGATCAGCAGGATGCCGGGGAGCAGGTAGTTGACGTAGTTCTCGGAGCCGATGCTCTGCTTGAGCGCCCCTCCGAAGACGAACACGAACAGCAGCATCAGCGCGATCGGGGTGACCGCCGTGGTGATGATGGTGTCTGCGCTGCGGAAGATGTGCCGCATCGAGCGGCCGGTGAGTGTCGCGGTGTCAGCGACGAAGTGCGTGCTCATGCTGCGGCTTCCTTTCCGGATGATGGGCCGATGAGGGTGAGGAAGATCTCCTCGAGGGTGGGCTGCTTCTCGACGTACTCGACCTTGGCCGCAGGCAGCAGGCGCTTCAGCTCGGCGAGCGTGCCGTTGGCGATGATCCGACCCTCGTGGAGGATCGCGATGCGGTCGGCCAGCTGCTCCGCCTCATCGAGGTATTGCGTGGTGAGAAGCACGGTGGTGCCGGTGTTCGCGAGTTCCTTGATGACGCCCCACACCTCGATGCGGGCCTCGGGGTCCAGACCCGTGGTCGGCTCGTCGAGATAGATGACCTCGGGGTGTCCGACGAGGCTCATGGCGATGTCGAGTCGGCGGCGCATGCCGCCGGAGTACGTGCCGACCTTGCGGCCGCCGGCATCCGTCAGACGGAACTTCGTGAGCAGGTCGTCGGCGACTTTCGCGGCATCCGGCAGATGCCTCAGCTGGGCGACGAGCACGAGGTTCTCGCGCCCCGTGAGGATCTCATCGACCGCGGCGAACTGGCCGGTCAGGCTGATCCGCTGCCGCACGGCGAGTGGGTCGACGGCGACATCGACCCCCTGCACGGTGGCTGTGCCGGCATCCGACTTCAGCAGCGTCGAGAGGATGCGGACCATCGTGGTCTTGCCGGCGCCGTTCGAGCCGAGGAGGGCGAAGATCGACCCCTTCTCGACCTCGAAGTCGACGCCGCGCAGGACGTGCAGATCGTTGTACGACTTCTGGATGCCGCGAACGGCGATGGCTGGGCTGTTCATGATCGAGACTCCTTCTTCTTCGCGTCGTCGACCGCCTTGGTGAGGCGGGCGCGCTCCTTGTCGACCCACTGGGTTCCGCCGTAGGCCTCGGCATAGGTCTCGGCGAACGAGACGGGGTCGTCTCCGACGATGTCGTCGATCGGGGTGCCGTCGATGGCGGCGCGCTCCCACAGGTCCGCGAGGTCGACGAAGATCTGCACGAGGGTGTCGCCGTCGGTGATGCCTCCGTAGTACATCGTGTAGCGGTGCTGCGCATTGGCGACCGTGCGGTACGGGTCGGGGAGGGCGTCGATGCGCTTCTTCGCATCGCGGTACTGCTTCTTCTGCTCGAGCGATCCGGTGAGCGCTTCGATCCATTTGGCGGCCATGTCAGTTCTCCTTGTTGTTCGTGTCGGTGCTGTTCGTGTTCAGTCGTTCGATGCGCTCGGCGAGGACGCTCCAGGTCTTCCAGAAATCGTCGAGCTCCTGCGTGCCTGCCGGGTTCAGCGAGTACACCTTGCGGGGCGGTCCCTTCTCGCTCGGAACCTTCTCGACATCGACGAGCTTCTTCTGCTCGATGCGCACCAGCAGTGCATAGATCGTGCCCTCGGCGATATCGGTGAATCCGTGATCGCGGACGCGTGCGGTGATCTCGTACCCGTAGGCCGGCTGCTCAGCGAGGAGAGTCAGAACGATGCCCTCCAGAGTGCCCTTGAGCATCTCGGTCATCTGCTTGCCCATGAGATCCTCCCTTCCTTGTTCGGTACTCAGTGTTGCTGGGTACCGGTACAAAGTAACACTGAGTACCGGTACTTAGCAACACCGAATACCAACTCTTTCGGCTGGGCTTCGGGAGGCCGTGTGCACAATTCAGCACAAACCGCCCGGATGGCCGCCTGGCGGCCGGGATTCACGCGGATTCAGAGCTTCCATGCTGAGTTCTGCACGCTGAACGCGCGCGTCGGATCGCTGGCCGACGATCAGCGGGCCCTCACGTCACCCGAACAGCAGCGACAGGGTGACTCCGACGATGATCGCGACGCCGATGTAGACGAGGTTCGGGAGCTGGAACGAGTGGTCGAAGACGAACCTGCCCATCTTCGTCGTCCCGGTCTGGTCGAACGCGACGGTCGCGACCTGGCTGCCGTTGGCCGGCAGCGTGTAGATGCCCATGGTCGACGGCCAGAGCCCGACCAGCAGTGGTGCCGGCAGCCCGATCGTGATGCCGATCGGGACGATCGCGTTGGTCGCGCTCGATTGACTCGTCGTGAGCATCGCGACCGCGAACAGCGCGAGCGCGAAGAGCAGAGCGCCGAGGAACGCCGAGGAACCCGAGACCACCGACCCAAGCCCATCGACGATGAGCGTCTGGTTCGCCGCGACGAACGTGTTGGCGAGCCAGGCGATTCCGAAGAGGGCGATCGCTCCGACGATGCCGGCGGGGAACGTGGGCTGCTTGGGGACGTCGGCGGCCTTGACCTTGCAGAAGACGAAGATCAGCGCGGCGATGATCCCCATCGTGACCTCGATGATCACGGTGACGCTCAGCCGGACCGGGTCGCCCCCGTCGTCCGTGCCGATCACCGGGCGCAGGTTCTCGAAGAGACCGAAGAATACGATCACCGCGACGCCGGCCAGGAACAGCGCAGCGGACAGCACGGCGGTCGGCGTGAGCTTGTTCTCGTGCGCGTCGACGGTCGGCGGCTGGATCTGGTGGCTCTCGAGGCGACGTTGGAACTCGGGGTCGTCTTCGAGATCCTTGCCGTGCTTCATCATCACGAGGGCCGCGACGAAGAGGCCGGCGATCGACGCGGGCCACATGATCAGCAGCAGTCCGCCGAGATCCACTCCCTGGGGCGCGAGCAGCACGACCATCGAGGCTGTCGCGGCTGAGACGGGGGAGCAGAGGATGCCGACCTGCGAGGCGACTGCCGAGACGGACAGCGCTCGTTCGGGGCGGATCTTCTGCTGGTACGACACGTCGTAGATCACCGGGAGCAGCGGGTAGAAGATGTTGCCCGTGCCGGCGCCGACCGTGAAGAGGAATGACATCGCGGGGGCGAGGAACACGACCGATCTCGGCTTGCGCCTGATGACCTTGGCGGCGACGGACACCATCCAGTCGATGCCGCCGGCGGCCTGCATGGTGGATGCGGCAGTGATCACCGTGATGACGATGAAGACGGCATCCACCGGAGCGTTGCCGGGGGCCTCGCCGAAGACGAAGACGAGCACGGCCACGCCGACGAGGCCCCAGACGCCGAGGCCGATCCCGCTGGTGCGGGTGCCCATGTAGATCGCGAGGATGACGACGATCAGCTGGGCGATGAGGATCCACACGCTGTCGTTCACGTCGACGGCCCCTTCGTGATCGGACCCGAGCCCGTGAGGATCTCGGTCGCGAGCTGGGTCTCGACTATCCTGCCGTCGATGGCCTCGACGCGCAGCGCGAGTGCATTCTCGACCGGGCTGATCGCCGTGACGAACTCGGAGTTCTCGAAGTGCAGCGACTGCAGGTTGCCGACCGCGTATCCCGTGGCGAGCTCGCCGCTGAGAAGGGACGCGTGGAACAGCGGTCGCCGCTGGTCCTCGGCGTCGTAATGCGGACAGAAGCTGCCGTGCAGGAACCCGAGTCCCTCGGGGAGCACCTGTAGGGTCGGTCCGTAGCTGTCTGTGGTGCCGCCCTGGAACCAGCAGATGCCGCCGGCGCTTCCTCCGGTGAACACGACGTTCGACGAGGGGTCCTCCCACATCTCGCGCATGATCTCGTCGAGCCCCTGGCGCTTCCAGACGTCGAGCATGTTCGCGGTGTTTCCTCCGCCGACGTGGATGACGTCGAAGCCCTTGACGAAACCGGCGAGGTCGTCGACCGACCGGTGGAAGAGGGGCAGATGATGCGGTGCGCACCGATCGGAGTCGTAGGTCGAGTAGAAGCTCACGATGTACGCCGCGTCGTCGCCGGTCGCGGTGCCGACGAACAGCACGCGAGGCCTCTTCTTGCGAGTCAGCCCGAGGATGTAGTCGTGCGTCGGATCGTTTCGACGCTCCATCATCGCCTTGCCTGCACCTGTTGCCACCACATGCGACATCGCGTCCCCCTTGATCGCTCCCGCGGTTACGACTCCGATGCGGCCCAAGGTACTGGTATACGAATCGATGCACCAGAGTCTTGCTGCGAGGGAGTCGTCCTGTCGGTGCGGCAGGCGGCGTGCGGGGTCGATTCCGCACGTTCCATGGGATGCGGGGTCAGTTGTGCATCGGAGATGGCGATCTCGGGTGCGTTATTGGCCCCGCACAGGTGTGCGTGGGTCGGCGCGGGCGGGGGCGGGTGGGTGCGGGGGCGGGCCCGCGGCACGCGGCCCGTCAGCTGTTCAGGCGGGCCATCGCAACCTGCGCCTCGAGCAGCGGCAGGGTGCGGTCGCGGTCGGGCTGCGGGCAGATGCCGAGCGCGTTCGCGAGTTCGAGAGCCAGCGCGGCATGACCCGCGGCGTTCGGGTGGAACGGGTCGCCCATCAGGCCCCACGGCACCCCGCCGTTGCCCAGTTCGGTGAACCGCGCGTGCTGGTCGACGAGGATCACGTCGTCTGATGCGGCGACGTCGCGCACGGCATCCGCGAATTCGGTGAGTCGGTCGCGCCCGGGGGCGTTCGCGACGTCGATCGACGGAGGGGTCTGCAGCACCGGAACAGCGCCCGAGGCGCGCACGCGAGAGACGAACTCATGCAGCGAGGCGGCGAACGTGGCGGGCTCGACGGTGACCTGGCCAGGGCCGGTCGCCATGTCGTTCGTGCCGATCATGAGGGTGACGACGTCGGGCCGCCACGACGCGACGCGGCGATCCCAGTCGCTCAGGATGTCGGTGAGGCGGTGCCCGCTGATCGCCGAGTTGATGACGATGTCGCGCGTGCGCCCGAGTTCGCCGCGCACCAGCTCGTGCAGGTGCTCGGCATAGCTGCGACCGCCCTGCGTGTGGACGAGTCCGTGGGTGATCGAATCTCCGGTGATGACCCAGTTCAACGGCTCGGGGCCGACGAGCGAGGCCGCGAGGCGGCTGAGGTCGGATGCGGCGGAGGTGGAGGATTCTGCATTCGGCACGCCCCCGAGCCTAGCGGCGGCGACAGTGGAAGACTGGTCTCATGGCCTCGTCACTGCTCGACCACCTTCTCACCCGCATCGTCGACAGCGGCCTGCTCGATGATCCGGTCGCCGAGAACGGTCTCGTCTACGGTCGGGCGACCATCGACGCCGCCGGCGCGGTGGTGACGGTCAACGTCGACCCCGAGCTGGAGGACGACGAAGAGACCCTCGACGACGACGCGCTGCTCGCGGCGATTGCGCGCATCCTGTCGGTGTCCGAGACCCGGTGGCGTGCGGTGATCGACGAGGTCGCCGACGACATCGACGAGGCGGTGGACGACGAGCCGGTGCTCGAGCAGATCGACCTGCGCGACGATCTCGAAGCCACATCCGTCGTGGTGTTCGCCGATGCGGTGCTGATCGCCTTCGACGCCCCGAAGCAGTTCCCGGACTCCCGGATCCTGGTGCAGCTCGACGAGGACCTCGAGGTCGCCAGCATCGAGGTGCGCGATCGCGACGGCGCCGAGGTCGACGTCGCCGACGTCGATGACCTCGACGACCTGCTGGATGGGCTCAGCGGCGACGACCGCTGAGCCCGTCCGAACTCACAACCACTTCTTGTACTTGAACACCCCGTAGAGCGCGACAGCGAAGGCGGCCATCGCGCCGATCGCCATCGGGTATCCGTGAGCCCAGTGCAGCTCGGGCATCACGTCGAAGTTCATGCCGTAGACGGTGCCGACGAGCGTGGGCGCGAAGATGATCGCCGCCCACGAGGAGATCTTCTTGATCTCGTCGTTCT
>JAESFY010000254.1_pt1 | contig 16513 bp, 18 predicted proteins | sample 9266201 | NCBI WGS metagenome assembly JAESFY01 (sample SAMN14515071, study PRJNA621656) | algae metagenome | isolation source: Nodosilinea sp. WJT8-NPBG4 and co-occurring heterotrophs from soil, lower... | place: USA: Pinto Basin, Colorado Desert, California | collected 2006-05-27 | reverse complement strand
AACTTGAAGCCGTGGTCACTCAGCGCTGTCAGGTTCTGTTAAACCGCCCTAGGTTCATCCAAGGACTAACCGGCTTTCACTGGTGGTTAGAGGCGCTTAATCATGCCTAAATAAGCGGAATTGATATTATTTAGGGATTCCTTACTAACGATGGGTAGGAATCCCAAAAACTTGGCCGCCCCAGACATGTGCAGTTCAGGACGGCCAGGTAAAATCACCTTAGCCTCCGAGACAGCAGTACCTGTCGACGGGGTTAGCCGCTGGTTGGTGTTACCAGCACCTTCCAGTGGCGTTAGACCAAATTTTTGGGACGCTCAGACTGCACGCACACAGCCTTAGCAGAGTAATTTAATCCAATGGCGCACCGGACGCAAGTAAGAATTGTTACCGTCTTCTAGAAACCTTAGATGCCATCGCTGAGCCTGCCCCCGGCTTCCTTTAAACCTTGAGCCAGGGCTAGCATTTCCAGCTGTGCGTGTTGATTAGCAACAACGCTCAGTTTGTATAAGGTCATCGCATGGCCAGTGCCGTTTTTCGGCGGGGCGGTGGGAAGATGCGATCGAGCTCCGTCAGATCTAGAGTGCTAAACGTCAGCTCTAAAGCCGCGCGATTTTCTTGAATGTGGGCTGGATTGGTGGCTTTTGGAATGGCGATAATGCCCTCCTGATGGAGCAGCCATGCCAACGCCACCTGGGTCGGCGTAGCTTCATGACGGTCGGCGATCGCCTTGAGCTGAGAATTTCGAAACAGGCTCTTTTGCTCAGCCGGGGAATGCCCAATGGGGGAATAGGCCATGGTTGGGATATTGCGATCGCGGCTCCAGGGCAGCAGATCCCACTCGATGCCACGGTTCATCAAGTTGTACAGCACTTGGTTGGTGACAATCTCATCGCCACCGGGCAACGCGATCGCCTCTTCCATGTCGTTGCGATCGAAGTTGCTGACCCCATAACTCTGGATCTTGCCGACCTGTTTGAGGGACTGAAGCCCCGCCAGTGTTTCTGCCAGCGGTACTGCCCCCCGCCAGTGCAGCAGATAGAGGTCGAGTGACTCGGCCTGAAGCCGTTTTAGACTGCGATCGCAGGCATCTACCACCCCCTGGCGAGTGGCATTGTGCGGATAGACTTTGCTGACCAAAAAGACTTCATCGCGCCGTCCGGCAATGGCTTCGCCCACCACCTTTTCCGCACCGCCCTCGCCATACATCTCTGCGGTGTCAATCAGCGTCATCCCCAAATCGAGGCCAAGGCGCAGCGCTGCCACCTCTGCCTGGCGCTGGGCATGATTTTCGCCCATTCTCCAGGTTCCCTGTCCCAATGCGGGGACCGATCGCCCTGACGGTAAGCTCACAAGTTTCATGGTCTAGATGCTCTCCATACTGGCTGCCCCGCCTGGCTAAACCGTTTGATCATGGCCCAATCGTGGGTAAGTTTTGATCGGCGGCTCAGCCAGGCGTTGCTTAACGCAAGTATAATTTCCCCCCCAGCCCCCCAATTCTGGGGGGAGCCGGAGTCTCAAAGTCCCCCAGAATTGGGGGATTTAGGGGGCCATGCAGTGTCTAAAGGTTTTGCCGGTTCATTCCTCGATTCAGCAACGCCGGCGGCTCAGCCAGAACTCTTGTATGTCTTGTGGGATAGCCATCTTGGCTGTTCTGAACTGGAGTACAGCCGAGACGGCTATCCCACTAAACCATGAGCAACCCCTTAGTCGGGCTTAAGCAGCACCTTGATGCACTGATCCTTCTTGTGCTTGAACATTTCAAAGGCCTGCTTTGTTTCAGTCAGGGGTAGGCGGTGGCTTAGCACCACTGACGGATCAACATCGCCATTCACCACATGCTCCACTAGTTTGGGAATATACTTCGGACCAAACATCTGCCCCATTCTGAAGGTGAGGGCCTTGTTCATTGCTGCACCCATGGGCATTTTGTCTATAAAGCCGCCATACACCCCCATGATGGATAGGGTGCCACCTTTGCGACAGGCCAAGATCATTTGCCGGAGTACGTGGGGGCGATCGGTTTCTAAGCGAATGGCTTGTTTAGCTTTGTCATATAACCCCTCCGGTCCTTGGCCGTGGGCTTCCATGCCAACCGCATCAATACAGGCATCTGGGCCCCGTCCTCCCGTCATTTCTTTGAGCGCTTCGAGCACATCTACCTCTTCGTAGTTGAGCGTCTCAGCCTTGGCAAAGTTTCTGGCGAGCTGCAGACGCTCAGGAAAGCGATCGATGCCGATAACACGCTCGGCACCTAATAGATAGGCACTTAGCATGGCAAACTGGCCCACCGGGCCACAGCCCCAGACCGCAACAATATCGCCTGGTTGAATGTGGCACAGGTCTGCTCCCATATATCCGGTCGGAAAGGCGTCAGAAACAGGCAGCAGTTTTTCATCGGGAATGTCTTTGGGTACAGCGGTGGCTGTGTAATCTGCAAAGGGGATGCGGATGTACTCAGCAAAGGAACCCGCATAACCGCCAAAGGCGTGGGAGTAGCCAAAAATGCCTGCGGTTCCATGGCCGAGAATTTTTTCCTGCATCCAGCTGTTCGGGTTGGAGTTATCGCAGAGGGACCACTGCTGCTGGTTGCAGTGCCAGCAGTGACCACAGCCAATGATCGAAGAGACCACCGTGCGATCGCCTTTTTTCAGATGCTTCACCTCAGGTCCAACGTCGACAATTTCTCCCATGAACTCGTGCCCCATAATATCGCCGGGTTTCATGGTGGGAATAAACCCATCGTAGATGTGTAAATCAGAACCGCAAATGGTGGTAGAGGTTACTTTGAGAATGGCATCCCGGGGGTTGAGAATGGTGGGATCAGGCACTGTTTCCACTCGCACATCTTCCGCACCGTGCCAACAAACTGCTTTCATTGTGATTAATCCTTTGAGTGAGAATGTCCCGACGGCTGACCATCGTTTGTAGCAATTTCGCCTGCTTCCATTAGCATCTTGAAGCGGGCCAGGTCGTCGCCGATTTGCTGCTTGGGTGATTCACCAAACAGCTTTGCCAGCATGTCTCCGATGGCCCCACCCGGTGGGTTATAGGTTGTGACCACTTTGACTTCGGTGCCGCGATTGCCGGGGGCAGGTTTAAATTGAACAGAGCCGGCGTTGTCAACGTCTGCCCCTGGAACCGATTTCCAGGCAATCAATTCGTTGGGGCGATCGTCAATAATTTCTGCATCCCACTCAACGGTTCCACCTAAAGGCCCCCTGGTGACCCAGTGCGATCGGCTGTCGCTGCTAACGGTTACGTCTTGAAGGTGCCTTGTAAAGCGAGGCAGATTCTCAAGGCGACGCCAAAAGCTGTAGAGTTCCGCTGCGGGTTTATCTATCGTTACCGTCTTTTCGACTTTAATGTTTTGACTCACAATAGTTGCTTCCTAAGAGTACTTTGGTCTTGAAACCACGTTGACTCTGCCATGCGCAAGTAATCATTAGAAGAATGAGATTCAGTGCGCTGGGTTTTCAAACATGTTCAACGGAGATACCAAGCACTACCTCTCTCGATGGGCCTATCTTGGACCTTTGTTTACCTATACACCAACAGGAAATACCCCGTGCCACTTTTGTGGTTGCTAGCCTATAAAAAAGCGTGTAACTGTTTGAATCTATGCGGTAGATCTATAAGGTTTTACCAAAGAAAGCTAACTTTCTAATTCACCGATTCGGCTCGCTATCTAAGGTTCACCAAATCAGCATTAGGGGGCAGATGCCTTGAGTCATGACCAACAATGCAGACTAGCGCTAGGCGCAACGGTTACCGGTACTATTTGAGCAATGTTTTGGCAACTCCCCAGTGAACGACCCGTTAAACTTTGCGGCCCTCTCCCCTACCGCCTACGCCGATGCCCTGGGGCATGAGCACTGTATGGATAGGGGCATTCGAGAACTGTGGCCCCGCATTCCCCGGCTGGCTGGCCCCGCCTACACCGTTAGCTGCCCACCGGGCGATAACCTGATGCTGCACGCCGCCATTTACCGGGCCGCCCCCGGTGCGGTGATAGTAGTGCAGGCGGGTGACGCCGACTACGCCATGGCGGGGGGTAATGTCTGTGCGATCGCCCAAAATCGAGGCATTGCCGGCTTTGTGGTCGATGGCGTGATTCGCGACCTGGCCGAGGTGCGCGAGGCTCAGTTTCCGGTATTTGCGCGAGGGGTGATGCCGGTGCCAGGGAAAAAGCAGCAGTTGGGCACGCTGAACCAGGCGATCGTCTGTGGGGGTGTGCGGGTCAACCCTGGAGATATGGTAGTGGCCGACGAAGAGGGTATTGTTGTGATTCCAGCGGCCCGACAGGAGGCGGTGTGGCAGATGGCCCAGCAGCGCACTCACCAAGACGCCGCCCAATCGCTAGCGGATTGGGAAATCAACCACCGCGCCAAAGTCGAGCGGATGTTGCAGGATCTGGGTTTTGAGCCAGAGGGGTAAGCCTTTTCCTCTCCAGCCCCCTACCATTGCTTCGGCTACTGGTTAGAGGTTATCCACAGCGCCAAAACCTTCCTTAGACCCTGCCAACCCTTCCTTTACCGCAGCAAAACCTTTGTTTTACCCGCTGAAAGATTGGTTTGATCGCTCGGAAGCAACATCAACGGGCCAAAATCTTTCCTTCGCTCACTCAAAAGGTTCCTCCACCTGCGCAGATCATTCCTTCAACCTCGCGTGCGAACCTTTCTTCCAGACTCGCGAATAATTCTTCCATCAATGCAAACCTTTGTTTTCATAGAACAGAATCTTGTATCCGGGTCGTAAACAAGCCGCCATCAACTCGAAACAAACAGATCGCTGAGCAAACTCAATGATGCAGCGCCTCACTGAGCGATGTTTTTGCAAAGTTCATTTCTCCAGGCTGGCCAATTCACTCTTTCTTCACCAAAATTCATCATTTCTAGTCACAATCTTGCTAGTTCCCTCAAATTTGAGTCGTTTCCACTGGGCAATCTGCCCCTAGGCGAGACACACAGACGCCAACCCCTACCGTCGTCTCGGTTTACGCATTGCTGCAATTCAGATTACTCCTTAGGTCATCGCCCCAGACCTGCGATTGCTTTGCACGCACTTACCTTAACTAACCTTACTCACCCCTAATCAGGGCGTATCTATACCCCCAAGGCCAACGCTTCGTAAAGCATCTGCTCAATGCGATCGCTCAATCCCGTCGGGTGACAATCCTGACGGGATTTTTTGTGCAAATGCTTTGGCTCGCCGCCACTACAACGAAGCGGCTTGAAATAGGGTTAGCCCCAGCAGACCGACTAACCCCAGCAAACCGGGCAGGGTGACAAACAAGAGGTTGCGGGCATCGTTGTGCGATCGCGGTGAATCTTGGAGCAACCTAGAGTCATTCATGGTTATGAACACCAATTAGTAAACGGTACAGCCGTTAAACGGGATGCCCCAGTCTTCCCCCAGGCTGGGGTGCAATCAGCCCTACTTCTTCAAGATCCGGTGGAGAATTTCTTGCTTGAGCCGAATCAACTCTGGGTTGGCCAAGTCGCGGGGGCGAGGCAAATTGACTGCCACATCCAGCTCAATGCGACCGTTTTGAATCACCACGACGCGATCGGCCAGCACTACCGCTTCTTCGACATCGTGGGTGACCAGCAGAGCAGTGAATTGCTGCTCTTGCCACAGGGTTTCAATCAGCCGCTGCATATCGATGCGGGTGAGGGCATCGAGGGCACCCAGGGGTTCATCGAGCAGCAAGAGATTGGGTTGCGTCACCAGGGCTCGCGCCAGAGCCACCCGCTGCTTTTGCCCCCCCGACAGCACCGTAGTCCAGTCTTTGGCGCGGTTGTCTAGGCCCACCTGCTGCAAGGCCCAGTGGCTGCGGGGGCGCGCCTGCAAACTCAGACCCAGAGAGACATTCTCTAAAACATTGCGCCAGGGCAGCAGACGCGCATCTTGAAACATCACCCGCGCCTTGGTATTGAGCCCCGCCAGCCGCTGGCCATCAAGCTTGATCTCGCCGTGGGAAGGGTCTTCTAACCCAGCCAGCAACCGCAGCAGCGTGCTTTTGCCGCAGCCGCTCTTACCAACAATGGCCACAAATTCCCCCGGCGAAATCTCTAGGGAAAAGCGATCGAGCACCGTCAGCTCACCATAGGATTTGGTCAAATTGTTGATCCAAATGTGGCTGCCGTAGGTGGTCTGGGGGTGGGTTTGGTTTGAGGGGGTTTGGGTGTAGGTCATGGGAGTGGGGAGTGGGAGAGTAGGTGGGTAGGTGGGTTGGAGAGTAGGAGGGTAGGGAGTGGATGGGTGGATGGGTAGGGAGTAGGGGAGTGAATGGGTAGGGGGTAGAGGGTAGGGAGTAGGGGGCTTGCACTTGGGCGATAGCTCAATTCATCTACCTATCCACCCCTCACTCATCCACCCTCCTACCCATCCACCCTCCCACCCGCCTACTTCAAGTTCTGACTGGGGTGCCACGCAATAGTCACTTTCTCCAGCCAGCGCACGGAGGAGTCGGCGAGTTTGCCTAGCAGGGCGTAGAGCAAAATAGCCACTACCACCACGTCGGTTTGCATAAATTCGCGGGCGTTCATCGCCATGTAGCCAATGCCCGAGCTGGCGGCGATGGTTTCGGCCACAATTAGGGTGAGCCACATATTGCCGAGGGCATAGCGCAGCCCCACCAGCATGCTGGGCAGGGCACCGGGCAAAATGATTTGCGAAAATAGCTGGCGACGGTTGAGGCCATAGACGCGGCCCATTTCAATCAGCCCGGGGTCGATGGCGCGGATGCCGTAGAAGGTGTTGACGTAGATGGGAAACAGCACCCCCAGGGCCACCAAAAAAATGCGGGCTTCGTCGCCGATGCCAAACCACAAAATCACCAGGGGAATCATCGCCAGGTGAGGAATGTTGCGCACCATTTGAATGGAGCTGTCGGCGAGCAGCTCGGCGGGGCGTGAGACGCCGTTCAACACGCCAAAAAATAGGCCGATGCTGCCGCCAATCAGAAACCCCACCACGGCCCGCCAGGCGCTAATGGTCACATGCTTAAACAACTCGCCGCTGAGGGTGAGGCGAATGGCCGCCTGCACCACCTCGGTTGGGGCGGGCAAAATGCGGCTGTTGATAACGCCAATCTGGGCCAAGACTTGCCACAGCAGGATTAGGGCGGCGGGCATGACCCAGGGAATGATGTTATCCCAGGGTATTGCGGTGGTTAGGTTAGAAAACGTGTTTCTACGGCGGATGGTTTGCATCGTTCAAACGTTTTTGGGGTCTAGGGAACTAACCGGGTCGAGGCCAGTGAAGCGGCTGAAGCTAGGAATAAAAATCGGGGGTGGGTAGCTCCCGATTCAGCGCCCAGTTGCCCACTGAGAGAATCTTGTAGTCAACCGGGTCGTGCAGAGTAAAGGTGCGGAGGTTGCGCCAGTAGCGATCGAAGCCGTAGTCGGCACTGGTGGCGCGGGTGCCCATAACATCGAAGATTTTGTTGACCAGAGCCAGGCCGTTTTGGGTGACAAAGGCCTTAGCGGTGGCAATGGCAACGGCGCATTCGCCCCGTTCTTCGGCGGTGAGGGCATAGCCTTTTTCCCAGGCGGCCTGCACTAACGAGGTGGCGCGATCGGTGAGCAGGGTGGCGGCTTCGAGGGCGATCGCCATTTCACCGTAGTGTTGCAGGATGTAGGGATCTTCGGTCGCCGATTCGACCTTAGACCCTGGCCAGGCCCGCGTCTGGCTGCGGGTGTAGGATCGCGCCGCCTCAAAGGCTCCCTGGGCCACCCCCAGGTAGATGTTGGTGAAGGTGATTTGGGTGAGGCAGGAGCGAAAGGTGCGAAACACCTCATTCCCTGAGGGAGGAGCCAAAATTTCGTCCGCCGCTACCCACACGTTGCTAAAGCGAATGCTGCCGCTGTCGGTCTGCCGCTGACCCATGTTGTTCCAGTCGCCCTGCACCTCAACGCCGTCACGCTGAGTGGGCACGATCGCAATCCGAAAGCCCTCCACACCGTCTTGCACCGTGCTGAGCGGAATCACATCGGAATCGACGGAGCCCGAGCAAAAGCTCTTGGTGCCGTTGATGCGAAAGCCCGCCCCATCGGGGGTGAGGGTCACCCGGCGATCGAGCGGGTTAAAGCCGTTGCACCAAAACCAGTTGTGCTGGGCGGTTTGGCTGTAGTAGTGGGCGGCCTGCTCGGGGTTGCCAAACACATGGGGCGTCACCACCCCCAGATGCTGGTACGAAAACAGGTGGGCGATGGAGCTATCCACCTGGGCAAAGCGGCGGGTAATGCGCATAGCGGTTTCCCAGGATGTCCCCAGACCACCGTACTGAGTTGGGATCACCAGCTTGAGCAAATTGCTCTGGCGCAGGCGATCGCGCTCTGCCTGGGCCGTGCCCCCCTGGCGATCGCGCTCTACCGCCGTAGCGGCAAACTCATCGACCAGGGTGTCAACCCAGGCATCGATAGGGTGAGCGTTAGCTTGAATTTCGAGCTGAGGCGAGGTGAGCAGCGGCATAGGTGAAGATGTTGAACAACAGACTCAATGTAGTGCCACTGGCCTAGACGGCCGTGAGCACGGCGGGAAGCGATCGCACCAACCCGTCGAGCGAACTTTGCAGGCGCGCTCTTAGCTCGGGGTCGTGAAACTCAACACCGCCCGTCTCTAGCCGCTGAAACTGCGTATCGACCAGGTAAACCCCCGACAGAATATGGGTGGCACCGAGCACACCTAACACCGGGTTGAGGGCATAGTCGATCGCCAGCAGGTGCGCCAAGGTTCCCCCGGTAGCAATCGGCAAAACCGGCTTGCCCACCAGCGCCTTCTGGGGCAGCAGATCGAGAAAAGCCTTGAGAATGCCGGTGTAGGCTGCCTTGTAGACAGGAGTCGAAATAATCACGGCATCGGCGGTGACCACCTGGGCGGTGGCGGCATTGATCACCTCGCTGTCAAACCTGGCGTGCAGCAGCTCAGCGGCAGGCAGGTCTCGTACCAGCAAAATCTCCAGCTCAACCCCCTGACCCTGCAAAATCTTTTGGGCCTCTTCTAACACCGAGTAGGAGCGGGAAGGATGGGACGGGCTACCGGCGATCGCAACAACTTTTGTCATGGTTAAACCTCAGTAAGTTTGGACTTTGACTATTAGATTTCGGACGTTTTCTCACCTCTCTACCCCCTACCCCCTACTCATCCACCCCCCTCACCGCTTCACCAAATCCAGCCCAGGCGTTAGGTCAAGATCGCCAATCAACTGCTCCTTCAACCGCTGAAACTCTAGGCTGGTACGGCGCCGGGGGCGGGGCAGCTCGATCGCCAGCTCGCGGTGAATGCGGCCTGGGTGGGGCCGCAGCACGATGATGCGATCGCTCAGCACCAGCGCCTCTTCGACATCGTGGGTGACCAGTAGCAGGGTCGGATGGTCTTCGGCCCAGATATCCAGCAGATGGTCTTGCAGCTGGGTGCGTGTAAAGGCATCAAGGGCGCTGAAGGGTTCATCGAGCAGCAGCATACTGGGCTGGGTGACCAGGGCGCGGGCGATCGCCACCCGCTGCGCCATCCCCCCCGAAAGCTGCCGCGGCAGGGCTTCTGCAAAGTTGGTCAGATGCACTTTCTGCAACACCTGCTCGGTGCGCCACTGCTGCTCTAGCCGGGGCAAATCTTTGAGGCCGAACTGGATGTTCTCGGCCACCGTCAGCCAGGGCATCAGCCGGGCCTCCTGAAAAATCAGCCCCACTTTGGGGTGCGGAGCGGTAATCACCTCCCCATCGATCAACGCTGCGCCCAGGGTCGGAAACTCGAGCCCCGCAACAATCCGCAGCAGCGTACTCTTACCGCACCCACTGGTGCCCACCAGGCTGACCACTTCCCCCGGTTTGATCGCTAGATCAATGCCTTCTAGGGCCAGTAGGCCGTTGTCGAATTGCTTGTGGACATTTTCGATGTAAAGCATGAGCGAAGTAGAGTGGATGAGTGGGAGGGTGATGGGGTAAGGCTGTAAGGGTTAAGTTTTGAGTGTTTAGTTTTGAGTTTTGAATTAAGAACTCAAAATTCAAAACTCAAAACTTTTGTCATCCTCTTGCTCCATAGGAGTCCTGCCAGTACAGCAGTCGTTGACTAATAGCCGATAGCCCTGAATCGGTTAGTTTTCCTAGGAGCGCGAACAGCACAATGCTGGCGATAATCACCGCGGGGCGGCCGGTGGTTTGGCCGTCGATTAGCAGGTAGCCCAATCCTTGGCTGGCCCCCATGAGTTCGGCGGCCACCACAAACATCCAGCCCAGCCCCAGCCCATTGCGGAGCCCGACTAAATAAGCCGGTAATGTAGCGGGGAGAAACACTCGGCGAACGAGTTGTAGCTGGCTGAGGCGATAGATTTTGCCGACCTCTACCAGCTTGCGATCGACCCCCTGAATGCCGCTCATCAGGTTGAGGTAAACCGGGAAGAACACCCCCACCGCAATCAGCGTCACCTTCGAGCTTTCATAAATGCCCAACCAGAGAATAAACAACGGCACCCAGGCGATGGAGGGGATGTTGCGCAGAGCCTGCAACAGCGGGTCTAAATAGGCATGGGCCGTGCGGGAGTAGCCCGTTAGCGCCCCCAGCACTGTCGCCACCAGGGTGCCAATGCCAAAGCCGAGCACGACTCGGTAAAGGGTAATGCCTACGTGGCGAAACAACTCGCCACTGCGGGCCATGGTCAGAATGGTCTGCAATACCGTGGTTGGGGCAGGCAGCAGGTTGGGGGCCACTAGCCCTAGCCGAGAGAGCAGTTCCCACGCAACAACCAGTGCGATCGGCAGTAGCCAGCCCTGGAGAGGGCGGGGAATGGCGAGGCGCTGTTTGGCCGAGCGGCGGCGGGGGATGGCGAGGGACATGGGCGAGTGAGGGGTGAGGGGTGGATGGGTGAGGGGTAAGGGGTAAGGGGTAAGGCAGATTTCCCTACCCCCTACTCCCTACCCACCTTCCACCGAGTGAATCGCCGACACGAGTCGCTGCCGCAGGCGGATAAACTCTGGCATGGTGCGCAAGTCGCTAACGCTCATAGAATTGAGCACATTGCGGAAGGGGTTGGGGATTTGCTGGACGATGCGGCCGGGGTGGGAGTGCATTACAACGATGCGGGTGGCCAAAATCAAGGCTTCTTCGACATCGTGGGTGATGAAAAAGATGGTTTTTTGAGTCTGCTGCCAGATTTTGTGCAGGTGCAGCTGCATTGATTCGCGGGTGAGGGCGTCGAGGGCACCGAAGGGTTCATCCATGAGCACAACGCGGGGGTTGGCGGCTAGGGTGCGGGCGATCGCGGCTCGCTGCTGCATACCCCCAGAGAGCTGGTGGGGCAGGCGTTGGCTGGCATCGGTGAGCCCCACCAAGTCAAGATAGTGGGCCACCCGCTGTCGGAGCTTGAAGTCGGGTTCGCCCTGCATCTTGGGGCCAAAGCCCACGTTGGCGGCAATGGAGAGCCAGGGCAGCAGGTTGGGTCGCTGAAACACGACTCCCACCGCGGCATTGGGGGCATTGTGAGATTTGCCGTCGATATAAACCGCCCCGGCGGTAGGAGGCTGGTAGCCTGCCAGCACCCGCAGCAGCGAGGTTTTGCCGCAGCCCGATGACCCTAGTACGCAGACAAAATCCTCAGCGACGAGGTCGAGGTTAACGCTTCGCAAGGCCTCGACTCGCTGAGCACCGTTGCCAAAATGCAGGTTAATATCCCGCAGGGCAACGACGACATCTTGAGACAAAGACGGGTTTTGAACAGTAGCTGGGCTGGTGGTGCGGCTAGAAAACGCCATGGTTGGTTGCCTTAAGACTTGAGGGTGTCGTTGCGCAGGTGTTGCTGAAAGGTGGTGATGTCGGCGGCCCGATCAATCGCCTTTTGCTTCACCAAAAAGTCGGCAGAATCTTTCAGCACATCGGCAAAGTCACCGGGCTGGTCGGGTGTGCCCAAAAACTTGGCATCGGCCTGCTCTGCAGAAGTGAGCCAGATGATGCCCTTAGAACTGGCCAGCGATTCTTCTGGTGTCAGACCCAGCTCTTTGGCCAGGGCCTCAGCCGCCTGATCGGGGTTGGTGCGGTAAAACTCCACCGCTTCATCGAGCACGGCAATATACTGACGCAGCGCATCGGTATAGTTTTGGGCAAAGTCTTTGTGTACTAGGCCTACGTCGGCGGTGAGTACGCCGCGATCGGCCAAATCTGCGGAGGTAATGAGCACCTTGCCGCCATCGCTGACCAATCGGGTGAGGTGAGGCTCCCACACGTAGGCGGCATCGATGTCGCCCCGCTGCCAGGCGGCCACCAAATCCTGGGGCTGCAAGTCGAGCAAAGTAAGACTAGCCGAGTCGACGCCGTCTTGCTCCAGCAAAGCCAGCAGACTGAAGTGAGTGGTCGAGCCAAAGGGTACCGCCACTTTCTTGCCTACCAAATCTTTTGTGCTGGCGATGCCGTCGCGTACTGCCAGAGCCTCGGCATCGCCAATCACGTCGTGGATGAAATACACCTCGTAGGGCAACCCCTGGGAAATGCCGACGGCCACAGGCACCGACCCCGCCAGCCCAAAATCGATGCCGTTGGCGGCAAAGGCGGTATTGACATCGCGCCCCGAGTCAAAGCTGGAGTACTGAATCTTGCTGTTGGGAAAGGCTTTTTCGGTCAATCCCAAGGTCTTAGCCAACAGTTCAGCATTGGGAATCACCTGGTACCCGATGCGAATTGTTGCCGGAGCCGCGACGCCGGAGCTACCCCCAGCACTCGCCAGATTAGCAGCGCTATCAACGGGAGCAGTGGTCGTGGTAGGCGCACAGCTAGCTGCAATCAGCGGTAGGCTGACACCGGCCAGTCCGTAGAGAAAATGACGTCGTTTGAGGGGCATGGCGTGTGTCCTTTTTTGGTAGGGGGTGGATGGGTGAGGGGTTGGGGGTGGATGGGGGAAGAAAAGTTTTGAGTGTTTAATTTTAGGTTTAGAGCATGAATTCAAAATTCAAAATTCAAAACTTACTCCCTACTCCCTACCCACCCAGGTCAGGTGCGATCGCATCACCCAGCGCAGCAGCCAGTCCAACGCCACGGCAATGCCGCCCATGATGAAAATGCCGACAAAGATGACATCGCTGCGCAAAAATTTGCTGGCGTCGAGCACCATCCAGCCGATGCCAGAGACGGCGGCGACCATTTCGGCGGCGACTAGGGTGGTGTAGGCAAAGCCGATCGCAGTGCGCAGCCCGGTGAATAGGTCCGGCAGCACCGAGGGAAAGATCACGTAGCGAAAGATTTGCCAGCGGTTGGCCCCCAGAGACTGGGAGCCGAGGATGCGATCGCGGGGCACCCGCTGTACCCCCGCCACCGCAGCGATGAACAGTGGCGCAAAGGCCGCCAAAAAGAGCAGGGCAATCTTTGAAGCATTCTCAATGCCTAGCCAGATCACCAGCAGGGTGTAGTAGGCCAGGGGCGGCAGAGGGCGATAAAACTCGATCAGCGGTTCAATCACGGCCCGCAGTTTGTCGAAAGCTCCGCAGGCCATACCCAACGGCACCGCAATCAGCACCGCCAAAATCAGCGCCACCCCCAGCCGATACAAACTCTCCCAGATATGGAAGGCCAGCGGCACGCCCTTGTAGCCATTTACCACAGTGTCGACAAAGGCCTTGAGTACCGCCTCTGGAGTAGGCAAAAACAACGGACTCACCCAGCCCGCATGGCTCGCTACCCACCACAGTCCCAGCACCGTCGCCACCGAGGCCAGAGAAATCCAGCCGTCACCAGTCAACCACCGCCGCCAGAGGGGGAGCGTTGGGGTGAATGGGGTTTGGGAAGCGGGAGCGACCATTGGGGTGGAGGGGTAAGGGGGTGGGGAGAAAAGTTTTGAGTGGTTAGTTTTGAGTGCTTAATTCAAGGCATAAACTCAAAACTCAAAATCCAAAACTCAAAACTTTCTCCCTACCGGGCTGCGACTTTCTCAATGAACTGCGGATCGACTAAAGCATCGACGACGGCATTCACGTCAGTGTCGGGGGGTACCACACCGCTCTTCTTCAGCACGTCTCCGGCGGCGATGATGGTGTCTTTATGAGCCGTGCCGATCACGCTATTTGATAGGTCGGTGCGCTCAAGCTGTTTGGCGGCCACGTTTTTCTCTAGACCCGCTGCTTCGGCGAGAATTAATTCGAGTTCCGCTGGGTTTTCAAGCGACCACTGCCGGGCTTTTTCGTAGGCGGCTAGCACTCGTTCAACGTAGACGGGGTGAGCGTTGGCAAACTCTTCCCGCACGTTGAGAAAGCCGTAGGTGTTGAGGTCGGGGTTGCGGAAGAAGAGTTTAGAACCCTGCTCTAGCTCGGTTTTGGCCATGTGGGGGTCAAGGCCAGCCCAGGCATCGACATCGCCGCGCTCTAGCGCTGTTCTGCCGTCGGCGTGCTGCAGCTGCACGACTTCGAGATCGCTTTCAGAAAGCCCGACCTGGTCGAGGGCGCGCAGCAAGAAAATGTGGGGGTCGGTGCCCTTGGTGGCGGCCACCTTTTTGCCTTTCAGGTCTTCGACTTTGCTGATGCCGGTATCAGGACGGGTGACTAGGGCCGTCCACTCGGGTTTGGAGTAGATATAGACCGACTTAATGGGGTTGCCGTTGGCTTTGCCCAGCAGGGCAGCGGCTCCGGCGGTGGAGCCAAAGTCAATGCTGCGGCTGTTGAGCAGTTCTAAGGCTTTGTTGCTGCCCTGGCTCTGCACCCATTCCACCTTGACGTTGTCTTTGGCCAGGTCTTCCTCTAGCCAGCCCTTGGCTTTGAGCACCAGGCTGACGGGGTTGTAGTAGGCAAAATCGATTCGCACCACGCTGGGCGCTGCGGCAGCGGTAGCCTCTGAACTAGTGGCGTTGCTGCTTGGAGAGGGTTGGGCGCAGCTGTTCAGCACCGCTACGCAAAAGGCGGTAGTGATGGCTAACATGCCTCGCAGCCACTGCCGCCTACCCACCCGGCTAAGGGGACGAATCTGCAGGGACAAAAATCGAAGACTACGGAACCGAAGCATTGCTATACCTACACTGGGTCAAAAATGAAGAACGGGATTAGAAAATGCCGGGGCTGAAAAATAGTTAGATTTCCCGGCAGTACCTAGCGAAAGAGCTGGTCGTACTCAGGGCCGACTTGCCAACCGAAGGCTTTGGTGAGTCGGTTAGAGAGGCCAAACTGGGCGGCAATCTCAGCGGCTTCGAGGATGCTGAATTTGTCGAGGCGTTCGAGGACGGGCATAGGGGTGGGTAGGGGGTGTGTGGGTGGGAGGGTAGGGGGTGGATGAGTTAAGCAAGCAAGCAATTCATCCACTCATCCACCCATGTACTCCCCACTCCCCACCTAGCTCGCTGGCGCAGGCACCTTATCATTGGCCATAATTTCGCCAAGCGGGCTGAGGTAGCGGCTGGGGGCTGCTGTGGGCAGGTTCTCCAGGGGCAGTTTGGGGAATACGAGTTCGGCGAAGCGGTAGGCTTCTTCGAGGTGGGGGTAGCCGGAAAAGATAAAGGTGTCGATGCCCAGATCGATGTATTCCTGCATACGCTGGGCGACGGTGTCGGGGTCGCCAACTAGGGCGGTCCCGGCCCCGCCGCGCACCAGGCCGACACCGGCCCAGAGGTTGGGGCTAATTTCAAGGCTGTCGCGGCTGCCACCGTGGAGGGCGACCATGCGGCGCTGGCCCTCGGAGTCGGCGTGGGCCAGGGCCTTTTGGGCGGCGGCGATGGTGTCGTCATCCAGGTAGCGAATCAGGTCGTTGGCGGCATCCCAGGCCTGGGCATTGGTCTCGCGCACGATGACGTGGAGGCGAATGCCGAAGCGCAGGGTGCGCCCATGGGTTTCAGCTAGCTGGCGCACTTCGGCGATTTTTTCGGCGACTTGGGCTGGGGGTTCGCCCCAGGTGAGGTACAGGTCCACATGCTTAGCGGCAATTTCTTTCGCGATCGGCGAGGAGCCCCCGAAATAAAGCGGTGGGTAGGGGTCTTGCACCGGAGGAAACAGCAGCTTTGCGCCTTTCACATTCAGGTGCTGGCCCTCAAAATCCACGACTTCCTGTTGCATGACGCCACGCCACACTTCGAGAAATTCGTCGGTGAGTTCGTAGCGCTGTTGCTTGTCGAGGTGCAAACCATCGCCTGCTAGCTCGTAGGGGTCGCCACCCGTGACGACGTTGACCAGCAGTCGGCCCTTAGAGATGCGATCGAAGGTTGCCGCCATGCGGGCGGCCATGCCGGGAGAGCTGATGCCGGGGCGAATCGCCACCAGAAATTTCATGCGCTTGGTGACGGCAATCAGCGATGCGGCGGTAATCCACGCGTCTTCGCAAGATTTGCCGGTGGGTAGCAGCGCCCCGGCGTAGCCCAGCTGATCGATTGCACCGACCAGTTGCTGCAGATAGTCGGCGGTGATGGCACGACCCCCCACAGCTGTGCCTATTGCAGTGGACGGGATAGTTAGGACAATTTTTTGAAGGCATCATCGACAGCGTCCCAGAGGGTATCGAAAGCGCTGAGCGTCTTGCGAAGATGGTGTTTTAGCCGAGCCCAGAATTTTTCAAT
>JAESFY010000253.1_pt1 | contig 16560 bp, 13 predicted proteins | sample 9266201 | NCBI WGS metagenome assembly JAESFY01 (sample SAMN14515071, study PRJNA621656) | algae metagenome | isolation source: Nodosilinea sp. WJT8-NPBG4 and co-occurring heterotrophs from soil, lower... | place: USA: Pinto Basin, Colorado Desert, California | collected 2006-05-27 | reverse complement strand
TCAAGCCCTCACCTCTCAAGCTGTGCAAACCTTGCAAGTTACCCACCCCAAAAAAAGAACCCCCTGATGCAGCAGGGGGCATAACTTTGTGTCGCCTAGAGGGGGGACAACCTTACAGCGCGTGACATGCTGCAATGTCCCTACGTCGAACCTGTCCTGGCCAATAGAGGTTTGCAGCAGGCGATCGCACCTCCAGAGCGCCTTCTGTAGATTCGGATTTGCGCTTGATAAACGCTCATGGCCTTGGTGCCAGCCCATGAGTTCACGGCCAGACCCTTGAGCTATCCGTTGTCGCCATGCCTTTGGAATTGGCTAGACCGTTTGGAGGGGCGCAAATACCGTGAGCGCGTCGGGTAGGCACTCAAATAATACTGGGTTGACTTCTAAAATCTCGCCATCGATCACCAGCTTTTGCGGTGGGTCGGTAGTTACTTTAATGCGGCGAGCCCGTAGGCAGGTAATGTCGTCCCGCTGGGTTGGGTTACCCCAGGCCGCAGCCGCGACTAGAGACGCCAGAGCATTAATGCCCTGGAGCCGGGTCGTGCTGGTAGCAATAGTAATCTCTAGCAGGCCGTCGTCGGGGATGACCTCCCCTAACCCTTGGGCGAGTACAGAGGTCGGCGGGGCTACGTTGGCGACAGTGATAGCGGTTGTAACCACTGTCGTCACTTCACCATCGATTTCGAGGGTGGCAGTAAAGGGTTCGGCGGCAGCCAGTTGTCGTACCCCCGAGAGCACGTAGGCCAAGTTACCTATCTCATTCTTGAGTTGGCGACTTGCCCCGTCGACCATACCGGCCTCAAAGCCTAACCCAGCCAGCAAGATCATAGGAATATCGTTGCAGCGGGCAGCATCAATTATGTGGGTGTTGCCCGCCAAAATCGTTTCACAGGCAGCACGCAGGTTAGTGGGGATGCCTAAGCCCACCGAAAAGGCGTTGGCTGTGCCCCGCGGAATCACACCCAGGGGAATACCTGTCCCGATAGTGGCTCCAGCTACCGCCGACACTGTGCCATCGCCACCGGAGGCAATAATCAGGCTGCGGCCCATGTCGTGCTCAGTTTTGGAGCGAATGTGGGCAATCACCTCCTGGGCCTGCTCCGCCGGATCAACCTCAGGCTTAGTCATGATCACGTTAACGAGGATCTGAGGCTCGAGCACCTCTTTAATCAGGGCAAGATCGGTATTGGGGTTGCCCTGACCGGCAACCGGATTAAAGATCAGATAGGCAATCTGGCTTTCGGCAATGCCCCGCAACAGCAGTGTGGCTGACATGGCGTTGAGGGCAGCAGGAATGCCCTGGAGCTGGCAGGCTCGCAGCACCAGCGAAAAACTGGGAAAGGCGAAGGCGATCGCCTCCGGGTCAGTGAAGAAAATTACCCCTGCCACCTCCCCAGCAAGAATGCGGGCAGACAGCTCAATATCGCCCCCCTGGCTAGATTCTTTGAGGGTAACTAGCTCTATTTTTTGTAGATCCCAACCCTGCTCAATGCCTCGGGCCATTTCTGCCGGGGCCATGATTTGAAAGTGGGTCAACACCCCCTCATGCTTTGAGAGCCAATCCAGGACGGCGGTAGCCTGAGTGGGATGGGCCAGAATAGCAAGAGTGCTGGGCATAAATGATTCTCAGTAGTCTAATCATGCTAACACCCGCTTTAGCCGGTGAGAAAAGCTCAGTTATTGGTCTCTACTGCGCCGCCGCTGCTAACGGCCAGCTGGCTGACAGCGGTTTGCCAACTGCCAATTAGGGCTGGCGACCACCGCCAGTTGAGGGATAAGGCATTGGGATTAACCATGGTGGAGTCGAGGGCTAGGGTCTGGGCGAAATAGGTCTGAGCCTGCTGCCGGAGCTGGGCCTGCTCTTCGGCGGCAATGGCCAGCTCGCTGTTCTTGTGGTAAGCCAGGGCCAGCCCCGCGTAAGCGTTGACCGTAACGGGAACGGCCACCTGGGGACCACTGCCGGGGTTGATGTCGCGCCTCTGGCCCTGGTCAATGTCGATCGCCCGTTGCCAGGCTGTTGTGGCCTGGTCATAGTCATTCAGAGCCATGTGGGCAAACCCGAGCGCCACCCAGGCCTCAAGAAAGTCGGGGCGACCCTCAATGGCTTGAGTCCAGGCGCGTAGGGCATCGCTGGGGGAGGTATCGGCGGCGCTGCCAGCGACCATTTGCTGCCAGGCTAGTCGCCCTCGCACATAGGCAAGGTCTGGGTCGAGCAGCTGCGACTCCGCTATGGCGCTCACCGCTGACTCAGCGGTGGCCAGATCATTGCGATCGAGCAGCTGTTCGATCAGGGTGCGGGCGGTGTCGGTACGCCCTAGGGCAATCGCATTTAAGGCACCCGACAACAGCGCCGGGCTGGCAGTAGACGAGGCCCCGCCAGCGTCACTGGCCACCGGTGGCTCAACCGGGTCGCTCACCGGGGGGCGGTTGACGGTGGTCAGGGTGATCGTGGCTAGCCCCAGCACTGCCCCTAGCCCCGCTAGGCCCAAACTACCCCACACCAGCAGGTTGGGCGACACCGACCACCAGCGCCGAGGCAGCGCCCAAGTCAGCGGTGGCACTTGTTCTGCGGTTGAAGTAGTCGGGTTTGGGGACAGGGGGTACAGCGGCGTAGGGTTGGGCTGGGTCTGGGGCAACAGGCTTTCGGCGGGGTCGGCGATCAGGGGGCGATCGGAGCCTGGCCCGCTGCCATTATTTGAAGGTTGGGGCTGAGACAACTGCTGCACCAGGTTAGTCACAGCGGTATCGGCAGGCTCGGGCTGCTCTAGATCTTGCAGCCAGTCGTAAAGGGGTGGGGCAGCGCTGTCAGTGGCGACATCCCTAGCCTGCTGAGTAAAAACCTCTGCCGCCAAACTCGAGATTTCGGGGTCGGTGCTGTAGTCAGGCAGCAGCAGGGCGGTCTCAGCTAGGTCATCATCCCCAAAACCATTTTTTGAGGCAGCGGCGCTGCCATGGGCGTAGAGGTAGCCGTCGAAGTCGGGACGCAGATAGAGTAGCGGCAGCATCCAAAAGGGCTGATCTGATCCGTAGGCCGACATCAGCCCTTGGCGCACCCGACTGAGGCATAGGTCGATGGGGTGGCCCTGGTGCAGGTTGCGGTAGAGCAGTTGGGTAAAGGTGAGAGCCACATCGTCAGGGATGCGCTCGGCCATGGCAATGACGCCGGGAACTCCCCGGTTAACTAGCGCCTGCACCAGGTTTTGGTCACGCCAGCCGGCCTGGGCATCATCTTGGGGAGTGTAGGCCCCGCGACAGGAGTTAAACACCGCCAGGCGAACGCCGTTGTTGACTAGCAGGCCCGCGAGGTCTTCGCCGCTGAGCCTTTCCGTCAGACCAGTCTGACGATTGACTAAAAATAGATCACCGCCAGTATCGCCGGCCTCGCTGTGGCCGGCGTAGTGAAGAATTTGGAACTTGCCCTGCTCTAGGGCCTGGGCCAGCTCAGGCCGTCCTGGCTGTTCTAAAATCGTCAGATCTAAGGTTAGATAGCCGGGCCGAGTCGATTGAAGACTATCAATTAGACTTTGCACCTCCTGGCGTAGGGCTAAGCGCTCCTGATCGCTGGGGGCAGAGATAATCACCAGTAGGCGGATGGGATCGCTGGCGGGGGAGAGTGGCACCATGGCCGCCAGATCGCTGACCGTCTGGGCTTGGTAATAGCGGCACAGGGTCACATCGAGGCCTGTGGCTAGGGGGCGATCGTCGCCGTAAAGCAGTTCCCAGGGAAGGCGCTGCACCCGGCTATCTTTAAACCCCAAGCGCAGCCGCAGGGGTTGCCGTCGGTTTTGAGCAACCCCCTGGGCAGCAACCCAGCTATCGCGAATGCGCCCCTGGAACAGGCCCTGGTAGAGGGTTTGACCCAGCTCAGTCCAAGGGTCGGAGCTGGGGACGGGGGCAGTAGAGGCTGTGAGCAGGGCCTGTAGAGGGTCCTGAAACAACGCCTCGGCCTGGGCCAGCCAGGTTGCTAGAGGCCAAGTGACCTGAGCCTCGGCCAAAGGTACCCCTGGGGCTACATCTTCGGTGCGCAGCAGGTAGGTGTCTGGCCCCAGGGGGGTGATCGAAAGCTGAAATTCCTGGGTCACGGCCTGGGTCACGGGCGGTAGGGGGTGAATTTCTTTCACGGTAGCTCGCTGGGCTGCTGACGGCGAGAGGGGCGGCGGGGTTGTTAACAAACTCTGGTTAGATCGCCCGGGAGGTATGGGGATGGCGTTATGATGGCTTGTCTTTAACTACAGGGCCTCGGTGACGAATTCCTGGCGTAATTTTGGTGGTTGGGGCAGTGGGTTAAGCCGCCGCTGCTCTCCTGGGGCCGCAATGCTGCGATGCCCTCGTAGGGCCGCAATGCTGCGATCGCTCACCCTAGCTACCCTCACGGCTTTGCTGGCAGCAGTTCCAGGGCAGGCAGAGATCGTCTCTGTAGAACTGGACGGATTTGAGGTGCCACCCCTGTCCGAGGTCGAACAGACCCGACTCGCTGCCCTGCTCGGGGTGCGGCAGATTGAGGTGCTTAGCACCCTGAGCCCTGACGGCTCTACCCTGGTGGTGGCCGTCAGTAGCCGCATTTTTACAGAAGATCGCAGTCTGCACTTCCTCAACCTGCGCACTGGGGCCTTAAGCGATGCTCTCGCCCTGGAGTATGACATGGTCAGCCCTGACCTACCCCTGCGCTGGATCAGCAACGACACCCTGCGGTTTGTGCAGCAGGATCCCTATGGCCCCTGGGAAATTATCAGCGTCAATCGGGTGACGGAGATCGCATCGCGCACCCAGGTTTACCCCACCCAGCCCGAAGAGGGGGAAATCTTGGGCATGGCCCCTGACTTTTCTAAGTTTGCCCTGCGGGTCTATGGCGAAGACGAGGACACCATCTATGTGGTGTTTTTGCCGTCGCTGCGCCGGGTGGAGGTAGCTAAACTGCCCGAGGGGTTACAGATTCAGCCGCTGGCCTGGTCGGAGAGCGGCGATCAGGTGGCCCTGGTGATGTCGTCGGGGGAGGAGCGCCGCCTGTACGATCGCACCCCCAACACCCCCAGCTTGGCCAAGCCCGTAGTGCAAGATGCCCTGGGTCGTCTGGATCCGGCAGATAACCCCTTTCACCAGCACAGTACCGTGAGGGTGTTTGACTTCACCCAATCTGAACTGCTGCGCCTAGAGCTAACGGCCCCGGCCTACGGTGGCGACCCCTTTGCCGGGGCCAGCCTCAGCCCCGATGGTCAACAGCTGCTGCTCAAGCGCTATCGGCCAAGCGCGGTGGCGGGGCGGGAGCACCCCTCCTACGCGTTTCCTGAGTCGGCCTATTTTGAGGTGTATGACCTAGCGGGGACTGTGTTGGATACGATCGCGGCCGACGCCCTGCGGGGACCAACGGAGTCGGGAGGGCAGTTTTTGGGCGGCGATCGTCTGCTGTTTTGGGGCACCGAGGGCATCAACCGCCACCTGCATGTCTATGACCTGAGCCAGCGCACCCTCACCCCCCTGCCGCTGCCGCCAGGTGCCGTGGATGCGGCGTCGATTGTTGCCAGTAAGAATGGCGACACCGTGGTCTACAGCTTTTCATCGGTGACGCAGCCGCCAGAAATATTTGCGCTCACAACCGATGGAGAGTCGGAGCCGCGATCGCTCACCACCATTAACGAAGCCGTGGTCGGCAGCAACCGGGTGCGGATGGATCCGGTGAGCTTTACAACTGCTCAGGGGGACCGCCAGGGCTTTCTGATTCAACCAGCGGGCAGCGCCTTTCCACCCCAGGGGGTGCCGATCGTACTTTGGCAGCAGGGGGGCCCAGGCTTCTCGATGGCGAACGAGTTTGCCACCGAGGTAGAAATGCCGCTGAATCTGCTGCCCAACTTTGGCCTGGCGGTGCTGGTGGTGCCCCTGTCGGGACGCGAGGGTTTTGGCCCAGAGTTTTACCGCGCCCTGGCCGACAACCAAAACTTTGGCCAGCTCGACCTCCAAGAGGGGGCCGAGATTGTTCGCCAGCTGATTCAGCGGGGGTGGACGACCGCTGATCAGGTGGGGATCACAGGCTGCTCCTACGGGGGCTACTACACAGCCCAGTTCACCAGCCAGTACCCTCAGCTGGTAGCGGCGGCCAACCCCCAGTGCTCACTGCTCGATACGCTGACGGAGTGGCAGCTAGGCTATTCGTCACTGTTGTCGTATCTGGTAGGGCAAACGCCGATGGAAGCCCCTGACGCATACCTCCAAGCGTCGCCCCTCTACAATGCGGCATCGATTCGTACCCCTACGCTGTTGTTCCATGGGGCCGAAGACTTTTTGCAGGTCGATGTAGCCCGCAACTTCCATGATGTGATTGAGCGAGCGGAGGTGCCCGTCACCCTCTATGAGTTTCAGGGGGTAGGGCACAGTCTCTACGGGTCGGGCCATCAGCCCCTAGCGGCACAGCTGCAAATCGAGTTTTTTCGGCAATATTTGGCGCCCTAGGCAAGGATAACCGGACCTGTTCGCTGTCTCAGTTGCTCGCCAACGCTTACTAAGCACTAGAGGGTTGTTTAGGCATTGTCGAGGGGGCGGGGATGTTGAGCGAATCGTTTCAACAGGGTTAGAAAGGGGTAGCAGCGGCAGCGGAGTTAGTGTTGGTCGGGCGCTGGTAGCGCTAGTGCTGTCTAAATTTCAGGGGGAGTTTGAGATGGAATTGCAGAACGGAGGAGGCTATATCAGAGTCTTGGGACCGGCAGGGCAGTGTGAGCTGCCAGATGATTTCAGGTCAAGCGATCCATAGGAGTCCGAGATTCGGACTAGAAAAGCATGGGTATCCCGGCTGGGTCAAGCCGGGATTTTTTTGGCTCCTACCGAATTCTGTTTGGTGAACTCCGTTGTAGGGGCTGAGCATGCTCAGTCCCTACAAAAAACTGCCGCAGCAGGGCCACGGCAGCTTGGGTTCAAGCATCCCTCTCACGCAAAAGAGAGCTTGGCGAATGGTTTGGACTCTCTAGGCAGCCAGAGTTTTGCGCTTGAAGGTATTGAGACCGGCGTATTGGGCTTTGGCACCCAGTTCTTCTTCGATGCGCAGCAGCTGGTTGTATTTTGACAGGCGCTCGCCTCGACAGGGAGCACCGGACTTGATTTGGCCGGTCATCGCGCCCACCACTAAATCAGCGATGAAGTCGTCAGGGGTTTCGCCAGAGCGGTGGCTGACCATGCAGGTGTAGCCTGCATCATGGGACATTTTGATGGCTTCGAGGGTTTCGGTGATTGAGCCGATTTGGTTGACCTTGACCAGAGTCGAGTTGCCGACACCATCTTTGATCGCTTGAGCAATGATGGCGGGGTTGGTCACAAAGGCGTCATCGCCGACCAGCTGAATGCGATCGCCTAGCCGCTGAGTCATAGCCTGCCAACCTTCCCAGTCCTGCTCGCCGAGGCCGTCTTCAATCGACACAATGGGGAACTGATTGACCCAGCTTTCCCACAGGTCAATCATGTCGGCGGTAGACTTGCGGCTGTTGTCGGATTTGTAGAACAAATAGCTGCCGTCTGTTTGATAGAGTTCGCTGACGGCGGGGTCGAGGGCGATCGCAATGTCATCCCCAGGCCGCAGACCGGCTTTCTCAATGCCCTTGAGAATTACCTCGATTGCTTCCACATTGCTCTTGAGGTTAGGGGCAAAACCGCCCTCGTCGCCAATGGCGGTGCTGTAGCCCGCTTCCTTGAGCACTGACTTTAAAGCGTGGTAGACCTCGGCCCCATAGCGCAGCGCCTCAGAAAAGGTCGGCGCACCCACTGGAGCAATCATAAATTCTTGAAAATCGACGCTGTTGTCAGCGTGGGCACCGCCGTTGATGATGTTAAAGCAGGGCACCGGCAGCAGCACCGAGTCGGGGCCACCCAAATGCACGTAAAGGGGGATATCGGCAGCGACCGAAGCAGCCCGAGCCACCGCCATCGACACGCCCAAAATAGCGTTGGCGCCCAGGGTGCCCTTGTTGTCGGTGCCGTCTAGAGCCAGCATTTTGTGGTCTACAGCGGCGAGATCCATCGCATCCATGCCCAAAATGGCTGGGGCAATGGTGTCGTTGACGTTGGCTACGGCCTTGAGCACCCCTTTACCACCGTAGACGGCTTTGTCGTCATCCCGCAGTTCTAGGGCTTCGCGAATACCTGTGGATGCTCCAGAAGGCACACCAGCACGACCTTTAGCCCCACCTTCTAGCACTACATCGACTTCAACCGTGGGGTTACCCCGCGAATCTAAAATCTGCCTACCGTGAACCGATGTAATTGCGACCATAACCACTACTCCGTTGGTAATTCCATAAACCGTTGCAACCCCATCATGAGGGCACACGTGCTGAAGCGTTAAATTATCCTGTAGTATCCTACCGGGTGAAAGCCCTCTTCTAACGTTGCTTTTGCCACCGTTTGGGCGGTCAGCGCGACGAGTCGATTCGTTTCTGCACGACTGCTTAAAGCTCCACTACAACAACCGGGCGACCTTTACTCATTAGGAGCCGTCTCCGCAGAAACCATAGCCTTCGACAATATCTTGATAGAATTGCTAATGCCCCTGCATAGTACTGGCATCAGATTAAGACTTCAGGAATGCTTAGAATCCCATAAGCATTCTTCTGATCAGCAGCCGTTTTAGTACTTAAAGATTTTCAAGGAGATGGCGTTGACTATTCCATAGCACATCGGCCGATGCTGAGTTGGTAGAACTCAGCATCGGCCGAAACCTGTCAGCAGTTTTGGAGGCTAAAAAGAATTGAGGGCCAGAGACTGTTTTGAATCTCAGCTAAATAACAAGGTTAGGAATAGTCTCTTTCTCCAATGAGATCACCCTGCTTGTTGTGAATGCAGAGTTCCGTCTTTTGTGCCTTAGCTTTTTCTTTTGCTTTATCTACCACATCTGCTTTTTTACTCCCCTGGGCAATCCGCTTTTGGCCTTGGGTCGCAATCCAACCCGACTCTTCCGGGTCCGCAAAGACGTGAATAGACTCTTCATCACCTTTTTCAGCATCGTCAGCAACAGCCTGCCCCGTGGTACCGCCGGTATTTTTCTTGGCAATTTGCTTATGGCGGCGTTTAGCCCATTTTTCTGATTGAGCCGTAGCGATCGCGATCGCCCGACCTTCTTCATACCCATCCCCTAGAAGAGCATTAGCAACATCAATCGCCTTCCGCCGCACTTCAGCGGTCAGGTTCTTCATAGAAGTTGGATAATCTTCGTAGGTCCAGGACATCTTTACCGCAAAGCCTGCTAAGTTTCTCTTTCTTTAAATTCGCGCTGCCTCTATCAAACTTCAACTATCCAAAGAATGACTTTTTCCGAATTGGCGAGTTAATAATCTAGCAGTTGTAGCTGTCTATATTTCCAGGAGTCGTTGTAGAGCTCAGCATAGCGATGAAAGAGCTGCATCGCTTGGCTCGATCGCCGTTTTTCTGAGGCTTGGCTAAACAGCCGACCATAATTGCGTCTGGCCAGATGGTTCAGATAGGGCAAGTCCTCTAGAAGGGTAAGGCTAGAAGCCACAATTAGCACGGCTTTAAGCAATTCCTTGGGCCATGCCAAGTTGCTAAACATTTGAATCGACAGGTGATGTTCTTCAGCGTTGAGAGGCACCACATTGAACAGAACGCTGATAAATTTTTGGCCGTAAGCTGGCACCTTTAGCTCAATCTGGTGAGGCGAATGAATTGTTAGCTCTACTTCAACAACTGGGTTTCGCCACAGCCGCAGAACGTTAAAAGGAGAATCTAACATCGTTTCGAAGCGAATCTTGCCACCCTCCTGAGTTTTTTGAAAATCGCTGACCTTAACTACTTTCAAATTTCCAAGACTGAAGCGGTGAATGTCTTCTAGATGTTGAACGTTGAGCAGGTGGTAAACCTGACACAGATAGGGAAACGGCAGCCGGTAAGTCTGTTGAGCAATGTAGTCTGAGGCGGGGGCGATAGCAGATTTGATTTGCTTGGTCTCCTCCATAGAGGTGACAGCAGGGCGGTCTTCAGCCAAGCCGATGCAAATCCATCCCAGCAAAATGACTAGCCCTATTAAACAATAGGAAATGTCAGTCACATCCAGAACAGGACTGGAAAAGGCCGCAACACCACGATCGACGGCTCCATAGATGATTGCCGGAATTGCTAGAAGCCACAAACCATACTTAAAAATGTTGCGCTTTAGAGCATCTTCCACAGGAGAATGCCTCTCACTGATGGAGGTCAAGTAAGCCTGTACCTTGCCTGGCTGATACATAAAAGATCCCCTTTTACTGGGAATAAGAAAAAATCTTTACTTAATTAGACATTAATTTTTTCTTCGCACTATTAGCCTCAACCTCAAGAATGAGATGGCTCAACGATCTATAGATGGGTAGATTCAAAAAATCTTTCGATATACTCCTTTTTCCTCAGATTTAGGAGTAACAAAGCGTGTTCATAGGTATTGATTAAATCAGTATCTATGAGTGCACATTTTCAATATTGGACTCTAAAAGATTGCGCACCGTCACCTGAAGCGTTTTCTCAACAGGTGGCGCGATCGCATTCAGCCAAACATTATTTTATAGGGGCGTTGTCACACGCGCAGTGGGCAAAAACTAGCCCCTATACTCTATAGAAAGTTAAGCATTCACTTCAGCCTGGCGTAGGTTTTCATGAATCTCCAGTTGGCGAGAATTCATTGTTGCTTTGAATAAATCTGTGGACAGCGCTTGCTCTACTGGGTACACCCCAGGACGTTTGAGCTTGCCCGTTAGCATTAGCTCTGCAATACTGCCTGTGCCTAAGCCAGTAGCGATCGCAGCGCTTTCATGGGCAAAAGTGCTGACATAGTGAGCATCCTGGCCCCCTTGCTGCCCCTTGATGTCACAGCGCATAGCCACCCCAGTACCGCTAAATTTGTCGGTCACGCTGGTCATAGAGTGACTGACATGGGCCAAAAACTCCACTGTTTTCCGATTGCGCAGCACAACTGGTGGCAGCCAGTTGGCCATTGCCCAAGTAGCGTGGTTATAAAAGTCGGGCACTACGCCAAACTTCGTAATTACGCTATCTACCGGAAAGGTTTGCTGTAGAGTAATCGACTCGGGCATGTCATACCAGTAGACATTAGCCTGACCATACGGAGCCGGAAACTCCAAAGTTTCCCGACCTGAGTAAGGTTTCACCGATTGCCAGATACCATTCAGCCAGGCCTCGAAGGGGCGTTGCAGACCAATAAAGGTAGTTCGCATCACCGTCACGCCAGCACCACCAGAGCCAGCAACGATGTAGCTCAGTTGAATCGAGGTCGCTTTGTCTAGGGCTTCAACCCCTTGGCGCACCATACTGTTTGAAATACCAGGAAACACCCCAGTATTGATGACGGCTGTCACCCCAGCAGCCTCTGCCTCAGCATGCAGGGCTAAGGCTTTACGGGTAAAACTGCGTTCATCGCTAACGTCGGTGTAGCCGACCCCTTGATCAATGCAGGCGCGCAAAACACCAACATCCCGGTAGTGAAAAGGGCCTGCCGAATGAATGACCAGATCTGCTTTAGCGACTGCTGTTTCCACCTCGGGTTGATTCGTCAGGTCCAACAGCTGAAACTGCACTTTGGAACCCAATCGTTCTAAAGCTGCGGTACCCAATTGGGGGTTGCGCCCGGTAATTGTCACTTCAGCGTCAGTGTGAGCCAAAATGTCTTTAGCAATACTGCCGCCAATCCGTCCGCAGCCGCCGATGATTAGTACTCGTTGCATAATTTGTGGTTAATCTCTGCAATTCATTGCTACCAAAAGTTTTTAGAAGGATAGAAGCTAAAAACTAAATAAGCAAAACCCTTCAATTAGCGTCTTTTGATAGCCGTATTAAGGCCGTCCTTGAGGTATCGCTATCAATCTACTTTTGCAATAAGACAGCCTCAAACTCAAGCTGGCACCACTCCAAACCTGACCAACTCTAGGTTGGCCAGCTCGTGGGTGAACAATATTTAAAAGTTTAAGGTTTCTCGACCTACTCACCCTCTTACCTGGGAGGGAATAGGTTAGGGGATCAAAGGCAGGGCTGCTTGAATACGAAGGCTTCTGAGGGCAGCAATGTTAGCTGAGCTGCTTGCGCAAGAGCTCTGTGTGGCTGGCTAGCGTCTCGCCACCGGCCTCGGCCAGGGCCTTTACATATTTTATTTTAAACTTGTCCAAGGCGCTGACTAACCTTGATTCAATCTCTTTCCGGGTGTTGTATTGACTCAGTTCGTGGGCGATCGCCTCTCGCAGATTGTGCTGCAGACGGGCGGTAATTTCTGCGCCTCTAGCGTCTAGCAAGCTTCCCGTAACGCTGCGATAAAGGCCCTGGGCTACCGAATGAGACAGGTGCTTAACCATCTGCACAGATACCTGTTCTAAACCTGGTAGATAGTTGAGCTGGGGGTATCCTGGCATCTGCTCCAGGGTTCTAGCAATACTGTGCTGCACCAGCTCTTCAATGTCGGGTTGAACCTGAGGCAAGATGTTGTCTACCCCAACCTGATAAAGGCGGTTGCCGATCGCTGTAATCTCTTCCTCAGCCACCAGATCAACTGAGTTTTCAAAGTCAGCTACTGGGTCGATTAGGGCTATCCAATTCAGCAGCTCCCCCTGCCGGATCGAATCCTGAAGTTGCTCGATGATCTCAATGCCGGCAATACCAGCGATGTCAGCCCCAACCGTTACAATGACATCCCGCTGGGCCTCGGCCTGCACCGGTTCTAGCGCTAGCAAATCCACTTGATACAAGCGTAGGGCCACCGGCAAAGCTCGCCACCCGCGCCAAAACGGCAGCAGCAAGAACAGGTCATACCATCGCCGCAGGCTAGCCTCTACCCAAGTTAGGTCTGGGTTGCGCCTCCGGGTAGCATTGATGCGCGCCAAAATGTCTACCGCAAACATGAGGATAAACGGCAGATCAATCAGCCAGAAATAGTCTGTTGGGGCACCCCATCGGTTGACGGTGCGGTAATAATTGCCCTGAAAAAAGGGCTGAATTTGCTTGTCCCAAAACTCAAGCTCCGTTTGCCAACTCGCTTGTTCGAGATAGTCCGCACTCCAAAATTGGGTGAATGCATCTTGGGCTGAGGACTGGCCTGTGCGCGATCGCAGGGCTTGCTGGATAGCAACTATGGCAAGGTCGCCATGGGGCTCAGCAAAGGCGCGTTCTGTCGACAGTTGCTGACTAAGATTCTGCAAATCTGATAGCGAATCTTGGGTGGGCTGCGATCGCAGCCCAGTCTGATCAAGCTGGCTTTTAAGTTGGTCAACTTGGGCTGAATAACGCTCGGTTAAAGGATGGGCCTCAATGCCTTTGACTGGGTCGTAGACATGCGTAACAGCAGACAAATACTGCCTGTAAACCGGCCGCAGGTTGAGGTAGGTTATATCGAAAACGACTAAGACCAAATTGACTAGAGCGATGATGGCGATAACACGTTCTAGCTGAGGATAGTGGCGTTCAAAGTAAGGCTTAAACTTAACCATGGATGAGCGGCCTAGGAGCACAAGGACTGAGCTACCGGCATTGGACTTGAGTAGAGTAAGTCCGCATAGCCGCTGCCTCAAGCTTTGATTATTGTTGTCTTAGCTGGCTTCGCCATCAATCATGGGTAGTAGTTGCGATCGCTCCCCCCGTCAGCACCATCTACCGATCGGTGCCGGCCTTGGCCTCCAACGTTTGAGCGGTTTGTCCCCGCACGTCCATTGCCCCACTGAGGCAGGTGAGTTTACCAATGGCAACAGGAGGCCAATTCGTGGCCTTCAGACTCAGGAAACCGAAGCTTCGGCGCTGGCCAAACTGCCCTGGCAGCGGGGACAAAGGCCGAAGAACTCTAAGGTGTGGTAGAAAATTTTGAACTCATGGGCCTTGTGCAGCTGCTTCTCCAGGTCGTGGACGGGGCACTGGTCAATGGCGATAGTGTTGCCGCACTGGAGGCAGGTCAGGTGGTGACGGTCTTCTTGAGGCAGGCTGTAGAGCGCTTCGCCCGAGGGCAGGGTGCGCATCTGCACCGCCCCCTCCAGCTTGAGGGCGTCAAGTGCTCGGTAGACCGTGGCAAGCCCCGTGGTGTTGCCGTCCTGCCGCATTTCGACATAGAGAGCTTGGGCCGAAATTGGCTTACTCAAACCCTTTAGAACGGTCAAAACTTTCTCTTGGCTGCGGGTGCGTCGTACCATGCTGGCTCACTTGTACTGACTCAATTTTATCAATCGGTTGATACGGTAGGATGAGGGGTACAAACTATTGTGATTTTCCCCGCCACCGGAGTCAGCCTTGCCCCACTACAGCGCTCGCATCTACGTCACCCTGCGCCCCTCCGTACTCGACCCGGCAGGCACAGCTGTGCAGTCTGGGCTGGCCCACATGGGCTACACCAACGTGGGTCCGATTCGCATTGGCAAATACATTGAGCTAACCCTAGAAGCCGACAGCGAAGCCGCCGCCAGTCAGCAGCTCGATCGCATGTGCGATCAGCTTTTGGCCAACCCAGTAATTGAAAACTATCGCTTTGAGCTGCAAACCCTAGCAACGGCTTAGAAATTTTGAGTTTTAAGTGTTTAGTTTTGAGTTCAGTAGAGCCAACTCAACACTCAAAATTCAAAACTCAAAACTTTCCCCCTTACTTCCCCTCACTCCCATGAAATTTGCCGTCATCGTCTTCCCCGGGGCCAACTGCGATCGCGACGTGGCCTACGTCACCCGCGACATTCTTGGGCAGCCCACTCGCATGGTCTGGCATGAGGACAGCGACCTGAGCGATGTGGATATTGTGGTGGTGCCCGGAGGCTTTAGCTATGGGGATTATCTGCGGTGTGGTGCGATCGCCCGCTTTTCGCCCACCATGCAGGCCACAGTAGAGCACGCCAAGGCAGGCAAGCCAGTGCTCGGCATCTGCAACGGGTTTCAGATTTTGACCGAGGTGGGGCTGCTGCCGGGGGCGCTGGTGCGCAATCGAGACATGCGGTTTATCTGCGATCGCGTGCCTCTCAAAGTCGAGCGTACCGATCTACTGTGGACGGCGGGCTATACCGCTGGCCAAGTGATTACGCTACCCATTGCCCACGGTGAGGGCTGTTACTACGCTGACGAGGCCACCCTGGCCGAGCTAGAAGCTAATAAGCAAATTGTGTTTCGCTACAGTGGCGTGGATGGCTCTGTGGATGAGAAATCTAACCACAACGGCTCTCTAGGCAACATTGCGGGTATCTGCAACCGAGCGGGCAACGTGCTAGGCCTGATGCCCCACCCCGAGCGGGCTGCCGATGCGGTGCTGGGCGGGGTGGATGGGTTGCCGCTGTTTGAAAGTTTGGTGCGATCGCTAGTGGCCGCGTAGGTCAAGCTTCGTCATTCCTTTAGCAAGAGCTGCCTCCCAGGGCACAAACTTCACCAAAACCCTTGTCACGGCAGCTCAGCTGGGTACACTTAACCCTCAAGGAACCAACCTTGGTCTGGGTATCGTCGTGGGCCATTGGTGGTTTATGGGTTGCCATGCCGGTAACTCGTTGCTGTGTTGTTCGGTTCAACCCTGAGCCCAAACGGCTTGGGCCAATGGCTGTAGGAGATCCCCATGTCAGACTCTGACGAATGGCTCAGTAGCGCTCTGGCCTACCGCCCCACAGTCTATGAATATTGCCAGCTAGCCCTGCGCCCCACCCTTGATCAAGCGGCCGCAGAGCGCATGGGTGAGATTTTGCGGCAAGCTGAAGCAGAGCCGTTGCTAAACTTTTTGATTGACGAAGCCGATGACTTAGTGGCGCGCTTGCAGCCCTGTCTTAGTCCCCAGACACTGCACCAGCAGCAGCGACAGCTCCAAGGTGCGATCGATGCGCTCTGGGTAAACGAACTGTTAGCCGCCTATGGGCCGTGCTCGAAGACTGGCCTCTAAACGATTTGTCGAAGCGGGCGGAACAATCCATTCCAGGGACTTTGTGGACATAGGGACAACTGCTTCACGGTTAAGACACCCATTGAGGGATATCGATCTGTGGTTTCTAAGCGTTGGCTAGTGCAGGTGTGTCGGCATCGATCGTGCGATCGCGGCGGTTCGGCAGCAGTACTGGCGGCGTTTCAGCAGCACCAAAGCCCCAACATTTTAGTGGCCGAGAGCGACTGCATGGGCCAGTGCAGCGCTGGGCCGACGGTTAAAGTAATGCCCGGCAATACCTGGTACTGCCGGGTTACCGCTGGGGATGTGCCGAGAATTGTCGAAGAGCATTTGGGGAAGGGGGAATTAGTGCGCGATCGCCTCCACCCCCGCTTTCATCCGCCTGACCAAGATTTATGAAGGCTTTAACAACCCGTTGTCAATACTTTGTTAGTTAATCAATTAAAGCTGATTGGCCAACTCTTGAATCTTCTTGTCGTTATAGGAAACCTTATTTTCAACAAGAGTTACTGCGCCTTGAGCCGTCAAGAGCCTAAATACTTCCGCCGCTGATTTAGGAGATTCCTTGAACTCATTTTTAATATTGCAGATGAAGGCGTAGATAGGACATTCTAGGAGAGTAGGACTATTGCTTGAGTAACGATGCCAGCCGCTTATAGTAATGATCTGCGCGAAAAAGCGCTTGCTGCTGTTGACCGAGGCGACCC
>JAESFY010000252.1_pt1 | contig 16741 bp, 17 predicted proteins | sample 9266201 | NCBI WGS metagenome assembly JAESFY01 (sample SAMN14515071, study PRJNA621656) | algae metagenome | isolation source: Nodosilinea sp. WJT8-NPBG4 and co-occurring heterotrophs from soil, lower... | place: USA: Pinto Basin, Colorado Desert, California | collected 2006-05-27 | reverse complement strand
AGGCCGATCACGGTGAGCTTCTCGACCATCCCGCGCATCTCCTGCGGCGTCACCCCGAACTCCGCCGAGGCCTCTGCGAGCGAGACCTGCCCATGCTCCAACAGGTAGGGCACGAGCGTGAGATAGAGCCGCACGCGCTCCGCGGCGAGCAGCGGCTTCGGCTGAGCGCTCATCGTCGTTCCCCCCGCTCGGCGTGCGCAACGACGACCGCCTCGAGGCGGTCGATGACCGCATCACGCAACCCCGCCGGCTCGACCACTCGCACCTCTGGGCCGTACGACGCGAGCTCATCGGCGAAGATGTGCAGGTCGACGAACGGCACCGTGATGCCCTGCGGAGCGGGCGCGGCACGGCGACCGAGTCGCAGCGCCGCCTCAGTGCCGGGTGTGACCTCCAGCAGCGCCGAGTTCTGCGCTGCGACGCGCTCGAGGCCAGCCAGAGCGCGCTCCCCCGCGCCATCGCGCAGCACGGGGTCGAAACCGGTCGTGGTGATCTTCACGTCGCCGACGACCCGACTGAGGAGGAACATCCGGTCCTCGTCGATGTCGACGTCGATGCCGAAGACGTGCCAACGCGCCTCATAGTCCACGAGGGCGAGAGGGCGGATGCTGCGGCGCCGCGGCACCGCCTCCCCGGGCTTCAGGTATTCGAAGACCACCACCCTGCTCTTCTCGATCGCATCTTGCAGCGGTGAGAACGCCGCATCACGCGCGGTGATGCGCGGGGCGAATCCGATGATGGGCTCGTCGCCGTCGATGCCGAGCGCCCGGATCTTGCGCACTCCGGACTGCGCGTCTCCTGACGCGGATTCGGCACTCCAGACGCTTCCGGCGAGGCGGAGCACCGCCAGCTCGGCTGGCGTGAACTCGATATCAGCCGGAAGGTCGTATTCCGCCTGAGGAATGCGGTACCGCGCTTCGCGGAGATCGTTGGGATCTGCGGCGTCGCCGATCGTCTCGATCGGCACTCCGAGCGATCGCAGCTCTTCCTTGTCGCGTTCGAACATCTTCTCGAGCGCGTCGGAGCGCGTTCCGGCATCCGCTCGCTGCCGATAGCCGGAGACGTTGTCGAGGATCTGCTGCTTGGTGAGCCCGATCTCCGTGGCCATCAGCGCCACGACGAGGTTCGTCAGGCGCTCTTCCGCGGGAATCCGGGCAGCCATCACTGCGTGGGCGCCGTCACTGCGCCCAGGATGTCGACGACGATCGCCGTGGCAGGAGAGCCGTCTGCCTCGGGGAACACGACGAGGAGCTGAGACCCGACAGTGGCGCCGATGAGCTGCTCCGGGGCCGCACTGATGCTGGCCTCCGCGCCCCACGTGCTCGTCGTGACCTTCTTGTCAGCCCAGCCCACGGTCATGATGTTTGAGACGACGGTGTCGCCTTCCTTCACCTTCGCGCCCTCGCCCTTGATGAGGGTCTGCGTGACGATCTCCTTCGGTGCCGCAACGTCGGGGACGATGATGCCGGGAGTGCCATCGGGAGCGCGCACGACCGTTGGCAGACCGCTCGCATCGTTGAACTGCAGCGCACCGGAGGCCTTGGACGGCAGGACCTCGAGCACGTCGATGACGGCGACCACGGTCTCGTCCTTCGCGAGTCCGAACGCCTCGGAGTTCTGCGCCCCGAAGTCCTCGGGAGTGAGCACGGCGAGGATCCGGCTGCCTCCGGTCGCGCAGTCCAGCACGTCTGACAGGCCGGCGGAACGCTGCGCCCAGTAGTCGATGCTGTGCACGCGGCTCGCGTCGCCGTTGAACTCGGACTGGTAGACCTTCTTGCCGCTGTCGCCGCCGTAGAAGGCGATGTCCATCACCACCGGCTGGAACTCGGTGCCCAACGCCAGGCCATCGCCGACGGTGACGTCGGCGAACGAGGTCTTCTCGGATTTGACCGGTCCGAACACCGCGACCTCCGGGAGAGAGCCGAAGTCGCCGCTCACGTCGGCGACATTCAGGATCTTGTCGTCGCCGCCCCGGTCGCAGGTCGCGCCATCGGAGGAGGCTGTCGCGGCACAGCCCGTCAGGGCGAGGACGGCGAGGCTGAGGGAGGCCAGAACGGCGGACGTTTTACGCACGCGCTCCAGTCTATTCCGTCGAGTGCTCCGATTCGCGCGATGCCGTGGCGAGACGCGCACCTTCGGCTGCTTTGCCCGCTTCCCTGGCACGCTTGCGCAGCTGCTTGTCGTTGATCTCACGATCTCCGACGGCTCCGGGAGTCCACTTCTCGACGTCGTCGTCGTTGAAGCTGGTCTTCGAGGCGCGTCGCTTCACGGAAGGAGCCACCGCACCGGGGGCCAGACGCCGCGCGGTGAGCAGGAACCCGGTATGCGCGACCATCCGGTGATCAGGGCGCACGGCGAGACCCTCGACGTGCCAGCCGCGCACCATCGTCTCCGAGGCATCGGGGTCCGTGAACAGACCGGTACCGCGGATGTACTCCGCGACGCGGGACAGCTGAGTCGCCGTGGCGATGTAGCACAGGACGACCCCGCCCGGCGTGAGTGCGTCAGCGACCGCGTCGATGCACTCCCACGGGGCGAGCATGTCGAGGACGACGCGGTCCACAGTGCCTGCGGCGGTCTCGCGAGGCAGAGCCTCGACCAGATCGCCCACGACGACGCGCCAGGTGGCCGGAGCCTCGCCGAAGAACGTCTCGACGTTGGCTCGGGCGACATCCGCGAAGTCGTCTCGGCGCTCGAAGGAGATCAGCTGCCCATCGTGCCCCACCGCGCGCAGCAGCGAGAGCGACAGCGCACCCGAGCCGACTCCGGCCTCTACGACGGTGGCACCGGGGAAGATGTCGGCCTGCATGACGATCTGAGCCGCGTCCTTCGGATAGACGATCGCCGCACCGCGCGGCATCGACATCGCGAAGTCCCGGAGCAGGGGACGCAGTGCGAGGTAGTCGTGGCCCGAGCTGTTGGTGACCACTGACCCGTCGGGAAGACCGAGCAGGTCTCGGTGGCGCAGGACGCCCTGATGCGTGTGGAGTTCGCCGTCCTCACGAAGCGTCACCGTGCTCAGACGGCCTTTCGGTCCCGTCAGCTGCACGCGGTCGCCCACACGGAAGGGGCCGCGAGGCCCCTGGTCCCGGTTCCCGGTCACGGGGCGACCTCACTCACGACGCTCTTGCGATCGAAGAGATCCGAGAGGTCGGACACGCCGCGGCCGGCGAGGGTCTTCCAGAGTTCGTGAGCTCCGAGGTCGTCCAGCGAGACGATGTGCGGCACGCCGAGGGTCACTGCCCCTGAGGCGAGGCCCGCACGCACTCCGGTCGGCGAGTCCTCGATGACCACCACGTCGGCGATGTCGACGTCGAGAAGCGCTGCCGCCTGAAGATAGGGCTCCGGATGGGGCTTGGGGTTGTCGACGTCATCACCGGCGACGACGATGTCGAACGCCTCGAAGTCGATCAGATCCACGACGTTCAAGGCCATCCGTCGGAGCGACATCGTGACCAGGCCGGTGGGGATACCCGCATCCCGGAGCTCGGCCAGAAGCTCTCGGGCACCGGGGCGGAACGGCACACCCTGGCTGCGCAGAGACTCCTGCACCACATCGGTCAGATGCGAGACGATCGCCTCGGGCGCCATGGCCACACCCGCGTTCTGCAGGATGATCGCGCTGTCGATCAGGCCGCTCCCGACGAGCTGCAGTGCGTCTTCGTGAGTCCACGAGCCGCCGAAGGACTCGACCAGCGACGTCTCCGCCGCCATCCAGTAGGGCTCGGTGTCGACCAGTGTTCCATCCATGTCCCAGAGGACTGCGCGGGGCTTTCTGCTCACTGAACCCATGCTAGCCCGGTGCCGCCCACATCCCGTCGCCGCGGACTAGCCTGGAGGGATACGTCCTCGATCTCGAAGGGAGCCCATGATGGATGTTCTCGGTTCACGCATCGTCATCGCCGCCTTCGACGGCTGGAACGACGCAGGCGAAGCCGCCAGTGGCGCCGTCGAGGCGCTGCGTTCGTCCTCGGAGTACGACCTCGTGCACTCCGTCGACCCGGAACTGTACTTCGACTACCAGTACACGCGTCCGTCCACTCAGATGGATGCCGAAGGACGCCGCCAGCTGAAGTGGCCGGAAGCCGGTCTCTGGCGACCGCGCGACCCGGGTCCCGGCCCGGAGTTCTGGCTGCTCACGGGCGTGGAGCCCGCTCGGACCTGGCAGTCGTTCGCCTCCGAGTTCATCGACATCGCTCTGCGCGACGACATCACCGGTCTCGTGACCATGGGCGCCATGCTGGCCGACGTCCCGCACACGCGTCCGATCTCGATCTTCGCGTCCAGTCAGAACGAGCAGGTGCGCGAGGCGCACGGCCTGGAGCGCTCCCTGTACGAGGGTCCGGTCGGCATCCTCAGCGTCTTCGAGCACTTCGCCGAGAGCGCCGGCATCCCGACCGCCGGTCTCTGGGCGAGCGTGCCGCACTACGTCGCATCGGCGACGCCCTCCCCCAAGGTGACACTCGCCCTTCTGGATCGGCTCGAGGAACTCACCGGCGTGGACGTCGATCGCCATCATCTCCGCACCGAGGCGGCCGCATGGGAGGCGTCGATCGACGCTGCGGCCTCCGAAGACGAGGACATGGCCGAGTACATCCGGCAGCTCGAGCGCACCCGTGACACGTGGGACTCCCCCGAGGCATCAGGTGACGCGATCGCGCAGGCCTTCGAGCGCTACCTGCGTCGCCGCGGCGACGCGCCGGGCGACCACAAGCGCTGACGCGGCTCAGGCCGCGATGACTCCCGTTCCGAGCAGGACGAGGAGCACGGTGCCGAGCAGGATGCGGTAGATCACGAACGGCAGGAAGCTGCGCTTCGAGATGAAGTTCATGAAGAACGCGATGACTCCGAGCGCCACGATGAAGGCGATGCCTGTCGCGGCGAGCGTGTCTCCGAACGAGAAGAACGACGGCTCGCCCCAGCTCTTGAACACCTGATAGAAGCCGCTGCCGAACACCGCGGGGATCGCGAGCAGGAACGCGTAGCGCGCAGCCGCAGCGCGCTCGTAGCCGAGGAAGAGCCCCATCGTGATGGAGCCGCCGGAGCGCGAGACGCCGGGGATCAACGCGAGTGCCTGAGCGAACCCGTAGGCGATGCCGTGCGGGTAGGTCAGGTCATTGAGCTTGCGCCGCTTGGCCCCGACGTGATCGGCGATGCCCAGCAGGATGCCGAACACGATCAGCATGATCGCGACGATCCACAGCGAGCGGAACACCGTCTCGATCTGGTCCTGGAAGAGCAGGCCGAGCACCACGATCGGGATGCTGCCGATGATGATCAGCCAACCCAACCTCGCGTCGGGGTCATTGCGCGGCACGCGGCCGGCAAGGGATCGGAACCACTGGGAGACGATGCGCACGATGTCGCGCCAGAAGAACACGACGACGGCCGCCTCGGTACCGATCTGCGTGATCGCCGTGAAGGCCGCTCCCGGGTCCTCGCCGGACGGCAGGAAGGTGCCGAGGATGCGCAGGTGCGCACTGGAAGAGATGGGCAGGAACTCGGTGAGTCCCTGGACGATGCCGAGGATGAGGGCTTCGAGCAGGTGCATAGGGGGCCTTCTGGTGAGGGGAGGGCGCAGACGGGCTGCGGGCCGCGTCAGTACGTGCGCAGCAGGTCGGCCAGCACCCGCTGGCCGAAGACAAGCGATTCTACGGGCACGCGCTCGTCGACACCGTGGAACATGCCCGTGAAGTCGAGGTCGGCCGGCAGCTTCAGCGGCGCGAACCCGTAACCGGTGATGCCGAGGGCGGCCAGCGCCTTGTTGTCGGTGCCGGCGCCGAGGAGGTACGGGATCACGGGAACCCCGGGGTCATGGCGGCCGATGCTCGCGACCATCGCCTCGACGAGTTCGCCTTCGAAGGGCGTCTCCATGCCGATGTCCCGGACGACCATCTCGATGACGATGTCATCTCCGACGATCCGCTGGAGTTCGGTCAGCACGTCGTCCTCCGTTCCCGGAATGACACGGACGTCGATCAGCGCCTCGGCTCGCTCCGGGATGACGTTGTGCTTGTAGCCCGCCGTCAGGGCGGTCGGATTCGTCGTCGTGCGGAAGGAGGAGCGCAGGAAAGCTTCAGCGGGACCGGCTGCGCCGGCGAGTGCGTCGGGATCGTCGAGGCTGCGTCCACTCAGCGCGCTGAGGCCTTCGAGAAGTGCATCAGTGGTGGGCGTGAGCCGGATCGGCCACCGGGTGCGCCCGATCGCGGCGACGGCCTCAGCGAGCTTGGTGACGGCGTTGTCGTCGTGCAGCCGGCTGCCGTGCCCTGCGCGTCCCTTCGCGACGAGACGGATCCAGAGCATGGCCTTCTCGCCGACCTGCAGCAGATACGCGCGTTGATCATCGACCGTGATCGAGTAGCCGCCCACCTCGCTGATGGCGGCCGTGGCGCCGTCGAACCACTCCGGGTGGTTCTGGACCACCAGAGCGGAGCCCTCCACGCCGCCGTTCTCCTCGTCGGCGAAGAAGGTCAGGACGAGATCCCGCTCCGGCTGCTCCCCGGCCCGCAGGATGTCGGCGACGGCCGTGAGGATCATCGCGTTCATGTTCTTCATGTCGACCGCGCCGCGACCCCACAGCATCCCGTCCTGGACGAGGCCGGCGAACGGGTCCACGCTCCAGTCTTCCGCCATGGCGGGGACTACGTCGAGGTGACCGTGCACGACGAGGGCCGGTTTGCTGCTGTCGCGCCCTCGTACTCGGGCCATCACGTTCGTGCGGCGCGGGATCGGCTCGTAGTACTCGACCTCGAGGCCGAGGCCCTCGAGATAGCTGCCGACGTACTCCGCAGCCTCCCGCTCCCCCTTGGCGTTGCCGCCGCCGAAGTTCGACGTGTCGAACCGGATCAGGTCGCTCGCGATGCGGACGACCTCGGGCAGGGAAGGATCGGTCATGACTCTCAGGCTACCGAAACGACGAGCCACGCCCGGGCGTAGGGCTCGGTTCGAACAGTCTCGCGGATCGTGCTAATCTCATTCTTCGGTCGGCAACGATCATCCAACACCTGCGCGGGTGGCGGAATGGTAGACGCGCTACGTTGAGGTCGTAGTGCCCGTAAGGGCGTGGGGGTTCAAGTCCCCCTCCGCGCACAGGTAAGAAGAAGGCCCCCGATCTCCGGATCGGGGGCCTTCTTCGTCCAGCTGGGTCAGCCGGGCGCGTCAGCGGAAGACCCGACTGATTCCCCCGCTGATCTGCGTCAGCTGCATCCAGATCGCGAATCGCTGCAACGGTCGCAGCGGGAATCCCACGACCCTCCGCCAGCCGCGACTGCGACGCCAGGCCAGCGCGATCTCCAGCTGCGTGCCCCCTGCGGCGGGCGTCAGGGCGATCGTGACTCGCATCGGGTTGCTGCGCGCGGCATCCGGAAAGGAGAAGCGCCACGCGATCAGTGCCTCCGTCTCGACGGCGAGGGTATCGACGCGACGTCGCGTGAACCGAGGGCGAACTCGTAGCGGTCTGCCATCGGGGCGACGTTCCGGCGCGACCGACACCCAGGATGCGCCCGCTGTCGCGGTGTCGGCACCGCCCGAACGCTCCACGCGCGCGCACAAGGCATCCCATTCCGGCATCCGCGCCGGGTCGGACAGCAGATCCCATACGTCGGCGACGGGCGCCGGCACGAATGCTTCAATGAAGCCGGCGGCCTCACCTCGCCCGCCCGAACGAGGCCGGTGTACGGCCAGATCGGCCATCTCGTCGAGTCGGGTGACGAGAGCGGCGGACGACGTGCCCACCCTCGCCAGCAGATCGTCGATGAGGCCGCTGCGGTCGTTCAGCAGTTCCCGCAGGACAGCCTCGGCGTCCCCGTTCTTCCCTCGGGACGAGGCGCGGCTGAGGATCTCGAGGCATCTCGCGCTCCACTCGTATCCGCCGGTCTCCTGGAAGCTGATCGGTCCGGGCTCGGTCGAGGCCCCGGCCGAGATGCCGATCGATCGAAGTTCCGCCGCCCGCTGTTCGGACATCGCCAGTCGCACGGCGTCGAGAGTCACGCCGCACGCGCGCAGCACCTGCCCCGCGGGGTGCGTGCTCAGGGTCAGAGCGAGCAGGAGGTGATCGATATCGGCCTCGCGCTGACCGAGGCGGGATGCCTCCTCCATCGCAGCGATCGAAAGTGTCTGGCTCGTGGATGCCATGACGGTGAACCGGCTCATCGGGTCCTCCTCGGCACGGGGATGGTCTGATCGATTCGTTTCGCGTGCTTCTTGTGCACCGCCTGCCGTGTCACTCCGAGGGCGTCGGCGATCGTCTGCCAGCTCATTCCCGCGCGAAGCGCCGCTTCGACCTGACGGAGTTCGAGGGTATCGGCGAGGACGCGTAGGGAGGCCACGGCCCGGAGCCCGGCACGAGGATCTCGGGTGTCGGCGGCGACGGTCGCCAGCTGAGGTGAATCCATGCTGTCAACCTACGTTGCTCGCACCGACGCTGTCAACCGAGGTTGCGTAGCGCTGGGCGTCAGACCGCCCCGACGCCGAAGACAAGCCCGAGCACGTACGTGACCGCGGCAGCGCCGAAGCCGATGGCCAGCTGACGCAGCGCCCGGCGCAGCGGCGGCCCACCGGAGAGCACGCCGACCATGGCGCCAGTGCTCAGCAAAGCGATGCCGACGAGCACGAGCGCGAGCACGATGGCGCTGAGCCCCTGCAGCCCGAAGATCCACGGCAGCACCGGGACGATCGCACCGGAGGCGAAGAGCAGGAAGCTCGAGATCGCGGCCGTCCAGTCGCTGCCGATGATGTCGTGATCGCTGCCCTGCACGTTCACGGGGCCGGTTGCGGCGCGACGCGCACCGGCCTTGGCCGCCTCGACGATGCGGTGGGCGCGCGCCAGCGCCTCGTCCAGCCCCATGCCGCGAGCCCGGTAGACCAGGGCGAGCTCGTTCTCGTCGATGTCGAGGTCGCCGGCGGCATCCGCTGCGTCTTCGTTGGCCTCGGTCGCAGCCAGCAGCTCTCGCTGTGAGCGCACCGAGACGAATTCCCCCGCGCCCATCGACAGCGCCCCTGCGAGCAGACCGGCGATACCGCTGAAGAGCACGAAGCCCGAGCTCACGCCCGTCGCTCCGATACCGAGCACGAGGGCCAGGTTGCTCACCAGACCGTCATTGGCGCCGAAGACTGCGGCGCGGAACGATCCGGACAGTCGCCGCCGACCACGTGCAGCCAGACCCCTCACGACCTCGTAGTGGATCTTCTCGTCTGCGCGCATCGCCGGTGTCGCGTACTGCTCCGAGTCGTACGGCGATCGCGCCTCTGCGCTCTGCGCGAGGGCGAGCACGAAGATCGAGCCGAAGCGGCCCGCCATCCAGCCGAGCAGGCGAGAGCGGATGCCGGGCCGCGGCAGGCGCCTCGGCTCGCCGCCGAGCAGGTCGAGCCAGTGCTGCTCATGGCGGCGTTCCGCGTCGGCGAGGCGCAGCAGGATCTCCTGCTCCTCCCCCGTCCGACGAGCCGCGAGCTTCTGGTACACCGAGCCCTCGGCGCGCTCCTCGACGAGGTAGCGCGCCCAGCGGCGATGATCGGCGGGCGTCGGCGCAGCGGGGGCAGGCGCGGTCATGAATCCTCCAGGTATCGCGGAGCCCGGTGCGCGGGCAACCGTTCCACGCTAGCCGCGTGGCCGCACGCGGACGGTGCTGGGGCGAGGATTGCCAGCATTTCGGGGATCCGAACGCGACCGGGTGAAGGTCAGGAGCGGACGCGCTTGCGCAGCACCTCGATGCGCGCCTGCAGCTGCGTCACGGTGGCCTGAGCGACCGCCGGCCCCCCGCAGATCCGGCGAAGCTCGGCGTGGACAGCCCCGTGCGGCTCGCCCCGCTGCCGCGCATACAGGCCCACGAGGCTGTTCAGCAGCTGACGCTGTTCCTTGAGCGTGCGGTGCAGGGGTGCGGGCAGCGTCGTCGTCTCCGTCGGACCGGCACTCGCCTCACGCGCCTCCCGTAGTCGAGACTGGCGCGTCTGACGCTGCATGAGCAGCTCATGCACGTGTTCCGGCTCGAGGAGACCGGGAAAGCCGATGAACTCCTCTTCCTCCGGCGTACCCGGCTCGGCCAGCTGGCCGAACTCCTGACCTTCGAACACCACCCTGTCGAAATGCGCGACCGAGGAGAGCGCCTGGTAGCTGAACTCCTGCTGGAGGGCATCCGACGCCTCGTCTTCGCGATTGGCGCTCTCGAGCAGCGAGTCCTCGAGGCCGTCGTCGTCTTTCGATTGACGGTCGAGAGCGTGATCGCGCTCCTTGTCCATCTCGCCCGCGAGCCCCATGAGCACCGGGACCTGCGGAAGGAAGACGCTGGCGGCCTCACCACGACGCCGCGCTCGCACGAACCGGCCGATGGCCTGGGCGAAGAACAGGGGCGTGGATGACGACGTGGCGTACACCCCGACGGCGAGACGCGGCACGTCCACTCCCTCGGACACCATGCGCACCGCCACCATCCAGCGCTGATCGCCGGCGCTGAACTTCTCGATCCGCTCGGATGCCGTGGCGTCATCCGAGAGCACGACGGTGGGCTGCTGGCCCGTGATGCTGTGCAGGATCTTCGCGTAGGCGCGCGCGACGGTCTGGTCGGTGGCGAGCACGAGTCCCCCGGCATCCGGCACATGATGGCGGATCTCTGTGAGGCGGCGGTCGGCGGCAGACAGCACCGCTGGCATCCACTCCCCCTCAGGGTCGAGTGCGGTCCTCCAGGCCTGGGAGGTGACGTCCTTCGTGTTGTCCTGACCGAGATGCGTCTCGAGTTCGTCGCCCGATGTCGTGCGCCAGCGCATCTTGCCGGCGTACATGTGGAACAGCACGGGTCGAACGACGCCGTCGGCGAGGGCCCGGCCGTAGCCGTAGTTGTAGTCCGTGCGCGAGATACGGGCGCCGGATTCGTCGGGGTGGTACTCGACGAAGGGAATCGGCGCGGTGTCGCTGCGGAACGGCGTTCCCGAGAGCAGCAGACGCCGCTTCGCGGGCCCGTAGGCGTCGCGGATCGCGTCGCCCCAGCTCAGCGCGTCGCCACCGTGATGCACCTCGTCGAGGATGACGAGGGTTTTCGCATCCTCGGTGAGATGCCGATGAACGGACGACTTCGCCGCGACCTGGGCGTAGGTCACAACGGCGCCATGGTAATGCCGTGCCGGTGCCCAGTGACTGTTGCGGAAGCGCGGGTCGAGTCGGATGTGCACGCGGGCGGCCGCGTCGGCCCACTGCGTCTTCAGGTGCTCGGTCGGGGCGACCACGATGATGCGGTTGACCTCGCCGATGCGCATGAGCTCGACGGCCAGGGTGAGAGCGAAGGTGGTCTTTCCGGCGCCCGGGGTCGCGGCCACGAGGAAGTCGCGCTGATCGGCCTCGAAGTAGGCGTCGAGTGCCTCTTGCTGCCAGGCGCGAAGCTTGCTCGCCGTTCCCCACGGGGCGCGCTGGGGGAAGGAGGGAGAGAGCATCGAGTCCACGATAATCGCTCCCACCGACACCGCGGCGCACGCGTCGGTGCGCGTCCGAAACCGACCCGCGGCATCCTCGAGACGGGTAGGCTCGGTCACTGCGCTGCGGCCACCGCCGGACGCATCTGTTCGCGAAGGAGAGCTGGATGACCGACCAGAATTCGACTCGGACCCCGCACGAAGACAACCCGACGGCGCACCCGTGGCGCCGTTTCGTCGCCGTGGGAGACTCGTTCACCGAGGGCGTCGGCGACCCCGACCCGGCCGTGCCGGGACAGTACCGCGGGTGGGCCGACCGGGTCGCAGAGGTACTCGGTCAGCAGGTGGACGACTTCGCCTACGCGAACCTCGCGGTGCGCGGAAAGCTGATCGCGCAGATCATCGCCGACCAGATCGAGCCTGCAGTGTCGCTGCACCCGGATCTGGTCTCCATCTGCGCGGGCGGCAACGACGTGATCCGCCCGGGAACCGACCCGGATGCGATCGCGGCGCAGTTGGAGGATGCTGTCGCCAGGCTCTCCTCCACCGGCGCGACGATCCTCCTCTTCACGGGCGTCGACACGGGGTTCAGCCCCGTCCTGCGCGCCTTCCGCGGCAAGGTCGCCATCTACAACGAGAACGTGCGCGCGATCGCCGATCGCCATGACTGCATCGTCGCCGATCAGTGGGCGCTCAAGGGCGTGCAGGACCCGCGCTTCTTCGACGTCGACAGACTGCACTACAACACGCTCGGCCACCACGAGGTCGCCCGCATGGCGCTGCGCGCGCTGAATGTTCCGAACGATCTCGAGGCGATGCAGCCCGAGCCGCTGCCGATCCGCACGTGGCGGGAGGCCCGATCAGACGACTTCGGGTGGGCACGCGGGCATCTGGTCCCCTGGGTGCTGCGCCGGCTGCGGCATGAGTCGTCGGGAGACCACGTGCTGGCGAAGCGTCCGGACCCGTCCCCGATGACCCGGCTCGATCAGGTCTGATCGAGCCTCAGGAGTTTCAGCGCGTCAGCGCCCAGAGCGCGACTGCAGCTGCGGAGGCGACGTTCAGCGAGTCGACTCCCCCGCTCATCGGGATGGTGACCACGTGATCCGCGCCATCGATCGCCGTGGGCGATAGTCCGTCGCCCTCGGAGCCCATGACGAGCGCGACGCGTTCGGGCCGGTCGGCCACGTAGGCGTCGAGCGTCACCGCATCGTCACGGAGCGCCAACGCCGCGATGTCGAAGCCTGCGGCGTGAAGGTCCGTGACGGCGGAGTCCCAATCCGTGATGCGGGTCCAGGGCACCTGGAACACCGTCCCCATGCTGACGCGCACACTACGCCGATAGAGCGGGTCGGCACCCTTGGGTGAGACCAGTACGGCGTCGGCACCGAGCGCCGCCGCGGCACGGAATGCGGCTCCGACGTTCGTGTGATCGCCGATGTTCTCGAGGATCAGCACGACAGAGGCGCCTTCGAGCACCTCGCGCACGGTCGGCAGCGCCGGGCGGTGCATCGAGGCGATCGTTCCGCGGTGCACAGCGAAGCCCGTCACGGCTTCAGCCACCTCGTCCGGAACGACGTACACCGGAACGTCGAGATCGCCGACGATGCCCCGGATGTCATCGATGCGGCGCTCCTGCACCAGGACCGAGCGGGGACTGTGCCCGGCAGCGACCGCGCGGGCGATGACCTTCGTGGATTCCGCGATGTAGAGCCCTCCGGCAGGGTCGCTCGCGGCGCGGAGCGCCGTGTCGGTGAGTCCGCGGTAATCGTCCAGTCGGGGGTCGGCGGCGTCGGCCACCGGAATCAGTTCCACGAGGCCACTCTGCCATCCGGCGGGCGACTCGCCGCACGCCCCACCCCCGCGGCACGTCGTAGACTCGCTCGGGGAGGTCCTGTGAGCGCGTCGAACACTGCCGAGCTGTCGGCCACTCTCGCCCAGGCGGCCGAGCTGCTTCACGGCAGGCGCATCGCACTCCTGACGGGTGCGGGCATCTCGACCGACTCCGGCATCCCCGCATATCGCGGTGAGGGCGCCAGGACCCGCAGCGACCCGATGACGATCCAGACCTACCTCGGCGACGAACGGGCGCGGCGACGCTACTGGGTCGGCGGACATCTCGGCTGGCGCGCATTCGCGCGCGCAGCGCCCAACCCCGGGCACGTCGCCCTCGCCGAGATGGAAGCCGCGGGCCACGTTTCCGGCGTCATCACGCAGAACGTCGACGGACTGCACCTGCGGGCCGGCAGCTCGCACGTCATCGAGGTGCACGGCACCATGCGCCGCGTGCTCTGCCTGCACTGCGGGCAGGTCTTCGACCGACGTGACGTCGCGGTGCAGATCGAGGAGTTGAATCCCTGGATCACGGTGCCCGAGAACGTGGCTCTCGCGCCCGACGGCGACGTCCTGCCCGAAACCACCGACGGATTCATCATCCCGATCTGCACGGTCTGCGACGGGATGCTGAAGCCCGACGTCGTGTTCTTCGGCGAGTATGTGCCGCAGGACCGCTTCCGCGCAGCGGAGTCGCTGCTGCGCTCCAGCTCGGCGCTCATCGTGGCCGGCTCTTCCCTCGTCGTGAACTCCGGCGTGCGTCTCGTCGAGCGCGCGCGTCGCCGCAGCATCCCTCTGATCATCGTCAACCACGAGCCGACGCGTGCCGACCCCTGGGCGAATCTCACCATCGCCGCAGGCACCAGCGACGTGCTCCCCGCCCTTCAGGAACTGCTCTCGTGACCTTAATCACCCTCATCCGCCACGGCCAGACCGACTGGAATCTCGCTCGGCGCATCCAGGGCTCGACCGACATCCCGCTGAATGAGAAGGGTCGCGCGGATGCACACCGAGCCGCCGCGCATCTGTCCGCCTCCGCCCACCACGCGATCTACTCGAGCCCTCTGCTCCGTGCGAAGGAGACGGCGGAGATCATCGCCGGCGAACTCGGACTCGAGCTCGCCGGTGTGGTCCCCGACGTCCGGGAACGCGAGTTCGGCGAGGGCGAGGGGATGCTGGTCTCCGACTACATCGCGAAGTACGGCGATTGGCACGCCGACGTGCCCGGCGCCGAGTCCCTCCACGACGTCGGCCTCCGAGCGATCGCCGCGCTGCATGCGATCGCTCGCGACTCGCGCCGCCGGTCAGCCCCTCGGGCCGAGTCCGTCCTGGTCGTCGCGCACGGCGGCGTGATCAGGTCCGTGATGGATCTGGTCTCGGGTGGCACGCTCCCCCGCGAGGGCGAGATCATCAGGAACGGTTCGGCGCATCGATTCGAGGCATCGCCGGGGTCGCTGCGTCTCCTCGAGGAGACGCTGGTCATCTGATCAGCCGGTCCGGGTGACCACCGAGCGCGCATGCCGGAGCACCGGCTCGTCGACCATCCGCCCCTCGAAGCGGAACACGCCGCGTTCGGTCTCCGCCGCCTGCAGCACCGCCTTCGCCCAGGTCACGGTCGCCTCATCGGGCAGGTACGATGCGCGGATGACGGCCACCTGATTCGGGTGGATGCAGGCGGTGGCGCGGAAGCCGGATGCCGCGGCATCCGTCGCCTCTTCCTCGAGGCCCTGCACGTCGTCGAGAGCGATGTGCACGGCGTCGATCGCCGCCTTGCCGTGCGCACCCGCTTCGAGCAGCACCCGCGAGCGGGCGTAGCGGGCGATGTCGCGGTATGCCCCGCTGCTGTGTCGCGACGACGTGCCGCCCAGCGAGGCCACGAGGTCTTCTGCGCCCCACATCATCGCCGAGACGAGCGGATGCGACGCGACGTCATCCGCCGCATGGATACCACGGGCGGTCTCACACAGCGCGATGAGCGAGAACTGCTCGTCGAACGCCGACAGGCTCTCCGCACTCTCGGTCTTGGCGACCATGACGGTGCGGAACGCCGTCTGCTGGACGGCGTCGAGGTCCGCAGCGAAGTGCTCGGTGCTCGGTGCGTTCACGCGCACGATGACACGGTCGGGATCGATGTCGGTCTCGCGCAGGTTGACCCGCGCCGTCGGCTTGGCGTCGGGCAGCACCGCATCCTCGAGGTCGATGATCACGGCGTCGGCGCGTTCCAGCGCGGTCCGGAACCGCTCGGGGCGGTCGGCCGGGCAGAACAGCAGCGCGGGGCCGAGATCGAACGGGGTCATGCGAGTCCCTCCGGCAGGCAGTGCACGAGGACGCTCCTTGTCGCGGTCGCGACGACCGCGCCCTCCTGATTGCGTCCGGTGTGGGCGATCTGCACGATCCCCTGGCCGGGCCGAGACGACGAGAGCCGCTTGTCGACGATGACGCTCTCTGTGTAAAGGGTGTCCCCCGCGAACAGCGGATGCGGGAACGCGATGTCGCCGAAGCCGAGCTGGGCGACGAGCGTTCCTTGCGTGAGCTGCGCCACCGACGCGCCGACCATCGTCGACAGGGTCCACATCGAGTTCATCAACCGTGCGTGGAACGGGGCCTGGGAGTCCGCGAACGCCGCGTCGAGATGCAGCGCCTGCGTGTTCATGGTCAGCGTCGTGAACAGCACGTTGTCCGCCTCGGTGGCCGTGCGACCGGGCCGGTGCAGATAGCGGGCGTCCACCACGAACTCCTCGTAGTAGAGACCCCGCTGGATGATGTCCTGCATGGGGCCCACGCTACCGGGCGAGCCCGAGACCGCGAGCGATTACCAGCAGCTGCACCTCCGTGGTGCCCTCGCCGATCTCGAGGATCTTCGAGTCACGGTAGTGCCGCGCGACGGGGAACTCGTTCATGAAACCGTTCCCGCCGAAGATCTGCGTCGCATCCCTGGCGTTGTCCATCGCCGCCTCACCGGCGACGAGTTTGGCGATCGCGGCGGCCTCGGCGAAGGGCTTGTCGGCGTCGCGGAGCCGCGCGGCATGATGCCACGCGAGTCGGGCCGTGTGCACGCGCGCCCTCATACGCGCCAGCGTGAACTGCGCGTTCTGACGCGTGCTCAGCGCGCTGCCGAAGATCGTGCGGCTCTTCGCGTAATCGACGGCGGCCTCCAGGCAGCCTTCGGCGGCACCGGTGGACAGCGCGGCGATCGCGATGCGTCCCTCGTCGAGGATGCTGAGGAAGTTCTTGAATCCGCGGCCCCGCTCGCCCACCAGGTTCGTCGCGGGCACCCGTGCGCCCTGGAACGTCAAGGGGTGCGTGTCCGAGGCGTTCCAGCCGACCTTGTCGTAGGGCGCCTCGACCGTGAACCCCGGCGTCCCATTGGGGACGATGATCGTCGAGATCTCCTTGCGTCCGTTCTCCACACCGGTGACGGCTGTGACCGTGACGAACCGTGTGATCGGTGTGCCTGAGTTGGTGATGAACTGCTTGGATCCGTCGATGACCCACTCGTCCCCTTCGAGACGAG
>JAESFY010000251.1_pt1 | contig 16747 bp, 14 predicted proteins | sample 9266201 | NCBI WGS metagenome assembly JAESFY01 (sample SAMN14515071, study PRJNA621656) | algae metagenome | isolation source: Nodosilinea sp. WJT8-NPBG4 and co-occurring heterotrophs from soil, lower... | place: USA: Pinto Basin, Colorado Desert, California | collected 2006-05-27 | reverse complement strand
TCGCGCAGTTCCTTGATGACGCCGAGGACGTGCTCCAGCGACTCGTGCGTGCGGAAGACCTGCGCGCCCTTGTCCATCTCGTCCTGGAGCGCCTTGCGGAGCACGGCGATGCGCTCGGTGCCCTGGTTGTTGCGCAGGCCCTCGAGCATGTCGGAGACGAACGCGGCGGGGTTCTCGGGCAGCGGCACGAACTCGGCGGTCTTGACGTACTCCACCGCGTTGCGCCCTGCGCGCTTGCCGAACACGTTGATGTCGAGCAGCGAGTTGGTGCCGAGACGGTTGGCGCCGTGCACCGAGACGCATGCGCACTCGCCGGCGGCGTAGAGACCCGGGACGACCGTGGTGTTGTCGGCGAGAACCTCTGCGTCGTTGTTCGTCGGGATGCCGCCCATCGCGTAGTGAGCGGTCGGCATCACCGGCACGGGCTCGACGACCGGGTCGACGCCCAGGTACGTGCGGGCGAACTCGGTGATGTCGGGCAGCTTGGTCTCGAGCACCTCGGCACCCAGGTGCGTGCAGTCCAGCAGCACGTAATCCTTGTGCGGACCGGCGCCGCGGCCCTCGGCCACCTCCTGCACCATGCAGCGGGCGACGATGTCGCGAGGCGCGAGGTCCTTGATGGTCGGGGCGTAGCGCTCCATGAAGCGCTCGCCCGAGGCGTTGCGCAGGATCGCACCTTCGCCTCGCGCGCCCTCGGTGAGGAGGATGCCGAGCCCGGCGAGGCCGGTCGGGTGGAACTGGAAGAACTCGAGGTCCTCGAGGGGGAGGCCCTTGCGCCAGACGATGCCGACACCGTCACCCGTGAGAGTGTGCGCGTTCGAGGTCGTCTTGAAGATCTTGCCGAAGCCGCCGGTCGCGAAGATCACGGCCTTGGCCTGGAAGACGTGCAGCTCACCGGTGGAGAGGTCGTAGGCGACGACGCCCGAGACCTGGGTCTTGCCGTCGGCATCCTTCACCGTGAGCAGGTCGAGCACGTAGAACTCGTTGAAGAAGTTGATGCCGAGCTTGACGCAGTTCTGGAAGAGCGTCTGCAGGATCATGTGGCCGGTGCGGTCGGCGGCGTAGCATGCGCGGCGCACCGGGGTCTTGCCGTGCTCAGCGGTGTGTCCGCCGAATCGACGCTGATCGATCTTGCCCTCGGGCGTGCGGTTGAAGGGGAGACCCATGTTCTCGAGGTCGATGACCGCGTCGATCGCCTCCTTGGCGAGGATCTCCGCAGCATCCTGGTCGACCAGGTAGTCGCCACCCTTGACGGTGTCGAAGGTGTGCCACTCCCAGCTGTCCTCCTCGACGTTCGCGAGCGCCGCCGCCATTCCGCCCTGCGCCGCACCGGTGTGCGACCGCGTCGGGTAGAGCTTGGAGATGACCGCGGTCTTCGCGCCGGAGCCTGCCTCGATGGCGGCTCGCATGCCGGCGCCGCCGGCGCCCACGATGACGATGTCGAACTGGTGGTAGTGCACCCCGTCGCGCACGACGGAATCCTGGGTCTCGGTAGTCACTTCTCGTATGCCTTCTTTTCTACTTGCCCAGCGTCTGGCACTGTTCCCACAGTGTGCTCGACTCGGTCACGCCGAGGCACGGGTCGAACGTGAAGACGACCAGGGTGCCGAGGATGATGAGCAGGGCCGCGGCCAGGCCGAGGGCCCAGATCAGCGCCTTGCGAGCGGTGTTGTTCGTCACGTAGTCGTTGACGATCGTGCGCATGCCGTTGGCGCCGTGGATCAGCGCGAGCCAGAGCATGATGACGTCCCACCACTGCCAGAAAGGCGTGGCGAACTTTCCGGCGATGAACGCGAAGTCCAGGGCATGGATGCCCTCGCCGACCATCAGGTTGATGAACAGGTGGCCGAAGATGAGCACCACGAGCACGACGCCGGAGGCGCGCATGAAGAGCCAGCCCCACTTCTCGAGGTTGAATCCGCGCTGGCGGCGGACAGGGGCCGCGACGGTCTGAGCGGTCATCAGTGTCCTCCTCCGAAGCCGGCGAACGCGAGCATCAGGTGACGGGGCACGAACCCGGCCATGATGATGCCCCACACCAGGAGCACGCCCCAGAACAGCTGGCGCTGGTACTTGGCGCCCTTCGACCAGAAGTCGACGGCGATGATGCGCAGGCCGTTCATCGCGTGGAACACGATGCCTGCGACGAGCACGACCTCGCCGAGGGCCATGATCGGGTTCTTGTAGGTGCCGATGACGGCGTTGTACGCCTCGGGGGACACCCTGATGAGTGCAGTGTCGAGCACGTGCACCAACAGGAAGAAGAAGATGGCGACTCCGGTGATGCGGTGAAGCACCCACGACCACATGCCTTCGCGACCCCGGTAGAGGGTGCCGCGAGGTGTCTTGGAAGTGGTTTCCGAAATCGACGGTGTCAAGCGAGCGCTTGTGGACACGGTCGTCCTCCCTGGATCGATGTGACTCGGTCGCGTGCGATGCGTGGTCCAAGCATGAGCCTGCTGCCAGGCACGGCCGATCGGACACCATCCTATTCCCGTGTGGCGCTCACGGGCGACGAAGGCGAGCCTAAGTATCTCGATGTCGAGAGGTTCCGCCGGGATACCCTGGCTCTGTGACCGAACCCATCGAGAACTTCTACGCCGTGATTCCCGCCGGCGGCATCGGCAGCAGGCTGTGGCCTCTGTCCCGAGCGGACGCGCCGAAATTCCTGCACGATCTGACCGGTTCAGGGCATTCTCTGCTCCGCGATACCTGGGATCGGCTCGAGCCGCTCGCCGGGGCCGATCGCATCGCCGTCGTCACCGGTCGCGCCCACCGCGCGGCGGTGGAGGCGGAGCTGCCGGGGATACCGGATCTGAACGTGTTCCTGGAGTCCGAGCCGCGCGAGTCCGCCGCCGCGATCGGGCTCGCCGCCGCGATCCTGCACCGCCGCGATCCCGATGTGATCATCGGCTCGTTCAGTGCGGATCATGTGATCCGCGGCACCAGGGTGTTCGAGTTCGCCGTGCGTGATGCGGTGGAGGTGGCGCGCGAGGGGTACATCTGCACGATCGGCATCTCGCCGACCGAGCCGGCGGTCGGCTTCGGGTACATCAAGAAGGGGCCGGAGCTCGTGGTCGACGGTGCTCGCGAGGCGGCTCTCGTCGAGAGCTTCGTCGAGAAGCCCGATCTCGCGACCGCCCAGGCCTATATCGCCGACCGGGGCTATCTGTGGAACGCGGGCATGTTCATCGCCAAGGCGAGCGTGCTCCTGGAAGAGCTCGCCGCGAACGAGCCGGCGCTCCACGCCGGCCTGATCGAGCTCGCCGAGGCCTGGGACGACCGCGACCGCCGGGGGCCCGCCGTCGACCGCATCTGGCCTGGGCTGAAGAAGATCGCGATCGACTATGCGGTCGCAGAGCCTGCGGCTCGTCGCGGACGCCTCGCGGTCGTGCCCGGCCACTTCGACTGGGACGACGTGGGCGACTTCGCCTCTCTCACCAAGCTCATCAACAACGGTCGGAAGAACGACCTCGCGGTCCTCGGGCCGAAAGCCCGCGTGCTGTCGGATGCGGCCAGCGGCATCCTGGTCAGTCAGACCTCTCGCGTGATCAGCCTGATCGGTGTGCAGGACATCGTGGTGGTCGACACGCCCGACGCACTGCTGGTGACCACGGTGCAGCACGCGCAGCGCGTGAAGGGCGTCGTCGAGTCCCTCAAGCTGACGGGACGAGGCGACGTGCTCTGATGAGCACCGACTGCCGCTCATCGGCTGTCTTGGTTTCAGCTTTGTAACCATTCGCCAGCGCCTCGCCCTCGCACATGCACAAAAGTCGAAACACTAGGTAACTTTGAGCGATCCGCGAGGGCCGCGGCACCGTTCAGGAGGCATGAGTTGACCATCTCCACCACCAAGAAGCTGCTCGGCGCAACCATCGCCGCTGGCGTCGTCTTCGCACTCGCCGGCTGCGGCCAGGCTCCGACCGAATCGGGCGGCAATGGGGGCGGCGGCGAGGCTGACTCCGACTTCATCCCCTGCCTCGTCTCCGACGCGGGCGGCTGGAACGACAAGTCGTTCAACCAGTCGGCCAAGGAGGGCATGGACCGTGCCGCGGACACCCTCGGCGTCAAGCCGATCGAGTTCGAGTCGGCCAACGATAACGACTACGCGCCGAACCTCGAGACCGCGGTCTCCGAGGGCTGCTCGCTCATCGTCGCGGTCGGCTTCAAGCTCTCGGCGGCGACCGTCGAGTCCGCTCTCGCCAACCCCGAGATCGACTACGCGATCATCGACGACTACGCCGACAACGACTTCGACGGCAAGACCGATGCTCCCAACATCAAGCCCCTCGTCTTCGACACGGCTCAGGCCGCCTACCTCGGTGGCTACGCCGCGGCCGGCTGGTCTGCTGCGTCCGGCGTGAACAAGGTCGGCACATTCGGCGGAATGCAGATCCCGTCGGTCGCCGTGTTCATGGACGGCTTCCAGCTCGGCGTCGAGAAGTACAACGAGGACAAGTCCGGCGCCGTCGAGGTCTTCGGCTGGGATGCCGCCACGCAGAAGGGCTCCTTCACCGGCGGCTTCGACGCGAACGACACCGCCAAGCAGACCGCCCAGGGCGTGCTCGACCAGGGCGTCGACGTGATCCTCCCCGTAGGCGGACCGATCTACCAGAGCGCTGCGGCGGCCATCGCCGACAGCGGCAAGGACACCCTGCTGGTGGGCGTCGACAGCGACCTGGCCGTGGCCGACGAGAGCGTGGCCGACGTCACCCTCTTCTCGATCATGAAGGCCATCGACGTGGCCGTCGAGGACGCGACCGTCGCCGCATCCGAGGGCGACTTCGACCCGGCTCCCTACATCGGCACGCTCGAGAACGAGGGCGTCAAGCTCTCGGGCTTCGGTGCCTTCGAAGGCGACCTGCCCGACGGGCTGCTCGACGAGATCGACGCTCTGCAGGAGCAGATCATCGCGGGTGACATCACGGTGGAGTCCGAGAACTCCCCGTAAGCAGTTCACATCCATGGCGGGGCGAGTGGCGCAAGCGGCCACTCGCCCCGCGCCGTGGACGGACGATGACGACTGTTCGCGGCGCATCCGGGCGATCCCCGTGCGATGCGCCGAAGATTCTTCGGACTCTTCTGGATGACACTTCTGGATAAGGTGCAGATATGAAGCTCGAACTTCGCGGTATCACCAAGCGGTTCGGAACCCTGGTGGCCAACGATCACATCGACCTGGTCGTCGAGCCGGGGCAGATCCACGCGCTGCTCGGCGAGAACGGTGCAGGCAAGTCCACCCTGATGAACGTCCTCTACGGGCTGTATCAGGCCGATGAGGGCGAGATACTCCTGGACGACGTCGTCCAGCGGTTCCGCGGCCCCGGCGACGCGATGAACGCCGGCATCGGAATGGTGCATCAGCACTTCATGCTCGTCCCCGTGTTCACGGTGGCGGAGAACGTCATGCTCGGCCACGAGCAGACCAAGGGCCTGGGCACCCTCGACATCGCGAAGGCGCGTGAGCATGTCCGCGCCGTGGCCGCCCGCTTCGGCTTCGACATCGACCCGGACGCGATCGTCGGCGACCTCCCCGTCGGCGTGCAGCAGCGGGTCGAGATCATCAAGGCGCTCTCGCGCGATGCCAAGGTCCTGGTCTTCGATGAGCCCACTGCCGTGCTCACACCGCAGGAGACCGACGAGCTGATGGGCATCATGCGTCAGCTCCGTGACGAGGGCACGGCGATCGTCTTCATCACCCACAAGCTGCGCGAGGTGCGCGAGGTCGCAGACACCATCACGATCGTCCGCCTGGGCCGCATCGTGGGTGAGGCATCGCCCACAGCGACCAACGCCGAGCTGGCCTCTCTCATGGTCGGACGAGCTGTCGAGCTCACGGTGCACAAGGATCCGCCGCGCCTCGGCGAGGGCGGTCTCGAGGTCAAGGGGCTGCGCGTGCTGACCGCCGCGGGAGCGATCGTCGTCGATGATGTCGACTTCTCGGTGCGCCCAGGCGAGGTGCTCGCGGTGGCCGGAGTGCAGGGCAACGGGCAGACCGAGCTGGTCGAGGCCATCGTCGGCCTCGCGGCCAGGGTCGAGGGATCGATCACCCTCGGCGGCACCGAACTGGTCGGCAGGAGCGTGCGGGCGATCCTCGACGCCGGTGTCGGCTTCGTCCCTGAGGACCGCACCGAGGACGGGCTCGTCGCCGGATTCTCCGTCGCGGAGAACCTGATCCTCGACCGCACGGGCGATGACGAGTTCAGCCGGGGCGGGACCATCCGCCGATCCGCGCTCGAGGACTTCGCCCGCGCACGGATCAGCGAGTACGACATCCGCACGCAGGGGCCGCACACTCCGGCAGGCACGCTCTCGGGAGGAAACCAGCAGAAGGTGGTGATCGCCCGCGAGATGAGCCGCGAGCTCAAGCTGCTCGTCGCTGCTCAGCCGACCCGTGGAGTCGACGTCGGCTCGATCGAGTTCATCCACAAGAGGATCATCGAAACGAGGGATGCGGGAATCCCTGTCGTCGTGGTCTCGACCGAGCTGGACGAGGTCGCGGCTCTCGCCGACCGCATCGCGGTCATGTACAGAGGAACGATCGTCGGGATCGTTCCCGGCGACACCCCGCGCGAGACGCTGGGACTGATGATGGCGGGCGCCGCCGAGGGAGAGGTGGCCGCATGAGCGGTACGACGCCGCAGCGGAGCAGCTCGGGGGACCAGGGCTCCGCCGACCAGCTCTCGGTGAACACGACCACGACGCTGCGCGATTCGGGTGACGTTCCGCCGCCGCCGCGCGGCAACGTGATCCTGAAGGAGATGCTCCGAGGCAGCGCCGTCACGACGATCCTCGCGATCTTCCTCGCGCTGGTCGTCGGCGGCATCCTGATCGCCTTCACGAACGAGGATGTGCTGGAGGCTTCGGGTTACTTCTTCCAGCGTCCGAGTGACACGTTCGCCGCGATCTGGAACGCGGTCTACAACGGCTACGAGGCGCTCTTCCGCGGAGCCATCTTCAACGCGCGCGGCGCGGACTTCGCGGCGCAGATCCGTCCGTTGACCAACACCCTGGGCTTCGCCGCGCCCCTGATCGCCGCCGGCCTCGGCGTCGCCCTCGCGTTCCGCGTCGGCCTGTTCAACATCGGTGCGCGCGGTCAGATGCTGATCGGCGTCGCTGCCGCCGGCCTCATCACGTTCCAGCTCGACCTGCCGTTCTGGCTGCACATCCCGGTCACCCTGATCGCCGGCATCGCGGGCGGCGCACTGTGGGGTGCGATCGCCGGTCTGCTCAAGGCGCGCACGGGTGCCCACGAGGTCATCCTCACGATCATGCTCAACTACGTGGCGTACTACCTGCTGCTGTGGATGATCCGCACCCCCGGCCTGCTTCAGAAGCCGGGCACGAATCAGGCACTCGGCTTCGCCACCCCTGAGAGCGCGCAGTTCCCCGAGCTCCTCGGGCCGCAGTTCCCGCTGCTCGACCTGGGGTTCGTGATCGTCATCATCGCGACCCTGTTCGTGTGGTGGCTGATCGAGCGCTCATCGCTCGGAATGCGGATGCGCGCCGTGGGTGAGAACCCGCACGCCGCCCGCGCGGCCGGCATCAGCGTGCAGCGGGTCTACGTCTACGCCATGCTGCTCGCCGGCGCTCTCGCCGGTCTCGCGGGCATGAACCAGGTCCAGGGTGCGGTCACGACGGGCATCACCGAGACGATCGACGCCGGAATCGGCTTCGACGCCATCACCGTCGCCCTGCTCGGACGCAGCCGCGCCTGGGGTACCTTCGCCGCCGGCATCCTGTTCGGCGCGCTCAAGGCCGGATCGTTCTCGATGCAGGCGCAGGACATCCCCGTCGACATCGTGCTCGTCGTGCAGTCGCTCGTCGTGCTGTTCATCGCCGCGCCGCCGCTGCTGCGCACGGTGTTCTTCCTTCCGAAGTCCGACCTCGAGAAGGCGGCCAAGGCGAGAGCCAAGGCCGCGAAGAAGGCGGTGACCGCATGACCTCCCTCGTCCAGAGCGAAGCCGCCGACGGAACCGTGCAGCTCGCCACCGTGCGCGAGCGGCACCTGAAGGCGCCGATCGTCCTCGCCGCAGCCACCGTGCTGCTGGCGCTCCTGTTCCTGCTCGTGCCGCGCAGCGGCACCAGCAAGTTCCGGCTCAACGACCCGTCGTCCCCTATCGCACTGCCCGATGTGGCGCTGCCGACGGGGCCGACCAGCTGGGTCGTCATCGTCATCCTGGCACTGCTGTCGGTGCTCGCGTTCCTTCGGGCGTGGTCGTATCGCAAGCCGTCGATCTGGTTGGTCATCGCCTTCAGCGTGATCGCCGTCTTCGGGTTCCTCGTGTGGGCGGGCGCCGGCGGCCTCGTCCCCGTGAGCAGCCTGCTCTTCGGAGCGGTCTCGCTTTCCGTCCCCCTCGTGTTCGGTGCCCTCGGCGGCGTCATCGGCGAGCGAGCGGGCGTGGTCAACGTCGCCATCGAGGGGCAGCTGCTCCTCGGAGCGTTCTCGGCCGCGCTGCTCTCGAGCATCACCGGCAGCCCCTTCATCGGACTGCTGGGTGCCATGCTCGGCGGCGTGCTCGTCGCCGCCGTGCTGGCCGCGTTCGCCATCAAGTACCTCGTCGAGCAGGTGATCGTCGGTGTGGTGCTCAACGTGCTCGTCAGCGGTCTCACCGGCTTCCTCTACGGCGCGCTGCTCGCACCGAACGAGGCCGAGCTCAACACTCCGGTGCGCTTCAGCCGCATCGAGATCCCGGTGCTCAGCGACATCCCGATCATCGGTCCGGTGCTCTTCAACCAGACGTTCATCGTCTACCTCATGTTCATCACCGTCGCCATCGTCGCCTGGGGGCTGTACCGCACGAAGTGGGGACTCCGTGTCCGCGCCGTCGGCGAGCACCCGCAGGCCGCAGACACCGTCGGCATCAAGGTCAACTCGACGCGCTTCTGGAACGTGCTGCTCGCGGGCGCGATCGCCGGCATCGGCGGTGCGTACTTCACGCTGGTCTCGGTGCCGCAGTTCGGCAAGGACATGACGGCGGGTCTCGGCTTCATCGCCCTCGCCGCTGTGATCTTCGGACGCTGGGATCCGATCCGCGCGACGCTCGCGGCACTGCTGTTCGGCTTCGCGACGAATCTGCAGAACCTGCTGTCGATCCTCAAGACACCGATCCCCGGCGAGTTCATGCTGATGCTCCCGTATGTCGTCACGCTGCTCGCGGTCGCCGGCTTCGCCGGTCAGATCCGCGGACCGGCGGCCAGCGGCAAGCCGTACATAAAGTCCTAGGAGAGACATGACTGACATCGACTGGGACGAGCTCCGCCAGGTCGCGACCGACGCCATGACCAAGGCGTACGCGCCGTACTCGCGATACCGGGTCGGAGCCGCCGCCCTCGTCGGCGACGGGCGCATCGTCGCGGGCTGCAACGTCGAGAACGCGTCATACGGCGTGACACTGTGCGCCGAGTGCGCGCTGGTGGGCGACCTGCACATGTCCGGCGGCGGCCAGCTCGTCGCCTTCGTCTGCGTGAACAACGACGGACAGACCATCATGCCGTGCGGCCGCTGCCGCCAGCTGCTCTACGAGCACGCGATGCCCGGGATGCTGCTGGAGACCGTCTCCGGCATCCGGACCATCGATGAAGTACTGCCGGATGCATTCGGCCCCCGAGACCTGGAGGACGCCCGATGAGCGTTGAGCCCTTCGACGCCGTCGATGTGATCCGAGCCAAGCGCGACGGAGGAATGGTTCCCGAGAAGGCGCTGCGCTGGATGGTCGACGCCTACACCCGCGGCTATGTGTCGGACGCGCAGATGGCGTCGTTCGCGATGGCCGTCTTCCAGCGCGGCATGGAGCGCGATGAGATCCGCGTGCTCACTGACGCGATGATCGCCTCGGGGGAGCGGATGAGCTTCGCGACCCTCGGCAAGAAGACCGTCGACAAGCATTCGACCGGAGGGGTGGGCGACAAGATCACGCTGCCGCTCGCACCGCTGGTCGCCGTGTTCGGCGTGGCTGTGCCTCAGCTCTCCGGTCGCGGACTCGGTCACACCGGCGGCACGCTCGACAAGCTCGAGTCGATCCCCGGCTGGCGTGCCGCGCTCAGCAATGAAGAGATGTTCGCGCAGATGCAGGGCGATGTGGGCGCGGTGATCTGCGCCGCAGGTTCCGGCCTCGCTCCTGCCGACAAGAAGCTCTACGCGCTGCGTGATGTCACGGGCACGGTCGAGGCGATCCCGCTGATCGCGTCGAGCATCATGTCGAAGAAGATCGCCGAGGGCACGGACGCGCTGGTGCTCGACGTGAAGTTCGGCTCGGGTGCGTTCATGCAGGACATCGATCGGGCTCGCGAACTCGCGCGCACGATGGTCGCCCTCGGCACCGACTCCGGCGTCGCCACGACCGCACTGCTCACGGACATGAACGTGCCCCTCGGCCGCGCGATCGGCAACGCCAACGAGGTCCGCGAGTCCGTCGAGGTGCTGGCAGGTGGAGGTCCGGCCGATGTCCGTGAGCTGACGCTCGCCCTGGCGCGCGAGATGCTCGCGCTCGCCGGTCAGCCGGATGCCGATGTCGAGGCCGCTCTCGACGACGGACGCGCGATGGACGGCTGGAAGGCCATGATCCGTGCACAGGACGGCGACCCGGACGCACCGCTGCCGACGGCGCGCGAGACACACGTGGTCACCGCTCCCGCTGACGGCGTCGTCTCGCAGATGGACGCGCTGCCGTTCGGCATCGCGGCGTGGCGTCTCGGTGCAGGACGCGCGCGGGCCGAGGATCCGGTGATCTTCGAAGCCGGCATCGATCTGCACGCCAAGCCCGGCGACCGCGTCGTCGCCGGCCAGCCGCTGTTCACCCTCTCCGCCGCCGATGAGGCCCGGTTCCCCCGCGCTCTGGAGGCGCTCGAGGGATCCTGGGCGATCGGCGATGAGGCCCCGGCCGCGGGTCCGATCGTGCGCGAGCGCATCACGGCCTGATCCGCTGACCGCTAGCCTGAACACAGCGAATCCGCGACCGAGAGGAATCCCCATGTCGATCGACGCGAACGGCGATGTCTCCATCCAGGGGGCGTCTCTGCGCAGCCTGCCAAAGGTGTCGCTGCATGACCACCTCGACGGCGCGCTGCGCCCGTCGACCATCATCGAGCTGGCGGATGCGATCGGCTTCGATGTGCCGGAGTCGAACCCGGCCGCACTAGGCAAGTGGATCGCGAAGAAGAGCGACTCCGGTTCTCTGGTCGAGTACCTCAAGACCTTCGATCTGACGACGGCGGTGATGCAGACCCAGGAGGGACTCACCCGCGTCGCACGTGAGTTCGTGCAGGACCTCGCCCACGACGGAGTGATCTACGGCGAGGTGCGCTGGGCGCCCGAGCAGCACCTGACCGGCGGGCTGAGTCTCGAGCAGACCGTCGAAGCCGTGCAGCAGGGCATCGAGGAGGGCGAGGACGCCGCAGATCGCGACGGCCACAGCATCCGCGTCGGTCAGCTGATCACCGCGATGCGGCACACGGATCGCTCGCGCGAGATCGCGGAGCTCGCGGTCGGCTTCCGTGGACGCGGCGTCGTCGGCTTCGACATCGCCGGCCCGGAGGATGGCTTCCCCGCGTCGAACCACCGAGCCGCCTTCGACTACCTCGCCGACAACTTCCTCCCCGTCACGGTGCACGCAGGGGAGGCGGCCGGGGCGGCCTCGATCCGCTCGGCGCTCATCGACGGGCGAGCCCTGCGCCTCGGCCATGGCGTGCGAATCGCCGAGGACCTGCAGGTCGTCACACAGGAGGGCGACGAGGTGCAGGTGCAGTTCGGCGACCTCGCCCGCTGGGTGCGCGACCGCGAGATCCCGCTCGAGCTGTCGCCATCGTCGAATCTGCAGACCGGCGCGATCGCGGCGTGGGGCGACACTCTCGCCGACCACCCCTTCGACCTGCTGTACCAGCTCGGCTTCGCCGTCACGGTCAACGTCGACAATCGCACGATGAGTGCGACCTCGCTCACACGCGAGCTGTCCCTCCTCGTCGAGACGTTCGAGTACGACCTCGACGATCTCGAGACCTTCCAGTTCAACGCCGCGGCCGGAGCCTTCCTGCCCGTCGAGGAGCGCGAGGAGCTCGTCGAGATGATCGCCGACGGATTCGACATCTAGACCATGGCTTCCGGGGGGAAGCGACGCCGCATCGGCGTCGCAGTGATCATCAGCGCCGTCATCGTGCTCGCGGCGGGCGCGGCAGCGGCATACGCCTGGTCGACACGCGCGCTGGAGGAGAGCGTTTTTCGGGCCGGCGACGCAGTCTTCGAGCCTCCGCTGACACCCGCTCAGCAGCTCCTCGCGGATGCCGACGACCCGCTTGCATGCGCCGTGAGCTTCTTCGGTGACGGAGCCCCGCCCGAGCCCATGCTGCAGCGGCAGGACGCGCTCTACGCAGCCCTTCCGATCCCGGCGCAGGACGGGCGTGTGTTCGCCGGGTGGTACCCGTCCGAGGCGGATGCCGACGCGTACACCGTCGCCGCGCGTGTGAACGGCGCGGACCCCGTCGCCTGCGTCGATCAGCAGATCGAGCTGTTCGCCGCGTGGACGACCCCTGAGGCGAATGCCGCGGCCGACGTGCAGGTGCCGATCCTGATGTACCACCAGTTCACGGCGAACCTGGACGGCGAGTCGGGGTGGCTGCGCGGCAACTACGCGTACATCGGCGACTTCGAGGCGCAGATGAACCACATCGCGACGACGGGCTTCTATCTTCCGACCTGGGACGAGCTGAGCGCGTTCATCGACGGACGCCTCTCGCTGCCTGCCCGCTCGGTGATCATCACCGACGACGACGCAGACCAGACCTGGTTCGACCTGGCGGTTCCGGTGATCGACAGGAACAGGCTCCTCTCGACGTCGTTCATGATCACGGCCTACCGGCAGGACCCGCCGCCGTCCGTCTACGTGTTGCGCCGGTCGCACACCCACGACATGCATCAGGCCGGCGAGAACGGCAAGGGTCGGATGACGAACTGGACGGCCGATGAGATCGCTGCCGACCTGAACGTCTCCGGGGACGTGCTCGGGGTGCGCGAGGTGATCGCCTATCCGTTCGGACACTACAACGACACCGCGAAGCAGGGCGTCGCCCAGGCCGGCTTCGAGATGGCGCGGACCATCGAACCCGGGTACGTGGAGATCGGAACGGACAAGCTCGCCCTGCCGGTCGTGCGCATCGACTACGGGATGGGCCTGGACTCGCTGATCAAGCGGATCGGCTGATCAGGCGGCTGCACGGGGCAGGATGGAGCCATGACCGCATCCGTCTTCATCGCGGGGCCCGCCTCCTGGAACTCGATCGTCGTGCTCGACCACCTGCCCGAGCCCGTGCCCCACATGCAGTTCGCCGAGGACTCCTGGGAGACGATCGGCGGCACGAGCGCGGGAAAGGCGCTCAGCCTCACCGCGCTCGGGCGCTCGACAATGCTGTATGCGCTGGTCGCGGCGGACGAGCCGGGGGAGCGCGTGCGCAGTGCCCTCGACAGGGCAGGGGTGCGCACCCGATGGGGCGGCGGCGACGCCACGGAGCGTCACCTGAATCTCATGACCCGCCGCGGCGGACGCGTGTCGCTCTATCTCGCCTCGCCCTCGGCGACGGGCGGTGGCGACGACGATGCTCTGGTCAGGGCGATGCGAGAGGCTGATGCGATCGTGCTCGACCTCGCGGCGGAACCCCTGCGGCTTCTGCCCGCCGCGGGGGCCACCGGACGCCCGATCTGGGTCGACGTGCACGACTACGACGGCGTGGCGGACTTCCACCGGCCGTTCCTCGACGCCGCCGATACCGTGTTCTGCAACGCCGATCGGCTCGCCGATCCTGTGGCGTTCCTCCGTTCCCGCATCTCTGCAGGAGCGTCGCTCGCGGTGTGCACACTCGGTGCGGAGGGCGCGGTGGCGATCGATGCCGACGGCGTGGAGCACCGAGTGGGGGCGGTGCCCGTCGACGTCGTCGATACGAACGGCGCCGGCGACGCCTTCCTCGCCGGTGTGCTCGACGCCCGACTCTCCGGCGCCGACGTGCCGTCGGCGCTCAGCGCGGGCGCGCGGACGGCGTCAGGGGTGCTGGGCACGCGGCACCTGCATCCGCTGCTGGATTCCGTCATCGGCTGAGACGGAGAGCACGGAGCGGATCAGCCCTGGGGGAGCTCCGCCATGAAGGGATTCAGGATCTCGGCGACCTCGGCGTGCATCTGGTCGTTCGTGATCGTCGGCGTTCCGTCGCCGGCCTGCGTGCCATAGTCGCCGAACGATGCGTGGGATGCGCCCTCGATCTCGACCATCTCGGCGTCGGCCGGGAGCAGGTCGCGGGCCGCATCGATCTTCTCGGGTGTCGAGAGTCCATCCTCGCTGCCCGAGATGCTCAGCACAGCGAGGTCGGTGTCGGAGACATCGTTCGAGCAGTACGACCCGAACAGCACGAGCGCCTCGGCATCCGCGGCGAGCTGGCAGGCGCGCACACCTCCCAGCGAGTGACCGCCGATCGCCCAGTCGTCGATGTCCGGGGCCGCCGACGTGAAGGAATCGAGGCCGCGCAGATCGAAGAACGCCAGGTTGAGCCAGGGGCGGGTGATCACGACGGTCACGCCCTCCTCGGCGAGGGTCTGCAGGATCGGTGCGTAGGCCCACGGGTCCACCTTCGCCCCGGGGACGAAGACGAGACCCGTCTCGGACTCGCCGTCTGCGGGCGTGAGCACGATTCCCTGCTCGGCGTCTTCGACGTGGATCGCCGTGCTCTCCCGGACACTCGCCAGAGGTGCCTTCTCGGCGGGCATCACGCCGATCTGGCTCCACACGATGATCCCGCCGATTCCGAGCACGAGCAGGGTGGCGAGCCCCCAGACGATCACCTTCACGACACGACGGCCACGCTTCTTCTGCACGGGATCAAGGCTAGGGCCTGTGCATGTGAACGACCCCGGCGCTCAGGATCAGGACCGCCGCACTGTCGGGTTCTCCAGCGCGTGCTTCTCGCGGCGGACGGCGCCGCGGTAGGCGTCCTTGTTGACGTAATAGGCCATGCGGTCGAGCCCGAGGTAGCGATAGCCGCCGGTCAGATCGGGCCAGGGCTCGGTGGTCACGCGTTCGCGGAACCGCGCAGCGCGAGCCTCGTCGTTCTCCACGGCGTCCAGATAGGCAGCCAGTAGATCCGCCTGCTCGTAGCGCCCCTGCCAGCCGATGCCGGAGGCCTCGATCATGCCCATCACGAAGAGTCCGTTGAACGAGGCGGGGAAGGCGTTGAGGAACAGCCGCGGCGCGGCGCCCCGCCAGTGCAGGTGCTGACGATCGACGAACGGGTAGTCCAGCGTGTATCCGGTCGCGAGCAAGACCAGGTCGTAGTCGTCAGAAGTGCCGTCCCGAAACCGCACGGTCGCTCCGTCGAAGCGGTCGACGTCCGGACGGATCCGCAGATCGCCCTGCCCCAGGTGGTTGAGGACCATGGTGTTGACGATCGGATGGGATTCGTAGATGCGGTAGTCGGGCTTCGGGAAGCCGAAGCGCACCGGGTCGCCGGTGAACGCCCGCAGCACTCGGCTGTCGACGGCCTGTTTGATACGGGCGGGCAGCGGACGACCCTGGTTGAGCGTGTCGCTCGGCCTGCCGAAGAGATACCGCGGCACGAAGTAGTAGCCGCGGCGGACGCTCATGTCGATGGATACGGCGTGGTGCACGGCATCCACCGCGATGTCGCAGCCCGAGTTGCCTGCGCCGATCAGGAGCACGCGCTTGCCAGCGAGCTGCGCGGGGAACCTGTAGGCGCTCGTGTGCATCAGCTCGCCGGTGAAGATGCCTGCGAAAGCGGGGACGTTCGGCTCGGCCAGGGTGCCGTTCGCGAGCACGACGCCGGCATACCACCTGGTCCGCTCGCCCTCGGGGCCGGCGCTGGTGAGGTCCCAGCCGCCGCCCTGCGGTTCGAGGCGGGTGACCCTCGTCTCGAATCGGAAGCGCCCGGTGAGGCCGAAGTGGTCGGCATAGTCGCGGAAGTACTGCCGCAGCACGCGGTGGCCCGGATAGTCGACCGTCGATCGCAGGGGGAACTCGGTGAACTCGGTGGTGGTGCGAGACGAGATCAGATGCGCCGACTCGTACATCGTGCTGCGCGGGTTGTCGATGTCCCAGAGCCCGCCGACCCCTGCAGAGGCCTCGTAGCCGTCGATGCCGATCCCGCGCCTCGTGAGCGCGCGGGCGGCAGCGAGTCCTGACGGCCCCGCGCCGATGACGGCGTATCTGTTCATACTGCTCCTGCACCTCGCTGTGCACGCACCTGCGCCCTCCGCCGATCGTATCGGCAGAGGGCGCAGGTGGAGGAGCTCGGTGAGATCTACGAGGCGTGCAGGGCAGTCTGACGCGAGACCACGGCGTCGAGCACCGCAGGGAAGAGCGGATGCTCGGGATCCAGCCCCGTCGTGCGCGCGGTGAAGGCGAGCGCGTCCTCGGTGCGCAGTGCCTCCTGCATCTCGACCGCCTGCTCGTCGTCCGGCGCTTCGAACTCCAGTGCGGCGGTGACGGCGCCGACCAGGGCGACGGTGGACAGTCCTCGCTCGGCGGCCATCGCCGCCGGCCCGATGAAGCGCTCGTGCCGGGAGATCTTGCGCAGGGGCTGGCGACCGACCCGCTGCACCGTGTCGACGAGCGCCGGGTTGCGGAACCGCTCGAGGATGGTCGCCCGGTACTCGGCGAGATCGGCGGGGTCGAGCCCGTGCTCGGCGACGAGGACCGCGGAGGTCTCCTCGAGTGCGGCCGACACGCGAGCGGCGATCTCCGGATCCGCCAGC
>JAESFY010000249.1_pt1 | contig 16853 bp, 22 predicted proteins | sample 9266201 | NCBI WGS metagenome assembly JAESFY01 (sample SAMN14515071, study PRJNA621656) | algae metagenome | isolation source: Nodosilinea sp. WJT8-NPBG4 and co-occurring heterotrophs from soil, lower... | place: USA: Pinto Basin, Colorado Desert, California | collected 2006-05-27 | reverse complement strand
GAAGCCGTGGTCACTCAGCGCTGTCAGGTTCTGTTAAACCGCCCTAGGTTCATCCAAGGACTAACCGGCTTTCACTGGTGGTTAGAGGCGCTTAATCATGCCTAAATAAGCGGAATTGATATAACCAACCCTATCCCCCACAAATCAAATGGCAGAAGATAGTCATCTTCTGCCATTGCAACTGAATAATTTAGTTGTGTCTAAGCGGTTTACCAGCGGGAAAACTCGCGGTTGCCACCATCTCGGCCGCCACCGCCACCGCCGAAGCTGCCGCGGGGAGCACCACCACCGGCACGCTTTTCTTTGGGACGAGCTTTGTTAACGCGCAGCTCGCGACCCATCCATTCAGCACCGTCGAGGGCTTCAATGGCAGCGTCTTCGTCAGCTTCCTTCTCCATCTCGACAAACGCGAAGCCCCGGGGGCGACCGGTTTCGCGATCGGTGGGCACCGTTACTCGGCTAACGGCCCCGTACTCGGAAAAGACTTCAGTGATGTCTCCTTCCGCAGCATTGTAGGCGAGGTTTCCTACATAGATCGACATGGCACAACTCCAAAATTGACATGTAATGTAGACAAGTTTGATTCGGAGTGGTACACATCGATTACCCGAAAACTGAGATCAGACTGTGATTGACCAGCCTACCGAAAGCAAAACATGTTACCCGCCTACTTTAGCATAAGGTTTCTGGAGATCAATCGTTCTGTAACACTGTGACAGCAGCCGTTACAGCCATTGAGGACGGGGCTTCCCATAAGTTTTGTAACACGCTACTTAGGGCACTTGCCAGGGCTTAATTAGCGTCTGCCGTAGAAGGTAACCTCAACATCGGCACACCAGCCAGCGGCCAAGTTTTCGTACAAAAAGACGCGCTCTACTCGGTAGTACACGCCGTCTCTAAATACGCAGTCACCGATGCGCGGAATAATGGGGTAAGTGGCAAACCACAGGGCGTCTTTGGTGGGAGCGCTGGGGCTGTTGCTGCTGGCCGCCAGATAAAACACCTGAACCTTAAACCCCCGGTCCGCACTGACGGGAGTTGAGAGGGGACTTTCGCTAGGCTGGCTGCTGCTTTTGCCGGTAGTTTTTTTGGTGGCCACAGAGTTGGCGATGAAGGGTACGGGTGCTTTGAGGGGAGATTGCACCAGTAGTCTACCAAGACTATGGAGAGGAGTTGGTGGAGTATGGAGGGTGGAGCTCAAAATTTAGGGTTTAAGGGTGCAAGGTTTGACCTCAGGTCTGACAACTTAAACCTTGCACCCACTCGCTCTGGTAGTTAAGACTGCCCTGGGGGCCGGTCTTTGACCAACGCAGTTCTAGCTATTACCGCGACGCTTAAGAGCAGCTACCATCTGCTGGCGCACGGCCCTAGCCCACTGGTCAAACTCAACGGTGGGGCGAGCGTCTTGGTCGAGGGTGGCTCCAAATCCCTGGTTATTCCTGTCCTGCGTCATAGCCTTGTCCTTGTTGTCTGTATAGATAGTTAGGTTATTTTTCTGACCTAGATTATTATTCCCTGAGGTCAGCTACCTCGGCTATGCCCCCGGGTAGGGATTTCACAACCTGGGGTTGGGCAGAAACGCTAATTGCGGCGGCAGGATGGCGGCTGTAAATCAAGCTGGGGGCCAAAGAGAGTGTTAAAAGCCATGGCCCAAGGACTGATAGGGCAGAATGGCTCTATATGAAATTACTGCGAATTCTTTTCTATGCGCCCCATTCGTACGTTTAACGTTACCCCGGCTCTGCCCCAGCGGCTAGAGGCGCTGCGCACCCTGGCCTACAACCTTCACTGGGACTGGGATGTGGAGATGGTAGACCTATTTCGGCGGCTGGACGGCGAGCTGTGGGAGTCGAGCCGCTACAACCCGGTGCTGATGCTGGGCTCCATCAGTCAGGCGCGGCTGAATGAAATTGCGGAAGATGAGGGGTTTTTGGCTCAGATGGATCGGGCGGCCCAGCGGCTGGAGGACTATCTGCGCGATCGCAATTGGTACAAAAAACACCGCAAGTCGCCTGTCTCGGGTGAATGCTACGCCTACTTTTCCATGGAGTTTGGCCTCACCACCTGCATGCCGGTTTATTCCGGGGGGTTGGGAGTGCTGGCTGGGGATCACCTCAAGTCGGCTAGCGACCTGGGCCTGCCCCTGGTGGCGGTGGGCCTGCTCTACCAGGAGGGCTACTTTGCCCAGTATCTGAATGCCGATGGCTGGCAGCAGGAGCGCTACCCGATCAACGACTTTTACAACATGCCCCTGCACCTGGAGCGGGATGCCAACGGTCAGGAGCTCAGAATCGAGGTGGAATATCCGGGCCGGGTGGTGTACGCGCGGGTGTGGCGGGTGCAGGTGGGCACGGTGCCGCTATACCTGCTCGACACTAATATCGAACTCAACAATCAGTACGACCAGGATATCTGCGATCGCCTCTACGGCGGCGACATTGATATGCGCATTCACCAGGAGGTGATGCTGGGCATTGGCGGGATTCGCATGTTGAGGGCTTTAGGGCTGACACCGACTGCCTACCACATGAATGAGGGCCACTCGGCCTTTATGGCCCTAGAGCGCATGCGGGTGTTGGTGGAAGAGCAGGGCCTGACTTTCGCTGAAGCCCTCCAGGTGGCCCAGGCCAGCCAGATGTTTACTACCCACACCCCGGTGCCCGCTGGCATCGATCTGTTTCCGCCGGAGAAGGTGCTGCACTATCTGCGCCACTACCGCGAGCGCTTTGGCCTGGGCGATGCCGAGTTTCTGGCCCTCGGCCGCACCGATACGGGAGATTTTTCGGCTCCCTTTAGCATGGCGGTGTTGGCGATTAAGACGGCGACGTTTATCAACGGGGTCAGCAAGCTTCACGCCGAGGTGTCGCGCGATATGTTTGGCAAGCTGTGGACGGGGTTGCCCCAGAGCGAGGTGCCCATTACCGCCATCACCAACGGGGTGCACGCCCGCAGCTGCGTCGCTCGCTCGACCCAGGCACTCTACGATCGCTACCTCGGCCCCAACTGGGCCGAAGCGAGCCCGGGCGCATCGCTGTGGGAACGGGTGTATGCTATCCCCGACGATGAGCTGTGGCGCAACCACGAGCAGTGCCGATCGCACCTGGTGGTGACGGTGCGCGATCGCCTGGCCAAGAGCACGCGCGATCGCGGCGGCTCGACCCGCGAGCTGGCCGAAGCCCAGGAGTGCCTCGACCCCTTTGTGCTCACCATTGGCTTTGCCCGCCGCTTTGCCACCTACAAGCGCGCCACCCTGTTTCTCCACGACCTCGAGCGCATTCGCAATATTATCAACGGCCATGGCGGCGATCGCCGCGTCCAGTTTGTGATTGCGGGCAAAGCCCACCCCAAAGACATTCCCGGCAAGGAACTGATCCGCAGCATCATTCACTTCACCCGCGATCAGGGGTTGAGCAAATCCATCGTGTTTGTGCCCAACTACGACATTCACCTGTCGCGGGACATGGTGGCTGGCTGCGATGTGTGGCTCAACAACCCCCGCCGCCCCCGCGAGGCCAGCGGCACCAGCGGCATGAAGGCGGCGATGAACGGCCTGCCCAACCTCAGCGTGCTCGACGGCTGGTGGGATGAGGCTGACTACATTCGCACCGGCTGGCCCATCGGCCACGGCGAAGACTACGAAGACCCTGACTACCAAGACGACGTGGAGGCCAACGCCCTCTACGACATCCTGGAGAAAGAGGTGGTGCCGCTGTTCTACGATCGCGACAAAGACGAAATTCCCCGCGGCTGGGTAGCCAAAATGAAGGAAGCGATCTACTTCAACACGCCCCAGTTCAACACCGCCCGCATGGTCAAGGACTACGCGACTTTGGGGTATTTTGCGGCCAGCGATCGCGCCTCTACCCTGGCCTCGGCGAGCTACAGCCCCGGCAAAGAGCTGGCCACCTGGCAGGCCCGCATGGCTGACCACTGGTACGACGTGCGCTTTGAAGAAGTGGCTATCTCTGACACGACTAACCTCCAGGTGAACCAGCCCTTTAAGGTGACCGCCGCCATTCAGCTCGGTGCCCTCACCCCCGACGATGTGCAGGTCGAACTCTACCAGGGCACAGTCTCCGTGGATGGCGAAATTCACTCGGGAGTAGCGGTGCCTATGGCCCATCAGGGGCCAGATGCCAACGGCAGAAGCATCTATGCCCTAGAGATGGAGTACACCGCCAGCGGATTACAAGGCCTGTCGTTGCGCATTTTGCCTCGCCACCGATACCTCAACAGCCCCTACGACCCCAAGCTGGTGCTCTGGGCCGATCCAGATTCGGTGCGGATTGTTTCGGGGGTGGTGACACCTACAGCAGCGCTGGTGTAAGCAAGGTCTGCCTGGTTCACCAGGGGCTAAGCGCTTGTGGGTCAAACGCTAATTGTCAAAGACGAGGTGTACAGCGCGCGCCAGGGATTTAACAGCAGGTCGGAAGCGGGGGCAGAGGCGATCGCCCTGCTGCTCTCTAGCCAATTGGCCTGAGTGACGGAGGCAATTTGGGCTCTGGACGGCAGCGCATAGCCGAGCGTAATTACTACGCTTGAGGTGGTGTAGTGATTGGGCTTTTGGGGATAAGCAGCAGATCTAAAGGTCACCCTAGAAACCTAGTCCCTAACCGTAAGCATCAGTCGCACTATGGAGAAATCGCCATGGCCTCAGTCCAGGTTTCGTCGAACGCGTCGCGCTTTGGCCAAGACGTGGCTATCCGACAGTTTCAGCTGGTTGCCGACGAGCCAACCCACCTCGGCGGTAACGACCAGGGGCCGACCCCAACGGAGCTAGTTTTAGCGGGGCTGGGCAGCTGCAAAGCGATCACGATCGAAATGTATGCCGAGCGCAAGGGCTGGCCAGTCGAAAACGTTTACGTTGCGGCGGAGCTGCAAACCGTGGAGAAACAGACGGTGATTGCGGTCTACCTGACTTTGGTGGGCGACCTAACCGCTGAACAGCGCGATCGCCTGCGGGAAATTGGCGATCGCTGTCCCGTGCACCGCCTGCTCAGCGCTGGTACCCCAATTCAAACTGTCTTGACCCCTGCCGCGATCCCGTCGCCATAAACTATGAACCCATCCCCCATCCAAACCGGGTTTGACCGCATGTTCCAGCCTGATCAGCTGACGGTCGGCGTGTTTTTTCCCATCGAAGCCTACAGGGGCAGCATTCCTACCATGCAGCATCAGGTGGAGCTGGCCCAGCGGGCCGAGGCCCTGGACTATGCCGCTCTCTGGGTGCGAGATGTGCCGCTCTATGACCCCACTTTTGGGGACGTGGGGCAGATTTTCGACCCCTGGGTTTATTTAGGCTACATGGCGGCGCAGACCGATCGCATTGCCCTGGCTACGGGCAGCATTATCTTTAGCCAGCGCCACCCGCTGCACCTAGCAAAGTCGGCGGCTTCTGTCGATCAGCTTTCCGAGGGGCGATTGGTCATGGGGGTGGCTTCAGGCGATCGCCCGGTGGAGTTTCCTGCCTTTGGGGTTGACTTTGAGACGCGGGGCGATCGCTTTCGCCAGACCTTTGCTGACTTTAGGCAAGCTTTAGCCACAGAGTTTCCAGTGATTCGCTCGTCGCTGACCCAATTGGAGGGGGCCGACCTGCTGCCCAAGCCCGTCAATGGCAGCATTCCTCTGTTGGTGACGGGCCACAGTCGCCAAACCCCCGAGTGGATCGCCGAGCACGCTGACGGCTGGCTCTATTATCCGCGTCATCCCCAAATGCAGGCCCGCATGATTCAAGACTGGCGCGCCCTAGTCGATCGCGTCGCCCCCGGCAAGTTCAAACCCTACGCTCAATCCCTCTATGTCGATTTGGTGGATGACCCCACCGCTGCGGCGACGCCAATTCACCTGGGCTATAGGTTAGGGCGCGATCGCCTGCGCGACCTGATGCTGCACCTGCGCGACATCGGCGTCAACCACGTGGGCCTCAACCTCAAGTATGGTGAGCGCCCGGCAGGGGATGTGCTAGAAGAAATTGGTCGAGAGGTTTTACCGCACATTCATTCAGAGGTTTTGACCCATGAACGAGTATCAGTCGGTTAGCTGTGATTTCTACGACGAGCTAGAGGCTCTGGCCACCCTGCACCAGACTTGCCCGATTCACTACCGCACTGAGGGCGGTGATGAGATGAGCACTGAAGGCCAAATCGTCGATTTCTTTGTGGTTGAGAAAGCTGAATATCTGCGGCTGAAGGATGGCCTCGAAATTCGCCTCGATCGCCTGATTTCTGTGGACGGCAAGCCGGTGCAATTTGCGACCAGCGACTAGCAACGCTGGCTATAGACCCGCCCGCACCGGTTTGTGCTCACCCAGTTTCTTTGCGATAATGGCTATATCTCCAGGAGATTTAGGCTATGTCTAACAGCCCTAACTGCAATGACATTGTTGCTCAGGTTAAAGCCCATCAAAGTGCTCTTGAGCAGATGGGTGTTAAATCTCTAGAGATTTTTGGTTCTGTAGCTCGTGATGAAGCCACGCCTCAAAGCGACGTTGATTTTTTAGTAGAATTTTCTAAGCCAGTTGGGTTTTTTCAAGTCTTTGATGTTCAGTACTTTTTAGAAGATCTGCTTCAGCGGCCTATTGATTTAGGCACAGCAGACTCTCTAAAAGAACACCTACGACTTCCGGTTTTGGAGCACACTATTCGTGTCTTCTAGGAACTGGAAGTTGCGGGTCGAAGATATTCTGACTGCCATTGAGACAATTCAGACTCGTTTAGACGGCTTGGATTTTGCAGACTTTGTTAATGACGCCATTTTGGTTGAGTCGATAATTTATCAGCTCATTATTATTGGTGAAGCTTCAGCAAATATTCCCTCGGACATCAAAGCTCTGGCACCAGACTTGCCCTGGCGACAAATGACCGATATGCGAAATATCATGGCCCATGCTTACTTTCGAGTAAAGCTGAACATTGTTTGGGAAACCGCTTGCGAGAACTTACCACCTTTGATTGAACCCCTAAAAACGCTTCAGAACTTGTAGTGGTCGAAGGGATGGTTGAGAAATTCACTAAGGCCTAGCGGCAAAGCTGCTGGGGCAGGTGCTCCATGGTGCGCTCAAAGATGGCGGAATCGTCCATGGCCCGCGCCATAATCAGTGCGCCTTGAATGGCGATCAGAGCTTCTTCGCTACGTTCCTGAGCTAGGGGTTCTGACATACCAGCTTGGGTCAGGACGGCGGCGATCGCCCCCATCCACCGCCGCAGCATGCTCTGCACCTGGGGCTGAAAGTCATCCTTGGCGGAGCCCAGCATCAGCGAGGCGAGCATGCAGGGCTTTTGGCCGTGGCTATAGGCCTCACAGATGCGATCGCCCATACGTGTCAGCCGGGCCAGCGCACCCCCGTCACTTTCTAGAGTATCTAGCGCCGTTGCTTGCAGCCACTGATCGAGAGTGTCTAGCACCGTTATGACCATGTCATCCTTCCCGCCCGGAAAGTGGTGATAGAGACTGGCCTTGCCCAAACCCGTTGCCTGGGAAATTTTTGACAGACTAACCCCGTCGTAGCCGTACTGCCGAAACAAATCAAGCAGGGGCGGCACGTAGGTTTGCTTAGCCGCAGTTGGCTTAGCCATTACCGCGCGTCTCCAAGAAAGTAGTTTTCACCTGTTGACATTATACCGAACGATCAGTACAGTCATTGTGTACCGATCGTTCGGTACTCGGAAGACAGCGTCACTCTGTTTAACAGCAATGTGAGGGGATTACTCCTCCAATCTTGTGACCTTCTCCAATCCCTTACCTCCTCCACTTCTCAAGGAACTCACCATGATTCAGCTCTATGGTCACGAAGTCTCTGGCAACAGCTATAAGGTTCGTCTTTTTCTAGAATTGCTCGGCCTCGATTATGAATGGCTCAAGGTTGACCTGATGCAGGGCGCTCACAAGGCTCCCAAATTTCTTGCCCTCAACCCCTTTGGCCAGGTGCCAGTGCTAGTGGATGGCGAGGTCACCCTGGCCGATGCCCAGGCGATTTTGGTTTACCTAGCGCGGCAGTATGGCGGTGATGCCTGGCTACCCACCGAGGCACTGCCCCTGGCTCAGGTGGTGCGCTGGCTCTCAACCGCCGCCGGAGAAGTGCGTTAGGGGCCTGAAAATGCGCGCCTGTATCACCTGTTTGGGACGACCAACATCAATATCGATCGCGCCCACCAAAAGGCCGACTATATTCTCACCCAGCTCGATAAGCACCTGAGCAGCCGTTCGTGGCTAGAGTTTGAGCGCCCCACGATCGCCGATGTAGCGGTGTTCCCTTACGTGGCGTTGGCGCGCGACGGCAACATTGACCTCGATGCCTACCCCAACGTGCTGGCCTGGATTGAGCGCATCAAGCAGCTGCCTGGCTTCATCGTGATGGCTGGGGTGTAGAACGCCATGACAAATTTAGGCTGGCCTCAGGATGACTCCCCCTTCCATGCTGGGGAACTGGCGATTCAGAACCGACTGGGGGTACAAGAGCGCATGGATAGGCAGGGGCGGCGGATCATTCGAGACTACTTGCCTAACCAGCACCGCGATTTTTTTGCCCAGCTATCCTACGTTTTGGTGGGTACTGTGGCGAGTGATGGCCAGCCCTGGGCCTCAGTTTTGGTCGGGGAACCGGGGTTTATCAGCTCCCCCGATCGCTACACCTTGCACATTGCCGCTCAACCACTGTTTGCTGACCCGCTGCACACTACTCTGACGGTGGGAGCTGACATTGGTTTGCTCGGCATTGAGCTGCACACCCGCCGCCGCAACCGCTTGAACGGCACCATAACAGCCATTCAGCCGGAAGAATTTACGGTGGCGGTGGGTCAGAGCTTTGGCAACTGCCCCCAATACATTCAGGCGCGGCGGTTTGATCTGCAATCTTTTGATGCAGCGGTGGCTAAACCCGTATATGCCCTCGCGATGCTAGGAGATGCCGAAAGGGCGCTGATTGCCGCCGCCGACACTTATCTTCATCGCCACCGCCCACCAGGATGTGTCGGCAGGATCAGCTAGCGGTGTGGATGTGTCGCATCGGGGCGGCAAGCCTGGCTTTGTGAGAATTGACGACTCGCAGACGCTGACGATTCCAGATTTTTCGGGCAACTTGCACTTCAATACCTTTGGCAATCTAGAACTCAACCCTCGCGCTGGGCTGGTCTTCATCGATTTTGACCGGGGTGATCTGCTCTACCTCAGCGGCACTGCTGAAGTGATCTGGGATGGCCCCGAAATCGTGACTTACGAAGGGGCTGAACGTCTGCTGCGTTTCTATATAAAGCAGGGCTACCGCGTTGAAGGTAGTCTACCTCTCGCTTGGTCAGTCCCAGAGTTTTCGCCTTTTTTGAATGACACGGGACCTTGGCGATCGCAGGCCTAGAGAGCTACCCCAAGGGTAGGGGCATTGCAGTGTGTTGCCTGACGTAAGGTTGTCCCCCTCAGGTACGACAGAGAGTTGTGCCCCTTCGGCGCTTTAGCGGTAGAACATAAGAGGTTGGATAGCCATCGTGACTGGAGGTAAAACCGATGACGAGCGTCATTCCAGTGCCGCTGCGCCGAGACATTGTGAGACGCCATGAAGCGGGAGAAACCCTCTTGGGGATTGCCCAACAGCTAAGGTTGTCGGTCTGGGGCGTGCGTAAGATCTGGCGACAGTACCGGGACAAGGGCGAGGCGGGGCTGGCGATCCGCTATCGACAGAGTGGGCGCAGCGGGCCTCGCGGTGAGCGGTTGATCTATCGTGCGGCCGTGTGGCTGAAGCGAGGGCATCCGGGGTGGGGATCTGGGCTGATTCGGGTGCTGCTGGCCGAGCGCTATCCGCAGGCCGTGATTCCCCATCAACGCACCTTACAGCGTTGGTTTCGCCAGCAGCAGCTGAGTGTGCCGCCGATGCGACGTCCACCGGTCGAGCGGCACCGAGCCGAGCGAGTGCATGAGGTTTGGCAGTTAGATGCGACCTCCCACCAGCGTCTAGCTGATGGGACGCCCGTTAGCTGGCTATCACTGATTGATGAACACAGTGGTGCGGTGCTTGAGAGCCGCGCTTTTCCCCCAATACGTCTTTGAAGCGGTACCAGTGCAGCAGGTTCAAGCCGCCCTCCGAGACGCCTTTGCTCGATGGGGGCAGCCTCAAGCACTGCGGGTCGATAATGGCCCGCCCTGGGGACATCGCCACCACATGCCCCAGGCCTTGACACTTTGGCTGGTGGGGTTAGGCCTTGACGTTATCCACAACCGCCCCTATCGTCCGACCGACAATAGCCGAGTGGAGCGCTCGCACGGCGTGCTGAAACGTTGGGTTGAACCGGCGCAATGCCCGAACTTTGAGGACTTCACCCAGCGCCTCAATCGGGCTACAACCCTGCAACGCGAGCAGTATCCCAGTTGTTCGGGCGCACCACGCACTCAGGCCTATCCGGCCTTGGCCCACCCCGCGCGACCCTACACGCGAGCCACTGAATCCAAGCAGTGGCAGTTCCACCGAGTCTGTCAGTACCTAGCTCAGCATCACTGGTGGCGAAAAGTCTCTCAGACGGGGCAGGTTTCTCTCTATAACCGCAACTATTCCGTCGGGCGCACCTATCAGGGCCAGATGGTGAGTATTCACTTTGAGGCGCAGACCCAAACCTGGGTTATTGAGGATGTCCAAGGTCAAGTGATTGCTCAACATCGCTTTCAAGCTCTCACCTCTCACGGCATACAAACCCTGCAACTCACCCACAAAAAAAGAACCCCCTAATTCATTAGGAGGCATGACCTTGTGTCGCCTAGAGGGGGACAACCTTACAGCGCGTGACACACTGCAATGACCTACAAACCGGGTTCAACCAAATAGAATTCGGTATCACAATCATTTGTTAGCGTACTGCTTATTCCCAAAGCTAAACCCCTTCTGTCTCTGCAAAGTGGTTGAGACAAAAGGGGTTCGAGTTGCAACGATTTTCAAGACTTTCAAATAAGCTAAGCCGCTTGAACTTGCCGGGGTTTTGGCTTTTTGCGATCGCTCTTGCGGGTGCCGCCTGCCATTTCGTATTCAGAGCTATCTTTGCCATACCTGGCTGCAACGGCCATCAGCATTAGCTCAGACAAATCTCGCAGTTTTTTCTCGCCTGCCTGCACGCTATTTGAGGCATTGTCTACCTGAGATAGGGCTTCGTTGTAGGTAGCAACATCGGCTCGCACAGCCTCAATGGCTTGATTATATTCGGCTAGGGTGAGGCCGTTACCCAGGTCTAATCTGGCATCAATAGAACGCATGGCGGCAGCGCGACGCTGGGCCTGCTCTACTACTTTTGAACTTCTTTTTGCTCTGCCCATTGGTCGAATACCCCCTAACGGTTTACTCTTCGACTATGGCAAATGGGCTTAATCCGTGAACCCCTGAGTAATACGGATTCTGTTCGGCACAAATAAAAAAGGATTCTGCGTATTTTTAAGTAGCAGAACGAGCGGTAGAGGTTTAGGGTTCAGCGGGCTTGATAACTCACGGTGGGCATTAAGTATTCTGTTTACTCATTCAACTACTGCGGGGGGATGGGCGTTTACCGCCCTAGAGCATCGGCAAAGCCAGGGGGCGCATCGAGTAACCTGGGCACAACACTTGATTATTGGACGGCGTTACTTGATTACGACGGGCGATAGATAAGTAACGCTCTCAGAAAACTTGATTTTTTGGCAAGGTTACTTATCTATGGGGTGCCATAGTTAAGTAACACCTAAGCGAAACTTGATTTCGTCATAGCGCTACTTATAAATGGGGCTTGCTAATCAAGTAACGCCCGAGTGAAACTCGATTTCCTCAATTCTTTGGTTTAGAGCGGCTTGGTTCACAGCTGGATGACCAGCACGGCCGCGATCGCCGTTCCGGGAGGCTTCGCCAACGCAAGGCGGGAGTATACGAACAATGGCGCGATCGCCCCAGCAGTCGCCCTGTTTGGCGTCAAGTAGGGTGGGCACTGCCCACCACCCCATCAATTCACCCACCACCAACTCCTCCCCCTCAAACTCAAGGGCATTTCAGCTTTAACAGCAGTTGCAGTCCGGCACAAGCGTTTTACGTTGTCGGCTTCTGCAAAGATGGGTCTGTGGTTGAAGGTGACCAAAGTGAGAAAGATTGCCTCGCCGGGAGTGTAGGCGCGTCGATAATTGGGCATTTAGGGATTTTGGAAGATACTCTAAGCTAGTGTTCTCAATGGACTGGTGATAGCTGGGTAGGAAGGTAGGCACTGCCCACCCTTAAGAGTTAAGGCTCTTTAAAGTGTTCACTTCATAGATTGAGAAATATTACCAATAAATTTAGAATGCCAACATATACAACACCGCAACGACCAGACATACTAATTAAGGCAAAAGGCTCAAGTTATGAAAAAGCAACATATAACGCCCTCCTGCAAATTGATGATTTTATTCAGCAAGGATACTTAGATGATGAAAGATTTAAAGATTTCAGTTCAAAAAGTTTTATTGAAATCAAAGAACAGGATTTTATGGCGAAAGATGAGAAAGAATTGATTGATTCCGTAATAATATTGAGCAAGCTATTCGTCTCGAAACGAAACATTCAGGATTTGAAAGAGCAAGCTCGGAAAGCTCTAGTGACACTAAATATCTTGTTTGAAGAAAAGGAAATAGACGAAGTAGATTACACCTCTATACAAAATAGCCTTAAGTTAATCAAGAAATATGCAGTAAATAATCTTAGATATAAAGAGGTGCTTATTGAGGCTGAAACAGCTAGGAAGGTGGTAGAGAAAGCAGTTGAAGAACCCGATACAAAAAACAGAGATCAACATTAATGGAATATTTCTCAAGCCACTATGGTATTCAACTCACAGAAGAAGAGGATTGGTTTGATCCCAGGTTAGATAGAGACACTAATCTTTATGTTGATCCATTTCTTATCTTTAAATCTAGTAATCCTATTTTTCGTAATTCTAGGGAGAAGTTCAAGATTTTTTTTAGGGCCACTTTGGAATTGGTGTTTGAGGCAAAAAGCAGAAGAAATAGTAATGCTCTATCACGTTTAGAAGACAGTGTCCTTTGGTTCCCTGAGCCGGGGGAGTTCTGCCTAGGTGATTCGAAGGGAACTGGAAATAGACATAAAGTTGCCAGAAGAACAGCCGGAAAGGGGCCAGGCAGAAGATTTTCTGAGCCTGCCACTAAAGCTCTATTTCGATTAGCTGATCGGGGTCTTGAAGAACTTGATCATTTTGAGAAAATCCAGTTTTTCACTACTGGCATTGGACCCGATGGTATCAGCGATGCCACAGTCAACATACTCAAGCAGGAATTTATTCAATATACTCAAGAAATTTGTAAAAATCTAGGTGTTCCTACAGAACAATGCCCTGTGAAGTATTCTGAATTCAATATCGAACAAAAACGTTGGGAGCACGGAAGAATTTCACTTCCTAGAAATCCTTGCTTTGATCGAGAAGGGATTATCTTAGTGCCGAAAGATTTTTTATGCGTCCTTCCCACAATTAATAAAGATGGCTTCTCTGAATTCATTTCCGGATTCAAGAGCGAGCAATTGAGAGCAGAATTAAATTATGAAATAGAGGGCTATCTGGATGCAGCTACAATCGTAGAAATTGCTGAGAAGTATCCAGAATGGGTTGAGGATTATATTGAATACAAGGAGAAGGATGAGACTGTTGCACCATATGATTTGAGTACAGATGAGAAGAATTTGTATCGCCCTCAAAAAGAAGCATATAAATTTGTTGACAATAATTCAATCCATTTTCAGAAAGAGGTATCTACTGAAGATGACTTCAAAGAGTTTCTTGATTTGATAATTAATCAGTTCAAACATTATGTAGAAGAGCAGGGGGGGTATAGGCTTCTCTGGAACGATCCAACGGGTAAAGGATGTGAGCCTCTTCCCAGGCAAGAAGATTCAGTTCAATATTTATTTCTAGGAATAATTTCGAGCTATTGCAAGATTTACAATGTTGATCCTTCTAGGGAGCCTGAAACAGGCAGAGGGCCAGTAGATTTTAAGCTTTCATCTGGGTATAATCTTCGTGCACTAATCGAGATAAAGCTTGCCAAGAGTAGCAAGCTGAAACAAGGATTCGAGAGGCAGTTGCCCACTTACTTAAAAGCGCAACAAATTAAACTTGGGTTCTATATGATCATTTTTTACGACCAAGAAGACTCCAGTCGAGTCAATAAGGTGATGGAGAAAGTTAGGTCGTCAAAAGGATATTTTGAAGGAAATGTTATTTTAATTGATGCTTCAAGAGAGAAAAAATCTGCCTCTAAGCTTTAGCTAAGTAGGGTAGGCACTGCCCACCACCCCATTTACTCACCCACCACCAACTCCTCCCCCTTAAACTCAAACGCAGCCTCCCCTTCGCACTGGCATCCCCAATCCTCTCCATAAAACCCCTCCCTGACAAACTGCCGAAAACTCGAAAACTCCCACTGATGGGGGCACTCTACCAATCCATGCTTCACCGGGTTGTAATGTAAATAATTCACATGCCCCACCCAATCTGCCTCATCGCGAATGGTGTGCTCCCAAAATCGTCGTTGCCATACATCGCTTTCCCGTTGCCGTTGGCGAGATATACAAACATCCTGCGGTAGTGCACAACTTCCGTTGAGCGATCGCGTAAACAACACCTTTAGCCGTCCGACTCGCTTTGAGTAATTACCATCGCCTTGGGGTAAGGCCCATACAAAATGAATGTGGTCAGGGAGCACAACGGCGGCTGTAATGTCGAAGGGCATTTCAGCTTTAACAGTGGTTGCAGCCTGGCGCAGGCGTTCTATGTTGTCGGGTTCTGCAAAGATTGGTCTGCGGTTGAAGGTGACCAGGGTGAGAAAGATTGCCCCGCCGGGAGTGTAGGCACGTCGATAGTCGGGCATTTGGGGGTAGAGGAAGATACTCTAAAGTAGTGTTCCCGATGGATTGGTGATAGCTGGGTGGGAAGGTGGGCAGTGCCCACCCTACGGTGCTAAGGGCAACGGTATTACAGGCCAGTTACAGGGGCAGCACTCCAAAAAATCGGCTGTCTATAATGGGCTCTAAGTGACTGCTGCAAGTCGATTCTAGGTTTGCAACCCCTGTAATCAGCACCAAGGACCAACCCATCATGGCACGAGCAAAAACTGAAACAGCCTACATGCTCTGGACGCTAGGTTTCTTGGGTATCTGCGGGTTACATCGGTTTTATGCCGGGCAGATTGTATTGGGAATCGTCTACCTGTGTACCTTTGGCTTGTTTGGCTTTGGCCAACTCATCGATCTGGTGCTGGTGCCCGGTATGGTCAAAACCCGCAACGATCAACTGCGGCGGAAATACCTGGCTGAGTGGGGCGAAGATGGCCTGGCGATGCCGGTGCCGATAGATCGAACTTTGGTCACGGCCCAGGCGATCGCGCAACCCAAAGAAGACCCAATGCTGCTGCTGCTGAAGGCAGCCCACGCCAACGGGGGCAAGCTCTCCAAGGCACAGGTAGCACTGCATACCGGACTGAGCACAGAGCGGGTAGATGCCCTAATTCAGACCGCTCTGCACAGCGGCTATGCCGATGTCACCAACGATCCAGAATCTGGAGCGGTGCGCTACGTCTTCGATCTGTAGAGGCTCAGTAGAACGAAAACAGTCTTTCCTGACAAGATTTGGCCCCCACCCTAAATCCCTCCCCCAAGCTGGGAGAGGGACTTTGAAAAGTTTTCCGACTCCCCTCTCCTCCCTGGGAGAGGGGCTGGGGGAGAGGGCTAGCAGAGACTTTGCAATCTACTGGAGACTGCGATCGCGGTCGGCTCTCTCCCTACGGCCATCCCGCCTCTACTGCGCTTTCATCCAGTCGAGGCACTTTTGCATGTGCTGGCGCATGGTGGCTTTGTCGGCGTGGTGGCGGCGACCGTGACCGGGCAGCACCCACTCAAAGTCGTAGGCGGCTAGTTTTTCCATCGACTTGGTTTGCTCAGGCCAGGAGTACCAGCAGACGGAGCGAAAGGCGTGAAGCTGATGCAGCCGCACCGACCAAGCCAGGTGATCGCCAGTAAACAGGACGCGGTTGTCGTACAGCAACACCGTATGCCCCTTGGTGTGCCCCGGCACTGGAATGATCGTGAGGTCAGGCGCTAGTTCGACCGAATCGGTGCCTTTGAGCTGAATTTCTACCGAGGCGGTGTCACGGCCGATGTCGTCGATGTGGAGGATGCGATCGCAGCCAAACCGCTCATGAAACTGCTGGTGATCGGCCACATCATCCTGGTGGGTGAGGTAGAGGTAGCGCACGCCGCCCAGGGCTTCAATCTGCTTGACCAGAGGAGCCGCAAAGCGGGGCGAGTCGACCAGCACATTGCCCTCGGGCCGCTGAATAAGATAGCTGGCCGCCCCGTAGGACTTTTCGGAGTGGTAGCCGCAGTGGTAGACGTTTTCGGTAATCGGAATTGGGAAACTGGCCTGGGCCGCTTTCATGTCTTTGGGCGGTGCCACGGTGCCAATGGAAGCGGTGGGGCAGGCCAGCACCGCCTGCAGCGCGGCCAACCGTTCGGCCTCTGTCTCAGGCTGATGGAAGACCGCCGACTGCTCATCGTCGCGGCTAAAGATGTCGGGAGCGATCCAACGGCAGGTGTCGCAGTCAATGCAGGAGCTATCGACGTAGATATCGCCGTCTACGTTTTGGGGGCGGCGGGCGGTGAGGTGAGCCATAGTTATTACCCATCAATAGGTTGAGTCTATCGCTGGGGAAGGGCGATTGTGGGGCAGCGAGTAAGAGGATGTTTGAACTTAGCTCGACTTTATCCATTTGATCCAAACAGGAAAGCAGCAAGCAGAATTCAGATGAGGGCTTGAGGAGCTTGCTGCGATGGAATTTATGGCAATGATGATAGCGTTTGCGCCGCTGTTTTCCCAACG
>JAESFY010000248.1_pt1 | contig 16855 bp, 15 predicted proteins | sample 9266201 | NCBI WGS metagenome assembly JAESFY01 (sample SAMN14515071, study PRJNA621656) | algae metagenome | isolation source: Nodosilinea sp. WJT8-NPBG4 and co-occurring heterotrophs from soil, lower... | place: USA: Pinto Basin, Colorado Desert, California | collected 2006-05-27 | reverse complement strand
CACATCGTACGCGCTGCGGATGTCGGTGTTGATCAGGCTCACCTTGATCTCGCCGCGGTATCCGGCATCCACAGTTCCTGGAGAGTTCACGATCGAGATGCCGTGCTTCGCGGCGAGACCGCTCCGCGGCACCACGAACGCCGCGTATCCCTCGGGCAGCGCGATGCGCACGCCGGTGGCGACGAGCGCGCGCTCTCCCGGCTCGAGACGGACGGCCTCCGCAGCCACCAGGTCGGCGCCGGCATCGCCCGGATGAGCGTATCCGGGGACCACAGCGGCGATAATGGGGACATCAACGGAATCGGTCACCCCATGAGGCTAATGCAGAACACCGCCACAGACGCACGTCCGCGCTACCGCGAGAGGCTGGCTCCCAGCCTTCGGCTGCTGGTGACCGTCGCGCTCGCCGGCCCCATGGTCTCGCTGATCTTCGTGCCGGTCGGCTCGACCGTCGCATTGGTCGTCGGCGCAGCCGTGTCGGCACTCCTGCTGGCGGCGTTCATCGCGGCCGCGCCCGTCCTGTCCGTCGAAGGGTCGACTCTGCGCGCGGGGCGTGCGCACATCGATGTCCGGTTCCTCGCCGATCCTGTCGCGTTGACCGGTGACGACGCCCGACAGGCACGCGGTCCCGGACTTCCACCGCGCGGCTGGCACCTGATCCGTGGTGGCATCGACGGGGTGGTCGTCGTCCCCAACCTCGACCAGGACGACCCCGTGGAGGCATGGACGATCTCCAGCCGCACACCTGACCGCCTCGCTGCCGCCATCCGCGCCGCGCGCTGAGACGAGCGGGCCGCAGACGACAGCGCGCCCCTGATCGTGATGATCGGGGGCGCGTGAGACGTCGCTCGGAGGACTGCTTACGCAGCGCACTCCTTGCAGATGGGCCCGGATGCGCCCTCGTGGTCGAGCTGCGACTGGTGCTTCACGAGGAAGCAGTTCATGCAGGTGAACTCGTCCTGCTGCGCGGGCAGCACGACGACGTCGAGCTCGAGGTCGGAAAGGTCGGCACCCGGCAGGTCGAAGCTCGAGGGGTTGTCAGCATCCTCGTCCCCGCTTGAGCCGGAAAGCTTGTCCGGCACACGCTCCTTGAGGGCTTCGATCGACTCGGAGTCGTCTTCACTCTTTCGGGGAGCGTCATAATCGGTTGCCATGCGGTAGATCTCCACTTTCATGGTGCGAGTGGGTGGTGCGCCGTCGGGTAATCGGCGGCCATAGTTTGCACGACCCGGACACAATAAGCAAATGCCGGTCCGTGCGACATACCAAACTGACGGCACGCCCACGGTATTCCCGGTCACGGCCGCCGTCGCGTGGCACCATGAACGCACACCCATCAGAGGGGCATTCGCATGGAAAACGTCACCATCGTCGGCACTGAGGCAGGAGTGCTCGTACTCGCCACCGAGTCGGGCGAGCGGTTCGCGCTGCCCATCGACGACGTGCTGCAGCGCGAGATCCGACGCGCCACTCGCCAGGCAGAACCCGCCGGTCACCGACTGGCCGCCAGTCCTCGCGACATCCAGGCTCAGATCCGCGCCGGACTCACCGCCGTCGAGGTGTCCGAACTGCTCGGCATCAGTGTCGACGACGTCGCCCGATTCGAGGGTCCCGTCCTCGCGGAGCGTGAGCACGTCATCGGCCAGGCGCTCGCCGTGCCTGTCCTCATCGGCAGCGAGGTCGAGCCCGACGCGCAGCCCACCTTCGGCGCCGCCGTGCGCGACAAGCTCGCCGAAGTTGCGGCCTCCTCGGAGCGCTGGGCGAGTTGGAAGGAGGAATCCGGCTGGGTCATCAAGCTCGAGTTCATCGCGAACGACGTCGAACACGATGCGCGGTGGAGCTTCGATCCGCGCCGCAGCGCGCTGTCTCCACTCAACGCCGACGCCACCCAGCTCTCACGTCAGGGGTCTCTCCCCGAGGGACTGATCCCTCGCCTTCGCGCGGTCGATCATGAGCGCACGACCTCGCCGTACAAGGACGAGAGCCGGTTCGATTCCGGTGCGTTCGGTCCCCGTCTGCTTCCGACGCCCGAGGGCGGGTCCGATGAGCCCGCGCTCCCGGAGCGGTCGAACGCTGCTGCCCAGGATGCCGCGACCAACCGGGCACCGGAATCGCAGAAGACGAATCCCGAGACTGCCGACCTGCTCGAGGCACTCCGTCGTCGACGCGGACAGCGCGAGACCGCGCCTCTGGTCGACGATGTGGATCACGAAGAGCGGACGGATCGCGAAGATCAGACTCCGATCGCACTGTTCGACGCCTTCGATCAGCCCGCAGAGGAGCCGCAGACGCCCGAACCCGCACCGCAGAACTCCGCGTCGGATTCTGCGGACTCCGGTGGCCGTCGGCGGCGCCGGAACGCTATGCCCTCGTGGGACGAGATCGTCTTCGGAGCCCGCACCGATGAATAACCGTCGGGATCGGCCGCGTCTCACCGCGAGAAAGCACCGAGCCTGATCAGCGGGACCTGACGCTCTTCGGGAGTGAGGCCGCCGTGCTGACCGACCATGCCACGCCCGCGCTGATCCGCCGCCGTGCCGTCGTACACGGCGCCCGCGCCGCGGGCCACAGCCATGATGTCGCCGATCCGTGAGAAAGCGGCAGCGGTCACCGTCGGGCCGAAGAGCCCGAGGCTGATGGCCTCCTCGCGGGTGATGACGTCGGCGAGGCCTTCGAGGTCGGCGCGCCAGCGCGCGGTCACGGCCGCTGCGTCGGCATCCGCTTCCAGGTAGGCGTGCAGCATCCGCGGCTCCCCGCCCACATGCCGCACGCCGACGAGGTGCTCCTCGTCGAGGACGACCTGCCGGCTCGCGGGCACATCGACCATCCCGTGGTCGGAGGTGACGAGCACGCCGACCCCGGGCGGCACGCGTGCCGAGAGCGCCGCGTCGATGTCCTCCAGCGCGGTCACCCACTCCGCGGAGTCGACCCCGTGCTTGTGTCCGGCCTTGTCGACCTCCGGCAGATAGCAGTAGACGAGAGACCCCGGATGCCGCTCCGCGAGGTCGTACGCCGTCGCCACCCGATCGGTCGGCGTCGTCGCGGCCACGAACTCCGCTCCGCGCAGCGTCGCCTTGGTGAAGCCGCTGCGGGCGTAGGCGGCGATGCCCACGGCGAAGCTCTGGTGCCCGTTCGCCGCGGCACGCTCGAAGATCGTCGTCGCGGGCTGCCACGTCAGCGGGTCGATGCCGTCGGTCTCCCAGCCGCTCAGCTGGTTCACCAGCACGTCACGGCTCGGATCGAGCACGCGGTATCCGACCAGACCGTGCTCCCCCGGCCATACGCCCGTGACGATGCTCGTGAGCGCGGCTGCCGTCGTCGACGGGAACACCGAGTAGGCCACATCACGCTTCGTCAGACCCGTCGTGAGGGCGCGGGCGTGCCCGGCGTGCGCGCGCAGGCTGATGGCGCCGAGACCGTCGATCACCACGAGCACGACCGATCCCGCGCGCGGCAGCACCTCGGATTCGCCTCGGAGGGCGGCGAACAGGTCGCCCGCCACCCCGACGACGCTCCGGGCGCTGGGCGACTCGGAAGGTAGCATGAGTGACATCCGAGCCAGTCTGACACAGGCTCCTTCACGCCCCCCAGGAAGTCCATGCCGAAAACCCCGCCGCCTGAGCTCGCCCCGGAACGCATCCAGGACATCGACCTCTCCAGCGAGATGCAGGGCTCGTTCCTCGAATACGCGTACTCGGTCATATACTCACGCGCCCTGCCTGACGCGCGCGACGGCCTGAAGCCCGTGCAGCGCCGCATCCTGTACCAGATGTCGGAGATGGGGCTGCGGCCCGATCGCGGGCACGTGAAGAGTGCCCGCGTCGTCGGCGAGGTCATGGGAAAGCTGCACCCGCACGGTGACACCGCGATCTACGACGCGCTGGTGCGTCTCGCGCAGGAGTGGGCGCTGCGCGTGCCTCTGGTCGACGGGCACGGCAACTTCGGCTCTCTCGACGACGGTCCCGCCGCTGCGCGTTACACCGAGGCCCGCCTCGCCCCGCCCGCGATGGCCCTCACCGAGAACCTCGACGAGGACGTCGTCGACTTCATCCCCAACTACGACGGTCAGTTCCAGCAGCCGGCCGTCCTCCCCGCGGCGTTCCCGAACCTCCTGGTGAACGGCGCCAGCGGCATCGCCGTCGGCATGGCGACGAACATGGCACCCCACAATCTCATCGAGGTCGTTGCCGCAGCGACGTACCTGCTCGAGAACCCGGACGCGACGACGGAAGAGCTCATGGAGTTCGTCCCGGGACCGGACTTCCCCTCCGGCGGCATCCTCATGGGATTGGACGGCGTCAAGGACGCCTACACGAACGGCCGCGGCGCCCTGAAGGTGCGCGGCAAGGTCTCGATCGAACCGCTCGGCCCGCGACGGACCGGGATCGTCGTCTCCGAACTGCCGTACATGGTCGGCCCCGAGCGCCTCATCGAGAAGATCCGCGACGCAGTGCAGTCGAAGAAGCTGCAGGGCATCAGCGACGTCACCGACCTCACCGACCGCAACCATGGTCTGCGCGTGGCGATCGGCGTCAAGACGGGCTTCGACCCGAACGCCGTGCTCGATCAGCTGTACCGGCTGACTCCGCTGGAGGACTCCTTCAGCATCAACAACGTCGCGCTCGTCGACGGCCAGCCCCGCACGCTCGGCCTCAAGGAGATGCTGAGCGTCTACGTGGGCCACCGGCTCGAGGTCATCACTCGGCGCAGCCGCTACCGGCTGGCTCGCCGCGAGGAGCGCCTGCACCTCGTCGAGGGCCTGCTGGTCGCGATCCTCGACATCGACGAGGTCATCCAGGTCATCCGCTCGTCCGACGACTCCGAGCAGGCACGCACGCGGCTGCGCTCGGTGTTCGACCTGAGCGAGCTGCAGGCGGAGTACATCCTCGAGCTGCGTCTTCGGCGACTCACCAAGTTCTCCCGCATCGAGCTGGAGGCGGAGCGCGACTCGCTGCTGGCCGAGATCGCCGCCCTGCGCGAACTGCTCGGCAGCCCGGTGATGCTCCGCGCCGTCGTCGCACGGGAACTGGATGCCGCCGCTGACGCCTACGGCACCCCGCGCCGCACCCTGCTGATGAACGCCGCGCCCCCGAAGCCGCGGGCCACGAAGGGAGCCGTCGACCTGCAGATCGCCGACGCTCCCACCGTACTCGTGCTCTCGACGACGGGCCGTGCCGTGCGCATCGACCTCGGCGAGGGTCAGGAGCTCAGCGTCCCGGCCCGCAGGAGCAAGCACGACGCGATCCTCGCGACCGTCGAGACCACCGTCCGGGCGGAGATCGGCGCTCTCACCAGCGCCGGGCGGGTCATGCGCTTCTCCCCCGTCGACCTTCCCTCGGTCCCGCCGTCATCCGTCCAGCTCGCCGCCGGAACGCCGCTGCGCGACTATCTCGGCCTCCTCTCCAAGAACGAGCGGATCATCGGCTTCGTGCGCTTCGACAGCGAGACCCCGATAGCGCTCGGCACGGCACAGGGCACGGTCAAGCGGATCGTCCCGGCGACACTTCCGGTGAAACCCGAGCTCGAGGTCATCGGCATGAAGCCCGGAGACACCGTCGTCGGCGCCGCCGAGGCGCCGGACGACGCTGAGCTGGTATTCGTCACGACCGATGCGCAGCTGCTGCACTTCGCGGCGTCCTCCGTCCGACCGCAGGGCGCGCCCGCCGGCGGCATGGCCGGTATCAAGCTCGGTTCCGGTGCCACCGTGATCTTCTTCGGTGTGGTCTCCCCCGGCACGGACGCCGTCGTGGCGACGGTCTCGGGCGGCGACAGCATCCTCCCCGGCACGGATCCCGGCCGCGCGAAGGTCTCCGTGTTCACGGAGTACCCGGCCAAGGGCCGCGCCACCGGCGGAGTGCGGGCGCACTCGTTCCTGAAGGGCGAGGACAGGCTCACGGTCGCCTGGGTGGGGCCGAACCCCGCTCAGGCCGTCGATCCGACCGGCGCCGTGCGCAAACTGCCCGAGGTCGGCGCACGCCGCGACGCCTCCGGTCAGCCCATCGACGGCGTCATCGGAAGCATCGGTCGCACGATCGTCTGACTTCCCGACGCCTCCCGACGGCGTCAGAGTCGCAGTGCGAGCACGTTCGCGGTGAGTCCGGCGGCCGTGCCGCAGAGGATCACGGTGTCGCCGGTGCCGACGCGTCCGGCCTCCAACGCCCGCGCGAGCATGAACGGGACGGATGCCGAGACCATGTTCCCGAACGCGGCCACCTCGTCCACGCGGCGATCGGCCGGGATGCCGAGACGGTCGAGCATGGGGCCGAGCGCAGCGGAGGCCTGGTGCGGCACCCACAGGGCGACGTCGTCGTAGGAGATGCCGCTCCGCTCGTGGAAACGCGCGAAGAAGTCGGGCAGCACGCGCATCATGCCGAGCAGCGCACGACGCCCGTCCATATCGAAGAGGTAATCGCCCGGGTCCGATGCGGCGTAGAGCTGCGAAGGTGAGCGTGACAGTCCACCTCGGATCTCGGTGTCGTGGGCGTAAGCCGGCCAGGTCTGCTGCGCGCTCGCGATCACCCCGCGCGACGGGTCGCCGGAGCGCCGGAGCACCACCGCCACGGCGGCATCGCTGAACAGCTCGTAGCTCTCCCGCTGCGCGGGATTCAGGAACCGGGTCCCGACATCACCCGCGAAGACGAGGACGGTCTCGTGGTCCCCCGAGTCGAGATACCGCGATGCGATGTCGACGGCCGTGATGAAGCTCGTGCACGTGGAGTTCACGTCGAACGCGGCCGCGTGTCCCCCTCTGGTGAGTCGCTCCAGCACCAGCGCCGCTGTGCACGGGATCGGCTGGATGCCGGCCGCCGATGCTCCGAGCACGAGGTCGACGTCGTCGATCCCGATGCCGGCGTGCGCGAGTGCGCGAGTGCACGCGCTCGCAAGCATGTCGAGATGGCTCACGTCGTCCGCAATGCGGTAGCGCACGTCATCGCCGAAGTGCACCGTGTGATCCGGCAGCACGGTCCCCCACCCGGCGATCTCACAATTCCTCATCGGCATCCTCCCTCCAGGTCCGGGCCACGCGACGCAGCTTCACCGATCCGTCGTGCGTGTACGGCGTGAAGATGATCTCTGGCCGCTCGCAGCGCAGCCGGCCGGCGAGGGCGTGAACCTCGGAGGTGACGCCGGCCATCGTCCGATCATTCAGCACGTCCAGCGAGATCTCCAGCAGCGACGCATCGGTCTGCACGACGCGATACTCGTCGAATCCGTCGGCGTACAGCAGCGCGCGGGTGATCAGATCGGCGAACACGGGAACGAGGCCGCCGTCCTGACCGGGGAACATCAGAGTGTCCCCCTCGCGTCCCTCGATGCGCTCGATCGCCGACAGGGCGCTGCCGCACGGGCAGGGTTCGCGGCGCGCACGCAGCACATCGCCGAGACGGTAGCGCACGATCGGCTGGGCCCGTCGGCGGAGGTCGGTGATGATCGGCGTGAAGCGCTCATCGTCGAGGTACTCTCGCTCGAACAGCACGGCGTCCTCGTTCAGGTGGATGATGCCCTCCTCGCACGTGTGCGCGAGGAACCCCTCCGTGCACTGATACAGCTGATGCAGCTTCTCCTGCCGCAGCGATGCTGCGATCTTCTTCTCGTCGGCTACCTCGAGCACCTCCGCGACCGCATAGACCTTCTGCGGCACGGTCGCGAACGCACCGGCATCCGCCGCTCGGGCGATCAGCCGCAGCACCGACGGCGGTGCGACGAGGATCGTCGGCCGGAACAGCTCGAGTCGGCGGATGTTGTCGTCCATGTCGGCGTACACGTCGAAGTACGAGAAGGACACCGCCCTCGAACCGACGGACTCGTACAGGCTGTTGTCGGCGCGGAGGAAGAGCGCGATGCGGTGACCCGTGAGCGCTCCGCGCGGCAGCGTACGGGCGAGCACGGTGCCGACCCACGCGTCGCGCTCGCGAGGGCTCACCACGAAGAGCCCCCGGTGTCCGCTCGTGCCGCTGGAGAGACCGATCGAGTGGCCTCCGAGGTCCGCGTCGAAGTCCCGTGACCTCTCGTTCGCAATCGCCAGCGCCAGCGCCTCGTCACGGCGTACGCCCACAGTGTTCATCTCGTCGAAGCGCGCCATCATCACGCTCTTGTCCATGCTCGGCAGATCGGCGAACGTGCGACCTCGGAGCAGTTCACGGAAGTACGGCGATCGACGGCGCAGGAAGCGGACATGCCGGCGGAGTAGACGGGCCTGGCGTCTTTCGATCGCCCCGCGGGTACGCAGCCGCCGCCCCCAGCGCACGGCGGCGAACTCGCGGAGGATCCGCAGCGTCGACATCAGTACAGCAACTCCTTCGCCCCGAGCGGGTCGTGGCTGAAGACGAGGCGGATGCCGGCGTCAGCGGCATCCTGAAGGAGCGCCGCCGTGCGACGGTATGCGGCGAGATCGTGCTGCACCGCACGCGGGATCGCACGAAGCCGCTCGGTCGCACCCAGAAGGTCGCTCCCCCAGGCGGCATCCCCGGCGAGCAGGACGCGCCGGTCGATCAGGGCGCCGAGGTGGCCGGCGGCATGGCCCGGAAGATCGACGAGGAGGTAGGAGCCGTCCCCGAAGAGGTCGGCGGCGGAGAAGGAGACGCCTGCCACCTCCGTCGGGCGGAAGGCGTCTCGCTCGAGGACGATCTTCCGCGCATCATCCCACCATGTCGGGAGCAGTCCCGTCAGGATGCCGTCGCGCAGTCGCGGCTTTTCGAGCGAACCGCGTTGCCCAGCGGTCATCACGAACACCGCGTCGGGGAAGCGCGAGATCCCGCCGATGTGGTCGGGGTGCAGGTGGGACAGCACCACGTGCGTCACGGATGCCGGGTCGACATCGTCCTCGGCCAGCTGGCGCGCGATGTCGTCGGCAGGCGCGATCTCCGGAGGCAGCAGCCGGCGATAGGCGGCGCCACGCCATCCGGTGGGCCATTCCCCGGTCGCATAGCCGGTGTCGAACAGCACCCGTCGTCCGTCCGAGCCGTCGAAGAGGAAGACCCCCGAAGGGAACGCGCGGCTCTGCTTCGCTCGGCCCCGGAACATCGCCGAGAGATCGTGCACGGTGCTCCCGCACACGTAGTGCCGCAATCGCCGGGTCACGCGCGAGCCTTCTGGTCGGCCGCAGCACGGCGGAGCGCCTCGTCGAGCGGGACGAGCGGCTCGTACCCGAGCTCGGCCTTCGCGCGCGTCAGATCGAGGGTCTGCGAATAGGCGATGGTGCTCAGGGTGTAGCGGGTGAGCGGGGGCTCGGGGCGACCGGGAAGCAGCCGGAAGACAGCTTCGAGGGTCGAGGCAAGCACCCAGGCCGCGCGCCGGTTCATGGGGCGCAACCTCGGCGTCTCCCCTATGTGACCGAGCAGGGTCGTCAGCAGGTCACGGAAGGTCTGAGGGTCATCGTTGCTGATGTTGTACACGCCCCCCGCGGGATCGCCGGCGTCGAGCGCGAGTCGCAGCGCGGTGGCCACGTTCTCGACGGCGGTGACGTCGATGAGGTTCTCGCCCCCGTCGAAGAGCGGAATGCCGATGCGACGGTGCACGTCGAGCAGGCGCGGGACCAGGCTCGGATCTCCGGCGCCGATCAGCCCGCGCGGCCGCAGGATCACCAGCTCGGGGAACGCCCCCGCGCGCCGAGCATCCTGCAACAGTCTCTCGGCGGCGATCTTCGAGCGGATGTAGCTGTTGAGTCGATTGTCCATGTCGACCTCGTCCTCACGGATGGACACGCGATCTCGCGGAGCCGCGTACAGGCTCGGCGACGAGACGTGCACGATACGACGGATGCTGTTACGACGAGCGAACTCCACGACATGCGCTGTGCCCTCGACGTTGGCCTCCCGGAAGGCCCGCCACGGTCCCCAGGGCGTCGACAGTGCGGCGCAGTGGATGACGGAATCGACCGGGAGTTCCACTGCGGCGAGAGACGCCAGGTCGCCGAGGAGCCGATGCTCCCTGTCGACGACCTCGTCGAGAGCTGCGGCATTGCGGCCGGCGGCGAAGACCTCGACTCCGTGAGCATGCAGGTCGCGCACGACATGACCGCCGAGGAACCCGCTCGCCCCCGTCACCAGCACACGGGCTCCGGACATGCTCCTCACCCTAGCGGCCCTACTCTGAGGGGGTGCGTATCGCCATGGTCACCGACTACTACCTGCCGACGCTCGGCGGCGTGCAGACCGTGATCAAGGCGCACAAGGAGGAGCTGGAGCGCGAGGGGCACGAGGTGCTGGTCTTCGCTCCGCTCTCCGCCCCGAGCACGGATCCTGCCGTGGTGCGGCTGCCCACCGCCCGAGGTTTCGCCCCGGACGGGTACCCGTTCACCTGGAGTCCGTCCGCGGCATCCGCCTTCCTCACGGAGGAGCTGCGGGCGCGCCGGGTCGACGTCGTGCATGTGCACACCGAGATGTTCGCAGCCCTGGCCGGGTTCGAGGCAGCGCGCGCTCTGGGCCTGCCGGTCGTGCAGACGATGCACGGTCGGATCGACGTCTACACGCGGTCCGTCCTCCCGCTCCCCGCCGTGACGACCGCTCTGCTCGCCGCGATGCATCGCCGGCGGATGAGCCACGGGCGCGCACACGTCGATTCCACCTCCGCCTACACCCGCACCGCGATGGCGCGGCGGATGTGGCGGCTCATGGTGAGTCAGGCGAACCATGCCGACCAGGTGATCGTCCCCTCCGCGCACTTCGCCGGCAAGCTCCGCGCGCAGGGCGTCGGGACTCCCCTCACGGTGCTGTCGAACGGACTGGAGGCATCCGTGCTCGACGAGATCGGGGCTCCCGAGGCCCGCGTCGTCGCGCCGGGCGAGCAGCTGCGCGTGATGTGGTGCGGACGCCTCTCCCCGGAGAAGCGTCCGGAGGTCTTCCTCGACGCGATGGCCCTGGTCGCGGGAGCGGCCGGCCACATGTACGGCGACGGCGTCGCCCGGGCGGCGGTCTCTCGCAGAGCCGCAGCTCTCCCGGGCGGTCGGGTCTCGGTGCACGGCGGCGTCGGGCAATCCGAGGTGCTCGACGCGATGCGTCGAGCACACGTGCTGGTGTCGAGCTCGCTCGACTTCGACAACCAGCCGATGGTCGTACTCGAGGCCATCGCCTCCGGCCTCCCGATCATCGTCACCGACCCCGATCTGGCCGAGACGCTGCCGCCCGGAGGAGGTGTCGTCACCCCGACCCCGGATGCCGCCGGCCTGGCCGAGGCACTGACTCGCCTGCGCGACCATCCGTCGGATGTCACTCGTCTCAGCCGAGCATCGATCGCGCATCGCACGCTGGTCGCGCAGGCGACGCACCGTGAGGCGCTCGTCGTCGTCTACGAGGCGGCGCTGGCCACCGCCCGCTGACCCGGGTCAGGCGTCGATCGCCTCGCGCGACAGCCGCCCCGAGGAATCGATGATGAACTCGCGGCGAGGAGCGACCTCATTGCCCATCAGCAGCTCGAAGACGCGGGCGGCTTCCTCGGCAGCCTCGGCATCCTCCATCCGCACCCGGCGCAGCAGACGGCCCGACCGGTCCATGGTGGTGTTCGCCAACTGCTCGGCATCCATCTCGCCGAGGCCCTTGTAACGCTGGATCGGCTCGTGCCAGCGCTTGCCGGCCTTGCGGAGCTTGGTCAGCAGGGCGTGCATCTCCTGCTCGCTGTAGGTGTAGATGGTCTCGTTCGGCTTCGAGCCGGGGTTCATCACGATCACCCGGTGCAGCGGCGGCACCGCGGCGAAGACGCGGCCATGCTCGATCAGCGGGCGCATGTACCGGAAGAACAAGGTGAGGAGCAGGGTGCGGATGTGCGCGCCGTCTACATCGGCGTCGCTCATCAGGATCACCTTGCCGTAGCGTGCGGCCTCGATGTCGAACGTGCGACCGGAACCGGCGCCGATCACCTGGATGATCGACGCGCACTCGGTGTTCGACAGCATGTCGCTCACCGAGGCCTTCTGCACGTTGAGGATCTTGCCGCGGATGGGCAGCAGAGCCTGGAACTCGCTGTTGCGCGCGTTCTTCGCGGTTCCGAGGGCCGAATCGCCCTCGACGATGAACAGCTCGCTGCGCTCCACCTCATTCGTCCGGCAGTCGACGAGCTTCGTCGGCAGCGTCGAGGACTCGAGCGCGTTCTTGCGACGCTGGGTTTCCTTGTGAGCGCGCGCAGAGACGCGCGCCTTCATCTCGGAGACGATCTTGTCGAGCAGCTGGGACGCCTGGTTCTTGTCATCGCGCTTGGTCGAGCTGAAGCGCTGCGCGAGGTCCTTGCGGATCACCTGCGCGACGATCTGACGCACCGCGGGGGTGCCGAGGATCTCTTTGGTCTGCCCCTCGAACTGCGGTTCCGGCACGTTCACGGTCAGCACGGCCGTGAGCCCGGCGAGAACGTCGTCCTTCTCGAGCTTGTCGTTGCCGACCTTCAGTCGTCGAGCGTTCTGCTCCACCTGAGAACGGAGCACCTTGAGGAGTTCCTGCTCGAAGCCCTGCTGATGCGTCCCGCCCTTCGGCGTCGAGATGATGTTGACGAAGGACTTCACCGTGGTGTCGTATCCGGTTCCCCAGCGGAGCGCCAGGTCGACCGCGCACACGCGTTCGACCTCGGTGGCGATCATGTGCCCGTCTGCCTGGAGGACCGGCACGGTCTCCTTGAACGTGCCCTCCCCCTGGATGCGCCAGTTGTCCGTCACCGGCGGATCGGTGGCGAGGAAGTCGACGAACTCGGAGATGCCGCCCTCGTAGCGGTAGGAGATCTCACGCGGAGTCTCCGCGACGGCGCCCGTGTCGCCGCCCTCGACGAGTGCGGATGCCGCCTGCCCTTTCAGCGCACGATCATCGCGGACGACGATCTCGAGGCCGGGGACCAGGAAAGCTGTCTGGCGGGCGCGCGTCTCGAGTTCTCCGAGCTGGAAAGCCGCGTCCTTCGTGAAGATCTGACGATCCGCCCAGTAGCGGACGCGAGTGCCGGTGACACCGCGGGGTGCCTTGCCGACGACCCGCAGTTCGCTCTTGTCCTCGAACGGACGGAAGGGCGCGTCCGGCCGCTTCTCCCCCGTGTCGGTGAAGATGCCCGGCTCGCCGCGGTGGAACGACATCGCGTAGACCTTGCCCCCACGGTCGACCTCGACGTCGAGCCGTTCGGAGAGCGCGTTCACGACCGAAGCGCCGACACCGTGCAGACCGCCGGACGCCGCGTACGACCCGCCGCCGAATTTGCCGCCGGCGTGCAGCTTCGTGAAGACCACCTCGACGCCGCTCAGGCCGGTGCGCGGTTCGATGTCGACCGGGATGCCACGACCGCGATCATGCACCTCGACGCTGCCGTCGTCGTGGAGGATGACGTCGATCTTGCCGCCGTTGCCGTCCACGGCCTCGTCGACGGCATTGTCGATGATCTCCCAGAGGCAGTGCATGAGCCCCGGGGATCCGTTCGAGCCGATGTACATGCCGGGGCGCTTGCGGACAGCCTCGAGCCCCTCAAGCACCTGGAGATGATGGGCGGAATACTCGGCGGTCACAATCTCCGATTCTATTCTCGTCGACCGCTCGGGAGCGGTAGACACTCCCCACCGCCCCGCAGCCCGCACCGATCGCGTACGCGCTGAGCGAAACACGCCGTGATCCGGGCATGCATACAGGTGCAGCGTGGTTGTATTGAGCACACCCACAGCGAGGCCGACACCCGAGGAGGCACCGAGATGAATGCAACGACCGAACGTGAGGCTTCCGCCATCGAGTTTCGCCTGACCGCACTGGATCGCTGTGATTCCTGCGGCGCTCAGGCATACATCGCCGCCGAAGTCAACGGATCCGAGCTCCTGTTCTGCGCCCACCATGGCCGCAAGTACGAAGAGAAGCTCCGCAGCGTCGCCACCAGCTGGCACGACGAGAGCGCCCGCCTCGTCGAGACGGTCTGATCAGCAGCTGATCTCCGACGCCGGCGGGTACTCGACTCCGGCAGACCTCTGACTCCGGGTTGCGCGACAGCGCGACCCGGAGTTTCTCATTCCCGCAGGACTCTACGCACCCGCGGACTCAGCCGGGTGAGGATCTCCTCGCCCACGGTGTCGATCCGCTCTGCCAGCATGGTCGCACTCACCTCACCCGAGTCCCCCGGTCCGAAGAGGGTGACCTCGTCGCCGACGCTCATTCCTTGCCAGCCCTCGACGGTCGCGGTCGTCAGTCCGATCTCGACGAGCGTGCGCCTGCCGCCGGGTGTGCCGACCGGCATGCCTGACAGGGTGGACGGCAGACCGTCGAAGCTGCCGATCGACAGCATGGCGACACCATCCACGACCTCTTCCACGACGGCGGTCAGCGACGCCACCGGACGGACACCATCCAGTTCCGGGCCGTCGGCGGAGCGGATGCCGTAGCAGAACGCCCCGATGCGCGACACGGTGCCGCGTAGCTCGGGTCGCCACCAGGATGCGGCGGAGGCGGTGAGGTGCAGGAGGGGCGGCATGGTCCCGGAGCTGCTGGCGATGCGCACGGCTTCGAGGAAAGCAGCCTGCGCCGCGTCGTCCTCCGCGTCGCTCGCCTCGGCGATGTGGCTCCAGATCCCGACGAGGTCGAGGCGACCGAGCCGCTCTGCGTTCCTGGCCTCGGACACGGCCGATGCCCACTCCTCCGGCAGCACGCCGTTGCGGTGCAGACCCGTGTCGATCTTCAGGTGGACCCGGGCGCAGATCCCGAGGACTTCGGCTCGGGCGGTGATCCGCCGCAGATAGTCGATGGTGCCGACGCCCAGGTCGACATCCCGCGCGAGCGCCTCGTCGATCTCGTCGTCGGTCGAGGTGGCCCAGGCGAAGATCCGCGCGCCGTCGGTGATCCGGCGCACGTTCAGAGCGCTGCGGATGTCGTAGCTCCCGAACCACTCGACGCCGGCATCCACAGCTGTCTCGACTGCCCAGCGCAGCCCGTGCCCATACGCGTCGTCCTTGAGCACGAGCATCAACACCGACGGGGCGATGCGCTCTCGAACCGCCGCGATGTTCGAACGGAATGTGGCGCTGCTGATCCGCAGTTCCGGCCGGGTCATGCTTCCCACCCCCGAACGGCGTGCACGCCGGCCACCGTGATGAGTTCGGCGACGGTCATCCCGGTGATCGCGGCCCAACGAGCCAGAGCCGGCGCGGCGGGTCCGGTGCCGCCGAAGTAGGTGACCTCGGCACCGGGCGCGGCGTCGTTCCCCGCGAGGTCGACCACGCACACGTCCATGGCGACACGACCGACGATGGGCCGGGCGGTGCCGTTCACCTCGACGTGCGCCTGATTGCCGAGCGCGCGGACGATGCCCTGCGCATAGCCACCCGTCACGAGCGCCACGACGGTGTCTTCCGGAGCGCGATAGGTGTAGCCGTAGGAGACCGCGTCCCCCCGTCTGAGCCTCTTCGTCGAGAGGACGCGTCCGGTCAGGCGCATGACAGGTCGCAGGTCGATCACCCCGTCGTCGCTCGGGAGGCCGTAGAGAAGCGCAGAATCGATGTCCGCAGTGCCTGATGTGATCCCTGTGATCCCCTCGAGGCTCAGCGCGTCGACCTCACCATCCGAGTCGACGAGCACCCGATCAGCACCCACGGCCGTCACGGCCTGCGCGATCGAGAGGACTCCGTGTCCCCAGGCGTCTCTGCGCAGATCCGCCGTATGCCCTCCGGCCCGGACTGCGGCGGACGCCGCTGCGGCGAGAGCCGAGCGGGAGATCACGGCGCGCGGCAGGGCGCTGGAAGTCGTCTCACACACGCTTTCCACCCTAGCTTCCGCCTTCCCAGGTTGTTCTTCGAGCCCCCGTAGACTGGTCAGGACCCCTACCCTCGGAGCCTCATGTCACGTCTTTCCCTCGCGCCCCGCATCCAGTACCTGCTGGGACGCGCCCGCCGCATCGACGTCGGATCGGTGGTGGAACGAGCCAAGGAGGCGTCGGAACAGCATCACAAGGCGGTGCCGGCGATCATCGTCGACATGCTGTGGTCGGCCGCGCGCCACAACGTGGGATTCCAGGACTACATCGACTACGACTTCGCGATGCTGACGAAGGCGGAGCGTGACACGTTCATGACCCACCCCGTCTCGAACCAGCTCTCCCAGCGCTACGACCACCCCGACTTCCGCTGGATCTTCCAGGACAAGATCGAGTTCAACCGGCACTTCGCACAGCATCTGCACCGCGACTGGCTCGTCGTCGAGGAGGGCAACGCGGATGCCGTCCGAGACCTCGCCCAGCGTCTCGGCACCATCGTGACGAAGGAGCCGGTGGGCCAGGCCGGCACCGGCGTGCACCGTTACCACGCGGCCGAGATCACGGACTGGGATGAGTTCCACCGCGGCCTGCTGCAGCGCGGCGAACTGCTCATCGAAGAGGTCATCCGGCAGCACGACGCCCTGGCCGCCGTCTGCCCCGGAACCGTGAACACCACCCGCATCACCGCGTTCTTCGACGGTGAGAAGGCGCACATTCTGGCGATGGCACAGAAGTTCGGCCGCGGAGCGGTGAGCGATCAGATGACATTCGGCGGTTTCTACACGATGCTCGATGACAACGGCCGCTCCGTCGGCGCCGGATACGACTCCCACGGGCATGTGCATGAGACCCACCCGGATTCCGGGTTCCGGATCGCAGACTTCCAGCTGCCCTACATCGACGAGGTGCGCGCCTTCATCGAGGAGGTCGCCCGCGTCGTTCCGCAGGTGCAGTACGTCGGGTGGGATGTCGTGGTGACCCCCGACGGCCCCGTGCTGGTGGAGGGCAACTGGGGCGCCGGCGTGTACGAGAACAAGCCCAGCGTCACCGGCATCCGCACCGGCCACAAACCGCGTTACCGCGAGATCATCGGGTTCTGACCCTTCGACGGGCTCAGGGTCCCAAGGGCCGACGAGCAAGCGAGAAGGCCCGGATGCTGAGCATC
>JAESFY010000247.1_pt1 | contig 16949 bp, 11 predicted proteins | sample 9266201 | NCBI WGS metagenome assembly JAESFY01 (sample SAMN14515071, study PRJNA621656) | algae metagenome | isolation source: Nodosilinea sp. WJT8-NPBG4 and co-occurring heterotrophs from soil, lower... | place: USA: Pinto Basin, Colorado Desert, California | collected 2006-05-27 | reverse complement strand
TAGTCGATCTCCACGGGGTCGGTGCCGTCCGGAGCGCCGACGATGGAGTACTCGGGAGAGTTCTCCCCGAAATACACGCGCGGCTCGAAGTTCTCCTGCTCGGTGAGGAATCCGGACGACGGAATCCCGCGCTCGAGGAACACCGGCTCGCCGTCGCTCGTGCGCTGGTTGCCGGCGGCGACGACCAGTCCGTAGCCGTGGGTGTAGACCGCGGCACGGTTGTTCCAGTTCGTGACATCGACGCCGTTCATGTCGAGATCACGCACGGACACCACGGTGTCCTGCACCTCTCCGTCGATCTCGTAGCGGTCGACGTCGAGGTTCTCCTGGAACTGGTAGTAGCCGCGGTACTGCTCGAGCTGGCGCACGGCCGGGCTGATGACGGCCGGGTCGACGATGCGGATGGATGCCGTGGTCTCGGCATCTTCTCGCAGCTGGCCGGCCTCGGCGTCGGTCTCGGCCTCGAACGGCGTGGTCTCGAGGTCGGCGACCCCGTATGCCTCTTTCGTGCCGTCGATGTTCCGCTGGTAGAACTCCGCCTGGTAGGCGTTCTGGTTCGGTCGCACCTGGAAGGTGGTCACGGCCCACGGGAATCCGACTCCGACGACGAGCGATGCGACAATCAGCAGCGCGGTCGCGGCGAGCGGGAAGCGCCAGCGACCGATGACGGCCGTGACGAAGAAGAGGACCGCGACGATCGCCGCGATGATGGTGAGGATCGCGAGACCCGGGATCGTGGCGTTGACGCCCGTGTACGCCGGACCGATGATGCGGTCATCCTGTGCGACGAGAGTCTTGTAGCGGTCGAGCCACAGGCTCGCCGCCTGCACGAGCAGGTAGAGGCCGGCGATGATCGCGAGCTGGATGCGAGCGGGCTTCGAGATGCGCAGTTCGCCCTGGCCGATGCGGACCGAGCCGTAGAGGTAGGACACCAGTGCGGTCACGATGAGCGTGAGCAGCAGAACCGCCGACACGAAGGCCAGCAGGATCGAGTAGAACGGCATCGCGAACATGTAGAAGCCCGTGTCGACGCCGAACTGCGGATCGGTCGTGTCAGTGGCGACGCCGTTCGCCCACAGCCAGACGGTCTTCCACTGGCTCGCCGCCGAGAACCCTGCGAACAGACCGAAGAAGATCGGCATGCCCCACATCGCGAGACGGCGCAGCGGCTCGATGACCTCCTGGTACCTGTCGAGCTGCGAGCTGAGCCGCACATAGACAGGCCGCAGGCGGTACGCGAGCTGGATGGCCACGAACAGCGGCACGGCCATGCCGAGGAATCCGACGACGAACATCACCGCCGTGGCGAACCATTGGGTGGTGAGCACTCCCGCGAAGCCCACCTGGTCGAACCAGAGGAATTCGGTGTAGAGCGACGCGAAGACGAAGAAGACCGCGATCAGCGCGGCGATGATCGCCAACGAGATGCCGAATATTCGTCGCGAGGTTCGGGGAGTGGCCGGGTTCGGTGCGGAAGTCGAGGTCACCGTCCCATCCTAGGCACGCCTTACTGTGCTGCGGCTGTCATCCCTGTCACGGGGAGGTCACGACGTCGCACGACGGGAGCGTTCCGACGTCGCCGCCGTCGGCGATCACGTCGAGCGCGGCGAGCGATTCCTCCAGCGTCGACGTGCTGATCACGGTCAGGCCATCCGGCACATGGCCGGTGACCTCGTCGCAGTTCGTCGAGGGCGCGAGGAAGTAGTCCGCGCCCGCGTCGCGAGCGCCGTAGAGCTTCTGCCGGATGCCGCCGATCGGTCCGACCGTGCCGTCGGCTTCGATCGTCCCGGTGCCGGCGACGTTCTCCCCGCCGTTGAGCTCTCCCTCGGTGAGGGTGTCGATGATGCCGAGTGCGAACATCATTCCGGCACTCGGGCCGCCGACGTTGTCGAGCTGGAGCGTCACATCGATCTCGAAGTCGTAGTCGGTGCGCAGGGTCACCCCGATCAGCCACGTCGTCACGTCGCCGTCGGTCTGCTCCGCGGGCGTCACCTCGACGACCTGCTCCTCGCCGCCGCGCTGCACGGTGAGCTCGACCGGTGCACCGGCCGCGTCCTGGATCGCTTGACGCAGCTGCTTGGCCGAGGTCACCGCAGTGCCGTCGACGACGGTGATGACGTCCTCCGCCTCGAGGGCGCCCTCGGCCGGCGCATCCTCCACGACCTCCTGCACGACGACCTCGGCTCCCGTGTCGTACCCGAGCTCGTCGAGCGCAGCGGCTGTCGCCTCGTGCTGCGAGTCGACCATGAGCGTCGCGTTGCGCTCGTCTCGCTGCTCCGTGGTGACCCCGTCGGGGAACACGGAGTCGAGGGGGACCACCGCTCGCGAGGAGTCCATCCACGCCAGAGCGAGTTCGAACCAGCTCGGCGTGCGCTCCCGGTTGCCGACGACCTGCACCGTCGTGAGGTCGAGCGATCCTGCGGTCTCGAACGTCTCGGCGCCTTCGACATGGATGAGGGGAATCTGCTCGCCGTCGGCACCGGCAGCGGTACCGAGGGTGTCGTAGACGGGGCCGGGCCGCTGGATGACGTAGGGCGTCGGGAGGAAGGTCAGCACGACGAGCGCGATCAACGCGACGATCAGCGCCCAGACGCCCAGTCCGAGCTTCACAGACCGGGTTCGATCCACAGGTTTCCTCCGTCGTTCGCGGGCGGCGTACAGCGATCTGCCCGCTTCGGGGTCTCGCGGCCGATCCTGTGACTAGCGTAGATGCCACGGCTTTAGGCGTGCTGAGAGGCGAGCGACATGTCAGACAACGACCCGACCCCCGAGGACTTCCAGGAGTTCCTCCGACGAATGATGTCCGGCCAGGGTGCCGGCGACATCGACCCCGAGGCGTTGCAGAACGCCTTCGCCGGCATGGACGGCATCGAGTTCGATCCGGCCATGATGCAGACGATCATGTCGCAGCTGCAGGGCGCGTTCGGCGGCGACGCCTGGGAGAACGCGCTGCGTCAGGCGCTGCACATAGCCAACCGAGACGGGCTCGGCATCACCGACGGCTCGAGGACCTCGCTCGTCGACTCGTTCGCGCTCGCGGACCTCTGGCTCGGAGAGGCGACGACGATCTCGGAGCTCTCCGAATCGCCCCGGGCGATGACCCGCGGCGAGTGGGTCGAGGCGACCCTGCCCGTGTGGAAGGAGATCGCCGGCCCAGTGTCGACGAGCATCGCCGATGCGCTCACCAGCGCCCTCGACACCCAGGTGCCCGAAGAGATGCGCGACGTGGTGCAAGGTGCCGGAAAGCTGATGCGGGGCCTCGGCGGCTCGGTCTTCGCTGCGCAGTTCGGCCAGGTGCTCGGCAACCTCTCGCTCGAGGTGGTGTCGGGCGGAGATGTGGGCATCCCGGTGCTCCCGGCGGGAACCGCGGCTGTCATCCCGCAGAACCTGACGGCGTTCGGCGACGGTCTCGAGATCCCCGAAGACCAGATCACCCTGTACCTGGCAACCCGCGAACTCGCATACGCGCGGCTGTACCGGCACTCGAAGTGGCTGCACCTGCACGTCATGGCGCAGATCACCGATTTCGCCCGCGGAGTCACGGTCGATGTCGATGCGCTCGAAGACGTCGCGAGCCGCCTCGACCCGTCGAACCCCGAGGAGCTTCGCGCGGCGATCGAGGGTGGCGCCCTGCTTCCCACCCAGACCGAGGCGCAGCGCGAAGCTCTGGCTCGACTCGAGAATCTCGTGGCGACGATCGACGGCTGGGTCGACGTCGTGACCGCGCAGGCCACCTCTCGGCTTCCCGACGGAGCGCGGATCGCCGAGGCGGCGCGGCGCCGCCGCGCGGTGGGCGGCCCGGCCGAGGATGCTCTCGGCGCGCTGGTCGGCCTCAAGCTGCGGCCTCGTCGTCTGCGCGAGGCTTCGGCGATGTGGCAGGCGGTTACCGACGCCGTGGGCATCGCGGGGCGCGACGCGCTCTGGGACTACCCTGATCTCATGCCGGCGTCGGAAGACATCGACGACCCGTCTGCGCTCATCGCGCGGCTCCAGGCGAGCGCACGTGGCGAGCAGCCGGTCGCCGACGAGTTCGACGAGGCCCTGGCGCGTCTGCTGGACGGCGACGACTTCTCGGGAGAGCAGCCGGAGAAGCCGCAGAAGCCGGAACATGACCAGGACTCCGACGGCGACGACGGCCCGGGAGGCGACCGCCCGGTGTGAGCGGCGGCTGAGCGGTGCGGCCGGACTTTTCCACGGATGCGCGAGACTCCCCCACCTGGGGCTGCCCGTTCCGCAGAATCGAGGGATGTCTCCTCTGACACCCAAGACCATCACCCGCCTGGATCCCGCCGTTCCGCTGCTCTGGCGAGACGGCGAGACCCTGCAGATCGGCATCGAAGGGACGCTGCGCATCGCAGCCTCGGAGCCTTGGGTCGAGCGTCTGATCGGTCGGATGGCCGCGGGGTTTCGGCGCGCGGCCTTCGATGTGGTCGCTCATGCCGCAGGTGCGCCACGAGCAGAGGCACGGATGCTCCTCTCCCGACTCGAGCCGCTGCTCGTCGATGATGCGCCGGCTCCGAGGGCCGCGTGGGTGGAGAGCATCGACGTCGCGGACGCGCGTTGCGAGTACCGCATGCGTGAAGCGCTCCTCGACGAGGGCATCGCCGTCGGAGCACGTGAGAACCCCGGTGATGTCGGAATCGTGCTGGTCGAGGGCGCGGCGGCAGCCCTGCACTTCGCCCGCTATCTTCGCGACGACACCTCTCACCTCCCGGTGGCGCTCGAGAGAGGGCGGACGACTGTCGGACCGCTGGTCGTGCCGGGCGAATCCGCCTGCCTGACCTGCCGTGACGAGCATGAGCGCGAGCGCGACGAGGCCTGGCCGCGAATGCATGCTCAGCTCATCGGACGAGCGTCAGGTCCGGTCAGTGCCGCGCGTATCGCGGAAGCGGCGACGCTCGTCGCGCGCCTCCTTGGGGAGACGGCGTCAGCGGGCTCGTTCGTCGAAGTCAGCGGCGATGGGCGGCGCGAGTGGCGCTCGGTGACATTTCACGAAGAATGCCGGTGCCGCGAGCAGTCGTTCCCATCTCTGCCAGGAACCGCGACGGCGCCCGCTCCCCTCGCCCCGCTGAACGCGACCACGACAGCGACAGAGTACGCGCGGCCCGCGTGACTCCGACATAGGCGAGGCGGCGTTCCTCGTCTATGGCATCGAAGCCCGTGGCGTAGGAGATCGGAAGCGAGCCCTCTGCCCATCCGGCGAGGTAGACGTGTGGCCATTCGAGACCCTTGGCGGCGTGGAGCGTCGAGAGCGTCACGGTGCGCATCGTGGGTTCGTGCTGGTCTTTCGCTCGTGCCATGAGCGCATCACTGAAGGTGCGCAGGTTCTCGCCCGGCCCCGCATCCTCGGCGAGACGCAGAATCGCCCGCCGAGCTTCCCATCCGTCGCGCTGCGCGCCACCTGCGGCAGGTGGCTCGTCCGAGAGCCCCAGTTCCCGGAGGACGCGCTGAACGCCGGGAAGGAACCCCTGCTCCGTGGGAGCGACGGCTGCTGCCCGCAGCGCCAGGATCGCCTGTCGCACCTCTGGCATCGCGAAGAACCGCGTTCCACCCAGTACCGATGTCGCGATGCCCTCGGCGGCGAGCGCCTGCTGCAGCACCGCCGACTGCGCATGGGCCCGATAGAGCACCGCGATCTCCGAGGGCGAGGCCCCGGATTCGATCCGGGCCGCCACGGCAGCGGCGATCCCCTCGGCCTCGTCGCGCTCGGAGTCGTAGGCCGTGACCGTGGGCGAATCCGCGTTGAACGTCTCCCTCGCAGGGACGAGTTCGAGCGCGCCCGGCCGGCCTTTCATGAGGGCGTTGGCCGCCTCGAGGATCGGCGCCTGCGAGCGGTAGTTGGTCTCGAGCCGCACGACAGTGGCATCCGGATGCCGCCTCTCGAACTCGAGCAGGAATCGCTGTTCGGCACCGGCGAAGGAGTAGATGGTCTGGCTCGCGTCGCCGACGACGCAGATGTCCTTGCGATCCCCCAGCCAGAGTTCGAGCAGCCGATTCTGCAGCGGAGAGACGTCCTGGTACTCGTCGACCGTGAAATGGCGATACTGCTCGTGCACGGACGCGGCGACCCGCGGTTCCGCCTCCAGCATCCCGGCGCAGGCCAGCAGCACGTCCTCGAAATCGAGCTGGCGCCGCTCGTCCTTCAGCGCCTCGTAGCGCTGTTGCAGCTCCACGAACTGCGCAGAGTCGATCCCGCTCATCGTGCGACCGAGCAGCGCGTGCTGTTCGATGGAGAGCATCGACACCTTGCGCCATTCGATCTCCGAGGCGATGTCGCGGAGGGTCGCGGTGCTGGGGCGCAGCCGCATCGAGTCCGCGGCCTGGCCGAGCAGCCTCACCTTGTTGTCGATGATCGACGGAGCGGGCGAGCCGGCCAACGTCGGCCAGAAGAAGTTGAGCTGTGCGAGGGCGGCGGCATGGAACGTCCGCGCGGCCACGCCCTCGACGCCGAGGGCACGCAGTCGTCCCCTGAGCTCCCCTGCCGCCTTCGCGGTGAACGTCACGGCCATGACGCGCGACGGCGAATAGGCGCCGGTGTCGACACCGTGGGCGATCCGGTGGGTGATCACACGGGTCTTCCCCGTTCCCGCGCCGGCGAGCACGGCGACAGGACCACGCAGGACGGATGCCGCCTCCCGCTGTCGATCGTCGAGGGCTTCGAGCGCGCTCACGCGCGCTCCTCGAACCATTCGAGGATGAGGGCGCGCGCGATCGATGCGGGCCCCGGCAGGCCGACCGGTCCGTCACCGGCGAGTGCGGACCCGATCTCGTCGCGGCTGAACCAGCGCACGTCGATGATCTCCTCGCCGTCCGGCCGCAGCACATGATCGTCCAGAGCCACCGCGCGGAACCCGAGCATGAGCGAGCGTGGGAAGGGCCATGGCTGAGACGAGACGTAGCGCAACGACGCCAGGCGAACCCCCGATTCCTCCTCGAGCTCCCGGTGCACCGTCGCCTCCAGCGACTCGCCCGCCTCAGTGAATCCCGCGAAGCACGAGTACATCCGGCCGCCCCAGTTCGCGTTCGCGCCGAGCAGGAGCCGTTCGCCGTCTGAGCTCTCGACCGCGACGATCACTGCGGGGTCCGTGCGGGGAAAGTGCTCGCGACCGCAGACCAGGCATCTGCGCGACCATCCGGCCTGACGCAGCTCCGTCCCTCCCCCGCAGCTGGGGCAGAATGGCGCATCGCGCAACCAGCCGCCGAGTGCGAGGGCCTCGATGAGCAGCTCCGTGTCGGCAGGGCCGAGACGCGCACCGAGGTCGCGGAGGCCCAGCCAGACCTCATCCGGGGCTGTGTCGACGGTGTCGCCCTCCGGCGGCAGAACGGCGAGAAGCTCAGCGGTGCCGTCGACGTCGCGGCCGAGGAGCGCCCAGGTGGCGTCGACGATCTCGGCGGCGGGCACGCGCAGCAGCGTCGCCGAGTCGAGGTCGGCGCCCGCGATGCGCACCCGCCCGTCGCGGACGGCGATCACCCGGGTCGTCTCCTCGGCGCGGAGCCGATCGAGGATCCCGGGTTCGACGCGAAGATCCGCAGCGCGGTCGAGGGACGTGCTGCTGTCGGCGATCATCGTCTCCCTCTCTCACGGGCGTGGCGGAAGCGGGACCGCCCCCACGTCCACCTACCCTGGAGGCATGGGACGCTCTCCATTCACTCTAGCCGCGGCGGTGACTGCCGCACTGCCCGGCGCCGAGGTGACCGGGGCCCGCGCTCTCAGCGCCGGCGGCGACGGCCGCTTCGACTCAGCCGTCGCCACTCTCGCAGACGGACGCGAGCTCGCGATCCGTGTGGCAGACGATGACGAGACCTCTCGAGAGCTCGCTGCAGAGGCCCTCGCGCTGCGGGCGCTGACAGCCGGCGCGCGAGCGATGCTGCCCTTCAGCGCTCCCGAGTACATCGGCGAGACCCGGCTGGCGGACGCACAGGCGCTCGTCACGGAGCTGCTGCCGGGATTCCAGATCGAGGCTGCGATGGTGCCTGCCGGTCGCGGCGCCGCCGAATCGATGGGTGCGGCGATCGCTGCGGTGCACGCTCTTCCCACCTCGGTCGTTCGCGGCGCCGGGCTGACGACGCGGTCTGCGCAGGAGAGCCGCGACGAGCTCGCTCGACTCGTGGACGTCGCTGCATCGACCGGGCGGGTTCCGGCTCGACTCACGGTGAGGTGGCGCGACGCCATCGCCGACGACGACCTCTGGCGTTTCGAATCGACGGTCGTGCTGGGTGGGGTGCAGTCCACCTCGTTCCTCTTCCGTGACGACCCGGATCTCGGACCCGAGGTCACCGGACTCATCGGATGGCATTCGCTGGCAGTCGGGGATCCGGCGATCGATCTGTCGTGGCTGTCGACCGCCCCTGAGGCGGCGGCGGACGTCCACGCCTCATACGCTCGCGCCGCCGATCGCGGCCCCGACGGCGCTCTCGAGGTGCGCGCTCGATTGCTCGCCGAGCTCGAGTTCGCCCGCTGGCTGGTGCACGGAGACTCGTTGCACCGCCCCGACATCGTCGACGATGCCGCCGCTCTTCTCGAGGCACTCGCCGACGGTCTGCACAACGACGATCTCGGCGTGATCGCGTCGCGCAACGAGGGCGTGGAGTCTGCTCTGGACGCGCTGGACAGGGTGCCGGCGAGTGCCGGCACAGGGGTCGACACCTCGATGCAGACCGACGCGTACAACCCGAATGAGCTCTGGCGCGACGACGACGCAGACGGCGGGAGCACGAGCGATCTCGGCGATGCTGCGGACGCCGCCCGTCGCCTTCAGGTCGGGGGCCTCGAGACCGAGGACCTGTCAGCCGTGCGCGATCAGGTCTCGGAGGAGCTGACTGAGCAGCGGAGTTCGACCGGCGACAAGGATCATGCCGACCGGTCTGAGAAGGCGGACGGCTCCGACGAGGGGTCGCCTGAGGACGAAGCTCAGCGCGCCGCTCGGGCAGCGCTCCAGCGCTGGAAGAGCTCCGACTCGGAGTAGATCCTGTCACCGCGGATGATGAGGTCGTCTGCGACGTAATACAGCGCGACGTCGATCTCGTCCAGGGGCACTCCGAACCGGCGATGGTACGCGAGACGGTACAGCGCGAGCTGCAGCATCCGCTCCTCCCGCTCCTGGGGTGTGCGAGGGGCCTTGCCCGTCTTCCAGTCGACGATCTCGATACGCCCGCCCCGATCCTCGCGTCGATAGACCGCATCGAGCTTGCAGATGACGATGTGGCCGTCGTCGCCCGGCAGTGCGCCGCCACCCAACGCGAAGTCGATCTCGATCTCGACCGCGATGGGCTTGAGGGATCCCCATTCGCTGGCCTCGAAGATCTCCTGAAGGGTCGAGAGGTCGGCGGCATCCGCCGATGACACCTCCGCTCCGCCGACGGTCTCTCCGACGGAGAGAGCGTCCTCGTCCAGCTCCCAGAGCGCCTCGTCGACACGCTGACCGACGCCGACCAGTTCGCTGCGCCGCTCGACCCACGCATGGAACAGCGTGCCCAGGCGAGTCTGCCGATAGGGCCGCTCGGGCATCGGTCGGACTATCGACGCCACCGTGCCGCTGAAGTCGGTGACGTAGTCCTTGAAGCGGGAAGCGGGCACGCGGGTCGGCGGTGGCGCATCGGTGCCGCGCAGTCGAGCGGCACGCTCGGCGAGCAGACGGTCCAGCTCCGGGGAGGCCACCGGCTCGCCTTCGGCTGCAGCGCGCACGGCGGCAGCCGCAGACTCGACGACGCCGCGCCGAGCGCCGAGAGGGTCGAGCGGCCAGGTGAGTGTGGCGCCCGGACCTTCGTAAGGGTTCTCGTCAGGATCCACGGGCTCGATCGGCCGGAGTCCGAGCACCTCCATGGCCTCGATCAGGTAGGGGCTCGGCGCCTTCGGCTGCTTCTGCCCCGCCCAGTGCGCTCCGGTCAGGAGCAGGTGGCTGCGTGCCCTGGTGACGGCGACGTAGGCGAGTCGTCTCTCCTCCTCCTGCTGATACTCGCGATAGGCGTCCTTGAACACGGTGATCGCGCCTGGCGCCGTCTTGCTCCTGCTCGTCAGCGACGCGATCCCGGCCTTCAGCCGCTTCGCCGGGTCGAGCTCCTCGTCAGAGGGGGGAATCCAGGTGAACGTCGGCAGCGCCGCGCTGTCGCCGCGCAGAGCGAAGGGCAGCACCCCGAAGCCGAACCACCCTGCCGTGTCCGTCGCTCGCGACGGCAGTTCGCCCTCGACCATGCGGACCACGGCGACCGCGTCCCATTCCAGCCCTTTGGAACCGTGGATGGTCAGAAGCTGCACCACTCCCGGCTCCGGCGGCTCCGGCCGTGGCACCAGCTCGTCGGTGCTCTCCGCCTTCTCCAGCCAGGCGAGGAGGCTCGAGATGGTCCCCCGCTCGTCGGCGGCGAGGAACGACCGGACCTCATCGGTGAACGCGCGCAGCTGCGTCGCGGCGATGCGTGCCGGCCCCCTCGTCTCGTTCGCGGCGAGCTCGATATCCAGACGCAGCTCGAGTTCGATGAGCCTCAGCAGGTCGGGAAGCGGCAGCGACGACGCTCGACGGAGCCGCTCCAGCATCTCCCCCGCTGCGCGTATGCGGGACCGCCCTTCGGGTGTGATGCCCGCCAGAAGGCGGTAGTCGTCGCTGAGGCCGCGGACCACATCGACCGCGTCGATGATCGACAGGGCCTCGTCTGCTCCGCGCGATGCTCGGATGCGCTTTCGGAGCTCGTCGTCCAGCGGCAGCAGCCCGCTGTCGCGCCGGGAGAGCTCCGCTGCGAGCTCCTGCAAGGCGGCCATGTCGGCGACCCCGACCGAGAATCGAGGTCCGACGAGGAGTCTGATCAGCGCGGAGCCGGCGGTGGGGTCGTGCAGCACGCGCAGAGTCGAGACGACATCGACGACCTCGGGCGTCGCCAGGAGACCACCCAGACCCAGGATCCGGTGGGGAATCCCCTGCGCGGCCAGGGCCGCCGCAAAGGTCTGCATATGACGCTTCGACCGGAACAGCACCGCCCCGGTGTGCGCCTTAGCCGGGTCGTCGTGTTCCGCACGACGCGCAGCGAACCACTCCGCAACCGCGCGCGCCTCATCATCGACCGTGAGCGAGAAGCTCACCTCGACCGACCCGGGGCCCGCACCCGGACGAGCCTCGAGGGGCGGTACGTCCAATCCGGGTCTGCGCAGCGGTCCGAGGATGCGGTTGGCGACGCCGAGGATGCTCCGGTCATTGCGCCAGCTCGTCATGAGGCTGTAGTTCCCGACCGTCGCCTTGTCGCTGAAGGTCCGCGAGAAGGCGTGCAGGTTGTCGGCGCTGGCACCCCGCCACCCGTAGATCGACTGGTGGGGATCGCCGACCGCCATGACGGCGGTGTCCCGGAAGAGCCGTGCGAGGAACTGCGTCTGGATCACCGAGGTGTCCTGGTACTCGTCCAGGAGCACGACCCGATGCTGCTGCCGGAGGTCGTCGCGCACATCGGGTGACGACTCGACGATGTCGTAGGCGCCACTGACCTGATCCGCGAAGTCCAGCACACCGCGACGCTCCTTCTCGGCGATGTAGTCGCGCACCAGCACCGACAGTGCGGGAAGCGCTCGCAGGTTCGCCGTCGCGGTCGCGACGTCGGCATTGCTCCGATACGGCTCGAACGCCTCGGCCTGACGCAGCGCGATCCGGTCCGCGCGGTCCAGGTCCACCCTGTGGTCGAGCGAGTCGCCGGCCAGCCGCTGCACCGCGTCGACCACTCCCGCCACCGATCGGTCTATCTCCTCCAGCGCCGGTAGGTCGGCGCGCAGTACGACATCGCGCACCAGCATCCAGGACGCCGCCTGGCTGAGCATGGCGACGTCGGACTCGCGGCCGATGCGTGCCGCGTGCTCGCGCACGATGCCGTCGGCGAACGCGTTGTACGTCGAGACCTTCGGGCGGATCAGCAGGTCCTCGGCCGAAAGCGGGACCGACTCGCCCGCGGTGCCGAAGCGATCGGCGAGTTCATCGAGCACCTGCGCTCGGATGACCTCGCGCTGACGACCGTTCGCGGCTCTCGACACGCGCTCGAGGGCGTGGCTCGCCACGATCTCCGGTAGATGGGGCAGCAGCCCCCTTCTCCCGTATTCGTCGATGAGCGCCAGCCGCACACCGATCCGCTCCGCGAGCTCGCCCGCGGCCTTGCGGGTGAAGGTCAGGCCGAGAATCTCATCGCGACGCACGTGCCCGTTCGCGACGAGCCAGACGACGCGCCCGGCCATCGTCTCGGTCTTGCCGCTGCCCGCTCCCGCGACCACGAGAGCCGGCGCGGGTGGTGATTCGATCACCCGTTGCTGTGCCTCGGTGGGTGCAGGAAGGCCGAGTGCGGCGGCGACGTCCAGTGCCGAGATCCCGTTGCCCGCTCCCGTCCACGCCGTCACGCGCTCACCGCGGCCACGGTGTGGATGCGGCACGGCTGGACTCGCCACTGAGTGTCTGCGCAGTGCGCTTCGACGTGGGCGGTGAAGCTGGAGGCCGACATACCGCGAGCGGCCTCAGCGATCCGTCCGAGGAACTGCACCCGCTCCTCACCGGCGAGAGTGTGCTGGTGTGCGACGCGGAAATCGCTGCCTGCCAGCGTCTTGGCGACCAGGACGAGCCGCGCTCCGGCCAGTGCCCCCGAATCCGCTCCCGCGATGAGGCCCTCCTGCACAGCCACCTGGTATGCGGCGAGCTGCGCGTGGTCTGCGACCTTCTGCTCGCTCTCCGGCTCGTACTTGCCCGTCTTCAGATCGACGACCACGACGCGCTCTCCTCCCTGCGCGTCAGCCATACGCGCCCATCTCTGCCCTCGCGCTTTCGCGTGCTCCCCGCCCCCCGCGGTGTACGCCTCGACCCTGTCGATGAAACCGTGCACGATCGCATGGTGCGGGTGGGGTTCCCGCTCGGTGGTCGCCGTGTGGACGGTCGGCGGAACGCCGACCTCTTCGGGGACCTCGACCGCGAACCTGAACTCGACCTCACCGGCGATCACGCGACCACCTTCCTCTGCCACGTCCGAGAGATAGCTGTGCAGTCGATCGATGTACAGGTCGGCTCGGCGGCGCTCCTTCCTGCCGATCCAGGCCGTCTCGAAGTCGAGCTCCGGCCAGTGCTCGGCCAGCACGTCGCGCAGCCGATCCAGTTCTCCATCGGGCACCTGCTCCATCGCTTCGTGGATGATCGTGCCGATACCGGCCGATGGCGGCATCACGGTGTCGCCGCCCAGCGCGGAGACCGCCCAGTTCAGCTCGCACTCCTCGAAGGATTCCATGCGTGACGGCGACACCCGGGCAGCGTCGACCGTGAGGTCGTGCAGGGGTGCGTCGGTCGTCGGCGGAGTCACTCCGTACCACTCGGCTGGGTCGGCACCCGGCACGCCCTCCCTCGCGAGCACGGCCAGCTGGGCGGAGGCGTGGTCTCGCGCGGCGGGGGCAGTCGAGGTCGTCAGCACCCGGCGATGACGAGCGACGAGCCCTCGCAGCGTGAGCGGATGCTCTGCCGAGGCGTGCAGCTCGGGTGGGTCGGGCGGCGGGAGGAACCCGAAGAACGGGCTGGGCGTCATGTCGTCGTCGTCGACCGCGGTGATCAGGAGCCTGCGTCTCGAACGAGAGATCGCCCGCACGAAGAGGCGCAGCTCATCGTGGAGCGCCGCGCGGCGCCTGTCGAGCGCCTCGGGCGGGTGTTCGGCGGTTCCGGTGCGGGCGGCGAGCAACGCATCGGCGAGGCGCCAGGTCTGCAGCATCCCGCCGCGGAGTCGCACGTTCGGCCAGATGCCGTCCTGCACTCCGGCAACCACGACGGCGTCGAACTCGGTGCCGAGTGCGGTCGCCGGTGTGAGAAGGGTGACCCGGCCCGGTCGATCAGGACTCGACAGCGAGTCTTCGGGAACCTCGCTGTCGAGGATGTCGCGCACGAACACATCGGGCTTCTCATTCGGGGTGCGCTCGACGAATCGCTTCGCCGCACCGAACAGGGACACGAGAGCGTCGAGAGCTCTCGCGGTCTCGGCACCACTGGCCTGCAGCGACATCTCACGCCACGCGACCTGGAGCTTGCGTCCGTCGACTGCTCTGGACTGGTCCCAGACCCTCCAGAGGAGATCATGGATCGTCTCGCCGGCGTCCGCCGCCGCCGCCACCTCGGCGATGGTGGAGGCGAAGCGCGCGGCCAGGCGTGACTCGTGCGCATCGATGAGAGTGAAGTGGTCGGGCGATGCCAGCGCCTGACGCAGCAGCTCCCGCGCCGGGGTGGACCCACCGAGTTCGAGCTCGATGTGACGCAGACGTGCGCGAAGGCGCCGGAGACCGATCGCATCCATACCGCCGAAAGGAGTGCGGAGCGCCTCCTCCCAGTCCTGGGGGGTTCGCTCCTCGGGGGCGGTGAGGGCCAGGCGCACGATGCCGACGATGTCGCGCACGATCGGCTCGGTGCCGAGCGGACGCTGCACGCCTGCGGCCCTCGTCGGGATCTCGCGAACCGCCAGCTCGGACTCGAGCTGCGTGACCTGTCGGGTGTCGTGCGCGATCACGGCGATGCGATCCCACGGAACATCATCTGTGAGGTGCCAAGCGCGCATGACACCGGCGATGCGGTCGAGCTCTTCGTGGGGCGACGGGGCGACGAAAGTGCTGACGTCGGCGGGGGTGCCTGGCTCCTGCGCGTCGAGCGGTCCGGGCGCCCGTCTGTGGTCGACGCGCCCTGAAGCCCCGATCGCCTGCGTGACCGTGCGGGTCAGCGCAGTGAGAGCGGACGCCTGGCGATGAGGACCGTCGAGGACGTGCACCTCGCCGAGCGCCGTGGCGAGCTGGGCGAACAGCTCGGGACTCGCTCCACGGAAGGCTCCGGAGGAGATGTCCGGATCGCCGAACGCGAGCACTGCGGTGCCTCGCTCCCGCAGCGCCTCGACCACCGTGATCCCGCCACGTGTGAGCTCCTGCGCGTCGTCGATGAGCACCACCTTGAGATCGCCGAGGGGACCCAAGGCAGCCGGCTCCGCCGTTCGCAGGATCGTGCGCGCCTCTGCGAGCAGGTCTGCGGCGTCTCGGTGGGATGCCCGCGCCAGGTCGAGCACCGCGCGGTACTCGACGAGGAAATCGGCGACGGCCGACCACGCGGCGTCGTCGGCCGCGCGCAGCTCCTCCGGCTGTGCGCCGAGCTCGACGCATTCGGCGAGGAAGGCGCGCAGCTCGGATCGGAAGCCCTTCGATGCGCGGACCGCAGGACTCAGCGCCTGCGGCCACACGATGCGCTCGTCTTCCGCATCTCCGGCGAGCAGCTCGGCGATCAGGCGGTCCTGGTCCGCCCCCGTCAGGAGCGCGGGCGGCTCCGCTCCTGCGCGCACCATCGCTCCGCGCACGACCTGGAAGGCGAACGACCCGAGCGACCTGGCCAAGGGGCCGGGGGTCGCCTGACCGATCCTGACTCCGATGCGGTCGCGCAGCGCGGTCGCCGCCTGTCTGCTCGGCGTGAGGACGAGGACCTGCTCCGGGCGCATTCCGACAGTGTCGAGCAGATGCACGACGCGCTCGGTCAGAGTGCGGGTCTTGCCCGTGCCCGGCGCCCCGATGATGACTCCGGATGCCGATGCGTCTGCGCCGATCACGGCGTTCTGCGCGGCATCCTCTGTCATGTCCTCCACGCTACTGCGGCGCACGGACATCGCCGCCCGTCGTCGCCTCGCGACGCTGTGCGCTCAGGGCGAAACCTGCCCGGTCGGCGGATCCCGTCGCCTCGCCGCCCGGTAGAGTTGGGCGCAGTCGTCGACCTGCGAGGTCGACTCGACCACAGCATCGTCGACTGGAAAACAGGAGTACGCGTGGAAATCCGCATCGGCATCATCAACACCGGCCGCGAGCTCAGCTTCGAGACCGCTTCGAGCGCGGACGAGGTCCGCGCGCAGGTCTCCTCCGCTCTCGAGCAGAACACCTCTCACCTGAGCTTCGCCGATGTGAAGGGCAACTCCTACCTGGTTCCGACCGCGAACCTCGCCTACATCGAGCTCGGCACCGAGGAGTCTCGTCGCGTCGGCTTCTTCGCCTGACGCCACGATGTACATCCTCCTCGCTCTCGTCGGAGCGTGCGCGCTCGGCATCGCGGCCCATTACATGATCGGCGGCCGCGAGCTGCGCGGCGTCGCTCTGACTCCCGCGATCGCCACGGCCCTCGCCGCGCTCCTCTACACCGGCCTGCAGTGGCTCGGTGTCGGAGAGGACAGCATCTGGCTGTGGCTCGCGAGCATCGTCGGCTCCGTCGTCATCGCCGCGGGGCTCACGGTGGCGATCGTCTCGTCGCGCCGTCGGTCCGACGCCTCCGCCAAGGTCGCACTCGGCATCTGAGTGCCCGTGAGCGAGCGTCGCACGCTGCGGTGGATCCGCGTCAGCATCGGTGTGCTGATGCTCGGCCTCGTGGTCAGCGGTGTCACGGCGTTTCCGTTGCGGCTGGAACTGGGATTCGCGTCGAGCGTCCTCCACGACACTCCCGTCGCCGTCTGGTTCCCTGACGCAGTCGGGTGGGTGGACCGGGTGGCCGAAGCCCTCTCCGACGTCGACGCGCGATACCCGTTCATCGCATACGGCACAGACTGGCTCGCCTTCGCGCACCTCGTCATCGCCGTCGTGTTCATCGGCCCGCTCGTGGACCCGGTGCGCAACATCTGGGTCATCCAGTTCGGTGTCATCGCGTGCGTCGGTGTCGTGCCGCTCGCTCTCATCGCCGGCAGCATCCGGGGCATCCCGCTCGGCTGGCAGCTCATCGACATCTCGTTCGGCGTGCTGGGGGCCGTTCCCGCCGTCATAGCCTGGCGGCTGACCCGACGGCTCGAGCGGATGCGCGCGCAGACCGCTGCGGTCTAGGAGGCCAGTCCCATCGCATCCATGCGACGGGCGTGCGCGCCCATCAGCTCGGTGTAGACCAGCTCGACGCGGTCCTCGCTCATGGCAGCGAGCTCGGGCTGCCGCAGCGCCGATCGGCACACCAGAATCGTGTCCC
>JAESFY010000246.1_pt1 | contig 17054 bp, 15 predicted proteins | sample 9266201 | NCBI WGS metagenome assembly JAESFY01 (sample SAMN14515071, study PRJNA621656) | algae metagenome | isolation source: Nodosilinea sp. WJT8-NPBG4 and co-occurring heterotrophs from soil, lower... | place: USA: Pinto Basin, Colorado Desert, California | collected 2006-05-27 | reverse complement strand
CAACGAACCGATGCCCTGGCAAGCTGGCAGCACCACTACAACTGGCACCGTCCGCACAGCGGCATCGGAGGTCTCGCGCCGATGTCCAGACTCAAATCGTCAAGAAACAACCTCTTGACGCTTCACACCTAGACAAGTAGCTGGCTGCCTGCCTTGCAGTTCGTCTGCGTCGTTAATCTGCGTAAGCGGAAATTTCTGCCCGTCGACCTGTCCGACAGGCAGCCCCGGCGACCGCCGATGGGTTGCGGATGGCAAGGGCATACGGTGGAACTTCGTTGTCTCGAAAAACCACCGGAAAAGGAGTTCTTCGCATGCCCACCATCACCTCTTCGCTCGACGGAATGAAGGTCGCCATCCTTGTCGCGGACGGCTTCGAGCAGGCCGAGATGACCGAGCCGCGCAAGGTGCTCGACAGCGCCGGCGCCGAGACGCTGATCGTCTCGCCGCTCGACGGCAGCGTGCGCGGCTGGAAGCACCTTACGCCGGCGGACACCTTCGAGGTCGATGTGCCGCTGCAGGGCGCGAACCCCGACGATTTCGACGCGCTGCTGCTGCCCGGTGGCGTGGTCAACCCCGATGCGCTGCGCATCGACGCCAAGGCCGTGGCCTTCGTGCGCGCCTTCGTCGAGAGCGGCAAGCCGATCGCCGCGATCTGCCACGGCCCGTGGACGCTGATCGATGCGGGCGGTGCCAAGGGCCGCCGGCTCACGTCGTGGCCCTCGCTGCGTGCCGACCTGCAGAACGCCGGCGCGCACTGGACCGACCAGGAGGTCGTGGTCGACCATGCGCTGGTCACCAGCCGCAAGCCCGACGACCTGCCGGCCTTCAACCGCGAGATGGTGAAGCTCTTCGAGCTCGCGAACGAGCCGGCGATTCATTGACGTCCACCGCCGTTTGCACCGGCGCCTCGCGCGGGCCGGTGTAGCGCGCCCGCGGCCGTATCAGTTGCCCCGAGGCCTGCTGCTCGAGCACATGGGCCGTCCAGCCCACGCTGCGCGCCAGTGCAAACAGCCTCAGCGGCGCATCGGCCGGCAGCTTGTGCGCGGCCGCGAGCGCGGCCAATGCAAAGTCGATGTTCACCGGCTCGCCGAGCAGCTTCTCGCCTGCGGCGCGCAGTGAAGCGAACGCGGGCGGCAGGTCGAACGTGTCCGCCAGCAGCGCGGCGCAGCGCGCATCGCCCGCGGGGTAGAGCGGATGGCCGAAGGCCGCGAGCGGCCGGTCGTGCGCGAGCCATTCGCGCAGCGTCGCGTCGCTGCCGATGTAGTCGGCGCTGCGCACCATCGCCTGCACGGCCGCCGCGGCACCGCCGTGCAGCGGACCGGTCAGCGTGGCCAGCCCCGTGAGCAGGCAGGCCGAGAGCGAGGCGCCGGTCGATGCCGTCACGCGCGCCGCGAAGGTCGAGGCGTTGAGTTCGTGGTCGGCCAGCAGCACCAGCGCGCGGCGCAGCACATCGGCCGCGCGCGGACGACGCCAGGCCGCCGCCAGGCGCATGTGCAGCGGCACGGCGCGCGCAGCCCGCGCGCCGAGCAGTGCATCGGCGAGCGTGCCGATCACCTCGGCCGCTTCCGCCTGCAGCACGCCGGGCGAGCGGCCGCGCGTCGGTGCGTCGTTCGCGGCGCGCGCCGCGAGCGCGACCAGCCCCGCCTGCAGCGGCATCGCATGGCGCGGCTGCTGCGGCGTTGCCGCAGCGCCGGCACCGCCGTCGAAGTGCGGCGGCGCGCAGGCCCACAGCAGGCCGGCCACTTCCTCGAGCGTGGCGTGCTGCGCAAGCGCGCAGGCATCGTGCCCGCGGTACAGCAGCCGGCCCTCGGCCACGGTCGACACGGCGGAGGGCAGCACCGGCTCGCCCCACTGGATCGCCTCGCTCGCCACCGCCTCGCTGCTGCGCCGGCCGCGCGTGCGCGCGGCGATGCGCTGCACGTCGTCGCGGTGGTAGAGGCTGCGCCGGGGGTCGGCCGCATCGGGGCGCGCGCGCACGCGGCCGCGGCTCACGTTGGCATAGAGCGTCTGCGGCCGCACCTGCATGAGCGCGAGCGCGTCGGCGGCGGGGAGCCAGAGCGGTGTCTTGGTGGTCATGTTGATGCAATAAATCAAGATTGACGTCAATGCCAGTGTGGCCAGAATCGTCTCATCGTGCAATCACAAGGAGCAAGAACGATGAACCAGGACGATGGCAGCCTCGAAGGCGTGGTAGCCGCCCACACGGTGTTGTCCGAGGTCGACGGCGCCGCCGGGCGGCTGGTGATCCGCGGCCACGAACTCGGCGAGATCGCGGGCCGCTGGCAGTTCGAAGATGCGGTGGCGCTGCTGTTCGAGGGCTTCTTCGACGCGCTGCCCAAGGCAGCGGCCCTGCGCGCCGCGCTGGGCCGTGCACGGCGCGAGGCCTTCGAGCGGCTGCAGCCCGGCGACGACGCCATGCTGCGCCGGCTGCCGCCCATCGAGGCGGTGCGCGCGCTGCTCGCACGGCTGCCCGATGGCGACGACCTGGCCACCGCGCTGCGCCTCGTGGCCGCGCCTGCCGTGTACACCGCCGCCGTCATGCGCTGGCGCCTCGGCGTGCCGGCGCTCGCGCCCGACGAAGCGCTGCCGCAGGCCGCCGACATGCTGCGCATGCTGCACGGCCGCCGGCCGACCCCGGCGCAGGCTGCGGCGCTCGACGCCTACCTCGTCACCGTCAGCGACCACGGCCTCAATGCCTCGACCTTCGCCGCGCGCGTGGTCGCATCGACGGGCGCGGGGCTCGCCTCGGCCGTGCTCGCGGGCATCAGCGCGCTCAAGGGGCCGCTGCATGGCGGTGCGCCCGGGCCGGTGCTCGATGCGCTCGATGCCATCGGCAGTGCCGAGCGTGCGCGCGCATGGCTCGAGGCCGCCGTGGCCGAGGGCCAGCGCCTGATGGGCTTTGGCCACCGCATCTACCGCGTGCGCGATCCGCGCGCCGATGCGCTCAAGGCCGCGCTGCAGCGGCTCAGTGCCGACGGCGGCGTGGACGCCGCGCGCTTCGCGCTGGCCGAGGCGGCGGAGCAGGCCGCGCTCGCGATCCTGCGCGAGAAGAAGCCCGGCCGCGCGCTCGAGACCAACGTCGAGTTCTATACCGCGCTGCTGCTCGAGGCGCTGGGCTTCGGCCGCGAGAGCTTCACCTGCGTGTTCGCCACGGGCCGCGTGAGCGGATGGATCGCGCATGCGCGCGAGCAGGTGCAGAAGGGGCGGCTGATCCGGCCGCAGTCGGTGTACATCGGCCCCGCGCCCGAACCGGCCGCCGAAGCCGCGCTCGCCGGCTGACCGGCCTGTTGCCCTGGCCGCGCGGGAGGCCGCGGTGTTCCGGTACGCTTCGCCGTTCAATCCGCAACGCGAAAGCACCGTTCCAACACCATGGCGGCCTCACCAGTTCCTTCTTCTTCATCCCTCGATCGCGCGCAGCGCCTGCCCGTCCGCTTCGCGTGGACCGTGATCGCCATCCACGCCGCGCTGTTCGTGCTGGGCATGGTGCTGCAGCTGCTGCCGACTTCGCCGAACAGCGAGCAGATGCGCGGCGTGTATGCACAGCCGGGCGTGTGGATCCCGCTGCTGTCGCGCACGGTGACGGTGTGGCTGCTGGCCGCCACGCTCGCGTGGTGCCACGCGCGCCAGGCACTCGATCTGCGCGGTGCGGCGCGCGTGTCGCAGCTGCGCGGCCCCGGCCGCCGCTTTGCGGCCGTGTACCTGGCCGCGATGGTCGTCAACTACGTGGCGCTGAGCCCGCTGCTCTACCAGGTGCAGGTGCTCTTCATGCCGGGCGGTGCGCTGCACGCGCATGTGGAGGGGTACGGCCTGCGCTCGATCCTGGCGGCCTCGATGCTGGTGCAGTCGGTGCTGCAGATGCTGCTGCTCGTCGCCATCGTGTGGCTCGCGGCCTGGTTCGCGTTGCGCGAACGCGGCGGGGCTGCGCCGGTTGTGGCCCCAGCGGACGCCGCAGCACCGCAGGCCGGCATCGGCGCATCGCCGCGCCATGCCATCGCGCTCGTGGTGGGCTCCACCTTCGTCGCGCTGCAGATGTGGGTCGGCAACATCGCGAGCGCCTGGGTCGACACCTCGCGCGACACCGACCTGCTGCCGCTGCTGCTCGGCTGGTTCACGGTGCCGCTGCTGGTCTGGGCGCTGGCTTCATGGGGCGGCTGGCTCGGCGCCGCACCGGGCCCGGCGCGGGCCCGGCCGTTCCGCGCTGTGGCGGCGGCTTCGGCGGCCTTCGTGCTGCTGCAGGTGATCGGCGCCGCCGTCGCGCTCGGCGGGCTGTTGTGGGTCGCGAGCATGGGCTATTCGAGCACCAGCAGCGATGCGCGCGCGCTCGGCCTGGCGATCGCGCTGGTGGCGGTCTACCTCGTGCTGCTGGTACTGCTGGCGCGCGCGCTCGTTCGCCGCCTGTACCGCCGCTGCTAGGCCCTATTTGTAGCTGCGCGCGTCCTCGATCACCTTGCCGTCGTTCGGCAGCGTGCCCGGCGCGACCAGTTCGATGGTGCCGCGCAGCTTGGTCACCTCGCGCACCGCATCGGCAACGCGCGCGGCCATGCCTTCGGGCGCGGCCGCGCATTCGAGCCGCAGCGTCATCTGGTCGTCGCCCATCTCGCCCGACACCACGAGCCGCGCACGCACGATCTCGGGAAAGCGGCGCGCGACGTCGGCCACCTGCGAGGGATGCACGAACATGCCGCGCACCTTGGTGGTCTGGTCGGCGCGACCCAGCCAGCCCTTGATGCGCTTGTTGGTGCGGCCGGTGGGGCAGGTGCCCGCCAGCACGGCCGAGAGGTCGCCGGTGCCGAAGCGCACCAGCGGGTAGTCGGGGTTGAAGGTGGTCACCACGATCTCGCCCACTTCGCCGTCGGGCACCGGGTCGCCGGTGCCGGGCCGCACGATCTCCAGCAGCACGCCCTCGTCGACCACCAGGCCTTCGCGCGCGCTCGTCTCATAGGCGATGAGCCCGAGGTCGGCCGTGGCATAGCACTGCGTGCCCCGCACGCCGTGCGCGGCGATCCAGTCGTGCAGGCTCGGCGGAAAGGCCTCGCCCGAGACCATGGCCTTGGTCAGTGACGGCAGCTTCTGCGACTTTTCTTCGGCCTTCTCGAGCAGGATCTTCAGGAAGCTCGGCGTGCCGACGTAGCCGGCGGGCTTCAGGTCGACGATGGCCTCGAGCTGCTGCTCGGTCTGGCCGGTGCCGCCCGCGAACACGGTGCAGCCCAGCGCGAGCGCGCCGCTTTCCATGATCGCGCCCGCGGGCGTCATGTGGTAGCTGAAGCTGTTGTGGATGAGCTCGCCGCCGCGAAAGCCCGCCGCATGCAGCGCGCGCGCGGTGCGCCAGTAGTCGCGCGCCTCGCCTTCGGGCTCGTAGATGGTGCCCGGGCTCGCGAACACGCGCGGCATGCGCGCGCCCCGCGCAATGGCCGAGAAGCCGCCGAAGGGGTCGCTCTCGCGGCGCTGCTTCTGGCGTTCGAGCAGTTCCGACTTGCGCGTCACGGGCAGCTTCGCGAGCGCCTCGCGCGTCGTGACGTCCGCGGGCTTCACCCCGTCGAGGATCTGCACGAAGGCCGGCGCCGCGGTCTGCGCCTGCGTGAGCTGCTTCGGCAGCGCCGCCAGCAGGTCGCGCTCGCGCTCGGCCGGGTCGCGAATTTCGAGGGCGTCGTAGAAATCAGTCATGGGTTTGGTGCCCTTCTTCAAGCCAGCCACCGCTTGCGGCGCTTGTAGCTTTTGACATCGCGAAAGCTCTTGCGGTCCGTGCCGCCCACGCCGAGGTAGAACTCCTTCACGTCCTCGTTCTCGCGGAGGCTCTTCGCGGCGTCGTCCATCACGATGCGGCCGTTCTCGAGGATGTACCCGTAGTCGGCATAGCGCAGCGCCATGTTGGTGTTCTGCTCGGCCAGCAGGAAGGTCACGCGTTCCTTGGTGTTGAGGTCTTTCACGATCTCGAACACCTCCTCGACGATCTGCGGCGCGAGGCCCATCGAGGGCTCGTCGAGCAGCACCATCGTCGGGTTGGCCATGAGCGCGCGGCCGATGGCGCACATCTGCTGCTCGCCGCCCGAGGTGTAGGCCGCCTGCGAAGTGCGCCGCGTCTTCAGGCGCGGAAAGTACGCATACACCTTCTCGAGCGTCTGCTGCACCGCGGCCTTGCCGTCGCTGCGCGTGTAGGCGCCGGTCATCAGGTTCTCTTCGATGGTCAGGTGCGCGAAGCAGTGGCGCCCCTCCATCACCTGGATCAGCCCGCGCTGCACCAGCGCGGCCGGCGAGAGCGCCTCGATGCGCTCGCCGCGCAGCTCGATCGTGCCCTTGGTCACCGCCCCGCGCTCGCCCGCGAGCAGGTTGCTCACCGCGCGAAGCGTGGTGGTCTTGCCCGCGCCGTTGCCGCCGAGCAGCGCCACGATGCCGCCCTCGGGCACCGTGAGCGACACGCCCTTGAGCACGAGGATCACGTGGTTGTAGATGACCTCGATGCCGTTGACGTTGAGGAGGATGTTGGGTTCGCTCATGGTGTGGTCCGAAGCATGTGAAAGGCTTGGGCGTACGTACGTTCGTGCGTGTATGCCTGCCTTTCAGATGCCGGCTCGCAGGGGAGCCGACGAAAGAGGGCGCCGCGCTGTGCGCAGGCGGCCCCCCGTTGGCGATCAGCAGGCCCGTGGCTTGACGTTCTTTTCCTTCGCGTACTTCGCCGCGAATTCCTTGACCAGCGGTTCGATGTAGGTCTTCTCGGACTGGTACCAGTCGGAGGTGATCTGCCACTTGGCGCCGTCCCACTGGACGATGCGTGCCCAGTCGTCGCCCATGTGGTTGCTGCACGAGGTCTTGACCGGCCGCATGACCTCGCCGAAGCCCAGCGCCTTGAGGCGGTCGGCCGTGAGGTTCAGGTTCTCGAAGCCCCAGCGCACCTGCTCGGGCGTGAGGGCCTTGCCCTTGCCGTACTTCTCCTGCGCGGCGCGGATCGCTTCGACCTGCAGCATCGAGATCATCATGCCGCGGGTGTGCGCGATCGAGCCGATGCCTTCGGCCGAGCCCGTGCCCTGGCCCTTGTCGTACACCAGCTTCTTCAGCTCGTCATGCACCTTGTCCTTGGCCGCGCTGTTGTGCAGCGTGATCGCGTTGTAGCCCTTGGCGCCGGCGCCGATGTCCTTCACGTCATGGTCCGAGCCGGCCCACCAGATCGCGTAGATCTTCTCGCGCGGATAGCCGCTGGCCTGCGCCTCGCGGATGCCGGCGGGCGTCATCACGCCGGCCGACCAGAACAGCACGTAGTCGGGCTTCTGCTGGCGGATCTGCAGCCAGGTCGACTTCTGCTCCACGCCGGGCGGCGTGACAGGGAACAGCGAGACCTCGAAGCCCTGCGCCGCGGCACGCTTCTGCAGCAGCGGGATCGGCTCCTTGCCGTAGGGCGAGTCGTGGTAGACCAGCGCGATCTTCTTGCCCTTGAGGTTGCCCTTCTCCTTCTTGGCGATGTCCTGGATCATCACGTCGGTGGCGGTCCAGTAGGTGCCCAGGAGCGGAAAGTTCCACTCGAACACCGTGCCGTCGGCCGACTGCGACAGGCCATAGCCCGGCGTCTCGACCGGCACCTTGTCGACGAAGGCCTTGTCGGTCACGGCAAAGGTGATGCCGGTCGACTGCGTGTCGAAGCCCGAGGCGCCCGAGCCCTTGCCCTTCAGGCGCTCGTAGCACTCCACGCCCTTGGCCGCGTCGTAGGCGGTTTCGCATTCTTCGTACGTCAGCTTGACGCCGTTGACGCCGCCGTCGCGCGCGTTCACCAGCTTCAGGTAGTCCTGCTTGCCGTCGGCCCATGGAATGCCCAGGGGCGCGAACTGCCCGGTGCGGTACACCAGCAGCGGCACGAACTGCTCGGCCGACTGGGCCTGCGCGAGCGAGCCCGCGACGACCATCGAAAGCCCCGCAGCGGCAAGTGCCGCGGTGCGTGCGAGATTCCTGAATTGCATGGCTTGTCTCCTTGTAATGAGCACGGGTGTGCGTAGTGAAACGGGTTCGGTCAGTGAGGGAAGGGCCACAGCCGCAGCTTCTGCCGCGCGGTGGACCACAGGCGCGCGAGGCCGTGCGGCTCGACGATCAAAAAGAATACGATCAGCGCGCCGAAGATCATGTGCTCCAGGTGCGACGCCGTGGCCGTGGAGATCGACAGCCCGAGCCAGTGCGGCATGTAGTTCAAGAACAGCGGCAGCAGCACGATGAAGGCCGCGCCGAAGAAGCTGCCGGCAATGGAGCCCAGCCCGCCGATGATGATCATGAACAGCAGCTGCAGCGACTTGTCGATGCCGAAGGCCGCCGGCTCCCAGGCGCCCAGGTGCACGAAGCCCCACAGCGCGCCGGCCACGCCGACGATGAAGCTGCTCACCGCAAAGGCCGTCAGCTTGGCGTACACCGGCCGGATGCCGATCACCGCGGCCGCCACGTCCATGTCGCGCATCGCCATCCATTCGCGGCCGATCGCGCCGCGCACCAGGTTCTTGGCCAAGAGCGCGAACACCACCACCAGGCTCAGGCACAGCAGGTACTTCTGCATCGGCGTGTTGAATTCGTAGCCGAACATCTGCAGCGTGTTGACGCTCACCGAGCCCGACGACGAATCGTTGGTGACCCACTTCACGCGGTTGGTGAACCAGTCCATGAAGAACTGCGCCGCCAGCGTGGCCACCGCCAGGTACAGCCCGCGGATGCGCAGGCTCGGAATGCCGAACAGCACGCCCACCAGCGTGGCGGCCAGGCCGCCGCCAATCAGCGCCACTAAAAGCGGCATGCCCTCGATGCGCACCTGCAGGTTGTAGGCCGCATAGGCGCCCACCGCCATGAAGGCGCCGGTGCCCAGCGAGATCTGCCCGCAGTAGCCGACCAGGATGTTGAGGCCGATGGCCGCCAGCGCCAGGATCAGGAAGGGAATCAGCACCGCGCGGAAGCTGTAGTCGCTTGCCAGCATCGGCACCGCGATGAAGGCGATGGCCGCGAAGGCCAGCATGGCCCAGCGGTCTTGTGCGATCGGGAACAGCGCGAGGTCGGCGCGGTAGCTGCTCTTGAATTGGCCGTTTTCTCTGTAGAACATCTTTGTGCCTTAGACCCGGTCGATGATCTTGTCGCCGAACAGCCCCTGGGGCCGGATCAGCAGCACCGCCAGCGCCAGGACGTAGGCGAACCAGTTCTCGATGCCGCCGCCGAGGAAGGGGCCGAGGTAGATCTCGGAGAGCTTCTCGCCCATGCCGATGATCAGGCCGCCGATGATGGCGCCCGGCACCGAGGTGAGCCCGCCGAGGATCACCACCGGAAAGGCCTTGAGCGCCACCAGCGAGATCGAGAACTGCACGCCCAGCTTGCTGCCCCAGATCATGCCGGCCACCAGCGCGACGATGCCGCCGATCGACCACACGATCACCCAGATGCGCGCCAGCGGAATGCCGATCGACTGCGCGGCCTGGTGGTCGTCGGCCACCGCGCGCAGCGCGCGGCCGGTGCTGGTCTTCTGGAAGAACAGCGTCAACGCCACCACCAGCGCCGCGGCGATCACGGCCGCGTAGAGGTCTTCCTTGCTCAGCAGCAGGCCGCCCTCGAACATGCTCTCGAGCACCAGCAGCGGCTCCTTGGGCATGCCGATATCGATCTTGTAGGTGGCGCTGCCGAAGATCAGCTGCCCCGCGCCGTCGAGCACGTGCGAGATGCCCAGCGTGGCCATCAGCAGCGTGATGCCTTCCTGGTTGACCAGCCGGCGCAGCGCCAGGCGCTCGATCAGCCAGGCCACGATCACCATGCACAGCGCCGCGGCAATGAAGCCAAGCACCGCGCCGAGCACCGCGTTGTCGAAGCCGAGCCAGGACGGAATCCATTCGGCGAAGCGCGCCATCGCGAGCGCCGCGAACAGCACCATCGCACCCTGCGCGAAGTTGAAGACACCCGACGCCTTGAAGATCAGCACGAAGCCCAGCGCCACCAGTGCGTAGAGCATGCCGGCCATCAAGCCGCCGAAAACCGTTTCGATGAAGAAACCCATGGGGCCCGCCGTTCCTAGTGTTCCGCGCCGAGGTATGCCCGGATCACGTCTTCGTTGCTGCGCACTTCGTCGGGCGTGCCGTCACCGATCTTCTTGCCGTAGTCGAGCACCACCACGCGGTCGGAAATGTCCATCACCACGCCCATGTCGTGCTCGATCAGCACGATGGTGGTGTTGAACTCGTCGTTCACGTCGAGGATGAAGCGGCTCATGTCCTGCTTCTCTTCCACGTTCATGCCGGCCATCGGCTCGTCGAGCAGCAGCACCTGCGGCTCCATCGCCAGCGCGCGGCCCAGGTCGACACGCTTCTGCAGGCCGTAGGGCAGCTGCCCCACCGGCGTCTTGCGGTACGACTGGATCTCGAGAAAGTCGATGATCTGCTCGACGAACGCGCGGTGCTTTAGCTCTTCGCGCTCGGCCGGCCCCCAGCGCAGCGCCTGGGCGAACAGCCCGCTCTTCATCTTGAGGTTGCGCCCCGTCATGATGTTGTCGAGCACGCTCATGCCCTTGAAGAGCGCCAGGTTCTGGAACGTGCGCGCCACGCCCATCTCGGCCACCTGGCGCGAGTTCATGTGCTTGAAGGTCTGGCCGCGAAAGGTGATGGAGCCCTGCTGCGGCCAGTACACGCCGTTGATGCAGTTGAGCATCGAGCTCTTGCCCGCGCCGTTCGGCCCGATGATGGCGCGCACCTCGTGCTCGCGCACGTCGAAGCTGATGTCCGTCAGCGCCTTCACGCCGCCGAAGCTCAGCGAGATGTTCTGCACGTCGAGGATGACGTCGCCGGTTTTTCTAGCCATGGAGTTGTCCCAGATTCATCTCACGCTGCCTTCGCCATGACGGGAAACCGATTCGCATCGACGATCGACAGCGTGGCGCTCACCATGCCCGTGCGGCCGTCCTCGAACTTCACCTGCGTCTCGATGAACTGCTCGGCCTTGCCGCCGTACAGCGCATCGACCAGCACCGCGTACTTCTCGGCAATGAAGCCGCGCCGCACCTTGCGCGTGCGCGTCAGCTCGTCGTCGTCGGGGTCGAGCTCCTTGTGCAGCACCAGGAAGCGCGCGATCTGCGTGTCACCCATGCCGGGCTCGGCGGCCAGGTCGGCATTCACCTTGGCGAGGCACTCGGCGATCAGCGCCAGCACCTCGGGCTTGCCGGCCAGGTCGACGTAGCCGCCGTAGGCCAGCCCGCGCCGCTCGGCCCAGTTGCCCACCGCTTCGTAGTCGATGTTGATGAAGGCGCAGACCTCGTTGCGCGCGTGGCCGAAGCACACCGCCTCCTTGATCTGCGGAAAGAACTTGAGCTTGTTCTCGATGTAGTTGGGCGCAAACATCGCGCCGCCGGCCAGCCGGCCCACGTCCTTGGCGCGGTCGATGATGCGCAGGTGCCCTTCGGCATCGAGCACGCCCGCGTCGCCGGTGTGGAAGTAGCCTTCGGCGTCGAGCACCTCGGCCGTGGCATCGGGGCGCTTGTAGTATTCCTTCAGCACCGACACCCCGCGCACCAGCACCTCGCCGTCGTGCGCGATCTTCAGCTCGATGCCCGGCGCGGCCGTGCCGACCGTCTGCAGCTTCACCTTGCCGTCCTGCTGCAGGCACACATACGCGCAGGTCTCGGTCTGGCCGTAGAACTGCTTCAGGTTCACGCCGATCGAGCGGTAGAAGCGGAACAGGTCGGGCCCGATGGCCGCGCCCGCCGTGTACGCCACGCGGATGCGGCTCATGCCCAGCACGTTGCGCAGCGGCCCGTAGATCATCACGTCGCCCACCGCGTACTTGAAGCGGTCCCACGCGCCCACCGGCTGGCCGTTCAGGATGTCGGCGCCCACGCGTTGCGCAAGGCCCATGAACTTTGCATAGAGCCAGCGCTTGGGCGCGGCCGCGTCTTCCATGCGGATCGACACCGCGGTGAGCAGCCCCTCGAAAGTGCGCGGCGGGCCGAAGTAGTAGCTCGGGCCGACCTCGCGCATGTCGTTCATCACCGTGGCCGCCGACTCCGGGCAGTTGAGCGTGAAGCCGCCCACCAGCCACTGCGCCACCGAGAACAGGTGGTCGCCCACCCACGCCATCGGCAGGTAGCTCATGATGTTGTCGCCGGGCCCGAGCCGGTCGGTCTCGACACCGCCGCGGCCCGCCGCAATGAAGCTCGCATGCGTCTGGCACACGCCCTTGGGCCGCCCCGTGGTGCCCGAGGTGTAGAGGATCACGCCTACGTCGCCCGGCTCGCCGCTCGCCACCGCGGCGTCGTACACGCCGGGGTTGGCCGCGTCGAACGCGCGGCCCAGTTCGCGCAGTTGCTCGTAGCTCATCAGGCCCGGCTGGTCGTAGTGCCGCAGGCCCTTGGGGTCGTCGTAGACGATGTGGCGCAGGCGGTCGGGCCGGCCGGCCGCGGCCTGCAGCTCGCGGCATTCGAGCAGCTTGTCGACCTGCTCCTGGTCTTCGACGATCACGAAGTCGATCGACGCGTCGTCGAGCATGAATACCATCTCGTTGGCCACCGCGTCCTGGTAGAGCGGCACCGGCACGCCGCGCAGGCTTTGCGCCCCCACCACCGCCATGTACAGGTGCGGGCGGTTGGCGCCCACGATTGCCAGGTTGTCGAAGGCCTTGAAACCCAGGCTCGCGAGGCCGCAGGCGATCTCGCGCACCTCCTGCGCCACGTCGCGCCAGGTCCAGGTCTGCCAGATGCCGAGGTCCTTCTCGCGGATCGCGGGCGATGCGGGCTGCGCCTGCGCATGCGCCAGCAGCAGCCGGGGAAACGTGGGGGCGGTAGACGGTTTGTTCACAGTGCGCGGATCGTAGGCTTGCACTTTGACGCCATGTTGTCGTTCCGACGACAATCCTAGGGACAACACTCCCCGGAGTTTCCCGATGCCAAGCAGCGCCTCACCCAGCGCCCTGACCCTGAGCGGGTCGAACTCCCTGCGTGACCGCGTGCGCCCGGCCGGCCCTTCCGAACTCGAAGGCATTCCGTGGCTGCCCGCGCTCACCCCCGTCGAGCGCCGCCGCGCCGAGGCCGCGCTGGTGGTGGGCGACGCCGAGGTCGGCGACCTGGTCTGCCGCATCGGCCGTTCGCCCACTTATTGGTTCGGCGTGGTCGAGGGCCTGCTCAAGATGAGCAACGACAACGCCGACGGCGGCTCCGTCACCTACACCGGCGTGCCGCCCGGCGGCTGGTTCGGCGAAGGCACCGTCATGAAGCGCGAGCCCTACCGCTACAACATCCAGGCCCTGCGGCGCAGCGTGGTCGCCGGCCTGCCGATCGAGAGCTTTCATTGGCTGCTCGACCATTCGATCGGCTTCAACCGTTTTGTGATGAACCAGCTCAACGAGCGGCTCGGCCAGTTCATTGCCGCGCTCGAGATCGACCGACTCAACAACCCCGACGCGCGCGTGGCGCGCAACCTCGTCTCGCTGTTCAACCCCGTGCTGTACCCCGGCGTGGGCGAGGTGCTGCGCATCACCCAGCAAGAGCTGGCCTACCTGGTCGGCCTTTCGCGCCAGCGCGTGAACGAGGCGCTCAACATGCTGGCCGTGCAGGGCCTCATCCGCGTGGAGTACGGCGGCCTGCGCGTGCTCGACCTGCCCGGCCTGCGCGCCACCGCCATGAGCAGCCGCAAGCACGCGCCCAGCGACGACCATCACCCCGACGACACACAGGACCACACCACGCAATGAGCCTCAAGGACCAAATCCAGATCGTGCCGGCCGATGCCGACATGTCGCGCGTCGTGCCGCCGCCGCCTTCACAGCCGACGCCGAAGGCCGAAGAAGCCGGCCCCACGCGCGAGCAGCTTGCCGAGCGCAACGACGCGCTCAGCGAGCGGCTCGCCGCCATGGACGAGCTGCTCGCCAAGCCGCTGAAGGACATCCTCGCCGAGCATGAAAAGGCCGGCGAATCCGCGCTCGCGTGGGACCGCTACGGCGCCATGTGGATGCTCTCGCAGCGCGCCATGCGGCGCGTGGCGATGGACCTGGGCGCGCAGCTCGGCGTGAGCGAGCAGGAGATCGTCGCGCGCGCCATGGCGCATGCCAACGCCGTGCTCAACGGTGCCGACGAAGAAGACCTGGGCGGCAGCATCGCACCGGCGCAGATGGCGCACATCGCGCGGCACAAGGCGTTCTTGCGCAGCCAGTTCCGGGGCGGCTGACCGGTTGACATCGGCGCTCGCGGGCGTAGGGTGTGCGTGGCCGTTGCCCACAACAACCGGACCATGCCCATGTCAAACGCCAACCCAGCGCCAGAACAGCAGCAGCAGCCGCAGCAGCAATCACAGCGCCCGAAGCTCACCTTCGCCGCGCCCGTCGTCGTCCCCGCGCTGCTGGCCCTTGGCGCATTGCTGGTTTTTTGCGGCGTCTACCCGGAGCGTGCCGACGTCCTATTTCCGAGTGCGCAGGCCTGGGTGGTGCAGCACTTCGACTGGTTCTATACCGTCGCCGTCACGCTCTTTCTCGTGTTCCTGCTCGGGCTGGCCGTCAGCAGCTTCGGCGACATCCGGCTCGGGCCCGACGATTCGGTGCCGGACTTCAACTTCGTCTCGTGGGCCGCCATGCTCTTTGCCGCGGGCATGGGCATCGGCCTCATGTACTTCGGCGTCGCCGAGCCGCTGCAGCACTTTCTGAAACCGCCCACCGCCGCGGGCGGCACCCCCGCCGCCGCCAAGGAGGCGCTCCAGTCCACCTTCTTCCACTGGGGCTTTCATGCGTGGGCGGTCTACGGAACCATGGGCCTCGTGCTCGCGTACTTCGGGTTTCGCTACAACCTGCCGCTCACCATGCGCTCGGGCCTCTACCCGCTGCTCAAGGACCGCATCAACGGGCCCATCGGCCATGCCGTCGACGCCTTCGCGCTCGTCGCCACCATCGCCGGCATTGCGACCACGCTCGGCTACGGCGCGCTGCAGCTCGCCGCCGGCCTGCACCTGCTGACCGGCTGGGACACCTCGGGCGCCGCCTTCCGCCTCGGCATCATCGTCGTCGTGGTCAGCCTCGCGGGCATCTCGGCCGTGTCGGGCCTCGACAAGGGCGTGCGACGGCTCAGCGAACTCAATCTTTCGCTCTCGTTCCTGCTGCTCGGCTTTGTCATCATCGCCGGGCCCACCGTCTTTCTGCTGCAGGCCCTGAGCGAGAACATCGGCGGGTACCTGTCGAACCTGGTCAGCCTCTCGCTGCGCACCTTTGCCTACGAGCCAACGCAAGAGCCCGGCTGGTTTGGCGGATGGACCATTCTTTACTGGGCCTGGTGGATCTCGTGGTCGCCTTTTGTCGGCATGTTCATTGCGCGCATCTCGCGCGGGCGCACCATCCGCGAGTTCATCGTCGGCGTGCTGCTCGTGCCCACCGCCTTCAACCTGCTGTGGATGACCGCCTTCGGCAACGGCGCCATCTGGATCGATGCCAACGTCGCGCAGGGTGCCCTTTCGCAGACCGCAGGCAACGTCGACGCGCTGCTGTTCCGCTTCTTCGAATACCTGCCCGCCACCACCGCCGTCTCGTGGCTCGCCGTGGTGCTGATCGCCATGTTCTTCGTCACCTCGGCGGACTCGGGCGCCTTCGTCGTCGACGCCATCGCCTCGCGCGGCCATCCGCGCTCGCCCGTGTGGCAGCGCCTGTTCTGGGCCGGCGTGCTCGGCGTCACCGCCATGGTGCTGATGCTCGTCGGCGGCCTGAAGGCGCTGCAGGCCATGACCCTCCTGGCCGCGCTGCCGGTCACCCTCATCATGCTGATGCTCTGCTATGGCCTGTGGCGCGGCCTGGCCGCCGACCGCGTGCATTCGATGCAGGACCTGGCGCCCGCCACCAACTTCTGGAGCGGCCAGCACTGGCGCCGCCGCCTCGAGCAGATGGTGCAGGACTCCACGCGCGACGACGTGCTGCGCTACCTGCGCGGCACCGTGCTGCCCGCGATGAACGAGGTGTCGGAAGAGTTCAAGAAGCGCGCCGTTCTGGCCCATGTGCACGACGACATCGAGAACGGCGATGACGATGGCGCGAGCACCGTGCGCATCAACATTCCCGACCCCGATCTGCGCGACTTCACCTACGGCGTGCGCATTGCGCACCGCATGCTGCCGGTGTTTACCGTGCACGAGGCCGCAGCGCAGACCGAGCCGCCGCAGGTGTACGAGCCCACCACCTTCTTCGAGGACGGGCGCCAGGGCTACGACATCCAGTACCTGCGCAAGGAAGAGGTCATTGCGGACATCCTGCGGCAGTACGAGCGCTATCGCTCGTTGAGTGCGAACCGGCGAACGCATCTGCTGAGCCGGGCGCCGGGGCATGCGGACCCGGTGCCTTGAGGGCTATGCCTGCGAAGGGGGCGGCGACTTGGCGTGGCTAACGTCGGTGGTCGGTTGCGGCGAGACGCCTAAGCCCGTTAACAAAAGGAAAAGAAATGAAAGGCTCCTGCCTCTGCGGGTCAGTCAGCTACGAGGCCAAGCGCCTTGCCGGACCGATCGTTCATTGCCACTGCACCACCTGCAGGAAGGCCTATGCCGCCGCGTTTACCTCGACGGCGCGCGTTGATCGGCAGGATTTCCAGTGGCGTTCGGGTGCGGAGGTGATTGGCTCGTTCGAGTCATCACCGGGGAAGCTGCGGCATTTCTGCACCCGGTGCGGCGCGCACTTGATGGCTGAACGGGTTGCACAGCCGCAAGTGATTTTGCGGGTGGCGACGTTGGATGAAGACCCTGGGGTGCGGCCGAGTGCGCATATCTGGACTTCGCATGAGGTGCCTTGGCTGGAACATCAAGACGCAATTCCGTCGTTTGACGCGGCGCCTCCGCCTAGGGGCTGAAATCTAGCCCCGAATGGCGGGTCACAGGCACAACGAACATCCGCTTTGTCAAGCGACATCAGGAGCTGCCCCCTGGGGGGCAGTTTGTCGTGTCGCCTGACACGCTTCAGACGGCGGATTCAACCGGTCGATGCAACACATTGGCTGAACATCTCAGCGGGTGTTTGGAAGCCTAACGTCTTGCGCGGCCTCTCGTTCAATTGTCTCGCGATTGCGTTGAGTTGAAGCTGTGAGAAGCCCGAGATATTCATGCCCTTGG